>JACCDT011579311.1_pt1 | contig 10205 bp, 8 predicted proteins | sample 7446291 | NCBI WGS metagenome assembly JACCDT01 (sample SAMN15323446, study PRJNA562643) | freshwater metagenome | isolation source: river surface water | place: USA:Blue River Watershed | collected 2017-08-17 | reverse complement strand
TCAATACTATATCAAATCAGTATGTTTTTATATTCACCAAACCCTTGCAATCGCTATAGAATCCGACGGTTCTTTCTATTACACCTAAGATCGCATGTCACTTTCCGCCTTTAAACCCGACCAGAAGCTCACCGACGTTTTGTCTAAAAATCGATTCACCCTCTCCGCTGAGGTGATGCCTCCTCGAAACGGCTCTGAACAACGCCAAGTGCTCGCTCAAATTCAAACCCTGATCGAGGCAGGAGCTCAGTTTCTCGCTGTCACCAAAGGTGCCGGCGGAAGCTTACGAGGCGGGAGCCTCCCGATTGCCCAAGCTGTCAAAGAAAGCTTTGGAGTTCCTTGCATCGCGCACTTCACTTGCCGCGATCTCAACGCCCACGAAGTCGAAAACCAGCTGATGGACCATCACTACTTTGGCATCCGCAATATCCTAGCTCTTCGCGGGGATCCGCCGGATGGCCAACCTGATTGGAAACCTCGTGAAGGAGGTCATAGCTTCGCCTATCAACTGATTGGGCAGATTCGCGCGCTCAATGAAGGCCGTTATCTCCCAAGACCTGGCGGACCTGCACTCACCGATGGGCAGGCCGAACGCACAGACTTTTGTATAGGCGCAGCAGCCTACCCTGAATTTCCAGACCCAGCGAACCGCATTGAGTACTTTAAGCTCAAAGTAGAAGCAGGCGCTCAGTATGGGATCACCGACATGCTTTTTGATCCCGAGATTTATGCTCGGTTTGTCGATGATTGCGCCGCTCAAGGCATTCACGTCCCCTTCTTGCCGGGCACGCGACTTCTTAAGTCTCGCACTCAGGCCGCTAAAATGTGCGCCAAGTTCAAAGTCGCGGTTCCAAAAACGACTCTCGATGCACTGCCCGAGAATGTGACTGCCCCAGCAGGGAGCCCCGAAGCTATGGACGCGATCAAGCGCGGAGTGGACCTTTTTATGAAACAAGTCGATCGCCTCAAAGCCTTGGGCGCACCCGGGATACACCTCTACGTGTTGATGGACACGGCTGGCGCAACCGCAGCTCTGGGCCGCCTTGTTTCAGAAAGAAGCGAAGGGACGAACGCGCCGATCCCTTCAATCATTCGCTCAGAGACGTCTGCAGGAGCGCCGCTCGCACCGCGCAGAACCTAGTCTTTTAAAGCGCCTCAATACCTCAAATCGCGCGAAAGGCTCCCGTTACCTGACGGAACGGAGAAACGTAAGGAGCGTATCCACGAACTCGCGCGGCCGAGTGCCGTGAACGTTGTGAGCTGAGCCAGTGATCGTCCTAATTTCAATTTCCGGTTTGTTCCGCTTCCAGAATTCAATGCCTGGATCGCTGACCGCGGAGTGCGAAGGCTCAGCCCGAATCAACAGAAGAGGTGCTTCCAGACGCGACAGGACAGGACTCGGGTCTTCAGCGACGAATTGGCTTCCCATAAGCCCAGTCACCCACGGGCGAAACAACAAGCTCCACGACCCGTCAGGATTTTCTTTGGCTCGTCGGGAAACCACTCCCTCTACATACGCGCGCCGATTGGGCTCGGGGATCTGGGAATACAGGTACGCCTCGAGAGCGCTGACTAAATCATCCTTGGAGGCGAAGGTCTCCGGAATAGCTATGCGAAGCGCCTGCGCTTGTTCGATATATTTGTCTAAAGGGCCACTCAGCTTTTGCTGAATCTCCATATCCTCAATAGCCACCGAAAGTGCGAGTTCGGGATGATCCGCTGCCAATCGAAGCACGGCCTTCGCACCAAAAGAATGACCCAACAGGTGTGCCTTCCGGACTTCCAGACCCTCTAGCAGGCCGTAGATGTCTCGCGATAGCAAAGACGACGTGAAGTTAAATCCATGCGCGGCACTGCCGCCGTGACCTCTCAAGTCCACAGCGATCACGAAATACTCCGCTGCTAAAGGCTGAATGACCGGAGTAAAAGTCTGCCATGCGCTATCCTGGCCGTGAATCAAGACAAGCGCTGGATTACGCTTGTCACCGAAAGTCACGTAATTGATCTGATCGAGAGAAAGCGGCACCTCTTGAGCGACTTGAGTGGGAAGCTGAGGCTCAAATGCAGACCAGCAGTCTGGCAATCCTGCAAAAGCAGAGGGAGAAACGATCGTAATCATTCCAAGAAAAGAGAAGACTCCAAGCAGAATAAAGGTGCGCATGCTAATCAACTTCCAATATGATAAATAATAGTTGATAGTTTTTATAATCTATTAATGTAAATGTCAACTCTAGTCTACCGCTATAGAATTGGACCGAGTTGTCGAGGCCAAGTCTCCCCGTTAAACCCCGTGCATCTCGGAATCGAAGGCCGGCCTTCCAAGAAGATATGGCCAAGCCCCGCGGGTTCGCTAAAGCAGCCAAGAGCGCAGAGAGTTAGTACGCGACAGTCGCTACAAGCCGATGCAGCCCAGTTTTAAGGACATGGGTAGGTTTCAGTCTCGTCTTCACTGCTTTTGCGATTTCCTTCGCCATCGTATCCCAAGGTTTCCATTTTCATTACAGTCCTACCGTCTGGACAGTAATAGTAGATGGTCTCAATTCTGTCTTGTTCATTGTAGTAAGTTTCAAGCCTCAATCCCCCACCCGGATGATATTTGCGGACCGGTCCGACATAGTGCTCACCCTGGGCATCCATCTCGGTCTCGGTCTCAACATAATAACGCCCATCACTGGTTTGAATATGGTGCCTCGTTACACCTTTTTGGTCGCCGTGGACATATTCAGATTCGTGATAGTGAGGGCCAATATAATCTCGAAAGGTCCCTTCCCATTTCCCGTCGAGCATGTGGCCTACTATTCTCAACTCACCCTGCTTATCATCTACTGAACCCGAATAGCGGTTCTTCATCAAGCATGTCTGGAAGCTAGCTAACATTCGATCTCGGTCACACTGCTCATATATCGCCTTCATGTTCTCTTGCTTGCCAATGTCGATCGCCAATTCAACCGCGTCCTGCTCCGCCTTAGCATCGGCATATTGGCTTTCCTTAGAGTTAATCTTGTCGATCACAATCGAGCCCGGCTGGTAAGTCTGAATGCCTCCGACTCGAATGTCCCCGGGACAGCGAAACACCATCGACATGAATTCATTTGTCGGCAGCTCCTGAAACTTCGCGGCTATAGGATCCTCACGACTCTCTTCGCCCAGCTTTTTGATCCATTTTCTTAACTTTTCAAGCGAGAAGTTCAGAGGAAGCCTGAGATAAAAAGACATTTCAGATTCAGGAATGGGATTGCCCGTCCCTCTCTGGATCCTTAGCTCTGGACTCTTGATTTTTGGGTCAAACACAATGCCTGAGAGATTCGAATACAAGAGCGCAGACCATTGGGAGTCTTTCTCTTTAGCATTTGAGTTCCATCGTTTGAGCTCTTCAGAAAAATGTTGAATTAAATAGCGAGTATCCTGAAAGACGCTCACATTATCGGCGATATTTACCCGGGGAAGGCAAACCAAAAAACGGTCTTTCCCATTGCGCCCGCACGGCAAATCATTGATTCGCACTAAGGTGCGGTCTTGAATCCCGGTAGCGCCATCGTTGTAGATCGCCCTAGTTTGAGACTGTTTTGCAGGTTTAGGGCTGTTCGCTGTGGGCTTATTTGAGGCAAGAGCTTGCGTAGTCAATAGGACCCCGGCAAGGAAGATCACAACTCTGTACATCGTTAAGGTCATCACGTTTCTTTTCGGACATTTACGCGTCTAGATTGAGTCTAGATTGAGTCTATAATTGCAAAATAATCCAGATACTTGCTTGAGAGCTACCGGCACACCGACTGAAGCGGCTCGAGTGCGGTTTCGAGTGGTGCGCAGGGTTGGAAAGTAAATTAGCTTACAAGACCTCCTCTAGCCTGCCGTACAGACTAACTGAGATTAAGGAACCTGTTTCAATGGAGCAATAAGGATATACGGTCTCAGCTGCCCTTTATATGAGTCGCGCCCAATCCAACATGTGCCGAAGCCATGTCCAGGAGTATTGATCCATCCGACAAAACCTGAGCGCCGATGGCCGGAAAACGTTCGGACATAAACTCTAAGAAAATACATTGGAAACCAGTTGTTAACTGCATGCTCGCGCTTTTCCAGCTGAAGCACGAGCTCAGAAACTGAACTTGCATGCCTAACTCGCTCTGCATCTAGCTCTGCGTCGTTAGCAACTAGTTCCATCAATGATTGCACAAAATCGGGGAGGCAATATTTATCTCTTGGGAGTTGGCTGAGCTGCATTCCCGAATCGAAGCTCGACCTAAAGTCAATGTACTCGTCCTCGAATTGCGAGGTGTAGTGTAAATTGATTGGAACCTTCTTTACGGTAGGTACCGGCGCGGATTCGATGGGTGGGCTATCTGATGGTACTGAGCGCGCCGAAGAGGTTTCATGAGAATTAGCTAAGAAAACAGCGAAGACCTATCTCACTCGAGTTCGGCTGGGGCTCTATGCGTCTGCAATAAAGGGAGGCGCGACCCTAGGAGGGGGCTACCCGCGTGTGGGTTCGACTACTGTTCAATTTGGTGCCCGGAACCGGAATCGAACCGGTACGCCTCTTTCGAGACTCAGGATTTTCTTACTACTTCAGCTTTCGCTGCCCGCCGCGATGGACGGTTCGTAGTCTGGACTATATCTTTGCCATGCATTGCTGTTTAGGCAGATCGGTATCTAGTCTCTACGGCGCTCGTCATCCAATCTCTTGAACAACGTTCCCACGGTGTTGCCATTTGACAGGGTTCACCGTTATCCCGATCTCCACTTACAGGCTTTCGCCCGCAAGGCTCCAATTAAAGTCCTGTGCGTCTACCAGTTTCGCCACCCGGGCATCGAGTCGCTTAACTGCTTTTACCCTTGAGACTGACTATTGGGCAATCAGAAACCTATTCCAAATCTCAAGATGTCGCGAGTTGCGCTCTTCGCCAAGCGCTGTCAAAATCAGGACAGATGAGATGGACCCTCTGGATCGCTGCCACAGCTCTGCTTGCCCCCAAGGCTTACGCTCATCTCAACACTTTCAACGCAAGCGCGGGCGTGGGCTCTGGAAGCTTTATCGAAGAAGCGATCAATGGCCAATACGGCTTCGTGGGCAGAGACAATCCATTTTATGCCATCGGAGAGGTCTTGCATGGGCGATACACAGAATTCCCAAGCGACGACTACCTTCGATTTGGCCTGATCGCGGGCTATGAGGGCAAGCACCTAGGGCTCGACTTCAACTTCAATACCATCAGAACAGGAGCACCCCAGCTTACGGCCACTGCATTGGGTGGCACCCTTCACTATCGATTTGTGCGCTGGGCCACGGCTTCACAAGACAAACTCTCCATGATGTCACGCGAGCAGAAAGCCGCACTTATGGCGGAGTTCCAAGCAGAAACAGACGCCGAAGTACCTAAAGCTCCCGTCGCTTCGCTCGGAGCGGAGGTTTTGTCACTGGCTACGCCCCTTTCTGCGACCAACGGAATCTCAGCTACCCATTTGAGGTTAACGATTCGAGCACGCCTCAAGCCGTTCCTCACCCTTGCTCCCTCGATTGACTACTTTTCATATGGAGTTGCACCCAGCAAAGACCTGTCTGGCGCCAGATCCTACAGCTCCAGAAGCCTGCGACTCATCCGCATCGGCCCTCATCGTTCTTCGTACTCTGCCCTGAGTGGCCCGGTGCAACTGGTCGCGCAGCTCTACAATGAGCTACATATCTTCCCACTGCTCACTCTCAACATGGCGATCACGCGCGCGACACTCGACCTTCCCAGCACGACGGCGTACTCGCTATGGTTTAGTTTTGATCGCTATTTAGGCAACAGCAAGCGTTGGGCGATTTCGCCCTCGTACGAGCACATTTACACAGTAGGACCTGCACAATCGTTTTTCACGCTGAGCCTCAAATACGGCGCGGGTGACATCTATTTGCCTCAGCCGGAGGCGATGCCAAAAAAACAGATGCCGGTCTCTCAGGCAAACGAAGCTGAAACCAGGAACCGCAGAAGCCGCGAAGACGGGTACCAATAAGAGAGACGAACCCTCTACTTGCTGTGCATCTCCCAGCTTCCGTCCCAACCCTCGGGAGGTGGCGCTTTCTTGAAATCTTCACAGCGCTCAATGAACATCTCGCTCGGTCCGTCGGGTCCATTGGCTTCAGTCGCCAGCGAAGCCGCAGTCTGCTTGAAGATCTCGATAGCCTCGTCCCACTTCTGGGCAGTGTAACAAGTGCGACCTTCTTGAAACTTCTGGAGCGCCTCTTCTGGCATTGGCCCCTCGAGAACCTGGATGAGCTCTACGGCCTTTTTCTTGCCTTTGACTTTGACGAAGTCTAGCACACGATGGAGGGGATAGGCGGAGCCAGCCTTCTGAATGTCATCAAACGTAAAGCGCGTCGTGAGAATCGAAACCCGATACTCCTTGGTCAACCCTTCTAAGCGAGAAGAAAGATTCACGTGGTCGCCGATGACTGTGTAAGAGAAGTTGTCAGTCGAGCCCATGTTACCGACGTTGACGGGGCCTGAATTGATGCCGATCCCAATATTCACGTCGACACCGAATTGCTCTTTATAACGCTTTTTATGCTCACCGAGCGCCACCATCATCTTAGAAGCCGCTTGGCAGGCGTGTAGCGCATGATTGGGCTGATCAAGTGGCGCCCCCCAGAATGCCATGATCGCATCCCCAATGTACTTGTCGAGTGTACCTTGGTTCGCGAACACGATCTTGGTCATGATGCCAAGGTAGTCGTTCAGAAACGCGGCAAGCACCTTAGCATCAAGTCTCTCAGAAAAAGCGGTGAAGCTGCGAATATCGGAGAACATGATCGTGAGATCCTTCTTCTCTCCGCCGACCACGAGTTTGGCGGGGTCTTTTAGGATGGAGTCAACGACTGCAGGCGCCACGTATTTTGAGAATGCCGATTTGACGAACTTCTTGTTGCGCTCCTCGATGACGTACTTCGCAGACAGGGTCACGAAGAAGATCACGAACATCTCGATGTAGAAGAAAGCGCTATTCCAATTCACGTTGCGCTCGAACATCACGCGCATGTCGACGTAACCCACGCCCGCAAACGAAAAAATAGCGAGCAAGAGCGCAGGAACAGCTTCAAGCCTTTGCACTGCGTAAGCAAAAAGGAGCGCACCTATGACCATCAGGATGAGCATCCAGATCGACCCGTAGCCAGACTTGCCGGTGACAAGCATATCTCCTGAGAGCAGATTATCGAGAATGTGCGCATGCCCTTCTACTCCTGCGCTATTGGGATCCGTCGGAAAAGCTCGCCAATCGTTTGCGCCTACTGCAGTGACACCCAACAGAACGTAAGCGTCTTTGAGAATGTCTTTCTTGGAAGGGACCGCAGGGGCGAGAGTGCCCGCAGGCGCAGGCGAATCCTTAGAAACGGGCGCTTCAGAAGCCGACTCGGCGGCGGCAGGCTCGCGAGCTTGAACCACTTGATTCGCGGCCTCCTGAGCAACCTCTGGCACTGGAGTCGGTTCAGATCCCTGGGCAAGCGGTGCCGCTTCTTCGGGAGTTTGTTCGCCCAGTAGCTCCGTTGCCGCAATATAAGGAAACGTGCGATTCGGCCCCTTAAAGTTGATCTCCATCGAGCCCATCGCCGTCACTGGGATATCCCTGCCAGCATTGGCAAAACGGATGGTTTCGATGTGATTGTTCGAGTTGATCTTCACCTCTACATTCTCATTGAGCCCTGTGCGCGCCATCTCCAGAGCGAGAGAAGGCATGACATAACCATTGTAGAACATCACGAGCGCTGAACGACGAATCACGTGATCTTGGTCCGGGAACGCATTGAAGTAGCCTTGATGCTTGGCCACTTCGGTGTACTCTTCAAGATTTGAAAGCCCCATCAGTAAAGTGAGAACAGGGGTCTGCCAGGGATCAAAAGTCTTTGGGAAGTGGTCGCCCGGCAATGCGAGGCGATCCCAGTACTTTGGAAAATTGTCCGCGATCCCTGGATGATCGATGGGCTGCTGACACTCGTTGGGATCGAAGTCGACCATTTTTTCTGGCGCACCCCCACCCTCGGGCTCCCTCATCACAATTTTGCGAAACGAACGAGCCGGACGGCACTGATCCAGCGAAGTAGTGCCCAATACCAAACGATCGCTGTACCTTTGGATCACCCGAGTCAAATCATGATCCGTCTCAAAACTCTCGATCGCCGAGGAGTCCAGCAGATTCTTACCCTGAAGCATAGCACGCATGTTTTCTGAAACGCGCTGATCCTTCTCCGAGAACACGATATCAAGCCCCACGACTTTCGCGCCCGCTTCGAAGGTCTTGTGCAAAAGAGCCGCGATCATGTCGCGATGCCAAGGCCATCGCCCGTAGGTAGTCACAGCTTCATCATCGACTTCGAGGATTACGATTTTGTTTTTTGGCGCGATCTTGCCGCGCACAGCGAACTTAAAATCTGAAACCGGAGTCATCACGCGCTGTAGCTTGGGATAAACTCGTTCGCTGAGAAAAGTGTTTTTGAGCTCGCCCTGTAAACCACGTTCCGTGACGTAAAAGGCCAGCGTAAAGAGGATAACGACCGGAATCTGAAACAACCAAAGCTTGTCTTTCATCTCCCTTGCTAATCGGAGTTTATTGCGAAGGATTTGAGAGATTTACATGGCTTTTTACATGAATTCTCTGCAGCCCGAGCCCCTCGCCCGACAACGCTTTGACGACCTCAAGCGGATGCCATAAAAGCCTGTTGAGAAATCCTCTCGTCGCCCGTTCCGCAATATTGCTGAACGATCTCCATGAGTGCATTAAGCGCAATGGGCTTTTTGATGTATCCTACGGCCGGCAGCGGAGTCTCTTTACTGATCAAAGCCGAAGCCGCCCCCAAGGGGGATAGAATCACCAGAGGCAGAGTCGCAAGCACATGATCTGACTTTTGCGCCTCTAAAAACTCCCAACCACTCATCACCGGCATCATCATATCGAGAAGGACCAAAACCGGCTCATGTTTCCTTTTGAGTAGCTCAATGGCCTCTCCTCCATTCGAGGCGCATTCGACCTCGTAGCCCTCCATCTGAAGAACCTGCTCGAGCGTGTCACGAATATCTGCGTTGTCTTCGACGACGAGAATACTTTTGCAATGCATAGTTAAGCCCCCCTGAGGACTCTGGTGTCTATCAAGAACCAGACCAAGGTGGATTGACAGCCCGATGCGTGCTCGATTACACCGCTTAGCCATATGCCTAGAGCACATACTGAGACCGAGACACGCCGCCATCGCCCTTCGAAGGGAGAGCCATGGACCTACGCTATGCTCGATCAAAGACAGAGAGAGATCGCAGCGCGAGCACGCGCAGGCGGCCCGGGCGCTTTACTCATATCCGAGGTTGCACCCGTGATCACACTCGGCCGCAGAACTCAGCCTGATGACCTGCTCTTTTCGAGTGAGGAGCTCGCTCAACAGGGCGTCGAGACACTGCAAGTGGATCGAGGGGGCCTGGCGACCTCTCACGGACCGGGACAATGGGTCCTATTTGCGGTGGATAGACTCGAGCGGCTAACCGGAGACCCACGAGGAGTCCGACGTGCCGTGGAGGCGCTTTTAGGTATCGCGCTTCGCGTGGGAAAGCGCTACGCCCCCGACGCGGAGATCCGTGAGGGCCCCCAAATGGGAGTGTGGACCTCTCGTGGAAAATTTGCTTCTGTGGGCGTGCACATTGAAAAGGGCGTTTTGCTTCACGGACTCTCGGTGAACGGATTTAAAGCTCCCACCAGCTTCTCAGGATTACGTCCCTGCGGCCTTGACGCACCTATAGACTACCTTTTGGAGCCCACGGTGGGGACTGCGGATGGAGCCAAAGACCGCGACTTTCTTATCCTGGGTGACCGCCTGGTCGAGGCCGCTTTTTCGGTCTTCTGGATTGACGAGGCTGCGAGAGCAAGGCTATAGACTGAGTTTCGATATTTATGGTGGCTCGTAGCTCAGCGGGAGAGCACTACCTTGACACGGTAGGGGTCGCTGGTTCAATCCCAGTCGAGCCAACCATTTTTTCTTAGAAATCTTGGATCTTCCCCATATCGAGGGGCATGAGGATTTTGCAGAGAATCAATTTCTGATCGCAAATACTCCATCCCACCCACACAGTGCAATCACTCTGAGTCGATAGTTTTTGAAATTCCTAAAGCCATAGGCACGTCTTGAAATCATCTCCATCTTCGTGTGGAACCCCTCTGTGATCCCGTTGTTCTTTGTAAATCGC
>JACCDT011091510.1_pt1 | contig 10214 bp, 8 predicted proteins | sample 7446291 | NCBI WGS metagenome assembly JACCDT01 (sample SAMN15323446, study PRJNA562643) | freshwater metagenome | isolation source: river surface water | place: USA:Blue River Watershed | collected 2017-08-17 | reverse complement strand
CCACACTCACCTCCTCCACACTAATATCATTTGATACCAACTTCGGATTGATCGTATTCAATATCAACCATGCAGCCATTGCCAACAACAACCCTCCCAATGCAGTCATGAAGTTCCCTTTCGAACTCGCCTTCAAGAACGGCACATCAGTCACCATATACGTATACCCCTCATACACCAGTCGAAATACCAGTATCACTGCAGTTACTCCAATCAATATCTTGAAGATGAAGTTCAGCAAATCTCCAATACTACATATCTCACCTGGCTTTGCACTTCCACACTGACTCTGATCAATGAGTACTGAAAGTCCTGGAAATGGAGCAAGCAGATGATATGAACCATCAGAAACAGTTGGAGGTGTTCCTCCTTGGAGTTCAGTTCCTTTGTCGGTGGTGAAGTGCTCCCCGATGAGGTCCGCATAGGTGAAACAATAGGTGGTGTTGGGAGAGAGGTGTGGCAGAGTGAAATCTTTCTTGAGCGTATCGAGGTTTTCCATCACTATCTTGTCGGTCAGGACAATATCAGTAGTGCATACGTCACTTATTGTTTTGTAGACAGTAAAGGGTTCATCGATTTTTGTTTTCTGAGTGTTGTCGATACTAAAAGAGATATTCCCCATGGTTTCATTGGTTGCAATAGCAATACCGGTCTTTGTCCCACCAAAAGTGGTACCAAATGAAACAGTTTCTGCTTGTGCTATACGTACGAAACATATTGCTATGAGAATACTTGTACAGAACATAAAAAATACTTTTTTCATACTAATCAAAAAGAATCGTAAAAGCCTTCTCTGCATATTGAAGACTGTAGAGGGTGGTGTTCATTGCGACGGTGAGTGCGCTCTGTCCCCCTTTGTCTGGTCGCCCAATAGCGAGCTCTATAGGATTGGTCGACTGTCCAACTTCTTGGCCTCCTGATGTCATCATAACGTCAATATCTGATGAGATGTTTTGTGGAACAGAAAAATAGTATGGTTCAAAATGAAGCACTGCTCCACTTTCTCGTACTGGAATAGCGTTTGTAAATCCGTTGGTATAGTCAATAAAACCGTCATTATTTTTGTACGCAACAATTGCTGTCGACTTTGGAGTAACTGATACAGCACCTGCCCCAGAAAACAACCCACCAGTTACAGTAACCTCGATACGCTCACTGCCGGTCAGGATGTTTTGTTTTAGTGTGATGCTTGATTTTCCAAAACCTGATACATCAGGCAACGCAGAAGAGTTGCGTGTCCAGGTATAGCTGAGCTGTGAAGATGAAGCTGCCGGTAGTGCAGTGAAGCGTAGTCGTCCCCCATCAGGAAGCATCGCTTTTCCTTTATAAAATGGAGGAGTTGTTGCATCGGCAGCTTCCCATAATAGGTCTACACTAGCGGGTCGTAAAAGCACGCTTGCGGACGCAGATGCAAAACCGCTCGCTGATACGGTGGCGCTGATTAGCCCTGTTGATCCTGCTGCGGGTGCAGTTACCGTGATAGTTCGTTTGCCGGTACCACTTGCTACGGTTGTGCCGTTATAGCTCCAGTTTATAAGTGACTGATCAAGGTCAACACCATAGCTAACAAGTCGGATTGTTGCCGGGGATCCTGGCAGGGGGTTGAATGGTTCTACTGTCAGTGAAACATCGGCAGTATTTTGGGCCGTAGTATGTAGTACAACACCGCCGAATCCGACGAGGCTTACTAAAAGTATAAAAATGAATAACCGTCGCATGGGTACAGTGTACTATATATGGTAAGGACTGTAATCTTAATTGAGTTATTTAGAAAGCCTTTTTACATTTGTAAATTGGTCACGATGGGAATAGCTTGCCAAAGAGGTGGTAGATGCCGCAGCATTTTTTTTACCTCCTTTTGTTGGATAAGTTGGTCCGTGAACTTCGGCCAAAGTTCCGTTTCCAATATAAATCAAGACATGACCTGATTTACTTGTTGCTGGCCACCCAATCAAATCCCCCGGCTGAAGGGCTATTCCATTTACAATATTTTTACTGTAATCAGTTGTGCTTGGGTTTATTCTTTCCGCACCACTAAAGAAAGTGACAGTGGTGGAGCTTCTGTTTGTATCAAATCCTGCGCAGTCTAGTACTGTTGCAACATAACTTGAACAGTCGAGGTAGATGTCATCGCTGATAACACTGTTACGTCTGTCTTGGTTATAGGATACTTTTCCGACAAAACTTTGTGCGATGCTCGGTATAGAAGACTGTCCTCCTCCGGCTGGGCAGCTGATTTTTCCACCCTTACTTAGGTTTTTGATTGATTCAAAATCGAATGCCCCTATTCCTTCAGGGTTTTCAACCCCCACACTCACCTCCTCCACACTAATATCATTTGATACCAACTTCGGATTGATCGTATTCAATATCAACCACGCAGCCATTGCCAACAACAACCCTCCCAATGCAGTCATGAAGTTCCCCTTTGAACTCGCCTTCAAGAACGGCACATCAGTCACCATATACGTATACCCCTCATACACCAGTCGAAATACCAGTATCACTGCAGTCACCCCAATCAATATCTTGAAGATGAAGTTCAACAAATCCCCAATACTACATATCTCACCTGGCTTTGCACTCCCACACTGACTCTGATCAATGAGTACTGAAAGTCCTGGAAACGGAGCAAGCAGATGATATGAACCATCAGAAACAGCTGGAGAGGTTCCTCCGGGGAGCTCGGTTCCTTTGTCGGTGGTGAAGTGCTCCCCGACCCATTCACTATAGTCAAAACAGTATGTAGTGTTCGGTGTTAGTGTCGAGATGGGGATGTTTTTTTCAAACGTTGCTTGTGGTTGAGCGGTATGTGTTTCGGTAAATACTATGTCGCTACTACAGGTCGTGGTTGTACCGACTGTTTTATATACCTTGAGTGTGTTGGTCAAAGATGTGTTTTCTTTGTTGACGATCTTTACCGCAAATGCCGCACGAGTGTCCCCCGTTGCGATACCAATACTCGTTTCGATGTTGTAGTTGGTAGTTTTTTTATAAAAAGCAAAATCCGCTGCGTGCGCTGAGGTCGTAAAAAGAAAGGAAAAAATGAGGGTGAAAAGAAAAGAGGATTTACTCATAGGGATGATATACGTGTTATCTATTTTGTTCGCTGAATTCTTTTTTTGCATTACGTATAGAAATAACCTGGGATGGGTCTGAGGTGATAATCTGGTCCTCAGTGTAGGACGCGATGATTTTGATTGCGACGTGTTTGAGACCAGCAAAGAAGATTCCTTCCCCTACTCCACTCTCCAGAAGCAGATATTTTTCTTCATCAGTGAGGTTGAATGTTTTTTGTAGCACATCGATATTTGTCGGAGATTGTTTTAGGAGCAACTGCAACGATGAGTTGGTGATGATTGGTACACCGTACGGACTTTTCATAAAGTCCCCCACGTCCTGTGTGATCGTACAGAGTCCGAGATAGTATTTACGACCGCGCTTTGCAATAGAGAACAAAAACGATGCCGTGTCTTCAGACTTCATCATCCACCATGCCTCGTCCACCACGAGCAATCGCTTCTTGAGTTCTTTACGGACGGCGTTCCAGATAAAGTGCGTGACGATATACATCGCTGCAGGTTTGAGGTCGTCTTCCATGTCGCGAACGGAGAACACAACGAACTTTTTATTGATATCAACATTCGTTGGTTGGTTGATAAAGTTTGCCCATGACCCGTGGGTGTATTTGGTGAGACGCTGGAGGATACTCTCCGTTCCTTCCATACCACCGAGTACCATTTCAAAGTCAGAAAGAAGTGGCGGTTCGATTGTGGCGAAGTCGCTCTCAGCGGTAATGTCCTTTAGGGCGTATGTCTCGGTAATTGCTCGGTCAATAATCGAATCTTCTTCTGCAGTAAGTCCGCCGAGCATGATACGGAACAGCCCGACGAGGTTGATGATGTTGCTACGGAGGATGTCCCCTGGAGACTCATCGACACGAGGAATAGGGAGATCAAAGGGGTTGATATGGTTATCAGATGAGAGTGAGATATTGAAATAGCGTCCGCCGATGGACTCGGCAAGGTATTCGTATTCACGTTCAGGATCGATAACAATAACGTCGGTATCAAACATGAGTGTTCGGATAATCTCAAGCTTGGTCGCATATGACTTACCCGCACCAGACTTCGCAAAAATGATTGAGTTATAGTTTTCGAGTGAAAATCGGTCAAAGATAACCAATGACGAGTTGTGACGGTTTACCCCATAGAGAATCCCCTCATCTCCGGTGAGATCAAATGATACGAATGGGAACATACTCGAAATAGGTTCTGAGTTGAGCTTCTGGATGACATTGAGCTTGTCGACACCAATCGGTGTGACTGTTTTGAACCCATCTTCTTCTTGGAACAGCGCCGGTTTGATGTAGATCATCTTGCTCTCGAGCATACTCTTGATCTCACTTTCCGTACGGAAGAGATCATTGTCGTTATCAGCATAAATACTGATGTAAAATCCAACATTGAACATCTTTTCCTGTGCCTGGGTAAGGTTGTCGCGGAGTTCCTCAAGGTCCTGATACGCAGTGTCGAGCATCGGGTCACGCACAAGCCCCTTTTGCTGACGAACAATGATTTGACTTTCTACCTCCGCAATTTTCTTTTGGAAGTGTTTGAGGAGTTCTGATGTTTCGATTGGGTTAATATAAATAGCAACGTCGAAGATTTTGTCGAGGTTGATGATCGGAGTGAACCAGTTGTCGGTTAGAAATCGTGGGTATGAAATGACGAAAAAGGTGCGCACTATTTTATCTCCGATACGAAGCGACTTTGGAGTGATCTCGATTGCGGACGGTGCAATCTTGTCCGCAAGCTCCATGGTCGCCCATTCATATACCTGCGATGGTGAGATCGGCAAGAGTTTGTCCTGTGAAGTATTTTTATTTGAACCAAAGAGTCCCATGAATGGGTATAGTATAGCCTATTTTGCTTTGCTTTGTGTCACATTTTCCCCTGGGTTGAATGTTTTGTAGAGGAGTTCAATGACTTCTTCGGTGCCGAGCTGTGCGACGCGTAGCCCCACACGACTGAGACCTTGTTCAACGACTGATACTCGTTCTTCGAGCTGGGTGCGTTCTTCCTCAAATGACCCAACGGTATCAATTGATGAGGCCTGTTTTTTGCCAAGGAATGAAAAGAATTTACCAATACCCTTCTTTTGATCGAGAATCGGTGGCACATAGGGCACCACTACAAAGAAACTTTTGCGCATGATGTTGACCTGTTCGGTGAAGCTCTCAATGAATTGGATATATTCACGAGTCTGTACCTGGAGGAGCTGCTCAGTCTGTTCCTTGAGGCGGTTTTGGAGCGTCAGAATATACGGACGAATATCGTAGCGACGACTCTGTACGACGATCTGGATTGGAAAGTCGAGCGTATTAAGGAATCCTTGAAACTGCATCAGTGTTGCGCGCTGCTCGTCATAGTTTTTGAGCGAGAGGTTGATGGAGGAGACGAGCACTACCATGCACATGGTACCGTCTTTCAAAATGACGACTCCATCGCGCACTTCTTGTACTGGAACGAATTGTTGGGCTGGTGTGCCGAAGTTTGCCATACTATTGTTGTTTATCAGCCGGATTGATAACATCCAGACTCCACGACAGTGTCTTGAGTTTGCTCTCGGTCAGTGTAGCACGGGAGGTTGATACTTTGCCTTCAGGTACAGTGCGTGCTGATTGTGCAGGAACTTGTTTATGCCAGAGATATAGCCGTGAACGAATATAAAACCGTACGAGAGACTCGAGGAGATGAATAAACGGCTTGTCATTGTATTTGAAAAAAGCGAGTGCAAGCGCGAGTCCTGCAAATGCGGACGCTAGGACGATACTGATATAGATTGGCAAGAACTTGAATGCCAGATATGCAAAACCCGCTCCCCCGGCAAGATAGCCGAACTGTTTGAATGTCAGTGGTCCGAACACTTTGTCTTCGATATCGATGAATTGTGGCACCTTGAATTGCATGACTATAGTATACACAGAAATCGTCTTTATCGTTTCTTTAATCGCTGTGTATATAGTGATGAATATGTATAAGAATTTTATGGTCTGGCACGAAGTGAAATCAGATATTGATGCAAAAGAATCAAAGACATTTTTTCATGAACGAGAAGTCTGGTGGTGTTCCCTGGGTCTCAATATAGGATTTGAGCAAGACGGAAAAGGAAATGATTTCTCACGACATTAGATTTGGTGATGATACTGCACGAAAAGTGATTCTTTCCCAGGTGCGGCTACTTGATGTAAAGAGGTTACAGAACAAGATTTTGACTATAGATGAGGGTGAGTTCCAATCAATCAAAAAAGCGGTCATCCGACTGATCGAATAACCGCTTCCCTGTTCCTCCTTTCTTTCGAAAGGCAAGGCCGGAGCCATTTAGAATCTAATTCTAGCAAATAGCACTATTGACTGTCAATAAAATCCTATTTTTCAGGAAGTTCACGATATGGATCGATCAATGGCTTGGTTGGCACACTTGGTGCGGCGGATGGAGTGCTGTCAGGGCTGAGGTCGCGCTTCACCGGCATGATCATGTTGGACTGGGTGAGGCGGGATTGGAGACTTATAAGGGCTGGAGACGGAGAGGTTTTAGATCCTGTTTCAGTAGAAGTATTCGAAACTTGTGTCGTCTTATCCATCTCCTCATGTACTTCTATAAGGAGAAGGAGTTCATCAATTATTTTCTCCTTAACAAGTTTTTTTATAACAAGTTTTTTATCATCAGGAATAGATAGTGTATCGATGTAAGTGATAACATCCTCAATAGGAGTTATTCCTAAAAGGAAAAATGTCACATCATTTTTAAGACGAAGTGTAGCTTCATTGTTTTGAACCAAAGCAACTATTTCATTCAAGACACTTTCAAGCCCTTCCCCAAATATAAAGTCACTGACTTCTGGCGGCAGGTTTTCGATATTTTCATCTATTGTTTGAGCTAGTTCTTCATTCATATTATTTATCGTCTTCTTTTAGCTTATCACGTCTTGTTTTTATATAGCTATTAACATCTCGCCATTTCGCTTGTTGCTTTTCAGCATTCTTAACCTCCTTGAGTTTCTGTCGGAACAAATCCTTTAATGGCTGATCGCCAGGATTCGCCAACCAATCATTTTGCGCATCCTTAAGTTCTTTCCGTAAGCCCTTCATATCATATTTATTTCCTTCTCGAGCCTTTACCAGGTCTTCGTATTCTTCATACTCTTCTTTTGCCTTCTTTTTCTGAGCCTCCGTGCCTTGTGTCATCGCATCTTTTTTCTGCTTCACATCGGCGTCAACGGTTGTTTTCTCTACATCGGTAAGAATATCGTACATGCTTTGACCCTTACGTGGCCCACTTTGGATAACCCCATCTTTAATAATCTCTTGTTTTTCTGTGGGAGAAAGACTTGTAAATGACGCACTACTTTGGAACATGTCGAGCGCAATAAGGTCTTGAAAACCTTTTTTGAGGGTATTTTCGATATCAGCAAGTTCTTTGTCAATTTTGTTTTTCTCCTCAAGTTTCTTTGCAGCTTTTCGATCTCCCGATGTTCTGACCTGCGATCCGATTGCGGCGCCGACAGTACTGCCGATCAATCCTGCAGTGAATTCACCAAGCGCACCAGTCTTTGCAAGTGCTTCCAATCCCTGTGTAAGGTAGCCACCTTTTTTGAGATTTTCCGCAAAATCCTTTCGTCGTTCACTAGTAAGATCTGCAGCAGTTTTCACATCAGCAGGTTTTTTTACCTCAGCTGTTTCTTTATCAACTTTTGCTTTCAGTACAGGGTCTCTCAGTGTCTGTGTTTTCATGAGATCATACGTGTTAGGATCATTCTTCTTAAGGTCTCTCAATGCAGGTCTTGATTTTCCAGTCTTTTCCATCATCGCTTCTTCAACAATTCGTTCTATTTTATCTTCGTATTTCTTTTGTCGTCTCTCATTAAATTTCTTAGCCTGTTCGTCAGTCATTTTCTCTTCGAGTAGTTTTGCTTCTTTTTCCCGTTCTTCTTGGCGACGTTTTATATCTGCATCAAGTCCACCTTTTCGTTCGGCTGTTGAGAGACCAAGGCCGGTTGTTGCTCCAAGCGTTGCGAAGTTTAATGTCTTGTTGATCATTCCCAGTTCTTTTGAATCAGTATCTATTCCCATTTGTTTGAATAACCCTTTTCCGATCCCTGTTTGGCGTACATCAAATGAACCACTACGGGTAGCGTTTACTCCTTTCTGAATAGTTTTCCCAAATAATCCGGCAATGCCACCTTTTGCTGCCATATCTCGCACCCTTCCTCCCATACTTGATTCATCAAACTTCTTTGCAAGCCCGCCAATTACGCGACCCCCAGCAATCGCTGTTGCTCCGAGTGCAACCCCGCCGGCGACACCTACAGTTTTCTGAGCATATTCTTGTATCTTGTTGCCGATTGTGCCTGCATACTTTTTCGCGATGTCTGCTCCTTGTTTGATCATGAAATACAGGATCAACATTGGTACAGCAATACTTATGACAGTGGTGAAGAAGTTTTGGTTAGCAACATCTTGCGGGAATAAGTTTTCGAGGAATCCTGACTGAATGAACGAATAGATGATGTAGAGGAAAAATACAAAAATCGGCGCAAGGAGAGCGTAGTTGGTGAGATCTTTCAGCCAGTTGTCCCATGATAGTTCCTTGATACCACCAACGAGAGGCATGCCCCCACGAGTCAACACCGCAAATGGTGCGAATATCATCGTAATGTACAGTCCTACGACACGACCCAAGAACATAAACGCAACTTTCCAGAACATCATCGCAATACCAAAGAGTATCGCTGCTGCAATGAGCTCTACAATGATGAAGTATCCTGCTGTTGTACCAGCGTCAAATGTTGTTCGAGTCACATCACCGTCTTTTGAATTAGTGGCACTCCCTACGTTTCCAGAATACGCATTCGTATTTTTTACTGCCTTTGCTTGGTCAAGCGTTTTGGACCCAAACAATTTTTGAGGGTTGTATGCGGAGACTATCTTCTCAGAAAGTGGTGTGTAGGTACCGACCGTATCAGCAGGGTTCTTTATGTTGCCATCTGCATCCTTTTCACAGGCTCCTTTACAGACTGTCATTGAGGTATAGAACACACGGGTCACAATATTTGAAATGTCGATGATTACTCGTGTGCCGAATAGGCTGAAGTTGATGAGGAGTGCATTGAGGATGAGTGTTGGCACAACTTTTTTCATCGAGTTACTACTCGTCTTGAATACAGTCTCCAGGCCTGTCCATACGAGTATAAGGATGAAGAATACATTTGAAATATCGCGTACAATCTTCCAACCTTTGACTGCAAAGGCTGCACGATATGATGCATCATCGAGTGAGTATCCGAGGAAGAAGTCAAAAAGGTTGCCCAGGAGTGCGGCAAACCACTGGATCGGTACATAAATCACATAGTAGATACCTTGCGCGACACAACCCATAATGGAGGATTCATTACTAAATACTCCACAAGAAGGGAGGAAGTTTTCTTCTCTTGCAAAGGCATTTACTGCAGGAGCTTCATCTGCTTTTTCTTGCTCAGTAGCGTTTACTGTTGCGTCTTTGGCAACCTCGTATACAACAGTTTCACCGATTTTGAAATAAGAACCTGCCTTGATTTTATCAAAAGGAGCATCATCACTACCGTTCATAACGGTGGTTTGTTTTGAGTGTGTTCCGTTCGAGCTCATGAAGTTTGTACAAGGGGGGGCGACGATACGATCACCAAATCCTCGTATGTATGACGATAATGGGTATATGTTGCCTTCATCCCATTGGTCCGGGAAAAGTGTAGGAGAGCTTCGTAAAATGTTGATACCGTCAGGGTCACGGGTGTTTACATCTCCAGGGGTGTTATCTCGATAGGGTGAGTTTTCTGCTCCGGCTGGACGCACAGAATCTCCTGTGTAGTTTTCCAGTGGACAGTACCAGAAATCAATCGCCACAAGTTCACCAGGTTTGGCAATAGTTGCTGTTTCAACGGTTGTTTTTAGGTTTTCACCAATTCCAACACGTTGTGAACTTTGGCTCTGGTATTTATAAAAAGTATCGAGTACTTGGGAGGGGTTGTCGTTGTCTACTGCTGGTGTATGATCATACTCAACCATTTGCGGAACAATCGTTATTTTTGTATCTTTTGGGTTTCCATCACTGTCTCGATCTTCAACAGGTGTCCCCTGTTTGTCTGATGCTTTATATGTTCGAACAATAAAAGT
>JACCDT011318006.1_pt1 | contig 10216 bp, 11 predicted proteins | sample 7446291 | NCBI WGS metagenome assembly JACCDT01 (sample SAMN15323446, study PRJNA562643) | freshwater metagenome | isolation source: river surface water | place: USA:Blue River Watershed | collected 2017-08-17 | reverse complement strand
TATCAATCTCTTGTTCAATACCCCCACGCACAACACGAGAACGGTCTTTGATAAACGTCCCTAGTTTTTCAAGTGTATTTTCAGCATGATACTCACGGTAAAATCCGAGTCCTGTATTTACAAGTACTGCACAGGCAATAACAATACATTCAACCCATTCTTGCAAGAAAAATGTCACCACCCCTGCACCACAGAGAATGAAAATAAGCGGACTCATCAACTGCTTCATAAAAATAGAAAAAGCTGTTTTCTTTTCTTTATTACGAAATACATTTTTACCATACAGAGCTGTATGTGTATCAACTTGGGAAGGAGAAAGACCCTTGTCGCTCGTCTTAAAATGAGAAAAAATAGCATCAATTTCATTCGCCCAAAAAGCACCATCGACATATGATATATGTATCTTTTCTTTACTAGATGTATTCATACAATTTCAGTATAACAAATTGTGTCTTTTACCAAAAAGAGGATTAGTTGTTTACAGTATTAAAGAGTACAATACGTTTGTGACCACCCTCCTTCATTCTGAGATATTCTTTTTTATCTCTTCAATAGGATTCATTACCGTATGGATTTTAATTGTGATACTTCTCGTACACATCATTCGTATTTCCCGCACACTCTCACGAATTATGATTCGGGTTGAAAAAAATGTAGATACACTCAGCGACACCACGAATGATATGCTTCTTGATATACAAGAGAGCACGCTCTTTCAATTTCTATTTGGGAAAAAACGTAAAGGTCGAAAAAATACTTCCACACATTCCGAATAAAAATAGTATTACTACATAACAAAAATTATATGAAAACAAAAAAACAAATTAAAAAGAAAGGTATCTCTGCTGGTAAAGTAGTTGCAGTAGGAGCAGGACTCGCAACGCTTGGCGCTGGGGCATATTATTTCCTCGGGCCAAATGGCACAAAGAACCGTAAAAATGCAAAAGTATGGATGACATCAATGAAAAAAGAAGTAGAAAAGAAAGTCGCCCTTGCACAAAAGGTAACCGCACCTGTCTATCATAAAATAGTAGACACTATCAGTGACACATATAGTGCACAACACAAAGAACACAAAGGAGAAATCGAAGCCTTTGCAAATTATTTAAAACTTGAATTAAAAGATTTGAAAGCACAAGCCAAACCACTACAGAAAGCGACGAAGAAAATCGTAAAGAAGGCAACAAAGAAAGCAAAGAGCATACTCACGAAAAAGAAACCCGCAAAGAAACGCTAACAAGAAAAAACAGTCCTCGTAGTGAGGACTGTTTTTTCTTGTTAGCGTTTCTTTATTTTACGGGTAGACTGTGACTTCCTTGTCTGCCGTTCTAGATTTTCTTTCACTCTCCATTTCACGATTTTTGTAATGAGAGTAAGTGGGAGTTTCTGATCGAGTGGAAATTGTACGGTGCCTTTCGATGTTTCATATTTTGAAAGTTCTTTTGCAAACGCCGAGACACCAGATGACGCAGGATAAAAGCCAATATGGTTTTTATATGCTCCAAAGTGAACGAGATTCCCATTGAGAACAAATGTTGGTATACCATACTTGATTGCTTCTTCTGTGTTCGGTGCAGATTTTTTGATTGTTGCACGAAGTGTCTCGAGTGTTAGTTGAACGTCCTTTGGAAAACTTTTTATATAACCTGTAATATCTTTATATGATTTCATATTTTTTCAAAAAGTGCTCGTAGTGCTGATTCTTGCTTTACCGCATGAGCTGATCCATATACCACAAAAATTGTATTGTATTTCTTTAATCCTTCGGTAATTCGCTCAAAAATATATTCATCCCTAAAATGACTTGAATTTCTGGATACTTCATTAAGCACTGTTTGAGGTTGTCCTTCCCATGGAATCGGATCAACTTGCAAATGATATTTATCAACATTATGTACATCTAGCTCAGCAACTATTTCCTTCTCAAGAAGATCTAATTCGGCACCATCCCACCCGCTATCTCTTCGAAAAATTTTAAATTCAGATTCAATGTATTTTTTGCATTCTTCTAATTTTCTTTCTTTATGTTGACGTTGATATTGATCAATATCTCTATAGATATAAAAGAAAAATATATCTTTTTTGGAAAACCCTTTTTCTAGTAAGTATACAATTTCTTTTGAAAAATCAGGCTCGGGAGACTCAAAATCTTTTCCAGCATCAATACCAAGTTTTAAGGTAAAATGATTCTCCCCTTCTAATTTAGTTTCATCTAATGATTCTTTTTTAACGAACTCACGTACAGCATCTTTTTTATTATTAATTGATTGCCACCCTTCTATGTAGACTATATCTGGGTTAATTCTATCAAATTCCTTTTTAATTTCTTTAAAAATAAGGTCATTACTCTCATTGGTATGAGAACTACCATAGTAAAAAATCTTCTTTTCTCCACTATTTATTTCAAAAACATAAGACCTCTCATCTTCAGTGTTAGCAAAAGGATGATTCCTGTATTCTTCATTGGTAAGTATTAAATCTTTAAGATTTTCAATATTTATCTCTTTCTTATTTTCTGTGTTTAATTCTGGAAATTCATTAACCATAAATATGATGCTATGTTAACATTTTAAAATTTCTTAATCTAATTCACTAAACACATCTTTAATCAATGCCAGTTTTTGGTCGCGTCGCATACGTTTGAGTTCTGCTTCTCGTGTGCGTGCATGTGCATAGTCAATACACTCTTCTTTGTATTTCAACACGACAGGTCGTCTGATTTTCGTATAATGAGCACCATTTTTTGCAGTATTATGCTCGAGCAATCTTCGCTCAATATTATTTGTCGAGCCCACATAGAGCGTCCCATCAGCACAGAGAAGTATGTAGACGAAATACATAGTGTCGTCTATCTAAAGTACACAGAACCCTGCGGTGCGGTAAGCGTCAAAACGAGTTCGCCTTTTGAGGTAAAGGTATAACTTTTCGTATCAGCAAGCATACGAGAGAATTCTTGTTCTTGTGAACCTTCACAGAACATAAGTGTCGAAATCATTCGTTCGAACTTTATTGAATTTTTGTTTGTCGTATATTCCCCGCCAACACCATTGCAATCCGTCGAAGCAGAAAATGTCCCATCTTTTTTGAGTGTCAGCATAAATTTCTTTGGAACCTTTGGAGACACCGTCGTACCATCAGCATAGACGGTCTTGACCCATGACCACTCTTTCATATCGAGTGTCATTCTCTTTGGATCAGCTTCACCTTCGAAATCTTTTACAATGATTGGTGAAAGCGGAATAAATTGTATTGATTGCACAAGTGACACAAAATCACCATATTGCTTTGAAGTAGTATCAATAAACTCTCCTTTCACGACATAGATATATCCTCCGTAATGAAGAACAATAACACGCGAAGCATAGAGCCCGTCTGCCTGATAACTAATCCCCTGTACTCCGCCGAGGGTCACCGTATCAACAGGTCCCTGCTTGAGTGCAAACAAACTCTCGTTCGTATATTTCTGTACCCAATTTTCGGGAGTGAGAGAAGATATATTTTTAAAGATACGAATCGAGTGCGTTGGTGGATACTCACTCATAAACGAATCATCTCGTACGGCATCACTGCTCTTTATCAAGGTAATCGCTCGAACGTGGGCATCAGTTGGAGTATTTGGGATTTCTTCTTGGATAACATACCCATCTGGTCCTATCGCATAGGTAAATTGAAGTCCAACATCAGCATTTGAATATGTTGTATATGGAGTAGATGATGATGAATCTTTTCGCATACCAACAGTAACGTACACAAGCCCAGCAAACAAGAGAATAACGATGAGTGGAATAATTATTTTTTTCATAGTATTAATTATAGAACCTCACGCCAGATTTGTATACCATAAAAACAATAAAATACGCTTGTTTTTATGGTATTTTGTGGTACTATGGGCATATTGTTCATTCATTTTTGAGTAACAATAAATATACATTGCCAGATCGTAATGGACCGCTGTCACAAGGCGACAGACGCGGTGGGTCAGAACACCTCCCTCTGGAGGAAAGTGCAAGGTAATAAAAATAAATACACATTGCCAGATCGTCTAATGGTAGGACACCTCCCTCTGGAGGAGGTTATCTTGGTTCGAGTCCAGGTCTGGCAGCCGATTTTTAAGCGTAAAAATCGCGTCGAAATCAACAGATTTTGACGAGGATTTTAAATACATGGAAAAGATAACTGAAGCAGTAGGCTTCGAGAAACGTACTCGTGGTCCAGGTCTGATAGCAAGTTTGAGATAGCATAAGATGCGTGTGCTCAAGGTGTATCGCTTAACAAACCTGCTGAAAAAAATATAATGTAATTATTATGGAAAACAACCTAAACAAAAATGAAATTCATTATTATTCTTCTGGAGGAAGTTTTTGGGATAACATATTTAAATGGTTTCGACCTTCTAAAAAAAACATAGCTCTAACGAAGGACTCAATTAGAATTTTGTTTATAGATGATAATAAATTTCCTATTATTGAAAATTTGAAAGATGCTGGGTATGTTGTCGATTGGATTAAAGATATTAAGAGCATCGAGGATCCAAGAGTTGTAGACGCACATGTTTTGTTTGTTGATTACAAAGGTGTTGGTAAAAACTTGTCTCAAAACAAAGAAGGTGTTGGTGTATGCAAAAAACTAAAAGATACGTACAAGGAAACTAAATATATCGTTTTATGTACCGGTGAAAGTATTCCTAATGAACTATTAAAAGAAATTAAATCTGTATCTGATGATATAATAACTAAAAAATTCGAAACCACTGATTTTATCAACATAATTGATACCGCACTAAACAAGATTGTCTTATGAAATATGAAGTAAGAAAAAATAATGATGAGGTTATAATTTCTTCTTCTACTAATATAAGAAGGGATTATTCTCGCAACTTTGAGTATGAAGGGACAGAATATTCTATTTATCTTGAAGTTGAAAATCCCGACGAGAATTTTAAGGCAGGAAGAAAAAGATTTTTTGATATTTTAGAAAAAGTATCAAAAAATTTTATAGATGAACAAAGAAATAGGTTTAATAAATATAATCACATTATACAAACTATTTCTACTCAAATTTCACAAAAAATGAATGGTTTTTGGGGAGATGCAAAGTGGCATAGCTCAGAATATTCCGAAGCATTAAAAAATATAAAAAATATTTATTCTTTAAAAAATAATGAAACTAGTAGTCTAATTCATTATTTTAATAAAATGTCTATTGATTTAAATAATCACATAGAAGGTTGGGATATTATTTATATTAAAGATAACTTTATCCCCAAATAAGAAGAAGTTTCTTTAAAGAAAGCAATATTAAATCAATATTCTTCCTTCGCTGAAGATTTTAATGAATTAAATATACAAATTAGATTTTCTGATTATTTCTCTGAAGAATATACTGTTCACTTGGATAAAAAATTATTTAGTTTAATTATGTATAATTTTTTCTCTAATATATTAAAGTATTCGATGCCGGAACAAGTAGTAAGATTTAATTATTCTGACGAATTAAAAAGTTTAGATGTTTCAATGTATTCAACAAAAATAGAAAGAGTTGAAATACTAAAAATATTTGACGACGGAATAAGAGGAACGCATGCAAATGATGCTTCAAGTAGTGGTAATGGTTCTGGTTTATATGTAATAAAAAAATCGTTAGATTTGATGTGTATGCCAAATATGTATATTGATCCCCAATATACAAAAAGTAAAGATTGGGGTGATATTAAGTATTTTGAAAATCATTTTAAATTTGAATTAAAGAATAAAAATACATAAAATTTTATTTATTTTTATTCACTCAAAAACCGTCGAAATACTAAGCTAAAAGCATTAAAATGTCATTACAGGGCAAGCCCGACCACAACTCTTTCTCAATAACACCATCAAGTTTCAGAACCCCCCCACCCCAATAAAAAAGTCGCACACATGTGCGACTTTTTTAAAACTGAAGAACGAACGTTACGCTTTCTGAGCAATGTATTCAAGGTTTCCTCTTCCAAAAAACAAGGAAGAGAACAACTGCAACTCTTTTAAAGCATCTGAATTGATTGATGAAGGATCATCAAAAAATTCATCTGGCATTCCAGCGGCATACTGCGGAGCTGAAAAAATTGTTCGAATGTTTTCTCTGCTTATGTAACGCTTGCAACGCTTCAAATCAATGAATCCATTTTCTGCATAACGGGATTCTGCCCATGCCTCATTCATTTTGAAGATATACCTGCATGGCACCTTAATAATGTTCTGCAAAAAGGTCAGGTAATCGATATCAATAAAATTCATAATCAGTTCAACAGGGAGTGGCTTATCCCCCATCTTTTGACGAATTATATTGTTACCGTGCAGAAAATTCTTTAAACGCTCGATTGATAAATTATCAATCAGTTCTTTGAATTCAGGCTTGTGCTTCGGTCCATCGTGATAAAATTCACGAATACCAGGAATAAAGAACTCTTCCATCAAACCTCCAGGTACACCGAGAATGGAATAAAAATACCCACCCTTTTTTGTTACACGCGCCAATTCTTTAAATGCACTCTCAATCTGTTCCTCTGTAATAAGGTGCATAAGCACACCATTGGCACAGGTTAAATCAAAAGTTTCATCGGGAAATGGTAATGACACAATTGAACCTGAAACAAAGTCAATGTTTTCAAGTGAACCACCGCGCATTTGAATTGCTTCTTTTTGAAAAGGAATCCAATCCTGTCCTAAATCAAGGCAGGTTACTTTACCGGCACCGAGCGCCATCATGGTCAATGGAAAATATCCACTATTTCCACAACCGCCATCGAGCACGTGCATTCCCTTAAATTGTTCGGGTGTTAAATGAAAGTAATTAAGATTACCAACCATTGCTGTAAAACGTTTCCATGTTCGGTCATCCGAAGGATACGTCTTGTGTTGTTCTACATAATTTGCCTTGGTTTTTTCTTCAAGCCTAACTATTTCTTCCGGAGATAGAGGGCTTTCTTGGGTTGAATGTTTTGTCATGCGTTTTTTGTTATTAAGATTTGAAAATTGAATTTTTTGTATTAAAACATATTTACACAAAAAAGTAAAGTACCTATCCCCGTATCAAGAATATACCCTTGTAAGAATTTGAATCTCTTCATTTTTAAAGTACAATAGATACATGAAAGAACCATTGAAAAAATCAGTATACCGACCAAAGCATCTTACTATTGATGATATTCGTGACGGCTGTATCACGCTCCACGGAGACAATGAACAAGAAACAAAACTCTGCATGATTCAAGAAGAGTTTCGTCAGGGTATCGATATGATTACCGACTTTACTCCGTCAGTGACTTTCTACGGATCAGCACGATTTGATGAGAATCATCCATCGTACAAACAAGCACACAATCTCGCAGAGCGTATCTCGAAAGAACTCGGCTACTCTATCCTCTCTGGTGGTGGAGGAGGTATCATGGAAGCAGCGAACCGTGGGGCTCATGATGCGGGTGGTCGTTCTGTCGGATTGACCATCAAGCTCCCCTCAGAACAAAAGACAAACCCATATGTCACAGACGAAATCCCCTTCTACTTCTTCTTTGCCCGACAAGTATCAATGTCATATGCAACAGAAGTCTGTATCTTCTGCCCTGGAGGATTTGGAACACTCGATGAACTTTTCGAAATGCTCACACTTCAACAGACAGGTAAATTGGGGCGAATCCCTATTATCTTACTCGGTGTTGATTTCTGGACACCACTTCAGTCTTTTATCGAAAAAGTACTTCTCGAGCAATACAAAACTATTAGCCCGAGAGACCTCGACCTCTACACCATCACCGACGATGAAGAACTTATTCTCGAAATCATCAGCGATAGTCGCCTCCGAGATGGGCAGGATGCGTTAGCGTAATTACGAATTAATAATGATAGAGACTCCTCAAAACACTGTCGAGAACAAATCCTTGTTTGGATGGTGTTTGTTTGACTTTGCTATGGCGATACCTGTTGTCATTGGTGGAATTTATTTCTCAAAATGGTACATAGAAAATGTCGGCGCAACTTCTACAGTATTAAATCTGCTCTTTTTTAGTGCAACACTCATAATTTTCTTGAGTGGAAGATGGGTTGGAAGAAAGATTGATAGTAAGGGTTACCAATTCTGGATAAAATTATCATCATTTATTGTTTTCCTATCACTCTCCTGCCTTTTTCTGGCGAGCCAATTTCTACCTAATAATGTCATTTTATATTCTTCATTTCTTTTCTTTCTTATTTTCCTTTCTGCATACCAAATTACTAGAATTTGCCATAACACTTATTTACACCAAGTCATTCCAGAAAACATACAGACGAAAATGTCTGGACTTGGCACAGCATCAAATTGGGCAGGTTCTGTAATTGGTATACTCATAACAATACCAGTTGTTCTTTTGTATCCAGGAATAATTGGAAGAGAGCTCACTTTTTTGATAGCTGTAATAACTTATGGCATATTAATAGTACCCTCTTTAATTTTGATGTTTCGAGCACCGTCAATCAACGTCGAACACCTCGAAAGCACTCATACTGTATCTATCTCCTGGAAAACTCTCATGCTTTCAAGCGGAACATCTCTTATTATGTATTTTCTCATTTTTGATGTAATGGCTACTGTTCAAAAGAACTTACCGCCATATCTTACGAAAGTATTTGAAATGAAAGACGACGTACAAGCAATAGGTTTTTTGGTAATACTTCTTTCAGCAACAGCTGGGGGAATTATTGCATCTCGTGTTGTTAATTTCACTACCGCACAACAATGGTTGAAAATTGGCTCAATTATACTTACCTTTTCAATTATTCTTATTACATTAAAAAACACAACAGCATTGTGGGTGGCATTTGTTACAGCGGGAGTATCATACGGCATACTTGAATCCGCAATTAGAATTCACTTTATGAAAACATTTTCAGCAAGAAATGCTGGAGAAAATTTTGGAATGTTTGCCATGCTTGAACGAGCATCAGGTGTTATTGGTCCTTTAATTTGGATTGTTCCATTCTGGGTAATCAAAAATGAAGTGCAATCATATATTGGATCAATGTTACTCATGTCAGTACTAGGATTTACTGCATTTTTAATACTTTCCTCAAGAAAAAAATCTGCCTAATCTAAAAATCCCCCATGGGGGATTTTTAGATTAGTTTTTAGTACACGCTTTTATAAACGCTGTAAAAAGTTTGTGCGGTTGAAGTGGTCGAGCTTTAAACTCTGGGTGGAACTGTACACCAAGGAAGAATGGATGTTTTGATGTTGGTAATTCTGCTATCTCACAGAGCAGTCCGTCAGGTGACGTACCAGAGAATACCAGTCCTTTCTTCTCGAGAGCTTCACGATATGTATTATTCACTTCATAGCGATGACGATGACGTTCTGATACAGACGATGCCCCATAGGCCTTCTCTGCAACACTTCCCTTTTTGAGATGTGCAATATGAGCACCGAGACGCATACTACCGCCCAATTTCTTCATTGCCACTTTTTCTTTTTGATCTTCCATAATATCAATCACGATATGCTTCGCCTTTGGATTGACTTCATGAGTGTTGGCGTCTTTGAATCCTAAGATATTACGTGCGTATTCTATGACCAATAGTTGCATTCCGTAGCAAATACCAAAATACGGAATCTTGTGTGTACGAGCATACTCAATCACCTTGAGCAATCCCTCTACACCACGAGAACCAAACCCACCTGGAACGAGAATACCGTCATACTTTGAAAGTTCTTTGAGGTTCTTTTTGTTTGTTTCAAAATCAACAGCTGAAATCCATGTGAGAACAGGTTTCTTGCCACACGCATACGCGGAATATTTGATTGCTTCAATGACAGACAGATATGAATCAGAAAGCGTAAAGTCGCCTGTATTAAAATATTTACCGATGACTGCAATGCGTACTTCATCGCGTACAGTATGAGACTTGCGAGCAAAATTTCTCCACGCACGAGAACCGGCATTATCCGAACTCGCACATTTCATCTCAACAACATCGCAAATCATGTCACCGAGACCCTCCTTCTCAAAATTAAGAGGAATATCATAAATACTATCAACGTCAGGTGCAGAGATGATACGCTCGGGTGTGATATTGCAGAACATTGAAAGTTTTTCTTTGCGTCGTTCATCGAGCGGTTGCACACTTCGAGCAATAATGATATCGGGCTGAATACCAGAACCATTCAACGTACGAACAGCAGACTGTGTCGGCTTGGTCTTCATCTCTCCTAC
>JACCDT010196852.1_pt1 | contig 10217 bp, 9 predicted proteins | sample 7446291 | NCBI WGS metagenome assembly JACCDT01 (sample SAMN15323446, study PRJNA562643) | freshwater metagenome | isolation source: river surface water | place: USA:Blue River Watershed | collected 2017-08-17 | reverse complement strand
ATTTCTCTTCGAATTTGCGTTGTAATTGCATGGATTCGTACCAATACTTGTAAGTCTCTTTAGAATACTTGGGCGCGTCTGCGTTTTTCTTTGCCATCTTCTTGATAGAATATTTTTAAAGCGGTAAGCCAGCATTAATTCCAGCCTATATGCCTGCAAAATTAGTACAAAATCTTTATTTTTACACGCTTTTAATCGCATTCCTACATCCATGCACCTCAAATCTCTTCAGGTCAATCAGTTTAAATCCTATGAGGAAGCTAGATTCAGCTTTATTTCGGAGATAAATTGTATTGTGGGTGAGAACGGGATTGGGAAAACGAATCTTTTGGATGCGATTCATTTCCTTTCGATGACGAAAAGTGCGCGCGGAATTTCGGATCAGCTTTGCATCAAACATACGAAAGATTTTTTCAGAGTGCAGGGGGATTTTGTCGATACCCAGGATCGTGAAACACAGATTACGTGTTTGTTTCAAAAGGGGGCCAAAAAGCAATTCCTCCGCGATGACAAACCCTATCCCCGTCTAGCTGACCACATCGGCCATTTTCCGGTTGTTTTAATGGATCCACACGACACAGATTTAGTACGAGAGGGAAGTGAAGAACGCCGTCGCTTTTTTGATGGGATGATGTCCCAGCTTGACCGCAATTTTTTAGATCAACTTTTGCGTTACAACCGAATAGTTCAGCAACGCAACGTATTGTTAAAGCAATTCGCAGAGCGTGGCCAGGTCGATCGCCTACATCTCGATAGTTACCACGCCCCCCTAGTAGAGCTAGGAGAATCTCTGGCAAAGGCCCGCAAGGAATTCTTGGAGGTCTTTTTGCCTAGTTTTAAATTTCATTATTCTAAACTTTCAGACGACCGCGAGGACGTCGATATTCAGCTCGAATCTACTTTCGAAGCAGGGGGATTTGACGCGGCGCTGCGCGCCGCGGAACCGCTGGATTTGTCCGCGCAGCGGACATCCATCGGAATTCATCGAGATGAATTTGATTTTAAAATTAATGACTACTCCCTGCGCAAATTTGGCTCCCAAGGCCAACAAAAATCCTTCGTCGTAGCCCTCAAGCTAGCACAATTCGACTCCCTCGTAGCAGCCAAACCCCGCAAACCACTCCTACTCCTCGACGACATCTTCGACAAACTCGATGACCGCCGCATCCAGCGCTTAGTCCAAATGATGGCCGAAGAACACTTTGGCCAAGTCTTCATCACCGACGCCAGACCCGAAAGGACGAAGAAGTTGCTGAAGGATTTGAAGGGGGAGATACATTATATTTCGCTTTAGCGAAATTCAAAGAGCAAAGTTCAAAGCTCAAAGAATAAAGAAGATTAGAGATAGGAGAGTAGAGAGAAGGATGGTGAATGGTAAGTGGTGAATGGTGAATGTGCGCCTTCGGCGCAGCTTCAAAGAGTAATATGTAAGGGGATCATTCACCATTTACCATTTTTCCCGTCATTTACCATTTACCATTCACCATTTACCATTTTTCCCTATATTTACTGAAACCTATTATTAACCTATGATCTCGATTTTTGCCCAGGCCGAAAAGCACCTGGAAAAAACAGCTATTATTTCGGATGGCGCAGAATACACTTACACTCAGTTATTAGATGCATCTAAGGCCTTTGCCTGGACACTTTTAAACGACAAAAATGACCTACAAGAAGCCCGCGTCGCCTACATGGTGAACCCTGGCTTTGATTACGTGCGGGTGCAGTGGGGGATTTGGCGTGCGGGCGGTGTGGCCGTTCCGCTGTGTTTGACCTACCCACTACCTTCTTTACGCTACACGATTGAGAATTCTGGCTCGAGTATCGTGGTCGTTTCCCCGGAATTCGAGGACCTTTTGAAACCCCTATGCGAAGAGCTCAACCTCCGTTTACTGACTACTGACGACTGTCCACTGACTACTGACGACCGTCCACTTCCTGTTTTCCCCTCTTCCCGCCGCGCCATGATGCTCTACACCTCTGGCACGACGAATTTGCCCAAAGGTGTGGTCTCCACCCACGCGAATTTGAATGCCCAAATTTCGACTTTGATCGATGCTTGGCGTTGGAGTTCTGCGGATTATTCGATCTGCATTTTGCCCCTCCACCACATCCACGGGGTCATTAATATTGTTTCTTGCTCGCTTTGGGCTGGGGCGACCTGCCAGTTTTTGCCGAGTTTTTCGGCGGAGGCTTTATTCGATATTTTCAAAGAAGGCAAGTTGAATGTCTTCATGGCCGTGCCTACGATCTATTATAAATTGATTACGTATTGGGAATCTTTGGCAGATGTAGACCAAAAAGAGATGACCCGCATTATGTCCAAATTCAGACTCATGATCTCCGGTTCTGCCGCGCTACCCGTTTCGGTAATGGAGCGCTGGAAAACGATCAGCGAGCACAGTCTTTTAGAGCGTTATGGGATGACTGAAATTGGGATGGCACTCAGCAATCCTTATGATGGTCCTCGCGTGCCTGGGCATGTGGGATATCCACTTCCGGGCGTTCAAGTGCGTTTAGCGGATGAACAAGATAACGTCATTCCGGGTACAGAGATAGGAGAGATTCAGGTTAAAGGTGCTAACGTCTTCTCTGAATATTGGCAAAAACCAGAGTCCACCGCGGAGTCTTTTACGCAGGATGGTTTCTTCAAAACTGGGGATATCGCCACGATGGACGAGCTGGGCGGTTACCGGATTTTGGGCCGAAACTCCGTCGACATCATCAAGTCAGGAGGCTACAAAATTTCTGCTTTGGAAATAGAAGAAGTCCTCCGCACCTACCCAGGAATCGACGATTGCTGCGTCGTAGGCGTAGTAAATGACGAATGGGGCGAATTAGTGAGCGCCGCCATCGTATGCAAAGATGACTTTGACACGAAAGCATTGAACGCTTGGATGCGCGAACAAATGCCTGCCTATAAAACACCAAGAGCTTACCACCGCCTCGCCGAATTGCCTCGAAACGCGATGGGAAAAGTCACCAAAAAAGACGTCGTTAACCTTATCAAAAACTAATATGCTTTTACGCGGAGTTGCCTTATTAGCCGCCTGTTTTGTAGCAGGCCAAATCCTAGGGGAAACCCTCGGTCGTCTCTTGGGCATCCAAGCAAACGTAGGAGGTGTCGGATTTGCGATGCTTTTCCTGATTTTATCCCAAAACGAGCTCGAAAAACGCGGCCTCTTCCACCTTGAAATGGGTGAGGGCGTAAACTTTTGGTCCAAAATGTACATCCCCATCATCGTGGCCATGTCCTCTGTCCAAAACGTCCGCGTCGCCTTCTCAAATGGCCTACTCGCCCTTTTGGCAGGCATTATCCCCGTTATCGCCTGCCTCGCATTAATGCCCTTATTATCTAAACTAGCGCCAAAAGACTAATGGAATACATCCTCACCTTTCTCGACAAAAACGGCCTAGTCTTTGCCTTCCTCGTTACAGGAATCATCATGTATTTCTCTGAAGGCATCTCCAAAACCCTCACCCGCGGCAAAATCCCTGGCTCCGCCATATCCATCTTCATGGGATTAGTCCTAGCCTACTTCGCCGGCCTTGAAACCCTCGGCAAAAAAGGCATCGCCGACATTCCCGGCTTCTCCGGTTTCGAAATCATGGGCGGCCCCATGTTCCGCGACTTCGCCATCGTGTCCACCGCCATGGGCGCCAGCTTCGCCATCATCAAAAAGACCGGCCCCATTGGAGTTTTATCCCTATTTCTAGGTGTCATCATCTCCTTTTTATCTGGTGTAATCATAGCCTATGCCCTAGGAATCACGGACGCCGAAAGCCTCACCACCATCGGCGCCGGCGCCTGCACTTTCGTCGTGGGCCCCGTAACCGGAACTGCCCTAGGTGCGAGCTCAGATATCATCGCGATTAGCATCGCAGCTGGAGTCGTAAAATCCATATTAGTAACGATCGGAACCCCTTTAATCGCACCTTACATTGGCTTGAAGACCCCACAATCGGCGATGATTTTTGGCGGATTAATGGGAACCACCAGCGGAACGGCTGCCGGTTTAGCCGCCACCGATCCTAAATTAGTTCCTTATGGCGCGATGACTGCGACTTTTTACACGGGACTGGGTTGCTTACTATGTCCGTCGGTGCTTTATTTCATCATGCGTGCAATACTTTAAGATTAGAGAGAGGAGAGTATAGAGTAGAGATGGCAATGGTGAATGGTAAATGAGTCCGGAGGGAATGAGTCCGAAGTCCGAAGTAAAAACCAATATCTCTACTCTATACTCTCTACTCTCTAATCTTGACAACATCTGTCAATACCTGAAAACCCCTCTCAGTACCTTGAAGTTATTTTCACACAATAGTGCCTTAAAGAGCATTAAACCCACATAATATAAAAAATGGGGCCATTTTAGCCCCATTTTTTATTCAAACTTTATTCTTTGTGCTTTTTGCTTTGCTCTTTGGAGTTGCGCAGCAGCGACTAACAAAAAATGGGCGACATAACTGCCACCCATTTAATTTTACTGACATCTGGCCACTGACCACTGTCTACTGTTCGCAAAGCGAACTATAGATTTCTCTTCTTTAACTCACTAACCGCGAAGTCAGCTGCACGAGCTGTCATTGCCATGTAAGTCAATGATGGATTCACGCAAGAAGCTGATGCCATTACTGCACCATCTGTCATGAACACGTTTTTAACCTCGTGAACTTGGTTGTGCTTGTTTACGATCGAGTTCTTCACGGAAGTACCCATACGAGCTGTACCCATTTCGTGGATACCTAGACCGATGTGCGTGCCTTGCTTGTTGTAGGCGTTGATGTTTTTGAAACCAGCTGCTTCTAACATAGTCGCTGCCTCGTTCATCATGTCCTCGCGCATTTGTAATTCGTTTTGGCCAAATTCTGCAGAGAATTCCAATACAGGTAAACCCCACTTATCTTTTTGGGACCCTAGAACGAAACGGTTCTCTGGATTTGGTAGAATTTCTCCAAAACCACCAAAACCAACTGTCCACTGTCCAGGGTGTGTTAAGCTCTCTTTGAATTCAGCACCGAAGCCATCCGCTCCCACGCCACGGCCCCAACCCTCGCGGCTCGCGCCACCTTGGTATCCGAAACCACGTGAATAAGAACGCTTGTCTTTGCCCCAGTTTTGGAAACGAGGAATATATAGACCGTTCGGACGATTTCCGAACATGTAATCTTTCTCAAAACCTTCGATCGTCGCACTTGCACCCGCACCTAAGTGGTGATCCATGATGTTACGGCCTAATTGATCTGAATCGTTTCCTAAACCATTTTGGTAACGAGCAGACTTCGAGTTCATTAAGATGGAAGTAGAACCGATTGCACCAGCGTTTACGAAGATGATTTTAGCGAAATACTCTTTCGACTCCAAAGTGTTTTGGTCGATGACGCGAACGCCTTTTGCTTTTTGTGTTGCCTCATCATAGATGATTTCAGCGGCAATCGCGTTGTGAACCATTGTTAAACGACCTGTGCGCATCGCTGCAGGTAAAGTCGCTGATAAAGACGAGAAGTAAGCACCATAAGGACAGCCGCGGCTACACTTATTTCGGTAGTTACATGATGAACGACCTAAGTCTAATTGCTGCTTTGTAGGCTGGGTTAAGTGAGCCACGCGACCCACCGTTACTGGACGTCCTAATTTTTTGTTTACTGCATTTTTAAAGTGAACCTCCGGTGCAGTCATTTTCATGGCAGGCAAGAAATCAGAATCTGGTAACACGTCTAAACCTTCTGCTTGACCTGAAATACCTGCGAATTTCTCCACATAAGAATACCAAGGAGCTAAATCATCGTAACCGATGGCCCATGGAGTTCCAATACCCTCTTTTTCGTTTGCTAAGAAGTCTTCGCGGTTCCAACGGTAAGTTTGGCGACCCCATAAAAGAGACTTTCCACCGGTATGGTAAGCACGAATCCAGTCGAAGCCACCTTTTTTCTCGATGTAAGGGTTTTTAGAATCATTTTCAAACAAATAACGAGTTTCCTCATTCGCTGTATAACCAGTACGCATGTTTGCCCAATATTCTTCAGCAGCCATGTTTGTAGGGCGACCACGGTGGTCAAATTCCCATGGGTTTTTCATCGCAGTTTCATAACCTTCGATGTGCTTGATCTCGCGACCACGCTCTAAAACGGCCACTTTTAAGCCTTTTTCGGTTAATTCTTTAGCAGCCCAACCTCCGGAGATACCGGATCCGATGACGATTGCGTCAAATGTTTGGCCTTTTATTGCATCTATATTCAGATTCATTTTTTCTAATTTTTCAGATTAATACATGAAAGATTTTTGAGTCGGCTTCATATCCGTAATCAACTCATATTTGCCAGGAACGGGCTCGTAAATGAAAGAGGCTTGTACTCCTTTTTCAGACGTATAGTATCCTAAAAGAGTTAATTCTTTCATTAATCTCCAGAAAGGAACACCATTAGCGCCCTCTAGGGTGTCTTTGTCGATATTGTCACCCACTTTGATTTTCTTCTGAGAATAGCTCTTCATTAAATCTTTTGTGTTCGCCTCTAAAAGTTTTAGCATGGCTACTTGACCTGCGGCAGATTGTCCTAAGAAATCTGCTTTGGCTAAGTCATTCACCCCTTTCAGGAAGCTGTAATGCTCTGGTTTTTTGTAGCAATCTTTTAACATCATTTCGATGAAAGCGGGAACACCTGCATCGATAGCACCTGGCGTAGACGTTCTTGGAATAATATGTTCAGCGACGGCTGAGACGATTTGACGTTGCGCATCTGTTAGGCTAAAATCTGCAGCAACGATGGAGGCATTGCCGTTTCTCACATCCATAGCCATTAGCGTAGGAGCTGTAAAAGCACCCCCTAATAACAAGGCGATTTGAGAGATGGCGTCTCTTCTTTTCATCATGAGTTTAAATTAAATTGTTGTAAGTATTTGCCTAATATGAGGCAGGAAACAAATTTAATCACATTCTTCATTATTCAAGGGCAAAATGTAATTTTTTTGCTAATTTTCTACCATGGATAAACGCACTTTTCTAAAAGCATGCACCCTTTTAGGGGCTTCGGCGCCTTGGTTTTCGTATGCCAAAACTCAAACAGTCGAATCACTCGCTTCAGACGAGGATTTTTGGGCAGGCATTCGCAGCGGTTATAAACTAAGACCAGACTACATCAACTTAGAAAGTGGTTATTATAATATTACTCCGGAGGCGACTTTGGAAAAATACTTTCAACATATCCGTTCTGTTAATGCACAAGGGGCATACTACATGCGGACGGTGCAATTTGACAATAAAAAACGAATCGCCGCGCGTGTGGCTCGTTTAGTTGGTTGCCCAGAGGACACACTCGTTTTAACTAGAAATACCACTGAATCATTAGATACCATTATTGCCGGTTTTCCCTGGAAAGCGGGGGATGAGGCCATCTTTGCGATACAGGATTATGGCGCGATGCAAGACATGTTCAAGCAAGTAGCTCGCCGTCAAGGCATCGTATTGAAGATCATTTCGTTACCAACAAATCCAGCATCAGATCAGGAAATTGTTGATTTGTATGCCAAAGCCATCACGGATAAAACCAAGCTCATCATGGTGTGCCACATGGTCAATATCACCGGTCAAATCAATCCAGTTCGTCAAATCTGCGACATGGCCCACGCCCGCGGCGTAGAAGTACTGGTGGATGGAGCACACGCAGTGGCCCAATTTGAATTCAAAATCTCTGATTTGAATTGTGACTATTATGGGGCGAGTTTACACAAGTGGCTAGCCGTACCCTTGGGAGTAGGAATCCTACACGTTCGCAAAGATAAAATAGCTAAGATATGGCCGCTATTGGCGGAAGAAGGAGTGCCTGTGACGGATATAGCCCATTTGAATCACGTGGGAACGATTCCCGTTTACACGGATTTAGCGGTGGATGATGCGATTGATTTCTATGAAAAAATAGGTCCTGCTCGCAAGGAAGCGCGTTTACGTTTCTTGCAAAATTACTGGACAACTAAAGTTCGCCCTCTTCCTCGAGTGCGATTACACCATCCTGCGGATCCCACGAAATCCTGTGCGATAGCGAATGTGGGGATTGAAGGAATAAAGCCAGCTCTATTAGCTGAGCGCTTGATGAAAGAATACAAGATTTTCACGGTGGCCATCGACGGAGGAAATATCCATGGATGTAGAATCACCCCTAATGTTTTTACAACCCTGAAAGAACTCGACGTCTTAGTGAAGGCGATTAGCGAATTAGCAAGCTAACGGGCGATTTGACTAGAATATCTTGGTGCAAATCTTGCATCGAACCCGTCGCGTCATCGAACGAAAATACCTGCACCCGGTCTTCTTCTTGACTTGCCACTAACACAAATTTACCCGATGGATCGAAGGTGAAGTTGCGGGGAATTTTAGCGACATTTTGGTGGAAAACGCGGGTTAATTTCCCATTAGCGTCGACTTTAAAAACGACCACCTGGTTGCTAGAGATACGGTTAGAGGCTAACAACCATTTTCCATTTGGGGAGAGATGGATGTCTGCGGAAACTTTCACTTTAGCTGCGGAGGTATCCGCTGGGATGCTTTGGATTTTCTCTAGTGCCGAGCCAGCGACCTTAAATACGTCTACATCTGAACTCAATTCATTCAATAAATATGCGCGATCGCCTTTTGAATTGAAGCGAATGTGGCGGGGGCCGTTGCCCGGAGTGAGGACAATCTCTGAACGACTTTCGTCTAAAAGCCCGTTTGCTAAAATAGCGTGAGCATAGATCTTATCCGATCCTAAATCGGTCACGAACAAGGTATTTTGGTCCGGAGAAAGGGCGACCATGTGGGCGTGGGAACTGTTTTGGCGGTCTTTATTGATGCTGGAGCCAGAATAAGCTATGTATTGCGCTAGAGGTTGGAGCCTGCCGGAAACCGTTTGGAATACGCTCACACTTCCACCCGAATAATTTGCGGTATATACCGTCTTCGATTTTTCGCGGTACAAGACGAAACAAGGATGATCGCCTCGGCTTAATTCGGTGTTTATAGGCGCATATTTGCCTTCGCGTAACTGGAAGGACGAAACGCTTGCTTTTCCGTCGCCCTCTTCTGAAACGGAGAATAATAAATCCCCAGACATGGCTTGATAGGACGCCGCTGGAACGTTTAGGGTGTAGCTTTTTGTTGCTTTTCCGGTTTTAGCATCCCAATCAAAGACCTCGATGCCGGGGTTACCTTTGGACGTATACGAACCAATAATCAGTTGCGGAAGGAGTAAAATCGTGCTCAATGTCATATCCTAGGTGGAATTAGTTTGTAGACCACCGGGGTCACGATGCGGGAGAGTAGGGTGGAGCTAATAAGTCCGCCTATCATCACGATCGCGAGGGGTGAAATTAACGGGTTAGTCGAAATGGCGATCGGAATTAATCCCCCGATGGCCGTCAACGTAGTTAAAATAATCGGTAAGAAACGCACTTCGCCAGCCTCGCGGATGGCTTGTTCCATCGGCATACCTTCGGCTCTTAACTGGTTAGTAAAATCAACCAACAAGATGGTATTCTTCACCTCAATACCTGCGAGGGCAATAAGACCCACTGTAGCGACAAAGGAAAGCGGAGTTCCGGTGAACCAAAGGGCTAAAAGTGCCCCCACGATTCCTAAAGGAATCACCGAAAGTACAATCAACGTACTTTTAAACGTTCCAAATTCTAGAATAAGTACGGCGATGAAGAAGAAAATCGTCACTAAAATGATGGTTCCAAAACCCCCAAAACTCTCGTTCTTACTCTCCACCTCTCCACCCATTTCGAAGTGGTATCCCGCTGGAAGCGCGATTTTCTCGAGGTTTTTCTCCGTTTCAGCAATCACCTCGTTATTTAAAAAGCCCTTTTCCACGAATGAGCTCACCGACACTAATCGATTCTTATTCAAGTGACTAATACTGACCGGCGAGGTCTGAAGTCTGGCGGAGGCCACTTGGCTTAAAGGAATGGCCGTGCCTTGTACGTTATTCACATACAAGTTGTCGAATACCTCTAGGCTTGGGTGTTTTGGATGCGGTTTGGAAACAACAATCGCATATTCTTTCCCCTCTTTATCGGTCATTTTGCCTAAATCAAATCCTGCTACCACCAAGCGAATCATGCGATCAATACTGACTGTCGGAATGCCTAGCATACTCGCTTTTTCTTTGTTGATATCGAATTTGATATCAGATTTCAGGTTTTTCAACGGGTTTTTGACGTAAATCGTCCCTTTCGTGTTCTT
>JACCDT010191852.1_pt1 | contig 10217 bp, 15 predicted proteins | sample 7446291 | NCBI WGS metagenome assembly JACCDT01 (sample SAMN15323446, study PRJNA562643) | freshwater metagenome | isolation source: river surface water | place: USA:Blue River Watershed | collected 2017-08-17 | reverse complement strand
TGCCGCTCATGAATAAACCGTAGAAGTCTGTAGCGGGTGCAATGTAAGCGTGTGGCAACTCCGGTAACTCTACCCCCGCTTCGCTCTTCTGGCTGATATGTGGCGAGTAGGTCAACGTATGCGGAACATTCGCCACAGGTGAAAGGGTGTCAATCCTACGCGCTGCTAGTTCCAATAGTGGTTTGTTGTACTCGCCGCCAACAATAGCAGCGTGCGCAACTGGCATCATGCCGTCAACCGCATAGGCGAGTTCAGCGCGTTTGCACTCCAACAGTAATTGAGTTTGAACGGTCGCTGCCTGTAGTTGGCGAGCTTGTGTTCTGTCTGCCCAATCATGGCGAGTGTTGCCGATGAATCGCCAAACTAAACCGACCAGCCAAACGACCAGCCAGCCAGCCAGGGCCAGCCCAACCAGCATGATCGCAATGGCGATTTCTTCGGCAAACGTCATGATAAACATAGCCAGCCCGATCACAATCGCCGCGATAATGAAAAGGACAATCTCATTTCGGTTTGATGTTTGTTCGTTCATCGTGCGCCCTCCGGTCTACTCACCCTATCATCCGCCAAACTGCCATCACTCTGAATCGACCTACAACCGCGTGAATCGCATTTGATTGCATGTGGGTTGTATGTGAACATCACATCGCTAATCGTTGCGCTGATAGTCCAGTACATGACCAGGATACCGATCAGTAACAACACAATAGCGAGTACTCGGTAAACTCTTCTCACCGTGCTAACCTCCGCTCTGCTAAGTTGATAGTTCGCTGAACCTCACGCTTGATCTGTGTGCTAACGCTGCTGTGGGTGGCAAGGTAAGCGTGTGAATTATCTAGAACCGTCTGCCAATACTGAGAGTCAAACTGTTTTGGTGGCCACTGGTGAGACTCTAGCAACCGCAACACAGCCGCCAGAGTGAGCAGGAAGAGGATCGAAAGTAAAACTGTCATCGTGTGCCCCTTAGAATTTCAACTCGCCTACATCGCTCAAAGTAAAGTCCAAACGTCGCCGCCATTCCATCAAGAACTGTTCGGGGGAACCTGGGTGAGTGCGGAAACATTCCTTCACCCAACTTGCATACCCTTTGGATGGATGATAGTAGGCGAGTCCATACCCGTATCGCCCCAACTGTGCAAGCCATTCCCTAGCCGCTGTGGTGTCACCCTGAAAGCGTTTGTTAACTAACCCTTGCCATCCCTTCACCGCGTGCGTGTGGCCTGTGGTGAAGCGTCCTAAGCTGTCCCTGCCTGTCATGGATTCACCAGCCTTTCAACGATTACCATCAACAGGGCAGCCGCTGCAACTGTGCCGACGAAGGTTAACGCCAGGGCCGGATTATCAAATAGTTTTCTCACGTTCTTTGTCTCCATCGAAAACAAAATGCCCGATACAGTTATGAGAACCGTAACGGGCATGTGGTAGACTATCGGGCTATGTCTACCGTACCATCGATACGGTTAGGCAAGAGATAGGTTGAGGACTTCACCCTTTGCCTATCTCGTTACTTCATTTGAGATTGTCCACGACACCGTGCTTGGCGTGACTGATCTTCAAGTCCTCATCAACCAAAGCAAGATACCGATTAATCACTGTCAGATCCGAGTGACCTAACAGTCTTTGCAGGGTGACAACATCTCCACCATTGCGGAGATAGTTGATTGCAAAGGCTCGGCGGAACTCATGCATTCCAGGCTCTTTAATGTCAGCCTCTATTGCTCGGCGTCGAATCACTTGACGGATCGAATGATAGGCCAGCGCTCCACCTTCGACGGTTGCCCATAGTGGTGATTCATCATTCGTTCCCTTGCGCAATCGGAGATAGGCTGACAATGCTTTCTTGGCTTGCTTGCCGATGAAAGTAACCCTTGACTTTCTACCTTTGCCGCTACGGATAAACACTTGTCCACTTACTTTGTCGATGTCACCAATGCGCAAGTCGGTAAGTTCCTGCTTTCTTACTCCGGTGTCCAGTAGGAAAAGTAGCATCGCCTTGTCGCGTAGACTATTGAAGTCTTTCCCCGAGCAAACAGAAAGCAAGCGTTGAAATGTGGTAAGGCTAAGGGGCTGTTGGATTTCCTTTGGGCGTTTGGGTGTCTTTACCTTTGCAAGTGGATTCCAATCCTTCGGTTCATACTCATCTGCGTACCAGTGCAGGTAAGCTTTGATTGCACCAAAGAGATTGTTCACCCCTCCTTGACTGTAACCCTTGTCAGGAAGTGATAAGAGGAAATGTCGGATCGTGCTAGTGGTTATCTTCTCAGTAGCATCAATCGATTTTTCTGTGAGGAATTCAGACAATACCCGTAGGCTATTCTTGTACCACGCGACGGTGCGCCTAGACAGATTGCGTACTTGACGGTCAATAATGAACTCGTCAATCTCACGTTGTAGCAATGACTTGTGGTCTGTCTTCTGCTTTGCCGCATGGTTAACGGGCATAAAAAAACCCCTCAGACTTTGGAGTCTAAAGGGTTTCTATTCGTATTTGGTGGGCAATACTGGACTTGAACCAGTGACCTCACGGATGTGAACCGTATGTTTTGATTGCCCTATATACGAAAGTGCTTACCCTTCAGACAGTGATTTTCTCTTACGACATTTCCTCTACCGTGTGGTCATCAATCACAACCCCATGTGTTTATCGATAGACCATTTACCCCAAACAAAAAGCGCTACCAGTTGAACCGATAGCGCCCATGTGATAGAATTGAATCTATCAGCCGATGGTCGCACATCGGTTTAGTTGTGGCCCGTAGCAGTGTAACCAGCACGCTATGGGCTTTCTTTTTGTCCTACGCCCCTACCTTCTGTTCGATGCGTTCCAATCGTTGCTCGATGCGCTCCAAGATTCCATCTTCTGTTCTGCCGCCGCGCTTGTGCGCCTGTAGTACCAGCTTCGATACAAACTCTCCACGCTTGCGGTCTGTGGCTAGGTTGTTTAGCGCTTCCAACGCTTCATCAGAAAACGTAAGAGTAACTTTAGTTCCACTTCTCATTGACTTATTTCTCCGTTTTCCCTAAGTCATTCATACCATTAAACAAAAGCATATCATAGTCTGACTTGGTTGTCAATATGTCAAACTTAGGGATTGACAAATAGATTAAGTAGGTGTATTATTAAAGACGTTACAACGTTCTTAATAATGTAGTCGATTGAAGGGGATGCAACTATGTCACGCAAGATTACGAAGCGCCAAGCAAAACGAATGGAGTTGGGGCCCAAGGTTGACTGTACCTCTCTGTATATTCGTGTTAGCACAGAGAAGCAAGCCGACGAAGGGTTTAGCCTGGATGCACAGAAAAGCCGCTTGGCTGCTTACTGCGAAGCTCAGCAATGGCATGTGTGCCCCAACCATATCTACATTGATGCGGGTGTTTCCGGCAAGTCAACCACTGGACGTGATTCCTTCAACGCTATGATGCAAGCCGCGAAGGATGGCATCGTAAAGCGCGTGGTCGCCATTAAACTAGACCGGATCGCACGCAATACCAAAGACTTCTTGTCAATCGTTGATACCTTACAGGGGTACGGTTGTGATCTGGTACTCATCAAGGAATCATTCGACACATCAACCCCACAAGGTAAGTTTGCTCTGACCATGTTTGCCGCCATTGCAGAACTCGAAGCATCCACGATCACAGAACGTGTCATGACTGGCAAAGCACAGAAAGCAACGGAAGGTGGATACAACGGTAGCCAGTGCCCACTTGGTTACACTTACACCAATGGGGAGTTTGTCATCAACGAAAGCCAAGCTGTAACCGTGCGTGATATTTTCGGATCATTCGTCAACGGTCAATCAATGGCATCCATCGCCGCCGCTCTGAATGATGGCAACGTGTCCACTGTGCGCGGTGGTCGATGGCAGAGCGCTACAGTAAAGTATATCTTGGAGAATGGTCTTTACTGCGGTCTAACTCAATGGGGCAAAGTAGAGACAACGGGCAACCATCCAGCAATCATCAGTCGTGAACTATACGAAAGCGCACACCATCGCCTCATGACAATCAAGCCAGGAAAGCAAGCAAAGCAATAACTATTACTTGAAAGCACAAACGCTCTGTGGGCTTCTGTGAGTCCTACGGAGCGTTTTGTTAGTTAGTTATGAACAATGTTAATAGCAGGATGCAACCGCTTAATCATCTCTCGCTCAAGGTCTAGCAAACTGTTTGTTGGGTAAACCTCAAATCTCCAACTCATTGATTGCGGTTCACCTCTGATAATCTCAGATCCAATACCATCTGGCTGAGTGTGTGCGCTATCGATATGCTGTCGCAATCTAAGACAAACATCTTTGGATTGACCAACGTACAGAGGAAAGTTCTCACCATCGTAAACCACATAGACGGCCTTACTGTCACTCTCTGCAACTTTGTAATCCATAACATCTCCAACTGTGTAAGCTTTCATTTATCTAATCTCCATAAATAATCCTACAATCGTTAAGCCACAAAAACGGCACGTACAGCGTTCTGTATTGCTTTTCAACCTATGACACCTGATTTGCATTCCGCGCGCGCCTGGGCTTACTGTGTGGCGCAAGGAAAGGATTACGCTGTAACCTGACAGGAAGGAAGCAAGAGAGAAGTAATCGCAGTGAGGAAAGCGCCAAGCATACCAGCATTGAAAAGAAAAGTCAGTCCGATCAGGTAGAAGATAGTAAAAAAATATAGTGGTGAAGCTGCGGAGCAGAAGAGAAAGGAAGGGTACCACTAGTTCAGTTCAAGTTAGGTTAAGTCAATTTACCTATCCTCAAAAAGATTTCCGAAAATCTAACCGCCCCTGTCTTTGAGGAAAAGCGGACAATTCCTGTCCTATATGTTTTGCCCCAAAATAGAACGGGGGGATTACAGGACTGGCCCATAACCCCCCTATGCTTGGCGCTTATGCTTGGCTGTCGTCGAGTGGTGGCAACAGTGGCCTGTCATCTGCCAGCAATCGCTGAAGTACTTCTGTGTTAGAATGCGCCGCTCCGATCATGATTGTCGGTTTGCCATGCAGATAGGCGGTCGCCAGTTCAATGGCCGCTAACATTCCACGCGCTGACTGTTGCTTCTGCGCCAGAAGGTAAGCTTCCTCGATCCGTTCGGCGATTGTTTCGGGTGGCCATCGTTCCTTTAGTGCTTCCTTGATTCCCTGCTCAAACCGTTTTGGTGCGCGTCCACCTAACGACTTGCTCCCTGGTTGAAACCTTCCGCTTGAATCTCTGATTACTCCATCAATAGTTTCCATACTCAATCCTCAATTATTATTGCTGAATATAGGTGTTCACTCACCAAATAGTGCGATTGATAACGGGGGTGTCACCCTGACACTATCCCTTACGCCATCCTGACCGCCGCTTTGGTTGTGCCGATTGCCGCCAGTCTGGAAGTGTTGCGTCCAGAAAGCCAACGGCCTGAACGTTTCCCCTCTTCGCCTCTCGGACTGCCTGAACATAGACCGCTTCGATTAGCCGATAGACTGCCCATGTTTCCGGTTCTGCCTGGGGTGGCTGCTCTGTTCTCATGCGCATCTCCCGTTGTGGCGAGTAGGGATAAACACAGTGGGGGGGGGTACACACAACACAACCTGTGTTTATCCTTCGACGATTCACTTACACTTTCGATAGTTCAATCTAAGTTTCTGCACTTTTCTGCACTTCTGCACTTTTTGCAGTTCAAATCGACATTTTCGCAAAAGTGAAAAATCACTTTTTTCTATATAGGAAATTGTCTAAAATAAGTGCAAAAAGTGCAGAAGTGCAGGAATTGTTATGGTTGTGGAATGATTGGCACGCCAATGCTAATTACCTTGATACCCAAAAACGCATAACCTTCTGGTCTCTTTTCCTTCTTGTATCGCTCTTCAATGCGTTTTGAGAATGAGCCGCGCCCCATTGGGTAACGTTCGCCTACCTCACTTGACCATTGCTTGTATGAGTTGTAAATACTTTGCACGGTAGCGTAATCTGTGGGGTCGCCAGTCTCCTCGCAGCACTCAGCCAGGAAACCGCCAATGGTGTCTTCTTCCTCCTTGTATCCTTTGGTTGCTTCCTTCACACAGTCCGGTGTCATTAGGCCAAACTCTTTCCATTCGAGATAGCCACGGATCAACCAGTTGAGTACGCCGGAACGCTCGTTCTCGTCAATGTAGCTTGCAAGTGTTGGGTCTTTCTTGTGTTGGTGCGGGTTGGTTGGGTCTGGTTCATTGACAAAGCTTTCTGTGAATTCAAGTAGTTTGATTCTGTCCCACTCGGCACCACCACCACCGCCAGCAACATGAGGCTTGTGATTGGTGAGCATAAACAAGGTGTGGGTGCGTGCCCATTCCTCTTGGTGTCCGTGATTGCGCCGACCAGTCAGAACGTGCCCGCCGCTTAGGTCTTTCATTGTGGCATTGTCGAACACTCTCCCCTCGTTGCTCTCGCTGCACCACGCGATACGCCGACCGCGCAGAGCCATCAGCCCTTCGGTGGCCGAATTCTTTACGCGTTGCGCCTTGCTGGAAAGTAGCAATTCGGGTTCGACTACGCCAGCCAACTTATCGCCTAATACCTTCTTGATTCTTTCGAGAATGAATTCCTTACCGTTGCGTCCATCTTTCCCGTACCAGACAAACAGGTCTGATTCTGTACATGCGCCGCCCATACTGTAGCCTAATTGACGGCGGGCGTATGCGTCCTTTTCATCATTGCTTGAGTGGATTTGATATGCCGCCTTTTCAAATTTCGGACATCGCGCGCTAGGTACAAAGTCAACAGGTGCAATCGTGCGGATGTACTGTTTTGCGCAGGGAGCAATCTGATCGCCTAAGTCCAGGTCGATAACAGCGTTGTCTACACCTAGCAGGTTGCGCTTTGAATCCCAAATGTCACCCAATACACCTAGCAAGGAAGTTGCTTGAGTGAACTCAAGTACTTTCTTGATGTTGCTAATCTCGAACATGGCAACCATCTTGGAGCGCGCTAACTTTTCGAGATTCTTCAACGTTGTAATCTGTTTGGCCTCTTGCTCTGTTGGCCTGGTTGGATCTGGAAGGGATGATTGGTATGCTAACAGTGCATCATGTGCCTGCTGAGATACCATCTTGAAAGCGTTTGACAATACCTTACTTGCAATAGTTTTCACATTGCCGCCACGATCTACCGACCAGTGCAAGCCGTTGTAAATGTGCCATTCATTTGAGTCAACATCAAACGCAATCCAATCTTTTGCAATTTCGGAAAGTAGTTCAGCGGAACCGATTTCGCCGCGGTTGGTACACAGTTCGGTTACATCGTGGCGCAGCCTCACGGCGATCTCATTGAGCTTCTGGACAATATCCGAGATGGACATTTTACAAACTGGCGTGGTTCCCATCGTGGCGGGCTGTGCGTAATTCGTGTTCATTTTGACTCCTTCTTCCCGTACGATGGGTCATACACCTTTTGACAGCCTGCAATAGCTTTCTGGATCGTAGCCGACAGATAAGTTGTGCTGTCTTTTTTGTTGAGGGCCCTTCCTAATTTGTCCCTTTTGCGTTGAGACTGCTTGAACAGACGTTCCATTTGGACGGGGTCTCTGCCAGTAAAGTAGGCCAACGCTCCCAGCATAAACAGATCATCTCGTGACGGGTCGCCACTTGGATTGTCACCATTCCATATCGATTGAAGCGTCCAGCCGTGGCGAGATTTAAACATCAGGTTCAGAACGCTTTCGTCATCCAACACACACACACCTGTGTTTATCCCTGTGTTTATCCCTACTTGTTCAGCATTAGGTTGTGGCGTCTGTGGTTGTGGTTTCGCAGGGAATAGCTTGTCGAAGATTTCACCCATGCGTGGCTGAAAGATGATGTCGTTCGGTGTGCCTGTTACGTGGCTGCCTGTCACCGTTAAGTATCGGTTACTTGCGTAGACCTCAATGCTGCCTTGTCGTCTACCCGATACGGGAATCTTGCCCACTGTCCAGATTCGGATACCATGACCAGATGGGGAAACTTCGCTGTAGCTGCCAATGTCTGTGATAATGGCTTGTGCCCATTGCTCAATCACGCCACTGTCATCAATGCAGTTGTCCAGATCTGCACCGACCAAAGGCAGTGTAGTTGTCAACACAAAGCCGATACCATTCAAGTGAGAATGCGAATTTGTGTAGTAGGCAACCGCTTTATCGAATGCTACCCATGTGGATTTGTCCCCAACATCAGCTTTGTATCCAGTCTTCGGATTAACTGGCTCCTTAGCAGGCTTGCCGCCAGCACGCGGAACATATCGCCAGCATACCCAATGGGGAATTCCCCTTAGCAAGGAAGGGATTGCAGGAATGTTAATCATCGTGCGCCCCCTTCATGAGCAACCGCCACTGCTACGTCTTTCGCTGCTGCCATGTGAATGTTATTCTCGCGGAGAAAAACACGGAACCTAGCGCGCTCGATCCAGTCGAAAGGCTTTCCATTCAGCAACATTTGACCGGAGGAATCAAGGCCAAATGTAAAGCCAGCTTCTTGGAACATGCCCTCAATTGCTTCTGAGTTGGTAACTTTCTTGCTCATTGCGCGCCCCCTTCGGTGTGTTCAGGGTTGGCGTGTCTGTAGTTGCGGAGGATCTGACTTTGGATATCGAACCACAGTTCACACTTGGGGTTACGCTTTCGACGTGCGGCATCAGTACCAAGTTTGAAGGCGCAATCTCCGCATAGGTGGAATTGTTGTCGATGTGGTTTACCGTTCTGCAGAAAGGTTACTGTGACTGCAAAGGATTGGTTCATCAGTATTTGCAGTACATCAACCATTCGTTGACAACTTGCACACTCATGCTTTTTGATGTAGTTCATCAAGGCTTCGCGGGTCGGCGGTATGGTCGGCGGCAGCGGATATTCCAGTTTGAAAACTGGTGCCTGAGTGGTGCGCCGCGTGGGGTTGACTTTTGGGTCTATGTTTTGTAACATGTAGATACCTCAATTTGATTTTGTTGTGCCCACCCACCCGCCGCCCGTGTTATCAGCACGGGCATTTTTATTCGGTCGAATGGGCACAATGGGTTAATTTGTGGACGCAACGAAAGCGCCGTGTCCTGCCAGGGATGTAACGGCGCTTTTGTTTTGTACCGATAAGTAACTCTCAATTGCTCGTCTGACTACTCGTGATACTGGTCTATTCTCATTGTTCGCTTGTTCTTTCAATGCAGTAGCAAGTGATGGTTCGATCTTAAATATCAGGGTTTCAGAGTAAACTTTACCTTTCATAGTTTCGTCCTTTCGCAAAACAAAACGGGCACACTCTCAGATGATTAGTCCGGTAGTGTGCCCGCTGGAACAACAAAAGTTACGGTTCATACCGGAGACTTGCCGCATTCCCACAGGTCGAGGCGTGATAGCTTGTCGTGTCCTGCTTGTGCTGCTGGATTAAGCTTGTGAGTAAATTAGCTCAGGAATATTCCGTAACGTGTGATATTAAGTTGACTGGTATATATTGTACCATAACTTCGCTCGTTATGCGAAATTCAATTTGATTGCGCTAACGTTTGTGTCCTTACTCTCCAACGCTAAGACCTCGCCAACTTCCAGCCCCAGCGGAACGCATGTTCAGCCATACGGGTAACAAGTTCATTCACTGCCGCTTCAATGTCCAGGCTAGTTTCTTTGGGCAAGAACAACAGAAGAGCGGTAAGCTCTGCACTGTGCAGATCAAGCGCTCCCTTCTGCTTCAGGGAATCGATTAGCAAACCTGCAACGTCGATTTCGATTGTGTGTTGGTTGTCCATGATTGATATTCCTTTGGGCGTTTGCCCCACAATGATTTGAATAGGGCACAGTCGGAACCGTGCCCACTGGATTTACTTCATTGACTTTCTGATAGCTGACTGCACCTTGTTGCAAGCGTTGATATATGGATTGCCCGCTGTTTTACTCACTCCGAAAATGTCAACGGCGATGTCACCCACTGATGATCCATTCATGAATAGTTGGCGTATGCGCTGATCTTCCGCGCTCATGACTTCGCCCATGACTTGCCCCATGACCAGCGTGTCGCCTTGCCCTTGATTTTGCCCCTGGGTCATTGGGATGATCATTGGCTCAGTCATGGGCAATTCATTGGGCTTTACGGTTAGGGTCTGTGCTACGTGTGCAAGGTGCGATTGCGTGCAGTTTGGTACGCTGACGCGGTAAACCTCACCAGCGGGTGTCATCCAGACACATTGACCAATCGTCAATTGCTCGGCCAGCTTACCGAACTCATTGTTTCCGCTCTG
>JACCDT011287174.1_pt1 | contig 10226 bp, 12 predicted proteins | sample 7446291 | NCBI WGS metagenome assembly JACCDT01 (sample SAMN15323446, study PRJNA562643) | freshwater metagenome | isolation source: river surface water | place: USA:Blue River Watershed | collected 2017-08-17 | reverse complement strand
GGCGCCAAGAGCAAGAAGGCCGTCACCATCAAGAGCCACCACAACGTGGGCGGCCTGCCAGAGCAATTGGGTCTGGACCTGTTGGAGCCCCTGAGCGATTTGCTCAAGGACGAGGTACGCGAGCTGGGTGTCGCACTGGGCTTGCCCCGCGAGATGGTCTATCGCCATCCCTTCCCAGGCCCAGGCCTGGGTGTTCGGATCCTGGGTGAGGTCAAACGCGAGTACGCGGACCTCTTGCGCCGGGCGGATGCCATCTTCATCGAAGAACTCCAGAAGACCGTGGACCCCGAGTCTGGCAAGTCCTGGTATGACCTGACCAGTCAGGCCTTCACTGTCTTTCTACCCGTCAAGAGTGTTGGGGTCATGGGCGATGGCCGCACCTATGACTATGTGGTGGCCCTGCGCGCGGTGCAGACCAGCGACTTCATGACGGCTGACTGGGCCGAGCTGCCCTACAGCCTGCTCAAGCGGGTGTCCTCACGCATCATCAATGAGGTCCGTGGCATTAACCGCGTGACCTTTGACATCTCGTCCAAGCCACCCGCGACCATTGAGTGGGAGTAGTGCCCAGCGACCTGGACTTCATGCAACTTGCCCTGGAACAGGCCAGCCTGGCCGCCAACCAGGGCGAAGTGCCCGTGGGGGCGGTGGTCGTTCAGGGGGATCGTGTGATTGCTGTCGGCGCCAACGCGCCGATTGCTGCGCATGACCCCACCGCCCATGCAGAGATCATCGCCCTTCGAGCCGCAGCCAAGGCCTTGGGCAACTATCGTCTCACCGACTGCCGACTCTATGTGACCCTGGAGCCCTGCGCCATGTGCTCGGGCGCCATCTTTCATGCCCGTCTGTCCGAGGTGATCTACGGTGCCCCTGATCCCAAGACCGGTGCGGCCGGCAGCGCGCTAGACCTCTACAGCAATCGGTCCATTAACCATCAGACCCTCATTCGTGGTGGCGTGATGGCCGATGAATGCGGGCAGACGCTTCAGGCTTTTTTTGCACGTCGCAGGGCTCAACAACGTGAGGGGTCCGGCCTATGACGAATCAGCACATCCTGATCTCGATTGCGGAGCAGCGCCTGTGGTTCTACCAGGGGCTGTCACCTGATCTGGATCGCTGGGACCCCCAGGCCTTGGCTTCTCTGAAGCCTGTCCTGCAATACGGCATCTCCAGTTCCAAGAACGGTGTGGGACAGAAAATGGGCAGCTACCAGACGCCGCTGGGGCGACACCGCATTCGCGCCAAGATTGGTGCTGGGGCCCCTCTCGAGGCCGTCTTTGTAGGGCGCAGGCCAACCGGTGAGGTTTGGACGCCGGCGTTGGCTCAGGCCAATCCCTCGCGAGACTGGATTCTGACCCGCATTCTCTGGCTGTGCGGCCTAGAGCCTGGGTTTAATCGGTTCGGGGATTGCGACACCATGCGTCAGTATGTCTACCTGCATGGCAGTCCACCCACGGTGGAGATGGGAGAGCCCGGCTCCATTGGCTGCATCCGCATGCGCCGCCCGGACATCGTGGAATTGTTTGACCACGTCGAGGCTGGGGCCACCGTGCATCTGCACGGTGCCTAGTCCAGCCCAGGGGCCTGCCAGTCTTACTTGATCTTGGCCTTGTTCTTCAGGGCCTGCTGAAAGTCGCCCAGTTTCTTGCGCTGCAGGCTCTCGGCCAGCTGCTCTTTGACCGACTCATAGTCGGGCAGCTTGGCGGCACGGATGTCGTCCACCCGAATCACATGCCAGCCAAATTGGGTCTGAACGGGCTTGTCGGCCAGCTGACCCTTTTTGAGGCTGACCATGGTGTCCGCAAAGGGCTTCACAAACGTCGAGGCTGAGGCCCAATCCAGGTCTCCCCCCTTGGCGGCCGAGCCGGGATCTTTGGAGGCCTTGGCGAGCTCTTCGAACTTGGCACCCTTTTGCAGCTTGCCAATGATGTCCTTGGCCTGATCTTCAGTCTCGACCAGGATGTGACGGGCACGGTACTCAGTTGACTGCTGGGCAGTCAGGCGGTCGTACTCGGCCCGAATGTCCGCATCCTTGAGCGGCGAGCGCTCGATCTCATTCTGAACCAGGGCCTGGATCAGGATCTGCTGGCGCGACGAGTCAATCTGAAACTTGATGTCGGCCTTGGCTGGTAGCCCACGGCGCTCGGCCTCTTGGAGCAGGATCTCGCGGTCGACCAATTCCTGACGAACCAGGGCGGCCAGTTCGGGTGTGATCTGCTGACCCTGCTTTTCCAGTTCCTTGAGGAAGAGGTCGGCGCGTTCCTTGGGAATGGGCCGTCCATTGACCACCGCAATGTTCTGGGCGGTGGCGGTCGTGACAACGGTCAGCAGACAAAGGGCGGCAGATAGACGGGCAATGGAGGTCATGTGGGCTGGCTCAGGGACTAGGAGGGTTGGCAGTGGTGTGGTTAGACCGATTCTTCGGGTGTCTTGGCGTTGATGGACAGCGCATGAATGCGACTTTTCATCAGATCGCCCAAGGCATCATACACAAGGCGGTGGCGGGCGATGGGCCGCAGGCCCGAGAAGCGATCCGAGGTGATCAAGACCTCGAAATGACCGCCACCCTTGGCTGCGCCCGCATGACCCTTGTGGGCCTCGGAGTCATCCCAGACCTGCAGTTCGGTTGGGCAGAGCACTTCGCGCAGACGCGACTCGATGAGGTCGGTGAGAGAGTCTTGCGTCACTGATTGGTCTCCTTGACGTAACGGCTCATGTAGACCCCCTGGCCCAGCACAAAGACCAGGGTCAGGCCGATGCCACCAAAGAGCTTGAAGTTCACCCAGGTGTCGGTGGAGAAGGCCTGCGCCACCCACCAATTAAGTGCAGCCATCCCGGCGAAGAAGATAGCCCAGGCGGTGTTCAGGCGCTGCCAGACCAGCGTGGGCAGTTCGACTTTCTGTCCCAGCATCTTCTGAATCACCAGGGTCTTGCCCAAGACTTGGGGCAGCAGAAAGACCAGGCAGAAGGCGCCATACAGGATGGTGGGCTTGAGCTTGATGAATTGTTCGTCGTGCAGGATCAGCGTCGCACCCCCAAAGACCACGATCAGGGCCAGGCTGATCCACTGCATGCGATCGATCGCCTGACCTTTGATGCGCATCAGGACGATAAACAGGACCGACAGACCAATGGCGACCCCGGTCGCCCAGTACAGGTCCACCGTCTTGTAGACCACAAAAAACGCCACAATCGGCAGCCAGTCGGCCAACAGCTTCATTCTGAGGATTCCTTAAAGTCGACAGAGGCTGAGTTTACGCAGTAACGCAGGCCGGTGGGTGCTGGGCCGTCGTCAAAGACATGCCCCAGGTGGGCATCGCAATTCGCACAGAGGATCTCGGTGCGGATCATGCCGTGGCTGGTGTCTCGGATCTCCTTAATGGCACTCGGGTTCAGTGCCTGGAAGTAGCTCGGCCAGCCGCAGCCGGCATCGAATTTGGTCTCTGAGGAAAAGAGCGGCGTGCCGCAGCAGATGCAGTCGTATTGGCCTTTCTGCCAATGGTTCCAGTAGACGCCCGTGAAAGGCGGCTCGGTGTGTTTGAGACGCGTCACCGCGTACTGCATGTCGGTGAGACGCTGCCGATAGTCTGCGTCGCGCGGGTCTTGGTCGTTTGCACTCATCTGAATCGAACTCCGGGGTCTGATCGTTTAACTGGAACAGCTGACTTCAAGCTGATGGGCCCACTCTGGCGGGGCCTGTCGCCAATGCTGGCGATGCGGCAGGTCCAGGTGTTCATCAAAGGGGTTGGTGAAGATGCGAAGGCCGTCGTGCAACGCATGCCAGTCACCAGCCTGAGCGGCCTGGATGATCTCCTGGGCCACCCAGTTTCGCAGGACAAAGGCTGGGTTGGCCTGACGAACCCCGGTCTGCCAGGCGGACACGTCGGCTTGGGGGCTCTGATCCGCTATCCAGAGTTTCCGATAGTCGACCAGCCAGGCCACCAGTGCTGCTCGATCGAGCACCTCATCGACCAGTGGACCATAGCCTCGCATCAGGGCCTCGGGGTCTTGCGGGTCCTGGCGTGGATCGATGCTGCCCATGGCCCTCATAAAACGTGGGTAGTCGACCGACACCAGCAGGGCATAGAGGCTCTGAAGCAGGGACTCGAAGGCCTCTGACTGGTGAGACTGGAGTCCCAGTCGGCGGGCCATGCCCATTCGATAGGTCTGCTGAAAGGTCTTCTCGTAGGACTCGATCAGCCGCTCGTTGATCGCCTGGACAGGCTCACCCAGGTCGACGGCCGAGACTGCGACCAGCAGCCGCTGCAGGTTCCACAGTCCGATGGAGGGCTGTTGACTGTAGGCGTAGCGGCCTTGGTGGTCGGAGTGGTTGCAGATGTGGTGGACATCAAAGTGGTCCATCCAGCCATACGGACCATAGTCGATGGTCAGGCCCAGGATGCTGAAGTTGTCGGTGTTCATCACGCCGTGCATGAAGCCCTGCACAGTCCAGTGGGCCATCAGGGCCGCGGTCTGGTCTGCCACCTGTTCAAAGAAGGCCCTGTTGCGCAAGGCGCCGCTCGGTTGGGAGCGCAGGGTCTCGAAGTTGGGCTGCGTCTCGATGAGGTGATCCATCAGTGCCTGGAGCAGGGCTGGTTGTTGCTGGGAGGCCAGGTATTCAAAGTGACCAAAGCGAACAAAGCTGGGGGCGAGCCGGCAGACCACGGCTGCGGTCTCGGTGGTCTCGCGAAAGACCGGGGTGGTGGCACTGACCAGAGAGAGGGCTCGGGTGGTGGGCACGCCGAGTGCGGCCATGAACTCGGAGCACAAGTATTCGCGAATGGAGGATCGCAAGACGGCCCGGCCGTCTGCGTGACGAGCATAGGGCGTGGGTCCCGCCCCTTTGAGCTGAAGCTCCCAGCCATTGAGCAGGCCCAGGTTGAGGGCTCGGCCATCTCCCAGTCGTGGGACGAAGACACCGAACTGGTGACCGGCGTAGACGCTGGCATAGGCAGCGTGGCCTTGAACGGTCTGTTGGCCAGAGAGCAGTGCCAGCCAGGCCGGCTGCTGTAACAACTGCTCGGCGGTCAGGCCCAGCAGACTGGCCGCCTGGCTACTGATGCTCACCCATTCGGCCCGATCCAATGGGGTCGGGTCGCAGGCCAGGCCAAGGCCCTGCGGCACCAGCTGGCCCAGGCCGGTTTGCCAGGCCTGTGCGGGCAGCCCCAGGCTCTCTGGAGAACACTGCGGCACACAGCCCGCCGGACGGTAGGCCGACAATGGGGGCAGGCTGGGTGGTGTGAACTGGGCGGGTCCATTCATGTGCACATGGTAAGGCTGGTATCGTCTTGGGCTATGCAAAGCCCTGATCAGAGACCGGATCTCACCAGCTTCACGCCCTTTGTCGAGCACCTGGGTGCGGAGTTCGTCTCGGCCCAGGACGGCCAGAGTGAAATCATGCTGCGGCTGGCCCCTCACCACCTCAATGGCCTGGGGGTGGCCCATGGCGGCGTGGTGATGACCCTGTTGGATGTGACCATGGCCCTGGCCGCTCGGTCAGCAGACCCGGCCAACATGGCCGTGGTCACCATTGAAATGAAGACCAGCTTCCTGCGGCCCGCCAAGGGCGAGCTGCATGCCTTTGGCCATTGCGACCATCGCTCGACGAGCATGGCCTTTTGTCGGGCAGACTTAAAAGACGCCTCGGGCCGCCTGTTGGCCCAGGCCATGGGCACCTTTCGACGGATGCCCGTCGTGCACCGGTCTAGTTCAGTTTCGGCCGTACCGGCTGATTAGGCTCCAGCGGCACCGCATAGGGCTGGGCCATTGGGCGAAGGGTCAGGCCCTGCTCCCAGGTGGGCCCCAGCCTCAGGCTGCCGGCGTTCTGGACCATGGTGTTCCAGGCCGTTAGGTCCAGGCTCACCAATACCAGGTTCGGTCGTCCCTGCGTTCCCACCGCGGTCTGCACCAGTTCACCGATGGGTGCGGTGCCATCGAGCCAGACATCCGAGCCCAGGGGGCAGGCCGAGGGGTCTTGGTCGGCGGTCATCACAAACAGCCTGGTCTTGAGCTTGCCCAGGTATTGGCTGCGGGCCACGACCTCTTGGCCTGGGTAACAGCCTTTTTGGAAATCAACCCCATCGAGCAATTCAAAATTGATCGATTGCGGCACGAATCGGTCCTGCGTAGCCGTGCAGATCCAGGGCTCGGCCAGGGCGGTCTGCTGCCAGTGCCAGTCCGTGGGGGAGAGCAGGTGCTGGTCGGACAGAGCCTCGCGCCAGACCTCGGTTGAGAGCTTGTAAACGACAAGCCAGTGAAGCGCACCACCGGCTGCTGCTGGCTGAGTCAGGCGGGTGAGACCGGGCCGGGGTTGGTCCACCAAGAGTTGATCCACTGTCGGGTCCGGTTGATCCGCTGAGGCGGGCGACTGCAGGCCATAGACCTGGGCATCGGAGCGCTCGATCGTCACCTTGGCCCGAAGGACAAACATGCGCAGTCGCTTGACCAGGCCATCGGCAATGTCCTGGGGGACCAGCATCTGATAGGCGTCCGTCGCAGACTGCCAGCAGCGACAGATGGCCAGCAGTCGACCTTTGGCCGAGCAGTAGCCATTTCGTTGGTAGGGCGTGGGTTCGGCCGACACCGGCTTGAGTCGGTCGAGGCTATTGGTGAACTGGCCTTGCAGAAAGCTGTGGGCGTCGGCGCCCTGCACCGTCAGAACAGCGTAGGGCAGGGGTAGGGGCGAGGGGCTGGCGGTGGCGGCGTTGGCAGATGACATAGGCCGTAATATAGCGAGCACTTCATGCAGATTCCGCAAATCCCTCGCTTCTTTCGTGTCATCGGTGGCCTGATGGTGGTCCTGTCCGTGCTCGCCGGCACCATGGTCTGGTGGCTGGGGCAGCCATTGGTCCCGGCTGCGGGGCCCAATCAAGACCCACAGGCCATTGCGCTGGAATTGGTAGTACCCAAGGGCAGTTCAGCCCAGGGCGTGGGGCTGGTGGTAGAAGACGCGGGTCTGCCGGTCAGTGCGACGGCGTTTGCCTGGACGGCCCGTCTGCTCGGCCATCACCGCAGTCTGCGGGCGGGGGTCTATGGGGTGACCCCTGGACTGAGCCTGCAGGACCTGATCGAGAAGATGGCCCGGGGTGACGCCCTTCATGACACCGTCACCTTCATTGAGGGCTGGCGCTTTGCAGAGATTCTGGCCGCCTTGCATCGGCATCCTGGCGTGAAGGTCAGCCTGTCGACGGACCCTGCCAAGGCCCAGGGCGAGCTGATCCAGCAACTGGGCTTGGACCTCAAGAGCATGGAAGGCTGGATCTTCCCAGACACCTACTTGTTCATGCGGGGCAGCACCGATCTCGAGATTCTGCAAAGGGCGGTCAAGCTTCAGCAGGCCCTGCTGGCCCAGGCCTGGGACGCCCGCAATCCCCATGTACGGCTGCAGACCCCTTACCAGGCCCTGATTCTGGCCTCGATCATTGAGCGCGAGACCCAGGCGGAGTTCGACCGCAGTTACGTCTCTGCCGTCTTTCATCGGCGACTGGCCGAGGGCATGCGACTCGAGTCAGATCCCACGGTGATCTATGGCTTGGGAGATCGGTTCGATGGCGATCTGCGCAAACAGGATCTTCGTCACCCATCGGTCTACAACACCTATGTGATCGCCGGCCTGCCGCCAACCCCGATTGCCAACCCCGGTCGGGCCGCCATCGTGGCGGCGATGACCCCGGCGGCCGGATCCTGGCGCTACTTCGTGGCCATGGGCGATGGGCGATCCTATTTCAGCCATAGCCTTCGCCAGCACAACCAGGCGGTCCGTTTCTATCAGTTGAAGAAGGGCCCTGAGCCCCCTCGCCTGGACAATGGCCCGGTGGCCCTGTCGCCCCCTGAGGAGGACCGGCCCCCTGTTCAGCAGCGCATGGTGAGTCGCCAGAAAACCGTGAGACGATAAGGCCCATGCAAGACCCACTCAAGACACCCATGGCCGGATGGTTTGTGGTGGTGGAGGGCATCGATGGCTCTGGCAAGAGCACCCACCTGCCCTTTATTCAGCAATGCCTGGCCAGCCGTGGCTTCCAGGTCACCCTGACCAGGGAACCAGGCGGATCGCCCTTGGCAGAGTCCATGCGGGAGCTGGTGCTCCACAGTCCCATGGATGGACTGACCGAGTGCCTGAGCGTTTTCGCAGCCCGTCGGGACCACCTGCTGCAGACGGTCTGGCCGGCGCTTCGGCAGGGTCGGGCGGTGCTCTGTGACCGCTACCTGGATTCCAGCTGGGCCTACCAGGGGGGTGGTCGTGGGGTAGACGATGGCCTGCTCGAGCAGCTGTCTCAGTCCGTCGAGGCCGGCGGACGCGGTCCGGATCTGGTGATTTACTTTGATTTGCCGGCCAGTGTCGCCGCCCAACGTCGCGCCAAGCGCGATGCCCAGGTCCAGGCACTCGATCGATTCGAACTGGAAGACGTGGCCTTCTTCGAGCGGGTTCGCATGGGCTATCAGCGGGCCGCGGCCCGTCGCGACCCCAAGACGGTGCATTGGGTGGATGCCGAACAGCCCATCGAATCGATACAGAAAAGACTCAAAGATATTCTCTCAAAACCATGATTAAAAAAGATTTATCGTGGTTTAAAACCTGGTGGGATCAGTCCGAGACCGTGCGCCAACGACCGGCATCGGCCTTGCTCATCTCGGGTCCCCCGAATGCCGACCTGCTGGGCTTTGCCCTGGAATGGGCGGCAGCCGATTTGTGTGAGTCGCCTCTGCCGGACGGCTCGGCCTGCGGCAGTTGTCCGAGCTGTGGCTGGGTCTCTCAGGGGCAGCACCCCGATCTGCGGGTGGTGCAGTCTGATGCCAACGAGGAGGAGGGGGCTGCCTCGTCTGGCGAAGCACTCGAGGCGATGGGAGAGGGCGGTGGTGGCTCGACCGACAGTGACAAAAAGGCGAGCAAAGAGATTCGGATTGATCAGATTCGCGGCCTGGCCACCTTTGCCCAGGTCAGTTCCCACCGAGGCGGCCGGCGTTACGTGGTCTTGGGCCCGGTGGCCGACATGAACTTTGCCGCTGCCAATGCCTTGCTCAAGACGCTGGAAGAACCCGCCGACGGCCTTCGATTTGTCCTGTTTGCCGACCGGCTCGAGGGCGTGCCCAAGACCATCTTGTCCCGATGCCGACGGCTGCACCTGCACCTGGATGCCGGGCTGGTGGCCCAGCAGGTTTTGCAGGCCAGTGGGGTAGGCGGCTGGCTGCTGCCCATGCTCCGGCAGGCCGACCGCGCCGATCCACTGGGCTGGGCCCAGACCGCTGGCAAGGCGGATGTCCGAGAGGTGTTGGAACACTGCCAGTTCTGGCTGACGGATCTGCAGCGGGTGAGTCTGGGCCTGCCCCCCAAGGTCTTTGCGGACTGCGCGCCCGATCTGAGTCGTCAGGCCCAGAGCCTGGGCCGACTGCCTGGCGGGGATCTGCGCCTGGCCCATCAACTCTCGGTGCTGCAGGGCATGACCCGGTCAGCGGACCATCCGCTGAACCCCAGGCTGGTCTTTGAGTCTATCTTTGGTCATCTACAACGGGTTTTCTATGCTTGAGTTTGCCGATTCACACTGTCACCTGAACTACGAGGGGCTGCGCGAGCAGACCGATGAGGTCCTGGCCCGCATGCGGGCTGCCGGTGTTCGGCGGGCCCTGAACGTCTGCACCACCCTGCAGGAGGCCGACCAGGTGCTGGGCGTCGCCAAGGCCCATGACTTTCTGGTCTGTTCTGTGGGGGTTCATCCCGACTACGAGGATGAGGTCGAGCCCAGCGTTGCCGAATTGGTTCGACGTGGCCAGGATGCCAAGGTGGTCGCTGTCGGTGAGACCGGTCTGGATTACTTCCGACTCAAGGGGGATCTGGACTGGCAGCGCGAGCGGTTTCGGGTCCACATCCGCGCGGCTCGAGAGCTGGGCAAGCCGCTGATCATTCACACCCGCGAGGCCCCGGCCGATACCATTCGGATCCTCAAGGAAGAGAAAGCGGATGAGGTTGGCGGTGTAATGCATTGTTTTACAGAGAGTATTGATGTCGCCAGACAGGCGGTTGACCTGAACTTTCTGGTCTCTCTCTCTGGCATCGTGACCTTCAAGAATGCGGCCCAGGTCCACCAGGTGGCCCAGGAGTTGCCGCTCGATCACCTGATGATTGAGACCGATGCCCCGTTTCTAGCGCCTGTGCCATTCCGCGGCAAGACCAATGAGCCCGCCTTTGTGGTGCATGTGGCCCAGAAAATTGCAGACCTCAAGCAAGTGTC
>JACCDT011387930.1_pt1 | contig 10228 bp, 10 predicted proteins | sample 7446291 | NCBI WGS metagenome assembly JACCDT01 (sample SAMN15323446, study PRJNA562643) | freshwater metagenome | isolation source: river surface water | place: USA:Blue River Watershed | collected 2017-08-17 | reverse complement strand
GTCACGGGTTGTCATCAGTTCAGAGTGACTCGTAATTCGGACTTATTTGTTTCTGAGGACGAAATCACTGATTTACGCTCGGCCCTTCAAGGTGAATTACCGACACGTCACTTGGGCGACGCTGTTCGACTTGAAGTCACCGCGCAGATGCCAACTGAACTTCAGGAATATCTACAAAAAATGGAAAAACTGAAGGATTCGGATTGTTATAGAGTCAACGGTCCGGTCAACTTAGTTCGTTTGGTACAAATCCCTGATTTGGTCGATATTCCGAAGTTTAAATTCAAACCTCATAATCCAAAGCAGTCAATCGCAGGCAGCCCCGGTGAAACAATTTTTGAAAAGATATCTCACTCAGATACTTTATTGCACCATCCTTATGAAAGCTTTGATCCTGTTTTGCAAATGCTGCAAGAGGCAGCCAAAGACCCTAAGGTTTTAGCTATCAAACAAACGGTATACCGCACAGGTGAACAGTCATTGGTGATGGATGCCTTGATGGAAGCTGCGCGCAATGGCAAGGAAGTCACCGTTGTGGTTGAGCTCTTGGCGCGCTTTGACGAGCAAACCAATATTGGCTGGGCAGCAAAATTAGAGGCTGTTGGCGCACACGTGGTCTACGGTGTCGTGGGCCATAAGTGTCACGCCAAGATGTTATTGATTGTTCGCCAAGAAACCATTCCGGCAAGCGGTCGACGCAAAGAAAAAAGAGTTCTCAAGCGTTACGCTCACTTAGGCACAGGCAATTACCATCCAAGAACAGCCAAGCTTTACAGTGATTTTGGCTTAATGACGGCTGATCAAGCCATCTGTGAGGACATGCACCATGTGTTCATGCAACTCACAGGATCAGGGGGCAGAATTGCACTCAAGCATTTGTGGCAATCTCCTTTCACGATGCACTCAGAGTTGATTGCTCATATTCGTCGCGAAACCAGAAATGCCAAACAAGGTAAAAAAGCTCACATCATGGCAAAGATGAATGCTCTTTTAGAGCCGACCATCATCCAAGAGCTTTATAAAGCTTCTCAAGCAGGCGTGAAGATTGATTTGATCATTCGCGGTGTGTGTGCATTAAAGCCTGGCGTTCCTGGCTTATCTGAAAATATCAAAGTCAGATCAATCATCGGTCGCTTCTTAGAGCATCATCGTATTTATTACTTCTATGCCGGTGGCAATGAAATTCTCTATCTCTCATCAGCTGACTGGATGGATCGTAACCTCTTTAGACGTGTTGAAGTGGCATTCCCTGTCATCGATAAGAAGCTCAAGGCCAGAGTGATCAAAGAAGGCTTCCAAATGCTCTTAAAAGATAACTCAACAGCTTGGTTGATGAATGAGCAAGGTCATTATCATCAAACCAAGAAAAGAGCCACTTCAGTCGAATATGTCGGACAAAAAGAATTGGTCAAACTATTAACTCTTTGAGTCAAGTGACCAGAGTAAGTACATCAAATCTACAGCCATCAAGCAATGCGTTGATGCGGGAAGCTCAAAGAAAATTCACTTCCAACCCCTAAGGTTGATTCAATCTTAAGATCTCCGTGATGACGACTGATAACGTGCTTCACAATCGCCATTCCTAGGCCAGTACCGCCCGTGTCTCTTGAACGACTCCGATCGACGCGATAAAAGCGCTCGGTCAAACGTGGGATGTGCTCCTGTGCAATGCCAGGACCAGTATCAATCACCGAGAAGATTCCCTCATCACCTGATTCAGACCATCGAATTGTGATATTGCCACCATCTGGTGTATAGCGCACCGCATTTGATACCAAATTACCAAAGGCGGAGTAAAGCTCTACATCATCGCCAAGAACATTTTTGTCACTGTTCTTTTCAACCTTGATCTGATGACGTCCCTGAGACAAACCTTGAGCATCCGATTGCAAGCGTGAGAGCATCACCCCCATCGGTACTACTTGTGTCACAGGCGGCTCTGGATTACCTTCCAATTTCGCCAAGGTCAATAAATCTTCTACCAAGGTTTTCATGCGACCAGTTTGAACACTCATCAAATCCAAGTATTTCTTCTGGTCAGCCTCATTCAGTTCAAGCTCTTGAACAGTTTCTAAAAAACCAGACAAAACCGTCAATGGAGTTTTGAGCTCGTGAGAAACGTTGGCCACAAAGTCACGTCGCATGGAGTCAGTTTTTTCAATTTGAGAAACGTCTTGAGATAAAACCAGCTTCTGCTGATTGCCATAAGGGAAGATTTGCACATCCAATGTGAATTGCTCAAATAAGCCCATATTGGTCAAACGAACAGGCTCACGATAGTTTTGACGAATGATGTACTGCACAAATGCAGGTTTACGCAGAATGTGAGTGATGCGCTGCATCGCATCTCTTTTGGCATTGACCCCAAAGTGCTGCTCGGCAATGCTGTTGCACCACTCGATCTGATCATCTTCATTGAGCATCACCACGCCATTAGGAGTTGCTTGCACAGCCTGAATGAATCGACTGTGTTGTTGTTCAACTTCTAAAACTTGATCGCGCCAAGAACGCACTAATTTGTGTAAACGGTAATAAATCTCACCCCAGATACCCAAGGCTCTTGGAATCTCGCCGAAGTTTGGCGACAACAATAAGCGACTGAGTTTAGATGCATGCCAAAGTTGATGAATGAGAATTGAGCTCAAACAAACGATGGCTGTTAATAAGCCCTCTGATACCCCGAATATCTCGCCCACCAAGAATGAGATGATGGCAACGACCAAGAAAATCGTGATCAAACGAGTTTTAAGTGACAACATAGGATGAATATTAACAAGTCTTTGAAAAACAATATAAATTTAAGATTTTTCCGTATTAAAAAATCTCATAATCAGCTTCCCAAGCCCTATTTTAAAGACTCCTCAAAAGTTCTTGAGTTATTCATCGGATTGTCAAAAATCCTGCGTAATCTTTATCTCATGAATTACTCAATAGACTGGAAAAAGGATTCATGAGATGGCCCAAGAGCGCAGAATTAACCGCCCGATGAAAGATATGAGATCCCCTGAAGAGTCCCCCTCTCCAGATTTGCACAAATCACTTGAGTATCAATTGATCAAAACAAGCGCATCCTATTTTGATTTAGATTTGCCTGAAAAATACAAGCAGGCTTTGGTGAATGATAGAAATAATTAAATGACGATGACATCAAGCTGTCATAGTTTTGATGCTTAATGAGATTTTCAAAAGTTTAGCAAGTCATGAACAATTACCAAGTCGAAAACAATCCACATAAAAGCAATAAGGGACTGACACGAGCATTTCGAGCAGCCATCAATTCTTGGAACGGTCTGATCTATGCATTCAAGGAAGAAAGTGCTTTTCGACAGGAGTTGGCATTAAGTCTTATTTTGATTCCACTGGCGATTTATTTACCAGTGTCACCGATTGAAAAGATTTTATTGATTGCTTCAGTCATCTTGGTGCTCATCATTGAACTTTTAAATTCAAGCGTTGAGGCAGCGATTGATCGCATCTCTTTTGAGGTTCATGATTTATCTAAACGCGCCAAAGATTTTGGCAGTGCCGCTGTAATGCTAGCTTTACTGCTCTGCGGTCTGACGTGGGTGATTATTTTGAGTGAGCACTATCTCTGACAGTGCTCTCAATTGTGATTAATTACTGAGCAACTGGGGTTTTGGTCAAACGGTAACCACTGCCACGAACTGTCTCGATCAAGTTTTGGCAATTAGATGGCGCCAAAGCAGCTCTGAGGCGCTTGATGTGAACATCCACCGTGCGCTCCTCAACAAAGACATGATCACCCCACACCTTATCCAATAACTGGCCCCTAGAATGAACGCGTTCTGGGTGGGTCATGAAGAAATGAAGCAATCTGAACTCGGTTGGGCCCAAATCCAATGACACTTCATCTACACCATTAGTCGCTAAAACTCGGTGGGATACTGGATCTAAACGCAAGTTATTGATTTGTACAACTTCATCAGCCAACTGCGGAGAACGTCTTCTGAGAACCGCACGTATACGTGCCACGAGCTCTTTCGGCGAGAAAGGCTTGGTGACATAGTCATCAGCCCCTGCCTCTAAGCCAGCAATCTTATCCATCTCTTCACTGCGCGCAGTCAACAAGATGATAGGAATGTCTTTGGTACGATCATTGGAGCGCAATTCTTTAGCAAACTGCACACCAGACTTGCCAGGCAACATCCAATCTAAAACCACCAAATCTGGCAAAACTTCTTTCATTAATTGAGAAGCTTGTTCTGTCTGAAATGCTCTAACAGGTAAAAAGCCTGCGTGACTGAGATTGACAGCAATCAACTCTGCAATCGATGGCTCATCTTCAACAATTAAGATACTGCTTGCCATAAATTAGCTATTAGCCTCTTTGGTTAATTCATCATGAGGGATGTGTCTAACGTCAGTACCCTTCACGATATAAATCACGAATTCAGCAATATTCTTTGAGTGATCACCAATGCGCTCAACTGCCTTGGCAATTGACAACATATCCAAACCCACAGAGATTGTTCTTGGGTCTTCAGCCATGTAGCTAGTGAGCTTGCGAACGAAGGCTTTGAACTCCTCGTCAATCTGCTTGTCTTCATTCACCACGTCAGCAGCTGCTTTGGTATCTAATCTGGCAAAACAATCCAAACTTCTGCGCAATAAAGACACAGCCATCTGACCAGATAAACGAATTTCAGCTGTATTGATGCCATGAGAAGCGCTGTCTTCCATGATGTGCTTCGTGCGTCTCGCAATACGATCAGCTTCATCGCCCGCACGCTCTAAATTAGTAATAGCTTTAGAAACAGCCATGACCAAACGTAAATCACCAGCGATTGGCTGACGACGTGCGATTAATTCTGTACAAGCTTGGTCAATCGTGATTTCAAAGTCATTGACTTCAGCTTCGCGTGCCATCACTTGATCTGCTAAATCGCCATCTAATTGAGCAAAGGCTTTCATGGCCATAGAAACCTGTGACTCTACCAAGCCACCCATTTCTAATAGGCTGCCACAAAGGCCATTCAGATCGTTATCAAATTGTGAGGATAAATGTTTATCGGGCATATGAGTCTCCTAAATTCTTGTAATTAACCAAAACGGCCAGTGATGTAGTCTTCAGTCTCTTTGCGTTTTGGCTTGAGGAATAGTTCATCTGTTTTACCAAATTCAACCATTTCACCCAAATACATATAAGCTGTGAAATCAGAAACACGAGCCGCTTGTTGCATGTTGTGCGTCACAATTGCAATCGTATAGTCTTTTTTAAGCTCATGGACCAATTCTTCCACTTTTGCTGTAGAAATTGGGTCCAAAGCTGATGTTGGCTCATCCAATAACAAGATAGATGGCTTAACTGCGACACCACGAGCGATACATAGACGCTGTTGCTGACCACCAGACAAAGACAAACCACTTTGGTTGAGCTTGTCTTTCACCTCACCCCAAAGGGCTGCCTTAGTTAAAGACCACTCCACACGCTCATCCATTTCGGCACGTGATAAAGATTCATAGAGCTTCACACCAAAAGCAATGTTGTCATAAATAGACATTGGGAATGGTGTCGGCTTTTGGAAGATCATGCCAATGCGTGAACGCAATAGGTTCAAATCTTGCTTTGGATCCAAGATGTTCTGACCGTAGAAGTTGATCTCACCCTCGGCACGCTGACCAGGATACAAGTCATACATTCGATTAAGAGTTCTGAGCAAAGTTGACTTACCGCAACCAGATGGACCAATGAACGCGGTCACATGCTTTTCTGCGATATTCAAATTAATGTTCTTTAAACCCTGGAAAGAACCATAGAAGAAATTAAGATTTTTAATTTCTAATGCATTTTTCAATGCAGATTCTTGGTTTTGATTTGTTTCACTCATTGTATTTCCTTGACTTTGGTCAACATCAAATAAATTTCTCATACTTTTAACTTTGTACTTTTTGCCTAAACACCACTCGAGTCAGAATGTTCAATCCCAATACAACCATGGTAATTAAAAGAGCTGCGCCCCATGCCAAATCAACCCAATTGTCATAAGGACTCATCGCAAATTGGAAAATGACCACCGGTAAGTTAGCCATTGGCGCATTCATATTCGTGGAGAAGAACTGATTATTCAAAGCTGTGAACAATAATGGAGCAGTTTCACCACTGACGCGGGCCAAAGCCAACAAGATACCAGTGATCACACCACTTCTAGCAGCGGTTAAAGTTACTGAAAAAGCAACCTTCCACTTAGGAGCTCCAAGAGCATAAGCAGCTTCTCTCAAACTACCTGGGACCAATTGCAACATGTTCTCTGTGGTTCTTACGACTACCGGAATAGCAATCAAAGCCAAAGCAATCGTACCGGCCCAACCTGAAAAGTGTTTAACTTGAGCCACTAAAACGGCATAAACAAACAAGCCAATCACAATCGATGGTGCGGACAACATGATGTCGTTCACAAAACGAGTGATCGCAGCAACTTTGCTCGAAGCACCATACTCTGAGAGATATATACCCGCCATCACACCAATTGGGGTACTGATCAAAGTACAAGTGGTAACAATCAATAAACTACCCACAATCGCATTAGCCAAACCACCACCTTCAGAGCCTGGGGCTGGGGTACTTTGCGTGAACATATTCCAATCTATGGCTGAAAAACCCTTGATAAAGAGAATGCTCAAAATCCATAAGAGGAAAATCATTCCCAAGGTCATCGCAGCCATTGAAAGCGTCAAACCGATAAAATTTGAGCGCTTACGCTTGTCGTAAATGGCTTGATCGAAATTTTTATTCTTAATCATGTTTTCTTACCCTGTCCAGCTTCCATACGAGCCAACATGACCTTGGCCAATGCTAAAACGATGAAGGTGATCACAAATAGGGCTAAACCCAATGTGAACAATGATGAATAATGCAAACCAGGTTCAGCTTCGCCAAACTCATTGGCCAAAGTTGAAGCAATAGAGTTACCTGGTGAGAATAAAGAAGCGCTGAGCTTATGTGCATTACCAATCACGAAGGTAACAGCCATGGTCTCACCTAAGGCACGACCAAGACCTAGCATGATGCCGCCAATCACACCTGTTTTTGTGTATGGCAAAACAATCTTGTTCACCACTTCCCAAGTCGTGCAGCCAATACCGTAAGCAGACTCTTTTAATACTGGCGGAACAATTTCGAACACGTCACGCATCACAGAGGCAATGAAAGGCAAAATCATCATGGCCAAAATGAGACCTGCACACAAAATACCAATACCGTTGAACGCACCAGTGAATAAATAACCAAGCACAGGGATTTGACCCAATGAGGCAGCCAGTGCAGGCTGGATGTATTCTGCAAATAATGGAGCAAAGATAAATAAACCAAACATACCGTAGATGATGGATGGCACAGCTGCCAATAACTCTACCGCAGTTCCCAAAGGTCTCCTCAATGGAACTGGACAAGTTTCAGTCAAAAACACTGCTACACCAAAGCTCAGCGGTACAGCAATCAATAAAGCAATCAGTGCCGTGACAACAGTACCGAAGATAGCGATCAAGCCACCAAACTTACCATTGATGATGTCCCACTCAACGGTAAAGAAAAATCCTAAACCAAACTCACTCAAAGCTGGCCAAGCACTCACAATCAAAGAGATGATGATGCCAATTAATGCAAAAAGCACAGTGAGCGCAAAAAATAATGTTGACTTATGAAATATAAAATCCTGAATTTTTTGTATCTTCAGAATCTTGATCGCTTCGGGCGTCAACATGTCAGAGGACTGACTGGTATTCATATATTTCCTAAATTAATAGTTAAAGCCCGACATCGGGCTTTAACTTTACAAACACAACTGATTAACAATTAAGTAATGAATTACTTAGTATTAATTTGAGTCCAAACGTTCTTACGGATGAAGTCTGTTGTAGCGTCAGGCATTGGCACATAGTCCAAGTCTGCAGCCATTTTCTTACCTTCTTTGAAAGCAAAGTCAAAGAACTTCAAAACTTCAGCTGAGTTAGCTTTATTTGCTGGCTGCTTGTACATCAAAATGAATGATGCACCAGTGATTGGCCATGACTTAGCACCTGGAGCATCAGTGATGAATGTACCCATACCAGGAACTTTAGACCAATCTGTACCAGCCGCAGCAGCTGCGAATGTATCGTCATCAGGAGAAACGAATTGACCGCTCTTATTTCTGATCTGCAAGAAAGTCATATTGTTTTTCTTAGCGTAAGCATATTCAACGTAACCGATTGAGTTCTTTACACGGCTCACGTTAGCAGCAACACCTTCGTTACCCTTACCGCCGATTGATGAAGCAGCTGGCCATTTAACAGCAGCACCTGCGCCCACATCTTTTTTCCAGTTCGCATTAACTTTAGCTAGGTAGTCAGTGAAAATCGCTGTTGTACCTGAACCATCAGCACGATGCACAACAGTGATGTTGGCATCCGGCAACTTAACACCTGGGTTCAAGGCTGCGATTTGCTTGTCGTTCCAGTTAACGATATAACCAGAGAACATTTGAGCCAATACATCACCAGTGACTTTAATTTGACCTGGCTTGATACCATCCACGTTGATCACTGGTACAACACCACCGATGATTGCTGGGAACTGAACTAGACCATCTTTTTCCAACTCTTCGAATTTAACTGGGTTATCAGTTGCACCGAAGTCAACTGTTTTAGCTTTGATCTGCTTGATACCACCTGATGAACCGATTGATTGGTAGTTCAAACCGTTTTTAGTTTTAGCTTTGTATGCTTCAGCCCATTTTGCATAAATTGGGTAAGGGAATGTAGCGCCCGCACCAGTGATGTCTGCTGCAAAAGCTGTTGTTACTGTTGAAAGTGCAATCGCACCTGCAACTAAAGATTTGGTAAATAACGCTTTCATATATATTCCTTTTTCAATGACGCACAACGCGACAGAGAGGACTTTACCTAGTCTATATGAAAGTTTTGTGACATTCATGAACAGTGTCATGAATTTATTGGATTAGTTTAAATATTCAATTAAATCAATAACTTAAAAATAAGTCGAGGCTGGATTTCTCAGTTAGCGCTCCTTGCAGTACCAAGGTTTTGTCCGATTAACCACCCTCACCACCAATAGCATCACGGGAACTTCTATCAAAACGCCCACCACCGTTGCCAGCGCCGCGCCCGAGTGAAAACCAAACAAGCTGATCGCGGCTGCAACAGCCAATTCAAAGAAATTCGATGCGCCTATCAATGCTGATGGGCAAGCAACGCTGTGTTTTTCGCCTAGACGACGGTTTAGCCAATATGCCAAAGAAGAATTAAAAAATACTTGAATCAAAATAGGCACGGCTAGAAGAGCAATCACCAGCGGTTGAGCAATGATCGCTTCCCCCTGGAATGCAAATAACAACACAAGTGTTGCAAGTAATGCGGCAATTGACCAAGGGCCAATTTTCTTCATGGCCAAATCAAAGGCCTCTTGACCACGCGATAATAATTTGTGACGCAACCATTGGGCAATGATCACTGGAATGACTATATATAGCACGACCGAGGTCATCAAAGTGTCCCAAGGCACAACAATGGCTGACATGCCCAATAAGAAAGCGACCAATGGAGCAAATGCAATCACCATGATGGCGTCATTCAATGCAACCTGAGACAAAGTAAATAATGGGTCACCGTCGGTTAAACGACTCCAAACAAAAACCATCGCGGTACAAGGAGCGGCCGCCAATAGAATCAAACCTGCCACATAACTGTCAATTTGATCTGCTGGCAAATACGGTGCAAATAGTTGACGAATGAACAACCAAGCTAAAAACGCCATTGAGAATGGCTTTACTAACCAGTTAATGAATAAAGTAACGCCAATGCCACGCACATGATTTTTAACTTGATGCATTGCCTTGAAATCAACCTTGAGCAACATCGGGATGATCATCACCCAAATCAAGAAGCCCACCGGTATGTTGACTTTTGCTATCTCGAGACTGCCAATGGCCTGAAAAGTATCGGGCATTAATTGGCCCGCACCAATGCCAACCAAGATGCACAAGAAAACCCAAACTGTTAAGTAACGCTCAAATAAACCCATGATGTTTCTTTCTCTTTTTTGTGCTTCTTTACTTAACTTCTGCAAGTTTCTTGAGTTCGGCCTGAATACTCATGGCATCTAATTTTTCAAGCGGCATTGAAGCCAAAAGATCCATGCGCTTTCTTAAACCAATCATGACCTCCTTGAATGCCTGTCTCTTGTCATCATCAGAGCCTTGTACTTGTGATG
>JACCDT010107546.1_pt1 | contig 10228 bp, 10 predicted proteins | sample 7446291 | NCBI WGS metagenome assembly JACCDT01 (sample SAMN15323446, study PRJNA562643) | freshwater metagenome | isolation source: river surface water | place: USA:Blue River Watershed | collected 2017-08-17 | reverse complement strand
TCGTTGAATTTTAAAAATTATTATTAGTAAATAAAATTAAATTATGAAAAAAATATTCGTTTCTTTAATGCTTTTAGCTATCGTTTTGGTTCCTACTTTGTCTTTTGCTCAAACAATAGGAGTAAATAAAAATACTTGTGAACTATATAATCAACCTGTGACTGTTGGTGGAGTAACTACTCAAACAAGTATCGCTGGTATTATTTGTAAAATAGCTGCATGGATCAACCTTATAATACCTATAGTTATTGGTCTCGCTGTTTTGATATTTATCTGGGGAGTTGTGCAATATGTTGTTGCAAAAGAAGAAGAAGCAAAGACAGAAGGAAGAGACAAGATGATCTATGGTCTTATCGGTCTCGCTGTTATAGTATCTGTTTGGGGTCTTGTTGCAGTTCTTAAGAACTCTTTTGGTATTTCAAATACTGCAAGTATTCAAGTACCTTGTATCCCTGGTAGTTGTTAATATTTTATGAATTTATTCTTTACAAATGTAGCATATGCGAGTGAGAGTTTAGATACTTTCATTAGTAATGTAGATAGGTTGATCATTAACCCTATCATTATGTTGCTTTTTGCTCTCGCTGTTGTTTATTTTCTTTGGGGGTTATTTGAATTTCTTTCAAATACTGAAAATGAAGAAAAGCGTACAGTGGGCAAGAGTCACATGCTCTATGGAGTCATTGGTATATTTATTATGATTGCAGTCTGGAGTATTTTAAGTGTTATTATGAATACTTTAAATATTCGTGGTATTGACCCAAAAGCTGGAACTGTAAACTTAAAAGATTATACCCCTAGTGACCCAAATGGTTTCCTTAAACCTTTTAAGTAAAAATAAATACATAAAATAAAAAAGCAGTGAACATTTTGTTCACTGCTTTTTGTTTACGCATTTTGCGTGTTTTTACAAATCTACTATCTCTACACCCCATGCATCTTTGTCGTTTTTGCAAAATGTGTATATTCCTTTTCCATTTTTGCCACGACAATGTAGGACACCAGGTTCGTCATCCCAAACTTCCCCTGAAGGTATTGTGATTTTTATCTTACCTCCTTTAGGTTTGTACATTTGTAATCCTGATAAGTAAAGTACTACAATTCCAGATGAATTGAATTTATAAATTCCAGCTTGTGCGGGAACAGGTTGACTTGCATCATATAATGCTTGCAATGAATCATTCTTGGCTTGCTCCTTTATAAGAGCTTCTTTAGTACTTTTACTGTTTCTTTCTATTAAATCAGGAAGAATTATCTTCATAAAGATAATAAGAATGGGAAGTAAAGCAATTACCCATAGAAGGTTTTTTAACTTTTTATTTTTCATTTTTACCTAGTTTTTAAGGATTTATTACTACTGGTGAACCGGTATTATTAGTTACTTCTGTTTGTTTGTAGTTTCCTCCAAGCATTTTAGCTTTAACAATTTTCCAAGCTTCAGCTCGTCCTTTTTCATCATTTGGAAAACCATTTGGATTTTTAGCAGAATCATACATAAGACCATTAACCATTTCCTGCATCATTGCTACTTGTTTTTTCTCCGCAAGAGCTTTCTCTGTTTCGTCTGAATAATCAGGATCAACTAATCCACACTCAATAATCTTAATACCGTATTCTTTGCATACTTTAATAATACTACTTAGGTCTTTTGTTATTACCTCTGCTCTTCTCTCTTTTATTTCCTCTATAGTTTTTCCAAGGCAGAAATCCGTCATTCGTGCTATGGTTGCAAGTTTCAAGCCATCTTCGATGTTTTTTATTACTGTACGCATAAATTGGCGTACATCATTATTGCTACTAATATTTACATTGTATATAAATATTACTGTCCACGGCATCTTTTTATCCCCCTTAACATCGGAATCTCCTTTTATTTCAAGTTCCTTGTCTTTGCTGGTGTCTTCTGTTTTCTTGTTTTCATCTAAAAGTCCTTTAAAGTTTATTCCCTCAGTTTGTATATTTAAGTTTCCTAAGGGATCTTGGCTTGCTTTAATTGTATTTAAGTCTACTTCTTCAGTAAGCAAACCAGAGGTCAGAGATGTTACGCAAAGTATAATATCTATTATTACACGCCACCAAAAAGTTTCATTAGGTAAATAATATGAAAATAACCAATTTAGAAACTCTACTCCAATAATTATACCCACCCAAACAGGTAAGACTTTTAAAAAAAAGTCTACTGTTAATTTTTTAGTTTTTGTCATTTTTTTTGTTTTTATTAGTTAGTTTTTATTTTTATTTGTGTTCAGCTAAAAGGCCAAAAGGGGATTTCGCCACTTGGTTGAACACAAATCTAACTCTTTTTCAAATAACATTTAACTTCTAAAAGTATAGCATAAACAAACAAAAAAGTCAAGCTTTTGGGCCTGACTTTTTTGTTTAATTTACCTTATTTTTTTAAGCGTGTTTTAGGGGTGCATGTTCTTCTTTTCCCATATATGTCTTACGAACTAATATAACAACAAGGAAGATAAGTATTGCAAGTAATAACCACTCTATAAGACTAGATGGAAGAAATCCATTTGATCCAGATGATAATGCATTTGCTGTTAAAGCATTTGAATTATTTGAAATACTTGTAGGAGTTGTTTTTGCTTTAGCTACTGTTGTAGATGTTGTTGATTTTGCTACAGTTTTCTTTGCTACTGTAGTACCAGATGAACTAGCTGCAACAGGTTTGTTTAATGTAAATGAAACTCCATTTGATATAGAACCATTTGAAGGGTTATATACGTTTACAAGGTAAGTACCTTTACCATCAAGGTCGATAGGGGATAAAACCATACCAAGGTGTCTACTATCATAATATCTTGTTTCTTTATCTGAACCATTAAATCTTGCTGTTGCACTTGTTGAAAAGTTTGAACCAGTGATAGTAACTAAAATGTTATTATTTCCTGATACAGCAGAATTTGGTGTTATAGAATAAATGATAGGTGTAGCATTGTAATTAGTATTATCTGTTACAACATTGTTAGTAGTGTAATTATTACTATTGTATCCATTATCACCATACATATTACCATCATAGCCATTATTATTTGAAGAAACATAGCTACCAGATGCAGATTCAGTAATGTTATAAGAAGCGTTTAAAGCACTCGCTTTTTGTGGAGAAACAAGTAATGTTCCACCGAAAATAACTAATAAAGATAAGGCTAAAATTATATTTTTGTTTTGTATTTTATTCATCATACATAAAGTATAGCATATATGAATATAAAAGTCAAGTACTTATTTATGGTGCTGGAGGAGGGACTCGAACCCTCAAACCTTGCGGTACTAGTTCCTAAGACTAGCGCGTATACCAATTCCGCCACTCCAGCGATTATTTATTTTTAAACTATGCTTTTGGACTAGTACAAAAGACTATCGTATATATGTACCAATTCCGCCACTCCAGCATAAGATTCTATGAATCTAGTGCGTCCAGCAGGGATCGAACCTGCGACATTCTCCTTAAGAGGGAGCTACTCTACCAGCTGAGTTATGGACGCTTATTAAACTATTATTTACCAAAACATTTATAGGTGCAAACTTTACTCATCCTACCAAAACAGTTATGGGTGCTTTTAAAATTCTTAAAAATCAATTTTGATTTTTGTGCCCGGAGTGGGGGTCGAACCCACATCCCTTGCGAGACACGATTTTAAGTCGTGCGCGTATACCAATTCCGCCATCCGGGCAAATGCTTATAAATTATAATATTTAATTCTAAAATTACAACTGAGGCCTAGGACGGAATCGAACCGTCGTATAAAGATTTTGCAGATCTTTGCCTTACCACTTGGCGACTAGGCCGACTTTTACATACTACTTTTCTCGAAGCAATTCGTCAATTTTTTGTCTATTCTTCTCTCCCATATCCAATTCTACTTCCAAAAACGGAATATGTTTTGTTTCCATATTTTTTTTCAAATGTTCTCGTATGTCTGGAAGTTTTCTTTTTGCAAAAAGCATAGCAGTCTTTTCTTGACTCTCTGGCAAGACACTTAGGTATATAGTAGCTTTCTTTAAGTCAGGGGATGTGTCTATGTTTGTAACAGAAATCAAAGAAGCAGAAGAACTTTCTTCATTTAAGAAATTTGCAACCAATCCTTTTATCAATTTATTTACTTTTTCTATACGTTCTGACATATTATTTTTGAAATACTGCAAAACATTCAACTACATCACCAGCGACGATTTCTGTTTTTGATTCGATCATCATTCCAAATTCTGTTCCTTCTTCTACTGTGCTTGTTTTTGTTTTTCCTTTTTCTAAGTTTACTATTTTACCTTGACCTATTTCGAAGTCACGACGCATAATCTTTACATTTTGATTGAGTCCGATATTTCCTTCAACAACTTTTCCTCCGACTATCTGGCGTTCTTTTGTTTGGCTAAAGCTTTTGATTATTTTCGCTTTACCTGTTGTTTCGACACTCTCGACTCTTGGTCTTCTACTTTCCATTTCTTCTTTCAAGAAATCTGTCATTTTATAAATAATATCAAAAGTAGAAAGTTTCAAATCCATTTTTTCTGCTATGTCTGTAGCGTTTTTATCTATTTTAACATGGAAGCCCACGATGATAGCTTTCTGTTCTTTACCTCCAGCATTTTTTACATCTGATTCTGATATTGGTCCTACACCTTTTCCGACAATTTTGAATTCTGCACTTTCACTTGTTATTTTACCTATTTCTTTTTCGATAGCTTCAAGTCCTCCGTATGCATCAGCTTTCAAAATAATAGGTATTATTTTTTTATTACTTTCTTCTTGTTTGTCTTTATTTGGTCCAGTATTTTCAATTTTCCAATTTTGAGCAAAATTTTCAGCATCTTTTTTATTTTCAAAAGCTTGGAATATACTTCCTGATTTTGGCATTTTATCAAAACCTATAAGTCTCACAGGGGAAGAGAAGCTAGCTTCGTTTATCATCTTACCTAAAAAGTTTTCTATGATGCGTGTGCCACAAATACTGTCTTCAGATACGACATGCATACCTTTCTTCAAAGACCCATTTTTAATTATGAGAGTTGCCTGTATTCCACGCTTTGAATCCATGTTTGATTCGAGTACAAAACCACTAGCATTTTCTTTTGCATCACCTTCAAAGTTTTCTAATTCTGCAAGTATTAAAATAAGTGAAAGCAAATTATCTATACCTTCACCTGTTTTTGCAGAGATTGGTGCGAAGGGGACTTTACCTCCATAATTTTCAAGATAGATTTCGTGTTCAGCAAGATTCATTTTTGTGCGCTCTATGTCTGCACCAGCTTTATCTATTTTGTTTATCGCAACAACAAAAGGAGTATTACTTTCTGCAATTGCTTTATATGCTTCCACTGTCTGTGGTTTTACTCCGTCTTCAGCAGAAACGACGAGTATTGCAATGTCAGCTATTTTTGCACCACGTTCACGCATTTTAGAAAAAGCTTCATGTCCTGGAGTATCTAAGAAAGTTATTTTTTTATCTTTACCATTTTCATCTTTATGAACAACTTCATAAGCAGAGATGTGCTGAGTAATACCTCCAGCTTCTTTGTCTACGATATTTGTTTTTCTTATATAATCTAGTAGCGTAGATTTACCGTGGTCGATATGACCCATGACTGCAACTACTGGCGGTCTTTCTACCGCATTTTTTTGTTCATTATTTTTATCCATTATTTTATTTCTGATTTTGCTAGAGCTTCTTTTTCTTCGTTTGTAAGTTCGTATTCTGATTTTCCGTTTTTAATTGGTTTTGCAAAAATGCTCATTCTTTCTCTTGAATATAAACTTGAAATAACTACTCCATTACCTTCTTCATTTAGCATTCCAATAGCAAAACTTTGATTTGATCCTTGGTCAGGGAATGGATTGAATCTGATAGTTTCGAGTCCACGGATACTTTGCTTAAGTTTTTTGTTTATATTAGAAAGTTCTTGCTCAGTTGTTGTTTTACTTTGTTTTAGTGTTTTTATTTCTTCTTGTAAGGCGTTTATCGTGTCTTCTAAATTACTAGCTTTTTTGCCCATAAAGAACTTATTTAAACGCTTTTCTGTTTTGACAATCCAAACAATACCAACTAGAATGGCAATACCAGAAACTATAAGAAAAATGATTTCAATTTTTGCAGTCATATGAGCATATAGTATATACTTTTTATATGAAAAAATCAAAGAAAATATATTTAGATTACGCTTCAGCAACACCTATCGAAAAAGATGTTTTATTGGTGATGAACAAAATTTTTAAAGAGAATTTTGCAAATTCTAGCGCAATACATGACCTCGGTGTCCAATCTAAAAATATTTTAAGTGAATCTAGAAAAAATATTGCCAAAATTATCGATGCTCATCAAAATGAGATAATTTTTACTAGTGGATCAACTGAAAGTAATAACTTAGCTATAAATGGAGTTATTAAAAACTCAACAAGACTTTTAAAAAATTTTCCACATATTATTACTACAAACATAGAGCATTCTTCTGTTTTAGAAGTTTGTAAATATTTAACAGAAAATAAATTAGCAGAAGTTACTTATGTGCCAGTAGAACGAAGTGGAATTGTTGATCCGAAAAAAATTAAAAAAGTTATGCGTAAAGAAACAGTTTTAATTTCTGTTATGTATGTAAATAACGAAATCGGTACAATACAACCAATAAAAGAAATTGCAAAAGAAATCCGTCATTTTAATAAATTAAATAATACAAAAGTCCTTTTACATACTGATGCAACACAAGCTATAAATTATCTAGAAATAAATGTCGAAAAACTTGGTATAGATATGATGTCTTTTAATGCGGGTAAAATATATGGACCAAAAGGTATTGGTGCACTTTATGTAAGAAGAAGAACACCAATAGAGAAAATTATTTTTGGTGGAGATCAAGAATATGGTATGCGTGCTGGAACAGAGAACCTAGCTAGTGTCGTAGGGTTTGCTAAAGCTTTAGAGTTAACAGAAAAAATAAAAGAAAAAGAAAATAATAAAAGATTAAAAAAACTTCAAGATTATTTTATTAAGAAATTACAAAATTTGGAAAAAGATATAGTGCTCAATGGTGATTTAGAAAATAGATTACCAAACAATATAAATATTACGATTCCAAAAATCCCTAGTGATTTACTTGTAATAGAACTTTCTGCTAGAGGTGTGATGGTATCTGCTAAAAGTGCTTGCAAATCAGGTGAGGAAGGTGAGTCTTATGTTATAAAAGCTATTAAACCAGAAGCTGATCAAGAAAACGGTAGTATTCGTTTTTCTCTTGGACGAAGTACCACAAAAGAAGATTTGGATTTTACCTTAAAATCTCTCAAACAAATTTTGACCAAATTAAAAAAGTGGTATAATTAGCTCATGGACATACAAGATTTAAATAAATCACAATTAATACTTTTAGCTATATTGATTTCTTTCGTCACATCTATTGCGACGGGGATTTCTACGGTTACGCTAATGCAACAAGCACCTAGTTCTGTAACTGTACCGATAAACAGAATAGTAAAACAAACAATTGAAAAAGTAGTACCAGTAGAAAGTAAAACTCAGCCATTGTCAGCAGATCAGCAAAAATTACTAGAAGATTTGAAAGCTATAAAACCACTTACAGTTTCACTTTTCTTGAAAGGAGAAAAAGAGGATAAGATTTTAGGAACAGGATTGTTTTTAGGAAATGATAAAGTAGTGATTGCATCTATAATCGCACAACCAAAAGAAGGGGAAGTATATGTAGTCAAAAGTATTTTAGGAGAACAAAAAATATCAAAAGTTACTCAAGAAAAAGATTTCACTATTATCGAGCTTATCAAAGCCGATGCAACTACAACAACAGATACAACTGTAGAAATACCAAAAATTTAATATCGTTCTGTTTGACTTTTAATTATAAATGTTTTATTATATTTTATATATATGCCACCATTACAAAATTTTACAACAAAAGCAAAAGAAGCAATAAAAAAAGCCCACGAACTCGCTATCGAACGTGGACAAAATCATGTTTCCAGTTCACATATGCTCTCAGCATTGCTTTTACAAGATGAAAGCATGGTTCTTTCTATTTTGGATCGTCTTGAAATAGATACAATAGCTCTGACAGATATAGTTTTAGAATCAATAGAATCACCAGAATCTAGAAGTACGCTTTCACCATCTTATCAAATATATCTAACTCCAGACCTTGCTCAAGTATTAGAAAATTCCGCTAAGGTTGCGAAATCATTAAAAGATGAATTTGTTTCTACTGAACATCTTTTCATTTCTATTTTAGATATACAAAGTGAAGCAAAAGAAATACTTTCAAAATTCCATATTGCTAAAGATATAGTTGTAAAAATTTTTGAAGAATTCAAAGGACAAGATATGTCTGAATTGAGTGCTCCAAAGAAAAATAAATTAATATTGAAATACACTAGAAATCTTACAAAGCTTGCTCGTGAAGATAAGCTTGATCCTGTTATAGGTCGTGATACTGAGATAATGCGTATAATGCAAATACTTTCTCGTCGTACAAAAAATAATCCTATACTCATAGGTGAAGCAGGTACAGGAAAGACTGCTGTAGTAGAAGGTCTTGCAAACCGTATTGCAAAAGGAGATGTTTCTGAATCACTTCGTGAAAAAGAAATTGTTTCTCTTGACCTTGGTGCTCTTATCGCTGGGACAAAATATCGTGGAGAATTTGAAGAAAGACTAAACGGTATAATGAAAGAAATAAATAAAGCAGAAGGAAAAATAATTCTTTTTATCGATGAAATACATACGATTGTCGGAGCAGGTGGAGCAGAAGGAACACTCGACGCTTCAAATATGTTAAAGCCAGCACTTTCACGTGGTGAACTTCGTGCTATAGGTGCGACGACTTTAAAAGAATATCAAAAACATATTGAAAAAGATCCTGCACTTGCAAGACGTTTCCAACCTGTATATGTAGATGAACCAAGTGTCGATGATGCTATCGCTGTACTTCGTGGACTCAAAGAAAGATACGAACTTTTTCATGGTGTACGTATTACAGATGATGCTATTATTTCAGCGGTAAATTTAAGTACACGTTACATTACAAATAGATTTTTACCAGATAAAGCTATCGACCTTATAGACGAAGCTTCTTCATCTTTGAAAATTGCACTTGAAAACAAGCCATCAGTTTTAGAAGACGCACATAGAAAAATAATGCGTTTGGAAATTGAAAAAGAAGCTTTAAAAAAAGAACTTGAAAGCCCGAGCGCATCTGATGTAAAAAATACAAAAGCTAGAATAAAAACTATTGATACTGATATAAGTAATTTGCGTGAAAAAACAAAAGAGATAGAGCTCAAATGGCAAAATGAAAAAAATACAGTAGTAGAAATTCGCGCAATAAAGAAAGATTTAGAAAGTCTTCGTCTTGAAGCAGAAAATGCAGAGATGCGTGCTGACCTTTCTCTCGCAGCAGAGATTCGTTATGGAAAAATTCCAACACTTAAGAAAGATTTGGAAACAAAACTCTCTCGTCTAAAAAAACTTCAAAAATCTCGTAGAATCCTTAAAGAAGAAATAACTGCGGAAGATATTGCAGAAGTCGTTGCTCGTTGGACAGGTATACCTCTTACAAAAATGCTTGAAGAAGAGCGTGCAAAACTTGCTCGAATGGAAGATGAGCTTCATAAGCGAGTTATCGGCCAAGATGAAGCCATAAAGCGTGTATCTGATGTTATACGTCGTTCTCGAGCAGGTATTTCAGACCCTAATCGTCCTATTGGATCATTTATTTTCCTTGGTCCTACTGGTGTTGGAAAGACAGAGCTTACAAAAGCTTTAGCACAATTTATGTTTAATGATGACAAAGCACTTATCCGTGTCGATATGTCTGAATATATGGAAAGACATACAGTTTCAAAATTGATCGGTTCACCACCAGGATATGTAGGTTATGAAGAATCAGGACATCTTACAGAGGCTGTGCGTCATCGACCATACGCTGTAATTCTTTTTGATGAAATAGAAAAAGCACATCCTGAAGTTTTCAATATGCTTTTGCAAATGCTCGATGAAGGAAGACTTACAGATGGAAAGGGAAGAATTGTGAATTTCAAAAATACAATAATTATTCTTACTTCAAACATTGGTTCTGAATATATAGAAAAAATGGAATCAATTGGTTTTTCAAATAAAACAGAAGAAGAGGATTATAAAAATACAAAAGATAAATTGCTCGCAAGCCTCAAAGATCATTTTCGTCCTGAATTTTTGAATCGTCTTGATGAAATAATTGC
>JACCDT010007057.1_pt1 | contig 10240 bp, 8 predicted proteins | sample 7446291 | NCBI WGS metagenome assembly JACCDT01 (sample SAMN15323446, study PRJNA562643) | freshwater metagenome | isolation source: river surface water | place: USA:Blue River Watershed | collected 2017-08-17 | reverse complement strand
TCGATGAGGCATATAAATAGTCTCCATCCATCAGGATGCCCGTTCCAGGATAGTTAGCAAATAAGGTTTGCTCATTAAAAACGCCATCTTGATCGGTATCTTTCAATTGGACGATTCCATTTCCATCCTTTAACTTGGATAATTTTGCATACACATGTCCTTGTTTCGAAACGGTGATATGACGCGCTGAGCCTTGATCTTTGGCTATTTCCGTGACTTGAAAACCCGAAGGGACTTTAATATCTTGAGCTAATAGCATGGATGGGACCAATAAGCCCAGGAGCAATATACTTTTCATGAATAAATAAGGTTTATAAATCACAAGGTAGTACAAATTCACAAAATACCTATGTGGCCTTATTCCATTTTCCTTCGAAGTCGGGCAACCGGAATCCCCAACTGCTCCCGGTATTTAGCTACGGTTCTTCTTTTAACGACAAAACCCTTTTCTGACAAAAGTCCTTCTAATTCCTCATCCGAATAGGCATGTCCTGCGGGCTCATGCTCAATCAATTCGCGTAAAATATTCTTTACCTCGCGGGTTGAAAAATCCTCGCCCGACTCATGTGTAATCCCTTCAGAAAAGAAATACTTCAAGGGATACATACCAAAATCCGTTTGCACCGACTTAGCCGAAACGACACGGGATACCGTCGAAATGTCCATTTCAATCACTTCGGCAATTTCCTTCATGCGGAGAGGTTTGAGTTTTGACTCATCACCGCTTAGGAAAAATTCATATTGCTGTGCAACAATACTTTCCATCGTTTTCAACAATGTTCCCTGTCGCTGTTGGATCGCTTGAATGAACCAAGACGCAGAATCCAGCTTATGCTTGATGAATGTTACCGCTTCCTTCACTTCTTTCTGCTGCTTATCTCCTTTGGAATAGGTTTGTAGCATTTCCTGAAAAGACTTACTCACACGTAATTCGGGAGCATTTTTACCGTTTAATTTGATATCTAATTTGCCGTCCAACTGGCTCACAATAAAATCGGGTTGCAAAAAAGGTGCTACCTCCCCCGCTTCGCTTCCTCCAGGTTTAGGGTTCAAATGCGTGATAATTTTGATGGCTTGTTTCATCAATGCATCATCAACCCCCAATTTTTGTTGCAATTGACTGTAATGTTTTTTCGAAAACTCATCAAAGTATTGATCAATTAACCGAATCGCAACAAGTAAAGCCTGCTCGTTGGCGAAATGCTTACGATGCAACTGTATGGACAAACATTCCTGCAAATCCCTTGCACCGATACCCGCAGGATCCAATTGCTGGACTTTCAATAAAACCGACTCAACTTCCTGATAATCAGTTTCAAAACCAACCGTAAAGGCTAAATCATTCACAATACTTTCGATGTTCCGACGCAAATAACCATCATCTTCCAAAGAGCCTATTAACTGTTCAGCTATAATTCTTTCCCGATCATTGGTAATCACAAATCCAATTTGCATCAGTAAAAACTCTTCAGCACTAGGCACCGTGGGCATCGGACGGTCCCTCATTTCCTCGTTGGGGTCGTAGGAATCGCCCGCCATTTTGTAGCCTGCATAATCATCTTGTAGATAATCATCAATAGCCATCTCCTCATGCGCTAAATCATCCACCGTCTCTCGATCACCCATTTCCTCCAAACGCTCTTCGGATATTCCTTCCTCCAAAGCCGGATTTTCCTCCAATTCCGCTTCGATCCGCGCGGCCAATTCAGCCGTCGGGATTTGCAATAACTTAATCAGCTGAATTTGCTGAGGAGAAAGTCGTTGCTGTTGCGATAAATTTATGGATAATCCTTGCATCCGTATTGAAATTTAAATACAAAAATAATTGAAAAAATTCGGTTTTTTTGTGGTATTTTTGAAGCTTATTGCGCCCATTACAGGGCATTTGAGAATCATTTATGCAAATTAAAGAAATCCTATCCTTATCCCCATCTAACCAAAGCCTCGTTATCAAAGGTTGGGTTCGTACCAAACGCGTTTCAGCCAATGTGGCTTTCATTGCTTTAAATGACGGATCCACGATTCATAACATCCAAGGCGTTGTTTCTGATGGAGCTGTTTCGGAAGAAACACTGAAATTAGTTACAACGGGGGCATGTATTGCTATGACTGGTACGTTGATTCCTTCACAAGGACAAGGACAGTCTGTCGAATTACAAGTCAATTCCATTGAAGTTTACGGAGTCGCGGATCCTGAAAAATATCCTTTACAGCCGAAAAAACACTCCTTAGAGTTCTTGCGTGAAATCGCGCATTTACGTCCTCGGACGAATACGTTTTCGGCCATACTACGTGTACGCCACGCATTGGCTTATGCGGTTCATACCTATTTCAATCAAAACCAATTCTTCTATTTACATACACCCATCATCACAGGGTCTGATGCAGAAGGTGCGGGAGAAATGTTCCGTGTAACGACCTTACCGGCTACCAACCCTCCGATGACCGAAGAAGGCAAGGTGGATTTCAAAGAGGATTTCTTTGGGAAGGAGACAAATTTGACGGTTTCGGGCCAACTAGAAGGCGAATTAGGCGCGATGGCTTTATCGAAGGTTTATACCTTTGGACCTACCTTTCGTGCGGAGAATTCAAACACAACGCGCCACTTGGCCGAGTTCTGGATGATTGAACCGGAAGTTGCCTTCTACGAATTAGAGGACAACATGAATTTGGCGGAGGACTTCACCAAATTCTGTATCAAATACGCTTTGGACCACTGTGCGGATGATATCGCATTCTTGGAAAAGCGTTTATTGGACGAAGAAAAAACAAAGAAAAAAGAGGAGCAGTCGGAACTTTCTTTAACTGAGAAGTTGCGCTTTGTCACTGAAAACGACTTTGAGCGCATTACCTACACAGAAGCAATCAACATCTTATTGCAATCGAAAACGCACAAGCAAGGTAAATTCCAATATCCTGTGGAATGGGGCATCGATTTACAATCGGAGCATGAGCGCTGGTTGGTTGAAAAACACTTCAAAAAACCGGTTATCCTTACGAATTACCCGAAAGACATCAAGGCATTTTATATGAAGTTGGACGATGATGGCAAAACCGTTCGAGCGATGGATGTATTATTCCCGGGGATCGGCGAAATCATTGGAGGGTCACAACGTGAAGACAATTACGAGAAATTATTGCAACGCACGAAAGAAGTAGGTATCGAAGAAGAATCAATCTGGTGGTACTTGGAAACGCGTAAATTCGGTTCAGCGCCACACGCAGGATTTGGATTAGGCTTTGAGCGTTTGGTATTATTCGTAACAGGGATGAGCAACATCCGCGATGTAATTCCTTTCCCTAGAACACCTAAAACGGCAGAATTTTAATGTTTTTCAAACAGCTAAATCAAAGTATTGGTCATGCGCTTGATGGGATTGTAAATCTGATCAAACAAGAAAGAAATGCCAAAATACATTTAGTAGCGACTGCCCTTGTGATTTATGTGGGTTTCAACATGGAATTTACTGCCCAGGAATGGATTTGGATTAGCCTAGCCGTTGCCTGTGTTTGGGTTGCCGAATTAATTAATACATCCATTGAAAGACTAACGAATTTGGTTTCTCCGGAATACCATCCTTTAGCCAAACAAGTGAAAGATTATGCAGCTGGAGCTGTGTTAGTGATGTCATTATGGGCAATCGTGGTATTTTGCCTGATTGCATTTCCGCATTTAGTAATGTGGTTAACATTATCCAATTAATATGAAAGAATACGGATCGAGTGTACAAAAATTGGTCAATTACATTATGACCATCGCCGACCGCGAGCAGCGTACCAAATATGCCTTTATCATGGTGGATTTGATGAAACAGATTCATCCCAACATGAAGGACAACAGCCAAGATTATTCCAAAAAGCTTTGGGATGACTTGTACATCATGTCAAATTTCGCCTTGGATGTTCAAGGACCATACCCTCCCCCATCTCCAGAATCGGTTGGCAAAGCCCCACGTAAAGTTGCCTATAATCAGCATCATTTGAAATTCAAGCACTACGGACGGAACGTCGAATTATTGATTCTTCGTGCCATTGCTGAAGAAAAATTGGAAGATAAAAAGATTTTGGTGGCCTACATTGCTCGATTGATGAAAGGCTTCTATGTGACCTGGAACAAAGACACGGTGGATGATTCGGTCATTTGGCAGAACATCAAGGACATGTCGGAGAATCTATTGGGCAGCATCGTCGACGAATTATCGCAAGAAACCCTAGGGCATGCAAAAGTGGCAAACAATGCGAGAAACGCATACAATGCGCCAGAATACCCGAACAATAATAACAACCGGAACAACAACTTCCGAAAGAACAACTTCAGAAATAACAACAACAATCGTAATAACAATTACCGTAAAAATAAGTAAGATTTATGGCATCATTTAAGGTTACCGGTGGCCGCCGGATGAAAGGAGAAATTACTCCGCAAGGAGCAAAAAACGAAGCATTGCAAATTTTGTGTGCGGTGGTTTTAACAGCAGAGCCTGTTACGATTCACAACATCCCGAATATCCGCGATGTCAACCAATTGATTGATTTATTGGGGGACATGGGCGTGAGCATGCGTCGTTTATCGGAAACCAGTATTGAATTTGATGCCTCTCAAGTGAACATAGAGTACTTGGAATCTGAAACCTACAAGAAAAAAGCGGCTGCACTTCGTGGTTCTGTGATGTTATTAGGGCCTACATTGGCGCGATTCAAAAAAGGTCGTATTCCTTCACCCGGAGGCGATAAAATTGGCCGCCGACGTTTAGATACGCACTTTTTCGGATTCATGAAGTTAGGTGCCAAATTCAATTATAGTGCAGAAGATGGAGGAATCTATGAAGTAGATGCTTCGCAATTGCAAGGTGCCTATATGTTATTAGATGAAGCATCTGTTACGGGGACAGCGAATATTTTGATGGCTGCCGTACTAGCGAAAGGAACGACAACGATATACAATGCGGCTTGCGAACCTTATTTGCAACAATTATCGAAGATGTTGAACCGCATGGGAGCCAAAATCTCTGGTATTGGTTCTAATTTATTGGTTATTGAGGGCGTTGAAGAGCTTCATGGTACAGAGCACACGATGTTGCCCGACATGATTGAAATCGGTTCATTCATCGGTATGGCCGTGATGACGCAATCGGAAATCACAATTAAAAACTGTCAAATTCCTCAATTAGGTATCATTCCTGATGTATTTAAGAAATTGGGTATCCAAATGGAATTCCGTGGCGATGATATTTTCATCCCTTCGCAAGAGCATTACGAATTAGAAAACTTCATCGATGGATCGATGTTGACTATTTCGGATCATCCATGGCCAGGTTTCACACCTGACTTGTTGTCGATCATTTTAGTGACGGCTATCCAAGCAAAAGGAACGGTATTGATTCACCAAAAAATGTTTGAATCTCGTTTATTCTTCGTGGATCGTTTGATCGAGATGGGCGCGCAGATCATCCTTTGTGATCCACACCGTGCTACGGTGGTTGGTTTCGATCGCAAGCAAACCTTGAAAGGAATTCGCATGTCATCACCGGATATTCGTGCGGGGGTTTCGTTGTTGATCGCGGCGATGTCGGCAAATGGAACATCCATCATCGACAACATTGAGCAAATTGACCGTGGCTATTCGAACATCGATACGCGTTTAAATGCGATTGGTGCGGAAATCGTTCGAATTTAAGATGTCATTATTTTCTAAGATTAAACAGACCGTCCAATTGGCCTTACCCATCGTGGTGGGCGAATTGGGCGTTATGCTAATGGGCCTAGCCGATACGATTCAGGTAGGCCAAATGTCGACCGGCGCCGCCGAAAGCCTTGGTGCATCGGGCATGGCGGGTTCCATTTTTTTTACGATTGCGATTGTAGGTATTATCTGCATTCAAATTGTTTCCCCCATGATTTCCAAAGCTGTCGCGGAAGGCGATAAGACCGAATGTGGAAATCTTTTACGGGCCAATTTACGCGTAGCAACGCTTTTGGGAGTCGTGACCATTCTCATTACGGGGATTGTTGGCCTGAATTATGATTTATTCGGTCAAACCCAAGCCAACAAAGCTTTGACACTCCCCTTCCTAAGTTTAATTTCCGTTTCGGTATTACCCATATTCTGGTTTATCGCCTTGAAGAGTTTCATGGATGGGCTCCAAAAGACCACGGTGGGGATGACAATCACAATTATTGCCCTTTTGTTGAATGTATGCGGTAACCATATCCTAATCAATGGATTATGGGGCTTTCCTGCCTTGGGCTTATTCGGATCGGGAATTTCGACACTACTTTCTCGCCTGTTCATGGCATCCACATTAGCCATTTACGTGTTTACGCGAGATGAATTCAAACCTTATTTACGCAAGGGACATGTGCACGCGGAGAAAAACGTGTTAGAGAAAAACATCTTACGCATCGGAATTCCTTCGGGTATGCAAGGTTTCTTTGAAATTGCAACTTTCGGAATGGCCGTTGTCATGATGGGCTGGATTTCCGTGACGGCACAAGCTGCACACATCGTGGCAATCAATATGGCATCAATCACCTACATGATGGCGACGGGCATAGCCGTAGCAGGAGGAATCAATGTGGGAACTGCGATTGGCGAACGCAATCGACAGGAAATTGTTCGTTCAGGGCATGCGGCGCTACTCCTATCCATTCTATTTATGGGAATTTGCGCCTTGGTCTTTTTCTTTGGTCGGGAATATTTAGTACGTGGATACACCCAAGAAATACCCGTTATCGCGATAGCCGTGACGCTTGTGGTTTGGGGAGCGATATTCCAGTTATTCGATGGGATTCAAGCGGTTTCTTTGGGACTATTGCGTGGATTGCAGGATTATAAACTGCCAACAGCCATTACGGTAATCTCCTATTGGGGCGTTGGAATTCCCGTTTCATATTTCCTCGGATTCAACTTAAACCTGGGTGCCATCGGAATCTGGATGGGCCTAACGGCCAGTTTAGTTTGTTCATCGATCTTGCTTTCGTGGCGGTTCTATGCACGAGCGAGGACGATAGATTTGGAGGAGTTTACAGTAGAGTAGTAGAGACGCGATACTTCGCGTCTAAATCCCCAGGTTAAAACCTGGGGTTATAACCCCAGACTTCAGTCTGGGGAATCGGTACGAAACTTCGCATTTCTACAAAACAAAAAAATAGTGCCAGCATCAGCCAGCACTATCTATATTCAAAAAACTCTTATCTCTTAATTCTTCACTCTCACCTCCCTAAGCATGTATCGCCCGCTTCGCTGTTGCAGCTAAGCAAGCTTCTTTCATCGCCTCCGTGTACGTTGGGTGCGCATGTGACATACGCGCCACATCTTCGGCAGATGCCCGGTATTCCATCGCTACAACCGCTTCCGCAATCATATCCGCGGCACGCGCACCGATGATGTGAACACCTAAAATCTCATCTGTATTCGCATCCGCCAATACCTTCGCCAAACCATCTACATCGCCAGACGCAATCGCACGACCCAATGCCTTGAATGGGAATGAACCCTCTTTATAAGCGATACCCGCCGCTTTCAACTCCTGCTCCGTCTTACCTACCGAAGCCACTTCTGGCCACGTATATACAACACCTGGAATCAAATTATAATTGATATGTGGTTTTTGACCCGCAATAACTTCCGCTACAAAGGTACCTTCTTCTTCCGCTTTATGTGCCAGCATCGCACCACGAACAACATCACCAATCGCATAAATTCCTGGTACTGATGTTTGTAAAGTATGCTCATCCACCGCGATCCGACCGCGCTCATCAGCAGTCAATCCTGCAGCTGCTAAGTTCAAGCCATCTGTATAAGGGCGGCGACCGATACACACCAAGCAATAATCGCCTTTGATCTCTACATCTTTACCTGAGGCATCTTGTGCCTTCACGGTCACTTCCTTGCCTTTCACAGCTGCCGAAGTAACCTTGTGCGACAAATAAAAATCAGCGCCTAATTTGGCAATCGACTTCTGCAATTCCTTGCCCATCGTCTTATCCATCGTCGGAATCATGCTATCCGCAAATTCCACAAAGGAAACCTTAGATCCCAAACGAGCATAAACAGATCCTAATTCCGCACCGATTACCCCAGCACCGATCACGATCAAATGCTTGGGAATTTCCTTCATTTTCAAAGCTTCCGTCGAGGTAATGATCCGCTCCTTATCCACCGGAATGAACGGTAGTACCGTTGGCTTAGAACCCGTGGCAATGATAATGTTCTTCCCTGAAATCACCTCCGAAGAGCCATCATCTTTAGTCACTTTAACAGTTTTGGCTGAATCAAATGATCCCAACCCATGAAAGGTCGTGATCTTATTTTTCTTCATCAAATACGCAATTCCCGCGTTCAAATTCGAAACCACACCCGCTTTGCGCTTGATCATTTGATCCAAATTCACTTTCGGCTTCGCGATTTCAATACCATGCTCTTGGAAACTATGTACTGCATTGTGATAATGCTCGGATGAGTCCAACAACGCTTTGGAAGGAATACATCCCACATTCAAACATGTTCCACCCATCACGGCATATTTTTCCACGATAGCTACTTTGAAACCCAATTGGGCCGAACGAATTGCCGAAACATATCCTCCAGGACCCGAACCAATTACGATAACATCAAATTCTTGCATAAGGCGATTGAAAACGAATAGGCCCCGAAAGGCCTATTCTGGTATTTAAATATCTAACAATAAACGAGCTGGATCTTCTAATAGTTGCTTTAAGCGAACTAAGAAACTTACCGACTCACGGCCATCGATGATGCGGTGATCATATGATAAGGCCAAATACATGATAGGACGAACAACGATTTGACCGTCAACAACCACTGGACGCTCAACGATATTGTGCATACCGAGAATCGCTACTTGTGGTGCATTGATGATCGGAGTAGAAAGCATCGAACCAAATACGCCACCATTCGTGATCGTAAATGTTCCGCCACTCATTTCTTCCAAACTCAATTTATTCTCACGTGCTTTTCCTGCTAAACGAACTACCTCGGATTCGATTCCTGCCAAAGACAAGTTCTCCGCCGAACGAATCACGGGAACAACTAAACCTTTAGGTGCAGAAACTGCAATCGAAATATCGCAATAATCGTGGAACACGATTTCATCGCCATCGATCTTCGCGTTTACCGAAGGAAATTCCTTCAAGGCTACGCAAACCGCTTTCGTGAAGAAGGACATAAAGCCTAAACCTACACCATGTTTCTCCTTGAATTTATCTTTGTATTTTCCACGTAAATCCATGACCGGCTTCATGTCCACCTCGTTGAAGGTAGTCAACATCGCCGTCTCATTTTTCACAGCCACCAAACGACGGGCCACTGTTTTACGCAATGAACTCATTTTCTCACGACGTGTTCCTCCTTGAGCCACTGCTGGCGCAGCCGCTGGAGCCGCTGCTACTGGTGCAGCCACCGCTGGTTTTGAAGCTGCCATCGCATCTTCTTTGGTGATACGTCCACCTACACCTGAACCCGCAACGGATGCTGCCGCGATTCCTTTTTCATCTAATATTTTCGCTGCTGCTGGTGATGGATGTCCTGCTGCATAATTTGCATCGGAAGATACTACTGCCGGAGCAGCTGCCGGTACCGGAGCCACCACAGGTGCTGCTGAAACAGAACCACCCACGGTGATTTTCGCTAGCAAACCTCCGATCGGTACAACAGAACCTGGTTGGGCAATGACTTCTAACACACCCGCTGATTCTGCTGGCAATTCGAAGGTTGCTTTATCGGATTCTAATTCGCAAAGAACCTCATCCAAGGAAACAACATCCCCTGATTTCTTGTTCCAAACCGAAACAGTAACTTCTGAAATCGACTCACCAACCGCCGGAACTTTAACTTCCAAAACGCTCGTTGGGCCTGCTGCAGATGCAGGCGCTGCTGCAGGTGCAGGAGCGGCAACGGCTGCTGGAGCTGCGTCTGCCACGGTTACGGATGCTGTTGCACCACCCGCTTCAATCGTGCAAATGACTGCACCGATCGGCAAAACATCGCCTTCTTTTGCCACAATGTGCAAAATACCTTCAGCCTCAGCTGGCAATTCAAATGTGGCTTTGTCCGACTCAAGTTCGCACAATACCTCATCCAATTTCACGTAGTCGCCTTCTTTCTTGTTCCAAGTAGCAACCGTTACTTCCGTGATTGACTCGCCCACAGCGGGCACTTTCATTTCTATAGCCATAATATTCGATTATTCAAATGCTCTGTTTATCAATGCTGCCTGCT
>JACCDT011072206.1_pt1 | contig 10242 bp, 25 predicted proteins | sample 7446291 | NCBI WGS metagenome assembly JACCDT01 (sample SAMN15323446, study PRJNA562643) | freshwater metagenome | isolation source: river surface water | place: USA:Blue River Watershed | collected 2017-08-17 | reverse complement strand
TTTAGCGTTTGCTTTTGCGAGCGAGCCAAGGGGCGGTTTTCTTGTCCATGTTTTGTCGCAGATTTGCTTGCCAGTTCTTAAACTTTTCCGCCATGGATTCACCATAAACCGAATGGCGTTCGGCGTGAAACGCTTTGAGATTTGAGGGGGAGAACATAAGGTTCCTTGGGGTGAGGGGTTTTGTTCTTAACTGGGAATAGTCTCTCATAATGGGGCTTGAATTGCGAGAAGAATTTTAAGAAAAATGGTCCGGGATGAGGGATTTGAACCCCCGACCCGCTGGATATAAGCCAGTCGCACTACCAAACCGTGCTAACCCCGGAGCAATCACGATTTGAATGGTAGTTGGCTAATAATGGAGCCTCTTTCGAGTACCCTTAGTCCATTCAGCAAGTCAAAACATTATACCGCCTTCTTCGCAAAGATCAAGAAGTTTCCCCAATAAACTTCAATGTATTTCTGAGGCGTTCATGTTCTATGCGATGACAATTAGAACATAACAGCAAGCACTTTTCTGCTTCTTTTTTTAGAGTCGCTATAGCCCTACAATAACTTCCACCAATAGAAATATCCTTTTTTTTAGGGTCAATGTGATGAAAATCGTAAATGCACACGTTTTGACTTTCAAGGCCACAATGTTCGCATCTTCCACCCTTAAATAATACAAGTTCTCTTTTTGCTTTGGTCCTTCTTTTGTCTACTAAACAAGAATTGCAGATTTTGAATGTGTGTCCACTTTTCCTAAAATAATTATATTCTCTTTCACACTCGACACACTTACATATCTTACTTTCTTCTGTAATCCTTTCTTCTGTAATCCCTTCTATTTTCTTGGTATTATGCATACCATATGGGGAGCAGTCCAAACAATATCTTCTGTTTTGTAAGTTAACTTGCTTCCCATTTATTTTTTTTGAGAATCCAAACTCGGCACCACACTTTTTACATATTTTCATACTATCCTCCTTGGTTGGAGTATAGTTCTAAAACATGTATCTAAATTCCTTTATTTTAATTTGCTCTAACCAGACTGAGCTAAAGGCCCGAAAGTAATATATTAACACATCATTCAGTGAGAAGCAAGAGAAAAAAGCGACCATGGGTTTTCCATGAGGATCGAATGAACCGATGGGTTTTCCAAGAGAGGTGAGTGAGACAAGGCGGGAGTTAGTTTTTCGAGATAAATTTCCTTGGCATGATTCCGTTCCCATCTAATCGCAAACCAAGTCATAGTAAGAATGAATGCCACTTTGAATAGTGTTCCAAAAAAGCAATGTTTGTAAACATCGCCGTCTCGATAAAGGGAAGTTCCCAAAATAATCGCATATACAATGATCATTGCGAGGAAATACGGATTCACGATTAGTCTCCTTGTTAGTTGTTAGGTATAGTATCTCACATTATTCAGTGGGAAGCAAGATCAATATTCAACATTCGTAGTTTCTAAGGTGTTGATCTTCCATCCTTGCGATTCCATTTGCTTTACAATGTCGTCAAACTCCCATTCTTCAACGGTATCCGAAACAAGGTCTTTGGCATCGGCCCATTCTTCTTTAAACTGTTCTGGAGTGGCATCCGTGCGGGTGGAATGAGCGACATCAGCAAACGTAGAACATCCGGCTTCTTCGTCTTCCCATGGGGTGAAAATAATAAACATGATTACGCTCCTTGTTGGTTGTTAGGTATAGTGTCTCACATTATTCAGTGGGAAGCAAGATCAATTTCCATCAAATTCGATCATTTCAACAATACTATTGCGTATAATATTCCCCGGAATCATTATGGCAGCATTACTACGGTATGGGACGCTCACAAATCCTTCCGTTCCTGTAGTGATGGAGTTGTAATGCAACATAAACGTTTCCATCTCGTCATTTTTGAGCATTAATGACCTAAAAACACCCACTGGGGATGTGATAATTACCTGATACGTTTTGTTTTTCATAGTTAGCCTCCTTGTGGGGAATAGTGTCACACATCCTTGGCGGGATGTCGAGATTTAATTTCAAGATTCTTTTTTGAGCAGTTCTTTAACCTTGTCAATTTCTTCCTTGGTATGGACAACCCCGCCCGTATTGAGTTGCAAATACCATTCCAATACTTCTTTTCGGGTTTTGAGGTTGTTTACAGAGAAGACAAAGTTAGCCCCATTGGAGCGAAACAGACGGGGAATGTCATCAAAGTCTTTTAGGTAATTTCCGTTGAAAATGGGAAGTTCATTACGGAGAAACTTTCTGACCGCTTCCAGACGTTGTTTCCCGTCAACAAGGACCATTTCTCCTTTATATGATCCTTGCCAATTTGGATGATTGAACAAGATGGTTCTGGAGCCCATTCCTTCTTGAAGACAATATTCAACATAAGCAATCTGTTTGTCTTCCGTCCAAACATGTCCTCTTTGGAAATCTGGATCGAGATTGAGCCCTAACCCTCCCGGAGTTTCACGTTCATCATATGATTTCAAGGTCGCTTCAAGCATTCCCCATGAAGTTGTAACATTGTAGCAGGGAGGTTGGAAGAATTTGGGGATATCGGTGACTTTCACGGGGTTGCTCCTTTGTTGATGTTGAATATCCTAATCCTTTTGCCTGTAGGAAGCAAGAATTAAATCAGGATATTCTTCATGAACATTGGTTTACTTCATTTTCTCGAAGATTTCCATGAACTTTTCGGCGGTGGCATATTCGGTATTGAACATGACAGTCGGAGCCGCAAGCCAGAATTGCGCCAGCAAAACAGTAAAGACAGCGCAACAAATGCAACCCAAAATAAGCGAAATATAATGAGTTACTTCAAATACATCTGAGGCGTCACAAACTCGCCAAGTTTGCCCAACGGTTTTCGATTTCTTTCGCAGCATGATTGCGACTTTCAGGAGAATGCCCGCAAGGATAGCGCAAAGGACGATAAGCACACCCTTTGTCCAAAGATCAACGTGGACCTGTTTTGCGACCACTTCGACGGTCTTTGTTGCCACGGGGCCGAGCTTTTCAGCGGCGAACGAGATTGCCTGAGAAACGGCATTTGTGGCAGAAGCAATAACACGGGTGGGGTTTTCGATGTCCATGTGAGTTTTCCTTATGGTTTTTGGGAGTTTTTGGGTTGAGGATTAAAGAGTAAGGGAAATTGGATTAGAAGTCAATCACTTATTCAAGTAAGCATCATTAGGGCAGATCCATCTTCGTCATACCGTATTCCGCAACGGATAAGATAGATAATGTCGTCTTCCGTAGCGACTTTGGCAAGTTTGTCAAGGTCACACCTGATATAAATTGCCTCATGTCCTGCGCCTGTGACAATCTGACCCGGCTTACGAGACGGCAAAAGCTGACTGAGCTTGAGCAATCCGCAAAGATCCCGATAGGACGAGGGAGGATTTTCAATCCCTTCAAAATCAAGATATTTATTGTCATGCGTATCAAACAATTCGATTAGTTCATCGCGGTCCATGATATTTCTCCTTATCGGGAATAATTGAAGGGCTGAGTTGGTTGGAAACAGGGAGGGAGTTTCTTAGCTTTAGTGGTAGTATGTCCTGAGTAATTTTCACTATTGACGCAATAACCGTTTCCGGTATGTTTAACGACAACATGAGTAGGAAATGCCATAATACATTGGGCAGTTTTCATATGATATTCTCTGCCAGTGCTGGTTAATCCACCGGGATACGAAAATGTGACCTTATCTCCCGGTCGAATTCCATTGAAGGTGTTGCTCATGTGGGGTTTCCTTTTGTTGAGGAATAGTCTCTCACATTCAGGAAAGGAAGTCGAGATTTATTTTACGAGATTGCCCGGATAATCCATGGGTCTTCCCGTAACTTTTCCTGCATCGAAGTTGCTTGTGCTGCGGTCATAGCGATATTTACCATCGCTACAATTTAGACACTCGTACCCCTTAATGCGGGTGCGACCAATGATCTTTATCCGTTTGCCGGATTTTGTTTTGTAGGTTCGTCCGATGCGAAATGCGAATGGGGATTGTTTTGCCATGGGGATCTCCTTTTGTTGAGGAATAGTCTCTCACACTTCTCTATAAGAAGTCAATATAAATGTTCAGAAAAGAGTTGAAGCTGTCCCTCTGGATTTCTATACCATACTGCCATTTTCTCTACATATTGGGTTGCTTTCCCGGCAGGTAAAGGGTTGTCATTACGACAATGGGCGTAGCCAGTTATATTTCTAATTTGTCCTGCGGCATCAGCGACAATCCATGCTTCTTTCCGATCCATGAAAACATTATCTTGATCCACAAATCCCATGATCCAATTGTTTGGTTGTAGGATATTTAGGTTATTTACTTGATTGAGGCAATCGCCATGGCGGGGACCACAAATGATGGTGTTGTCTCGTTTGATGGCGGCACAAACAACGTATCGGGTATGGTGAGAGCGCATAATGGGTTACTTTTGATTTGGTTTGAAAAAGAGTCAGGGTGAAAAAAGAGGACGATTTCACATATTATGGTTGATCATTCCATTCCCGTGAGGATTCGAACCCCATTACACCCTGCAAAGGGTTGCTTTGCCATTAAGCTACGGTTTTATGTTAGTCGCTTTTTCCACCCTGACAAAAATAAACACCGGGAAAAAGTAAAGGATTTCACATATATATGGCTGATCAGGCCGTTCCAGAAATTTTCTTGCAAGGATTTGAACCCTGATACCCCGTTGCTCACGGAGAGTTTTGCCGTTAAACTACAATACTTATTTCCGTCTTCTTTACTTTTCACCCCGGTCAAAGAGAAAGACAAGGGGTAGGGTGATGAGTCTTTTGTAACGCCTTCTCCTTTACAGGAGGGTTATCGCTCTTTATTTGAGTCATTTGCTCCCCTTGTCTTAGATTTTAGAAAGAGCAGACAAGGGAGAGCTTTGTGATGTTCATCGTACCACGGATGCGCGTAACTACCACTCCCTTGTCTTGAGTTCTTTGGCTTCTGCAAGCAATTCTTGCGCCCCCTTTCCTCACTTGGGAATCTACATCGTATCACAGTAATTAGGGCAAAGGCAAGACTTTCTTTGGAGTTTCTTCAAGACGAGCGTATTTGGGGTCGGACGCAATGAATTGGCGGAAAGAAAAATCTAATGGTTTACAATAAGCATTAGCATATATGGACCTTGCAGCCTGATCCCCAGCTATGTGTCCTTTCGCAAAAGCAACACGAAGAAGCTCAAAAACTTCTCTCTTTGTAAAATACTGGGCATGAGAGCGCATGTGTTCCTTTCCTCACTTGGGAATCTACATCGTATCACAGTTGATCTTAGAATGTCGAGAAAAAAGTGAATCAATCTTCCGTGGCATGAATGGCATCGCGTCTGGCATTATCGAAGTTCCGTTTTTTTCTTCCAAGCCATTTATGGGGAACAGTAAGATTGGTCTTTTTGTATTCGGAAGGGTCATTCAGGATGATAGCGGCTCTATAATCCCCTTTGTAATTCAACACAACTGCCCATTTGCCGGGAGAGAGTTCTACTTCCCATGCCATTACCGAATAGGCTACTTCTTTTTTCATTATGTTTTCCAACGTGGTTGATCTTCGGAAATACCAACTCGATTTGCAAATTCGTATCCTCCTTCTACTAGTTGGGCATCGGGTCCATGTTCATCTTCAACTTTTCCTTCAAGATTTACAAGAAGTTGCCAAAACAACGAAATCAGATTTTCTTTTTCGTCTTGAGACAGTTTCATTTGGAATCCTTTACTTTTGTTTTGTTGAAGGTAGTGGCAAACAGGGACGTTAGTTCTTATCAGGAACAAAGCTGATTGATGTCTAGGTGTATTTGCCGTCTACTAGCTCCCCCGTCTCCGCAGTGGGGAGGGTTGGATTTTACTCCCATATGATTTAAGAGTGTCGCATGATTGAGGTTAAATGCCAACCTTTACTTTTTGTTTTCTTAATGGGTTGGTCTTTCCATCCGCCCAATTCTTGAGCAATTTTTTCAAGAACTTTCTTCCATGAGGAGATACTACGAACCATATACCCATGCTTGTCCTTTTTGGTAGAAATGAGTTTTTCAAGCACTACATCCCATTCTACTCCATTGTCCCCTTCTACGGTATTTCGAGCGAAGAAACAAGCCATTTGAAAGCTGACACTTTCTAGAAGCGTTTGCCTTTCGCTTTCGTTGGCTGGCCAAACAGAAGGGTCGCCAACGTGAGATTGAGCGTAGTAGCAAGCCTCTGCCATGAAATCTAACAACGTTTTCATAAACACCTTTTGTTTTTGATTAGGTTAATATGGTCGCATGATTCACGATAGAAGTCAAGGGGTTTTTGCGTCCCGCAATTCTTTTTCGATCTTTCGCCGTTCCATCATTATGCGAATGAAGTGGCTACGGTAACGGTTGAACACATCTATTGCAGAATCAGCAGTTTTCTCCAATATGGAGGGTTTGACACCCGCTCCATGGAGAATTTCAATGAGTTCTTTGCGATGTTTTGTATCCATGGTGAAGATCAGACCTTATTTTCGCGAACATCCCGGTTGAGGGAACGCTTTGCGCGGTTACGGGTGCTTTTTGAAGAAATCCGCTTCGCGCTCTTTTTGATTCGACGATGGCAGGGATAATCATTGCCGGGACCAAGATGATCTTTTTTCAGTGGCATTGGAATCCTTTACTTTTGTTAAGATGGTGGGAACGGCGGGGTTCGAACCCGCGACAACCTGATTAACTTACCACTATAGTTTTCACTACCCTTGCGGTTTGTGGTCTGGACTATACCTTTATCCATTTCTGGATATTCGCCGTCTAGTTTTAAGACAAATCACTTTTTATTTTATAATTCATTGAGTTAATTATGAATGGCTGGATTAAGGCAAAAAACTTACGCCCCTCCCTTGTACCCATTCTTAAACGATATTTCCCCTTGCTTTTGTTTAGATTCCATAGTATCCCCCATTTTTCTTTAAAGTATAAAATAATTATTTCATTTTCTTCTTTGGTTAAGTAGGTGTTAAGTGTTATTTCCAATGAGTGGGGCTTTTCGTTTCTCTTTTTTACCGATCTTGATCCGTCATCCATATACCACAGCGCGATGCCTCGCATTGTTAAATTGTCTAAAAAACATCTGGTTATTTTCTTTTCCCCTTTATTGCTTTTTATGTCACCATATAACTCATATACCAACCGTTTCACGTATGGATGAGCGTGAACATAAACATTAACGGAGGGAAATAAACCGTCCTTTTTAATACGAACCGAACATTCACTCCCTAATGCTTCATCTATTAGAGATTTCTTATGCAATGCAAAATCCAGTTGTTTTATAGAATGTCTAAAGTAAAAGGTTGAACGCTGTTTCCCAGCATCCCCAATCAGAGCCCCGCTTATTATGCCATTAACTTCCAGTATGTCATTTTCCATAACACACTTATACAATAAAACAACTACAAATTCCTTTCTCTACACCAAGATTAAAAAGATGGTGGGCTGGATGGGAGTCGAACCCATAGGAACCTTTCGGTAGGCGGATTAAAAGTCCGCTGCAAAGCCATTATGCGTCCAACCCATAAGATTTCAAAAAGCATAGGGATGCGTCAGATGCTCTACCAACTGAGCTACGTTCCCTTAAAATTGTCCCGGATTAGCCAGCAACCGCTTCCGTTTCCGGTGCGGTTTCCTTGACCGGGAAGGGCTTTGTGAGGTCGATGGTCAGGGTATCCGACACTTCATACACATTGGTTCCCTTGCCCCGCTTGCCGGGTTCCGGCTTGATCACATCGACAACCTTCGCCTGTCCAATGAGAACCGCCAGATTGAGGATGATGGAGGCACGGGCATATTCAACGCCGAGGGTGGTTGCGAGTTGTGTGGTGGTGGTCTTCATGATTTTCCTTATGGGTTTGGGTTTATCTCTTACGATGAAAATAGTGTCTCATATCCTTTGAAGGATGTCGAGATTTGTTTTTACATTTATTCCTGTTCAGGGTGCTTTACCCCCAGATCGGCGCGAAGGTGGGGGAAATACAGGATTGATCCATTCCCCATCCCATCCGTTTGTACCAGTTCCATCTTGTCGAGGATATATGCGATGCTGGGATCGTCTTTGAAATCATAAGTAAGCATTTCCCGGACCAGTTTTATGGCAAAACGGGCAGGGTTGTTGGTTACGAATCCGATGCACTTCCCACCAAACATTCCACGACCAGAATAGTCGATGCGAAGGCTTGCATCCAGCTTAACTGCGATGCCATACAGTTCATCAACTTGCGTTTGATTGAGATTCATGGGGTTAATCCTTTACTTTTGTTTTGTTAGAAGTAGGGCCAGAAATATTTAGCGACAATAATACTCATAATAATAAAAGAAATTCCTGCCACGCCATCCAAAGGATGAGGGTTTTCCTTTTGGATTTTTTCCGATCCGCCACAGGCAAGAACATACAATTTGCATAAAAAAATGAAAGAAAAGAATGCCATTAGGATAGCAACTATCCAATTCCCTACTTGATTTAAAATTTCTATGTTCATTGCTTATCCTTGTTTCTTGAGAATGTTTCTACATGCCAAACAAGTGACACGACGCAAATCATGTTTTTCGCCTAAAGGACGGTCATTAAATGCCCATCCAGAGGCTAAACTATAAGATGGACGACAAGCGATTCCCCGTCCATCATCAGTTATCCCATGGACCTTACGACCGTTCAACCACGTTTCGCGTTCTTTTCTAGTTAGGGGCATCTTTTATCCTTTATTTATGCGGGGGGCATCTCTGACCTACCCCCCGCGCCTTGTAATGTTCAGGGAGTGCGTCCAAACTTGTCTTCAATCGCGAAGATTGCTTCCAGACGACGATTCGGGGGAACTGCAATCCCGACATGACCGGGAATTTCGGACGGGACGAAAGCCACCCGAATGCCGAAATCCTTGAACAGATACTTTGCCAGAAGGACGGGATTGTGATTCGCGCTTTTGGCATGGATTCCACGAAGGGAATTGACATGGCGCAGGGGATTGCGGGAAAGAGGATTCATTCCTTCACGAACGGGGCGAGCAGGGGGCATATCGCAATTCCAGACAACTGCGGTGGGGGCAGGGGCGGCGAAGGTCTTGTTCATTGTTTTACTCCGGGGTTAGGGGTGGTTTTTCTCTTGACTGTTAATAGTGTCTCACAATCGGTTTTGATTGTCGAGAAGATTTTTTAAAAACTTTTCCAGTAGGTCCATGCTCCATTTCGGAACAACCGGAACAAATTCTTGTTCATCAAGCCATCGTGACGGTAAAAAGTGGTCTTGGAGATTTTGACTCGCATGGGGATTCCTTTCTTGAAGAAGAATAGTCTCTCATATCCTTATTTGAATGGCGAGAAGATTTTTTAATTATTTCTTCTCAAATTTGAGAATTGTTTTCTCAAGAATGAGAAATAGAAAAAAGTAGGGGATTGGGGGAACTGGGGTTACTGAGGTGAAGGGGCTCACTTTTTCTTTGCTTGGATTTTATTGAAGGCATCGATTGCCTTTTTGAGTTCTGATTCGTTACGAGGGTCTAAGGGTTTATTAAGGATATCTTGAATAAAACCTTTTGTCCAGTAGACGGTGCCCTTGGATGGATGTTTGAATTCAGCGGATAAAGCTTCACCTATTCTTTGGATCTTGACAAACTTCACTAAAATTACATTTTGTTCTGGCATTAGGATCTCCGCTGTTTCTGGTTTATGATTTTTGGTATACTTCTTTTAAGGCTCAATCATAACCTTTTAAAAACAACAGGGAAGCTAAGACCAAATCCAATTTTCTCTGTCTCTCAACGATCTTAGCTTCCCTTCCAACTTACACATCTTTTTTCATCTACACAAAAATTTGATAATCGGTTATTTACGGGGCATCACGGATACGCATTGTGGACCTCCTTATGGTGATAACTAGCTTAGTTTTATCTATATAGTCTTAACAAAAAAGAACCGACTAGATCATCAGGGTCGATCCCTACTCCGATAGTTGAAGTTTGACATATCGTTGAACCTCCTTTCCAGTCCCAGTTTGAGAATTTAAACAGGACCAAGAAAACTTTTTGTAAGAGGCGAGATTGCCAGTGGAGTGTCTGACTCACTCCGGTTTAATCACTGTTTCCTCACGACTTCTTTACTCTCTCACATTCACCCGAGAGAGTAAAGAAGATTGTTTGCCTTTTTTCAGGCAGTAATGGAAGCCGCCTTGAAGGTGCGGAACTTGAGAATGTCCCGGATGGTGGTTTCACCCTTGTTCCACTTGGCGGCGATTTCCTTGACCTTCATCGTCTGCGCAT
>JACCDT011599519.1_pt1 | contig 10244 bp, 4 predicted proteins | sample 7446291 | NCBI WGS metagenome assembly JACCDT01 (sample SAMN15323446, study PRJNA562643) | freshwater metagenome | isolation source: river surface water | place: USA:Blue River Watershed | collected 2017-08-17 | reverse complement strand
GGGCCCAAGTCAGGGCCAAACTCCAGGCACCCGGCTGGCTCAGATTCAGACCCAGACCAACGCCGCTGAGGCTGTATGTGTTGCGGCCTGTGGCGCTGTCAATCACCTGGTCGCCCGAGTGGTGAACCCGGATGCGTCCCCAGTCGTAAAAACCCGACATTTCCAGGCGATGTGAAGACGTGGGCCACACCCATGGGTGACTCACGGTCAGACTGGCCACCATGCCGCTGTCGCCTGCGCCTTCACCACCGGGGTAGGCGCGGATGCCGCTGTTGCCGCCCAATGAAAATTTCTCGGAAGACTCCAGGTTGCGCGCCGCTTGTTGGCCATTGAGCGAAAGCTGCGCCACCCAGCGTCCAGCCAAGGGCTGCAGTCGCTTGAATGAATACAGCCATTTGTGAAAGTCGCCATGGGTGCGGGGGCCGGCTTGGTCCTGCTCCAGGACGGCAGGCAAACGCGAGAGGTCCATGTGGCCTCGGTCCAGGCTCAGCGACCAGTCATTCAAGCTCTCCCCCCACAAGCCATCGCTGATTTGCCCATTCAAGCCCAACGACAACACCTGGGCCACCTTGTCGCCCAGAAGCTCACCCGCCGCCGAATCCACGAAGGACTTGCGGTCCAAGCCCACCCGGGCACGCAGTTTGTAGGATGGCGTCAAGTACAAGGGGTAGTTGGCGTTCAGGCCCAACATCAAGGCCCGTCCCTTCAGGCCCAGATCTGCCAGGTCACCACCCACGCGGTAACGCAAGGTGGTGAGCGAACCACCCAGCTTCAGGCCATCGCTGCCCACGGGCACCGACAGTTGGGTGGTGAGCATCGCAATCCCGGAACTGCCTACCGCGTTAAAAAGCAGCGAATCCCCCAAGCCCAAGGGGCTGTTCAAAGTGAGCAAGCCAGTGGCCCGCTCAATACCTGTATAGGGACCGCCAAAGTTGTCCAAGGTAATGCCACCGCCGACCGATGGCGCCTCTTGGGTCTCAATGGTCAGGCGGGAGCTGCCAGGCTGCACGCCACGCGCCAGCGAGGCGGTAGCGCTCACCCCACTCAACTCGGCCGCGCGCAGCAGCCCTTCCTCAAGTTGTTGCGCATTCAGACGCCCCTGCTGCGCCCGCATTGGCGCGGCCACCATGGCGCGGATGCGCTCCGCACTCACGCGCTGTGCGCCACTGACCACGATGCCTTCCAAGCCCCCATCCAGCATGCCAGGCATCAGGCGGACTTCGATGTCGCCACTGGTGACATCTTGCGGCGGCAAATAAGCCTGCGCCAGCATCCAGCCACGAGACTTGAGCGATTGACTGACCCGCTCGATCAAAGCCATCAAATCAGCGGTACTCAGCATCTGACCGATGCTCGGGCGCACCGACTCGGCGAGTTCAGCCTCTTGAGCCCAGCCCTCGCCTCCTACAAACCGGATGCTGCGCACGCGCACACGGGCACCACCATCCATCGGCGCAACCGACCGGCTCTCAGGTGCCACGATGACCGGCGTCGCGGCCTTTGGCACGGCCTGGGGCATCGCCGCTTCTTGCTGCTGCAAAATACTGGCCGCCGACGGCCTGGTCTGAGCGTGACTTGCCAGAGCCAACAGCCCCACATGCACAAGGGCGAGCAGGCGCAAGACGCTCTGCTGAAACGGCTTCATCGGCAATGCAAACAAAACAAAATCCTTGGAATACAAAGAATCTGCATGGTCAACAGATCCTGAATGCTGGGATTGATGGCGCGCATTCGCATAAGTGCTCTCGACAACAGAGGATTGACGCCGATACATGGGTGCTTTTAGCATTTTTGACAATGATTGTCCGATATCGAATCCAGCGTTTGAGCAAGGATTGACAGGCATACCGGTGCGCTTTGATCATCGTAGCAAACAAATGTCAAAAAACACATATTCAAAAACAAGAACAAATCACAACCTATGCGGGTGCAAATTCGCACAAAATGACAAATTTTAGGATTGCCAGGCCAGCACACCTGTTCCTGGCGACACCTGGGTCAATCCTTGCCGCACTTTGTTCTGCATCAAAATCCAGCTCCCCTGCTGTTGTCATCGCCAAATGGGGATTTCGGTGCGCGCTGGGCACCAGCTTCAATCGCCTTGATCGCCTGTATGTCGCCCCGCAGTCAAAATGGGGGGCGAAAAGCCCGTCAACGGCGGCTATCTGCGGCCTCAATTTGCGCGGAAAGGAAGGTCACCAGACCCTGTAAATCCAGCCGGCGCACGGCTTCAAGCACATGCGCGGCCAAGGGGGCGTATTCGGGCTGCTTGGCCTGCAGGTTGCGTACCCATTCCTCGATGGCAGTCACCTGGCCAAGCTCAACCAGCTTGGCCAGGTCTTGCAAATAACGCGTCTCAGGCAGTGCCATGGCTGGCTGAGTTTGAACGCTCGCCCCTTCTGCGGCATCGGACCCTGAGTTGAGTTCAAGAACCTCTTTGTGCTCGATCCAGTGCAGATCCAGGATATCGCCGATGCTCGCAAGCAATTGGGCATGGTCAATCGGGCGCAGAAACTCAGCGGCAAAGCGAAGTCGACCACTCCAGTTCGGCGGCGGGCTGGGCGATGCAGCCGAGATCATCACCACCGGCACCTGGGGCATGAACTCAGCCACCCGCTCAAGCACCAACCAACCGTCGCCGTCAGGCATGTATTGGTCGGTCAGCACCATGTCCAAGGCGGGGCGCTGCGCAATCAAGGCTGCGGCTTGATGGCCACTGCCCGCCTGGAGTACCTCAAAGCCCAGACTTTGGAGCAACTGGCACAGGACACTGCGCCCCACAGCCTCATCGTCAACCACCAGCACGGTCCGTCTGGGCCCTTGGTAGCCCGCGGCGTCAAATCCGTCAAGTCGATCAACGGAAGGGGCTGCTTGCTCAGCCAACCGTTGTACCGGCACAGTGAATACAAATTGGGCCCCCTGTTGAGGAGCGCTGGACACCCTCAGCCGACCGCCCATCAACTCGACAAGCTGGCGCGCAATCGCCAGACCCAACCCGGCCCCTTTGCTGCGGTAGTTGAACTGGCTGTCTGCTCGCTCAAAAGGACGAAATATGCGCTCTTGCTCTTCCAGGGAAATGCCCTCGCCCGTGTCGCTGACAGTGAACTCAAGCTGTATCCCCGCGTTGTCGTGGGGTTCGGGTGACGGTGGTAAGGCGGTCACTTTCAGCGCAATCAGCCCATCGCTGGTGTGGCGTGCGGCATTGGCCAGCAGGTTACCGAGGACCTGGCGCAAGCTCTCTGCATCGGCTTTGACGGTGAGTCCTTGCAAAGCCTGGGGCTCGCCCGTGAGGACGAGATCAAATCGGTTGTTGCGCTGAATCGCCAACAAGCGCGCCATGCGTTCTATGCCGCGCAAAAAGGTGCTTAGCCGTAAAGGTGCTGGCTCAATTTTGAGCATGCCAGCGGCTCCCCGAGCGTAGTCAAGGATGTGGTCAATGATCCTCAGCAGCTGCCGCCCGCTGTCAAAAATACTGTTCAAGCCACTCACTTGTTCCCGACTGCGCGCCTCACGAGACAACAGCTGCGCGTTACCCAACACGATATCGAGCGGGCTGCGCAGCTCATGGCTCATTTGTGCTAAAAAACGCAGCTGGGCAGCGCTTTCGGCCCGAACACGTGTGATCTCTTCCTGCAATTGCCGGGTTCGATCGACCAAGCCCAACAACATCAATGGAGAGAACATAAAAATACTCAACAAAGGCAGCAGCGACAACTCGGGCGAAAACGGGATAAGGCCTGCCACCACCAACAGCCGCATGACGGTAAAAGACAGCACGCTGATGAAGGCCACCACAATGATGCCCGCCGCTCGGTCACCATCTCGCCAGGCCCGCACGCAAAGCAAAACCGCATAGGAGCCACACAGCACAGTCAAAACAAAGCGCAAGGCATGAAAACTTGCTAGACCCGATAGACCCGCAAAAATGACCAGCACCAAAGCAGACACCGCCACGCGAAACTGATAGAGCAGCACAGGATAGCGATGCAATTGAGGCAAGAAGGCACGCAAAAAATGGTACAGGCCTATCACAACAATGAGAGTGCCCACATCGCTGACAAGCTTTGTCATGGGCAGCGACTGAGGCCAGAAAAACTGCTGAAAAGCCCCTCTGGTGACACTGACCACCAAAAACAGGCCGATCTGACCCAGAGCAAAAAAACCGTAAGTGACTTGTCGCGTCAAGACCAACATCATGAGCGAAAACACAACCACCAAGGCCATGCCACCAATGCCTAAACTGACCCCAAACTGGCGCAACTGCTGCTTATTGCGGAATTCATCGGGTTCCCACAATTGCGCAAACAAACTGATGACGGTATCCGATGACAGCCGCACCCAAGCCGTTTGCCTCTGATCACCTGCCAGTTCAATGGGTAAAACGCCGTAAGTGCTTTCGATAACGCCACGCTGGTCCATGGGGGTGCGGTAACCGATGTGACGTACTTGCCTGCCTGAAGGACCTTCAAGGTAAAGGCTGATTTGCGCCATGTAGGGGTGGCCCACCTCAAGCCAGCGTTCTACACCATCTGCCGAAGGGTTATGCAAAGACAAACGCAACCAAAAAACCCGCTTATCCCAACCTCGTATCACTGACGATGTGTCCAAAGGCTGCCAGGCACAGCCCTGTGCAAGCATGGCATCGAAGGTCAGGTCAGCCGCAGTGGCGCACCACTGCACAGTCAGGGCAACAGGCTCTTTGGACTCTATGGAGAGAGACTGCACCGGCTGAGCCTGAATCACAGGCGAGACGATTGCAGCAAGGAGCCAAAGCCAAACCCCAAACAATTTGCTCATGACCGCCCAGCATGATGAGGCGGCTGATCTGTCAAGAATGGACGCCACTTGAAGCATCCGGGTCAGGGTCAGGGTCAGCTTCGATCAGCCCTTGACGTTGTGCACGCATTTCACTGGGCGAGCAACCAAACCGTTGGCGAAAGGCTTTAGAAAAATTTGCCGGCGTCGAGTAGCCCAAAGAGTCACTGATGACGGAAAAAGGCGTTTTCGTGCTGCCGATTTGGCTATTGGCTTCCCGCATCCGCTCTTCGCGCAACCAACCAAATACAGGTTGACCACACAAATCCTGAAAGGCCTCGTTCAATCGGCGTCGATTCGTGCCCACCAAACGGGCCAACCGGTCAAGATTTGGCGGGTTAGCGATGGTCTGACGCAGCACCTGTTGGGCCGCCAGCACCAAGCGCACGTCCATGGTGGCCTCACTGGGGACAGCGTGCCCCGCGGGGTCGATAGACTCAGACGGTGCTTCCCTGCGTTGCAGGTGCACACCCACACGGGCCAGCACCTCTTGCACTTCGAAAGGCTTGCCGATGTAGTCCACTGCACCAACGGCAAAGCCTTCAAGGCGCTCACTGAGGTCGTTGGCCGCAGTCAAAAAGATCACGGGAATGGAGCACACCGATGGACTGGCTTTCAGTTGTCGGCAAGTGGCAATGCCGTCCATGCCCGGCATGCGCACATCCATCAAAATCAGGCTGGGCTTGAGCAAGATGGCCTGCTGAAAGCCGCGCTCACCGCTGAGAGCCACGCTCACGCGCAGATCCCTGAGACTCATCATGTCCATCAACAGGCGCAGGTCAGCCACTGAATCGTCGATCAACAAGACGTCGGTCTCACTGCCTTGACCAGGATTCAACATAGGTACCGCTTCCATCATGGATTAACTTTATACTTTGTCTTCCAATAATCGATAAGAATGATAAATTCAAAACTGATTCTGTGCGGCCAGGAACAGCGGCAGTGCGGCCTGAAAAAGCAGTCAGCCAATTGAACTGCAACCATCAAGGCTAAAGCCGTTTTCAGAAACAAAAAAGCCCGACAGAATCGGGCTAACTTGTTGATTTCATTTAAGAAATCTTGGAGGCGCGGGCCGGAGTCGAACCGACCTACACGGATTTGCAATCCGGTGCATAACCGCTTTGCTACCGCGCCATGTTCCTGACAAAAAAGGGAAGCCGGTGCTTCCCTTTTTGTTTGGAAGAGCTTGGTGTTCTTCCGATGTCTGGAGCGGGATAAGAGGCTCGAACTCTCGACCTATACCTTGGCAAGGTATCGCTCTACCAACTGAGCTAATCCCGCATTAGCAACCGACATTGTGTATCTGTTGCAAGGTTCGAATTATAGCTTAACTTTCCTCAGCCATGAGAGAAAAGACGGCGAAATCAGTGTTTGACCGCTTCCTTTTCCTGCGGCTGAGCCGTGGCCGCCATGGCCGCCGTGCCCTCCTCTTCCGTCAGCGGCACAGGCTTGGATTCCAGCGCAATGTCCAGCACCTGATCGATCCACTTGACCGGCACGATCTCTAGACCGTTCTTCACGTTCTCGGGAATGTCCTGCAGATCCTTGACGTTGTCTTCAGGAATCAATGCCGTCTTGATGCCACCGCGCAGGGCGGCCAGCAGTTTTTCCTTGAGGCCACCAATGGCCGTGACCTCTCCGCGCAACGTGATTTCACCGGTCATGGCCACATCGGCGCGCACCGGAATGCCCGTCATGGCAGAAACCATGGCCGTGGTCATGGCGGCACCCGCGCTCGGGCCGTCCTTGGGTGTGGCGCCATCGGGCACGTGGATGTGCAGGTCTTTCTTTTCGAAGACCTCGTCCTTGATGCCCAGCACACGCGAGCGGCTGCGCACCACCGTGCGGGCAGCCTCGACCGACTCCTTCATCACATCGCCCAGCGAGCCGGTGCGGGTGATGACACCCTTGCCAGGCATCAGGGCCGCTTCGATCGTGAGCAGATCGCCCCCGACTTCGGTCCAGGCCAGACCGACCACTTGGCCGACCTGGTTTTTCTGCTCGGCTCGGCCATAGGTGTATTTGCGAACCCCAAGGAACTCGTTGAGGTTGTCGGCCGTGACCTGCACCTGGGGCTTCATCTGCTTGAGCAACAGGCCTTTGACCACCTTGCGGCAGATCTTGGAAAGCTCACGCTCGAGTGAACGCACACCGGCTTCGCGGGTGTAGTAGCGCACCACATCGCGGATGGCGCCTTCGCTCACGGCCAGTTCTTCGGGCTTGATCCCATTGTTTTCCATCTGCTTGGGCAGCAGGTAGCGCAGCGCGATGTTGACTTTTTCGTCCTCGGTGTAACCCGACAGGCGGATGACCTCCATGCGGTCCAGCAACGCTGGCGGAATGTTCATCGAATTCGATGTGGCCACGAACATCACATCGCTCAGGTCGAAATCAACCTCGATGTAATGGTCGGCAAAGGTGTGGTTTTGCTCGGGGTCCAGAACTTCCAGCAAGGCGCTGGACGGGTCACCCCGGAAATCCATGCCGAGCTTGTCGATCTCGTCAAGCAGGAACAGCGGGTTGCGCGTGCCCACCTTGGTCAGGCTTTGCAGCACCTTGCCAGGCATGGCGCCAATGTAGGTGCGGCGGTGTCCACGGATTTCGGCCTCATCGCGCATGCCGCCCAGGGCCATGCGCACGTACTTGCGGCCGGTGGCCTTGGCAATGCTCTGCCCCAGCGAGGTCTTGCCCACGCCCGGAGGACCCACCAGACACAGGATGGGTGCCTTGACCTTGTCCACACGCTGCTGCACAGCAAGGTATTCAAGGATGCGGTCCTTGACCTTTTCCAGGCCAAAGTGGTCCTGGTTGAGCACGCTCTCGGCATTGGCCAGATCGTGCTTGATCTTGGTCTTTTTGGTCCAGGGCAGCCCGGTGAGCACATCAATGTAGTTGCGCACCACCGTGGCCTCGGCCGACATGGGCGACATGAGCTTGAGCTTTTTGAGCTCGGCCTCGGCCTTCTTGCGGGCCTCGGCAGGCATCTTGGCCGACTTGATCTTTTTCTCGATCTCTTCGATGTCGGCGCCCTCTTCGCCCTCGCCCAGCTCCTTCTGGATGGCCTTGACCTGCTCGTTGAGGTAGAAGTCGCGCTGGTTCTTCTCCATCTGGCGCTTGACGCGGCTGCGGATGCGCTTGTCAACGTTGAGAATGTCCACCTCGCGCTCAAGCTGGGCAAACAGATTCTCCAGTCGCTCCTTGATCTGCGCCAGATCCAGAACCGCCTGCTTGTTTTCAAGCTTGAGCGGCAGGTGTGCGGCAATCGTGTCTGCCAGACGCCCGGCATCATCGATGCTGGAGATGGAAGTGAGAATTTCAGGCGGGATTTTCTTGTTCAGTTTGACGTACTGGTCAAACTGCTGCATCACGGCACGGCGCAGGGCTTCAATCTCGCTGGCATCGTCCTGCCCCTGCTCGGCCGCGGGCTCCACCGGCAGCACATTGGCCACGAAATGGGCCTCGCCGTCGGTGATCTGCTGCACGGCTGCCCGCTGCTGGCCCTCGACCAGCACCTTCACGGTGCCGTCGGGGAGTTTGAGCATTTGCAGGATGGTGGAAACGCAACCGACATCGAACATGTCGGACGCATCGGGCTCGTCCTTGGCGGCCGTCTTCTGGGCCACCAGCATGATGCGGCGGTCGCTGGACATGGCCGACTCAAGCGCCTTGATGCTCTTGGGACGCCCGACAAACAGCGGGATGACCATGTGGGGGAAAACCACCACATCCCGCAAGGGAAGCATCGGCAGGTCGATCGGGGTAGAAGGCAATGGAGTGTGTCCGGACATGGTGTTCCCTCAGGTGTTCATGGACATATCGACCCGAAAGCCCCGATTTCAACCCGGCAATGCAGAGGGTCTTTCATCGGGGCCAAGGGCAATGCCTCAGGCCTGCTTGGCCGACTCCTGGTAAACCAGAAGTGGCGCCTTGTTTTCTTCAATGGTGGACTCGTCCACCACCACTTTTTCGACATTGCTCAGATTGGGCAAATCGAACATGGTGTCGATCAGGGCCTGCTCCAGGATGGAGCGCAGACCGCGAGCCCCTGTCTTGCGGGCAATGGCCTTGCGCGCGATGGCATGCAGGGCGTTGGCGCGCACTTCCAGCTCCACCCCTTCCATGGCGAGCAGCTTGGCAAACTGCTTGACCACAGCGTTGCGGGGTTCGGTCAGGATCTGCACCAAGGCGTCTTCGGTCAACTCGGCCAGAGTGGCCACCACCGGCAAACGGCCAATCAACTCAGGGATGAGACCGTACTTGATCAGGTCCTCTGGCTCGACTTCATTGAACATTTCGGTCAAGGAACGCTGCTTCTTGCTCTTGACTGTGGCCCCAAAGCCAATGCCGCCGGCTTCGGTGCGGTTTTCAATGACCTTCTCCAGCCCGGCAAAGGCACCGCCGCAGATGAACAGGATGTTGGTCGTGTCGATCTGCAGGAAGTCCTGATTGGGGTGCTTGCGCCCACCCTGGGGCGGCACGCTGGCCATGGTGCCTTCGACCAGCTTGAGCAGGGCCTGCTGCACGCCTTCGCCCGACACATCGCGGGTGATGGATGGGTTATCGGACTTGCGGGTGATCTTGTCGATCTCGTCGATGTAGACGATGCCGCGCTGGGCACGCTCCACATCGTAGTTGCAGCTCTGCAGCAGCTTGGCCACGATGTTCTCGACGTCCTCACCCACGTAACCGGCTTCGGTCAGCGTGGTGGCATCGGCCATCACAAAGGGCACGTCCAGCATGCGGGCCATGGTCTGAGCAAGAAGCGTCTTACCCGAGCCGGTCGGGCCAATCAGCAGGATGTTGCTCTTGGCCAGCTCGACATCGTCCTTGACTCCAGCCTCCTTGTGTTTGAGGCGCTTGTAATGGTTATAGACCGCCACCGCCAGGCTGCGTTTGGCTTTTTCCTGACCAATCACGTAATTGTCGAGATTGGCCTTGAGGTCAGCAGGAGTGGGCAAGCCATCGCGGGCGGCTTGAGAGACACCTTCCTGCGCCACTTCATCACGGATGATGTCGTTGCACAGGTCAATGCATTCGTCGCAGATGAACACCGAGGGACCGGCAATCAGCTTTTTGACCTCGTGCTGGCTCTTGCCGCAGAAAGAGCAGTACAGGTTTTTTTCGGTGCTGGAGCCTTTTTTGTCGGGCATGAAATAGCCTTGGAATCGGTGATGCGTCAATGATAACGAAAGAAAAACGGCGCTGACCGCGCCCGGTCAACGCCGCTCTGGATAAAAACCCGTGTCAGGGACGCTTGGCGATCACCTGATCGACCAGACCGTAGTCCTTGGCTTCTGCAGCCGACAGGTAGTAGTCGCGCTCGGTGTCGTTTTCGATGCGGTCCAGCGGCTGTCCGGTGTTCTCGGCCAGGATCTTGTTGAGTTGCTCGCGGGTCTTGATGATCTCGCGGGCGGCAATCTCGATTTCGG
>JACCDT010343565.1_pt1 | contig 10246 bp, 8 predicted proteins | sample 7446291 | NCBI WGS metagenome assembly JACCDT01 (sample SAMN15323446, study PRJNA562643) | freshwater metagenome | isolation source: river surface water | place: USA:Blue River Watershed | collected 2017-08-17 | reverse complement strand
TGTCGCATTCTGCGTACATCAATCTCATGATTTCGTACATGTGCCACGGAGAACAGCTCACACTTCGTGATCTTGTGCGCATCTTGCTTTCGACAAATAGCTTAAAAAACTGTGAGGTGCTCCACGTTGAGTATGTTGGCCCAACAGCAAAAGGTACCTGCGCGTGGCTACTCCGATGAGCAGGAAGAACTAGGTGTGTGACTCTGCCGCATCGGCTTCCTCCTTTGTACGATGGACAGTTCCGCGTGGGTGATGGGCAGGGGAGTAGATTGTATAGAACTTGAGCGGTTCGGTCGTGGATGTGTTCACAATGTTGTGCTCTGTTCCCATGGGGACAATGACGGTCATGCCATCGCAGATATCGTATTCTTTTCCTGCCACAATCGCTTTTCCAACTCCTGATTCAAATCGGAAGAATTGATCGTTCTCAGGGTGTGTCTCCATGCCGAGTGCGTCGTTTGCATCAAGACACATGAGAACCAGTTGGCTTCCTTCACCGGTAAAGAGCACGCGACGGAAATCGGTGTTCTCACGCGTGTGCCGTTCGATGTTGTCGTAAAATGCTTGTTCCATAATGTGTATATTATTTGATATAGATGGTCGCAAGTACCCCGAGTGTCACAAGAATTCCCCCCGTCACATTCCCGAGTGTAGGCTTCTCTGCGAGGAAGACAAACGCGAGGATGATGGTGAGTGCGATGGAGAGTTTGTCGATTGGGGTAACACGAGATACTTCACCGAGTTGGAGTGCCTTGTAGTAGAAGAGCCATGAGAGACCGGTCGCAAGTGCTGAAAGGAAAATGAATATGTACGAGAAGCGAGATATCTTGAACATATCTGCCCAGTTACCCTGTATGAGGACGATAGACCACGCGAATACTACAATAACAATGGTACGAAGTGCGACCGCAAGATTGCTGTCGACACCTTTGATTCCTATCTTGCCAAATATTGCCACAAGTGAGGCAAAGAAGGCTGAGAGAATTGCATACACTGCCCAGTTCATACTGAAATGATACCACACGAATGTGTGGTCACTTTAGAAGCGATCAATGAACGCAAATTTCCGACCAAGAACATAATGCCAGGTGAGTGCCATAAGTGTGGCAAGACCAATGTATCCGAGTCCATGTACGATGAGTGTCTCAATGAGTGGAGTACTAAACTCCCAATTCCAGACGCGGAAATAGTAATTTGTTACTTCATACACAAGTCCTACGCCAATAGTCCAAAGATAGAAGTGACCGAAGTGTACTTTTTCCATAAGCACAGCGTTTGCCTGCATGAGTCCGTAGGAGAGGGCACCGTTTATGGTGAGGAAGAAGAGACTAAAGCCAAGCTCATATGAGTAGAGTCCGACAAACTTCCCGACAATGAGATCAAATGCGATCCCAAAAGGGATACCTACCAGAAGACTTATTCCAAGCACGCGTGGCACTTCTTTCAGTCGCTTCTCGTACCACGCATGCACGATGAAGAGTAGTAATTGAACGAGTATAACGACCGCAAAACTGAACCAATGGTTGATCATATCGGTTCATTATAACCTAGTTATTTGCTTATTTCTGAAACTTTGGCACAATCATCTGGTTCACATGAACAATCATGCCGGACTCGTCTCATGGTATGTAGAACATACTACCTGCGCTCGCTCGAAAATGCCCAAGAAGCCTCTTGTGCATTTTGCTCGCTCGCTTGGCAGTAGGACACCAGGTTTTGGTCCTGGTAAAAACAAAGTACAATAGCGCACATTGCCCGATCGTCTAATGGTAGGACACCAGGTTTTGGTCCTGGGTATTGGGGTTCGAGTCCCTGTCGGGCAGCACGAGAGTTAAACCGCCACTGTGCGGTTTTTCTCGTGCTGCCTGACAAGTAACAGTCTGGGAGACTGTTACGGGGGACTCGAAAACCTTGCCTAGTATTTTGTGACTGAAAGGAAACAAAATACTGACAAGGTGTACTGAAACTGTAAGTTTCGAGTCCCTGTCGGGCAGCGGTGGATGGAAATACGAAATACCTCTTTTGTGTCGCTCACTAACATTGGCTCTAGGACACCAGGATTAAAGAATCTCGGAGATTCTTTAAGAAGGTCGACGGCCCTATCGGATTCCTAAATAGATGTTTGGGCTATGAAAAGTGTTATTCGCTATTGCCACCAAGATTAACGCACATGGATTTCCTCTAGTGAAACAGTCCGATGAATGAGTTCATCGTTTCTGACTGATAGAAAAAAGTCGTATTGGTTGTCAGAATGGCGACCATACCATGCAAGAAATGAACTCTCGACTTTTTTTCTCGCAATTCATCACCGTAAAGATTAAGAAAATCATTGTATTGTGAGAAAGCGTGGGTCTCAAAGAGGTAATTCAACTCGTATGACCATCGTGGTTTGATGAGGTATAAAAAATACGATATCCAGAAATAGAAGAAGGAAAAGAACATAGGGATAAGTGTATGACGTACAAAACCAGAATTGCCTTCCGCTTTTGCGAGTTGCGAAATGACGACTACGTGCATGGTCTCATTTTCCTGGGCGTATTCTGCATACCGTGCATGTTTTGATAGCGTGAGCGCCCGTTCTTCATTGCGAAAACATATGGTGAGAAGTGTAAAAATTGCTGAATTCCATGATTGATAGGGTACTCGTGCAATGATTTCGACAGCGCGAAACTTGCGATATGAGGGTTTTTTTCCATACACAATATTTCCCGTCACGACAAGAAACTTTCCACATATTCGTGGAAAGAAGGCAGTGTCGTACGAGTCGTTTTCTTCTTTGTAGGATTGAGATGTTGCTTCGATCAGAAGAGACGCATGGAGTGCATTAAATGCAGAATCACTGCGAGTCAATTTCATAAGAAAGTCATTGTACAATATTTATGCTTGAGATTGTAGGCGTATGAAACGCTGTAATATTGATGAAGACAGCATCTTGATCTTCTAATTGAAACAGAGACCGAGACGGGTGTTTTGTTCCTTATTTGTATCATCCAAAAAAATAACTCCTGAGACGGAGACATCTCTCATAAGGAGTAGCAGGAGTCTCAAACGGTGTTGCGCTGTCTCACCCAATGTGTTCAAGACCATGACAGTCAGCACTAAACTCATAAATAACTCGATTACGTCGGTATATACTATATGTATCATGCTTTCGTACAGTAGGAAGGAAGAGGCGTTTATCGCTAAACTCAATACACCACTTAAGGTTCAGGCCTTTCTCGACAGCATACCGTTCAATAGTGAGAAAAGAGGGGAGACGTGCATGTCTGCGCTACGGGTACTTCGTGAAAGGAAAGCACATTGTCTTGAAGGAGCTTTTTTTGCCTGTGCATGCCTTATGCGTGCAGGACGAAAGCCGCTCATTGTGAGCTTAAAAGCAAAGAAACCAGATGACGATCATATTCTCATTCTCTATAAAGAGAACGGGTACTACGGTGCTATAAGTAAAACAGGACATCCGGTACTCACGTTTCGTGATCCGGTCTATCGAACTGTGCGTGAATTGGTCATGTCGTATTTTCATGAATACTTTCATTTCAAGAAAGGAAACAAAACTCTTGTTGGATACACAAAACCTATAAATATGCTCCGCTTCGGAATGAAATGGATTACCGCAGAAGAAGATTTGTGGGATATTGGAGAAAAGATATACAAGATCCCTTTTATTACCATCGTACCAAAGAAAAACAAACGGTATATTCGTACAGTTTCTTCACTTGAGCGAAGAGCCTACGATATTCTCGGGCCAATGGCGTAGAGGTAGGGTAGGGTCTTGCGGTCTTTCCTCGTACTACCCGACAGATACAGCTTTCGAATGAAAGTGTTGCATGGACTCGAAAGACTGAGTAGGTAAACAAGACGAGTAAATGCGAGTGCTTGTTAAGATACGCTACTTATTCTGAGGCTACCCTTTGGTACAATGAACGGACGTGTTGTTCGCACGCTTATTTTTGTATGAGTACATTTTGGTCTTTTAGATTGCACTCGCGTCTCTTCGTAAGCATTGGCGTAGTTGTGATTGTTGCAGTACTTGTACTCATGCGAACGCTTCCTGCAGATGCAGAGTTTGCCTTTTTCGATTCGTATTTTTCCGAGCGTGTAGTTGAGGTGAAAAATGATGAAGCGACACAAATTCCTCAGAATCTTCATACACACACTTGGAATACCTTTGCAGGATCGGTCCCCCCTGGTGCTGTGATTGGTGAAGTTGCGCTCATACTGACTTGGTCAGAAGCTACGACGCACACTGATGCTGTCCAGGCAGAGGTACTCATTCCTACTCAGGATGGAACTGTGCTCGGTGCGAACGATTCAGTAGATGCGACAGGTATAAATGAGCCCTCTTTGTCAGAAGAAGTTGGAGAAGAAATAGTTGTGGTTGAGGAGGTACTGAATGCTGATGGTGCTATAGAAGAAACGTCCGAACCTACCGTACCCGAGCCTCTCGAAGAGGCTGTGCCCCCAGTAATTCCTATCGTTGATGCAACTATTGAAGTAGAACCTGCTCCGAGTGAAGAGCTCGGTGAGGAACTCATCCAGCTACCAGTAGACACTATCGATGTGTCAACGGTAGAAATAGAAGAAGATGTTGAGGTGTTGGATACGTCGCTTGAAGAAGAGGCTGTTTCTGATGCAGCATTCATGCATACAGATTCGTTAAAGGTATATGCGTTAGCAGCACTTGCTCAGGATGAAGAAATTTCTGTTCCTATCGAGAATAGCACTCAGGCAGTGAGTGATTCCTTGATCAGCGAAGTGTCAGAAACATTTATTATGGAGGAGGATGTTTCTGAGGTGCCATTCGAAGGCGAAGTCACGGAATTAGAGAATCTTGTTGATGCTGTTGAGGAAGGGGATGTTGCAGGGGCAAGCACTACGACAGGGATTTCTCCGGAGGTTGAAAATGAGAAAGACGAATCTCTTCCTGCGCTGTATCCATCTCGTGAAACTGCGAGTATTCAGTATTCATATGACGGAGATACATGGATTGAACTCGGTACCGTAAATCTTCTCGTTGCAACTGAAGCAACGCTCCTACTTACGCTCCAGTCAGTTGATGCTATTGATACCCTTCAAGTTCGTGTTGTGTATCTCGCTCCTCAAGATGTGCCACCGATCTTATTTGGTAATGCGCAGCTCAAGATTGCGTATGAGTTGGGTGTTATAGAACCAATTCCTCTCGGTCCTTCTGATCAAGAGCCAAACTTCATGGTGAGCTCGATAAAGGCTGATGTGACACGAGGAAGAGTTCGTGCGGTACTCCTCGAGCGAGGGGGTGTGTTTGAGATGTGGGGTGCCCTTATCGATCGTGGAGATGAAACTGCGACATGGACAAAGTTTGCAAGTGGAAATGCAATCAATGAAAGTATGCCAATTGATGTAAAAGATGGGATTGTATTTTGGTTTGATAAAAATGGCCAAACCTTGTTTGCATACGACATGCATAGTGAATCACTTACTGGCGCAACATCTCCGTCAGATGAGGAGGGTGTGTATTCACTTGTCTTTGGAAATGAAAGGCGTCTTCAAATAGTTACTTATAATGCACTTACTAATTCACTCGAGTTTGACTCGGCGGCATCTTCAGTAACCCCATGAAGCTTAAGATGTTCTTTAAAAATCTCAAGCGTGTATGGATGCCTCAGAGGAGGCGAGTCCTATTCCTTATCAGCATCAGCCTTTTCTGTCTCTCTACAGTATGGGTACTTCGTGCTCCAAGTTATCAGGAAGTGGGTGCGCTTATTGAATCACCCACAGCTCTTGCTCATTATCAATTCACCCCCATCTCCGGCATCATCAGTACCGGCGCATCAACCACCATTACTTCTGCAGCTGCAGCCACTGCAGAAGGAGCAAACACGGGATCATGGAAGGGGACACTTGCTGACGACAACTTCCATTGGGTTGTTGCTGGTGAAAATCCTGGAGGTGTCGATGTGGCACTCACGCTCGGTGGGGTAGAGCTCAATGGTGCAAACAAGCTTATCGTACAAACGGAGTTCGATCTCGACGCCACGGTACTGTCTACCGAGGTACAAATCTGTGATTTTGTTTCGTCGACGAGTGTCGATGATCCTGCCGACAGTGTGTGCACCGGAGGTGGATGGCGCACACTGAATACACGAAATGCTTCACAGGTACCGCTCGCGTTTACCCATACTGCCGGCACGGCCTTCCAGTGGCACATATACAACGGATACTGGTCGACTGGCACAACCGGTGGAACACCGGTCGACACACCGCTCACAAACTTTGTGAATGGAAGTGACAACATCATTGTTCGATACTTCTCAACAACAAATACTACCTCGGAGATTGCAATTGATTTCCTCCGTGTCTTTGCCATTGTCGATCCGGTATACCATGCAGCTGATTTCACGCAGGTATCAGGAGGGACACCAGCCGGCCACTACGGCAACACATTTGGCGTGGGGAACTCAGTCACCACACAACTTGGCGTTGTTGCAGGTGATGGTATCTTCCTCGATGTGCCCGGTACTGCAGGTACTACCACAAACTTCTACCTCACTTTCGGCAACGTGAAGACGTATACAGGAATGAATACGATTCTCGTGAATGCCGAAACACTCTGCTCTGCAGCAACGGCAGGACTACAGTATCGATTTAGGATCATGAACTTCAATACGTCGCTCTGGGAAGATATTTCCCAACCACTCGATTGTTCAACGACTGGTTTCTTTAACAACTTTGCAGTGAACAATGTCATTGTCGATGACTACATCAATGGTTCCGATGAAATCTGGATTGGTATCTACGCACTCTCGAATTCGACGACGAATGTTCGTGTTGACTCGATATACCTCATGCTCGGTACTACAAATACTGATGCAAATCAGTGCGAGATTTCATTTGGTGCAAACACAGGAGGTCGTATTGCAACGAATCCATCTGCTCCGGGATCAGATCGCATTGAAACGATGAAGGTGACCGGGAGCTATATCTATGCAGCAGGTTTCGATAGCAGTGGTGTCGACAACCGGTGGCGCATTGAAAAACGAAATACCTCGGACGGTGATCTTGTTTCCGCATTTGGTACCGGTGGTGTGGTGACGAACGATCCTTCAACTGGTGCTGATCAGATACTAGCGATCGCCTCTTCGTCGGATGCAATCTTCCTTGGTGGATATGACACTGGTACGGGTGCGGGGCAGTGGCGCATTGAAAAACGTGATGCAACTGATGGTTCTCTCGTGACTACCTTTGATACGGACGGCGTCATTCAGTTTAATCCGGCGGCTGACATGGATCAGATCACCTCAATGACTGCTGACGACAGCTACCTCTATGTCGCAGGCTTTGAAGATGACGATACCGGCGTGTGGCGTATTCACAAGTATGACATCACAACCGGTGCACTCGTCCCTGGGTTTGGTGTTGGAGGTGTGGCAACACAGACACTCGCTGCATCAGGTGATGAACGACCACAACGCATCAAAGTCGACAGCGACTACCTGTACATTGCTGGATATGACAACATTCCAGGAAATATTGAGTGGCGCATCGAGAAGCGCAACAAGACATCAGGAGCACTCTGTGTGAGCGGAGTCGAATGTGCAGCAGGAACGTTTGGTGTGGGTGGTGTGGCAACAACAAACCCTTCAGTGAACACTGATCGTATCTACGCGATGGCTATCGATGATTCATACATATATGTGGGAGGAGATGATGCGTCTGTGAGTTCGGCAAATAGTCAGTGGCGCATCGAGAAGCGTGATATCGTGACCGGTGCACTCGTTACAGCATTCGATACCGACGGTATCATACAAGTGAACCCGAACACGCTCCTCGAGTGGGTGACTGACATTGCAGTCGATGACACACACGTGTACATCGGTGGTTTCATCGGCTCTACCGCAGGAACGTGGCGTATCGAGAAGCGAGACAAGACCGACGGATCGCTCGACATTAACTTCTCAGCAGATGGTGTCGCGCTCTCTGAAGATGGTGGTGACGATCGTGTGAATGCAGTCGGTGTCGACAGCAATTATCTATACGTTGCGGGGTATGGTACCGCACCAGGAGACAACCAGTGGCTCATCGAGAAGCGAGCAACATCGACCGGACTTCGTACGAGCGACAGTTTTGGTACAAACGATTGTACGGGGACACGAAACATTGATATTACTGGCGGAAACCGTGATGCGTGGACAATATTGAGTAGTGATGAGACGACAAGTATGAGTGCACCATTTTATGCGCTCGACAACGATGGTGATGCGGTGGTTGAAGAGGCTTCTTCTGCTAACGTGCGTTTCCCCGTCACGGTACCAAATGGTGCTGCTGTCACGGGTATCTATTGGGCGGGACGGGCAATGAGTGGCGCGGCTGGTACTGTGCGCTTTGCACTCAGAGACTACTCAGGACTCACCGGAACGACGGGTGGACGGAGTCTCGTTGGTGCAAACATCACTCAGGCAATGACATACAACGATCCGCTCACGACGACGGGTATTGGTTCCGGTGGTCTTGCGGGGTACATGACGAATCCTGAGGATTACGTGGACACCGTGAACAACGAAATGCGTCTCAACCTCAATACGACGGTGAGCGGTGCATCAACGACGAACTCGATAGCGGTATGGGACTTCGCAATGGTGAGCTTTAGTTGGGTGGAGGTAACTCCGGCACCAGTGTACTCAATCGCTATCACGAGTGATGGAACAATTGAGTATGGCTTCCTCAATCTTAATACTGCATCTTCGACCGTGGGAGGAGATACACAGATTGCAGAGAATACAGCGGTGGTGCCCGAGAAAATTAATATTCGTTCGAGCAATGCATCTGGAGGCACGAGCTGGCTCCTTGCTGCTACTACTGGCACGAATCTCTATACACACGAATTTTCTACAACAACAGGCGCTACATGGAGACAAATGCCCGATGCAAGTACGTATGTTGTGGCATCCCCAAGTCTTTCTGCTGGCAATACACTTGATCTTGATTTTAGAATTACGACACCTGCGGGAACTACTGATTTTGCAGAGAAGAGTATTACGGTCACCGTTCAAGCAGTCGCTCCGTAGATTGCTCCTGTTGATAATTACATACGAGTATTAGTATTTCGTACTGATATAATGTGAGGAATACAACGTATGACTTATCCAAAAAATACTGTAGCAGGAACTACACTTATGCGACTTACACACGTCGCTTTAAGTGCACTTCTTGCTCTAAGCCTTGCCTTTTATTCATTCACTGTGTTTGCACAAGATACAGATACAGTAACAGCGACAGTAACTGCGACAAACCTCGCGGTCTCTGTGTCTGATGGTACAATTGCGTTCGGTTCAGTTGCACTCAATACGGCGACGAGTACGCACGGAACAGGGCAGTCACAAACGGTTACAAATGATGGCTCTAATGCAACCCTCAACGTTGCGTCAACAAATGCCACAAACGGTACTACTTGGACACTCGGAACAAGTCCTGGCTCAGACACGTTCACATTGGCAGTATCAACAACCACTGGTTCATCTTACTCACTACTTCAGTCGGCAAACGTATATCTTACGGCATCATCGAGTTTTGCTTCACTCACTTCAACACCACTCGACTTCCGGTTCACAACACCGACAGTCTCTTCTGACTTCGTTGAGAAATCGCTCACCATTACTGTTCAGGTCACTACACCATAGTGGAGTACGCATAGCACTCTGGTGTACCGAAAATACATGAATTCTACAAAAACGACACCAAAGTATATCCTTCTCGGTCTTTTTCTTGCATTAGGATTTTTTACCTTCACACACACACTTCTCGCTAAGGTTGGTGTTGGTATGGGCGCAGGAGAGATTCGTGTTACCGAGGATATACGTCCTGGAGGAATTTATAAACTTCCAAGCCTTCGTGTTTTCAATACCGGCGATGAGACTGCGACGTATGGGATGAATGTCGCGTATCATCAAGATAATCCACAATTTAGACCCGCAATTACCTGGTTCACATTTGAACCTGAGACCTTCACTCTTGAACCTGGTCAGAGTGAGGAAATTGCAATAGCTATGACTGTCCCAGTAAAGGCACTTCCCGGAGACTACTTTGCATTTCTTGAGAGCGGACCAGTGCAGACACAGACCGAAGGAACGTCTGTTGGTGTTGCTGTTGCAACAAAACTTTACTTCACGATTGTACCTGCGAATCTCTGGCAAGCTTTTCTTTATCGAACAACTGCATTTATGCATGCGTATGCGCCGTGGACATGGATAGTTCTCGGGGTAGTACTGTT
>JACCDT010270343.1_pt1 | contig 10247 bp, 16 predicted proteins | sample 7446291 | NCBI WGS metagenome assembly JACCDT01 (sample SAMN15323446, study PRJNA562643) | freshwater metagenome | isolation source: river surface water | place: USA:Blue River Watershed | collected 2017-08-17 | reverse complement strand
GTGGCCTCTGCGAGATACTCGAAAAATTAGAGACGACAAGTTGTCATTGTTGCGATCACAACTGATATTTGGTAGAATGTTACAACATGCCAAGAAAACAGTTGCCATCTCGTTCTAAAAGAGTGTCCAATAAAACACATTACTGTGCTATGTGTAAAAAGTTTTACCCTTTTAGTATGATGTGTAAAATGGCTGGACCAGCTTATTATAAAGAACCTGGAAGAGAACAAGTTCAAATTTACAGTAGAGTTGGCTGTATTCGCTGTGTTCGTTTAGATAACGCAAAACAATACCAAGCTAAAACCGGCCGCGATTTTAATTCTCATTTTTGATTTTTTGAGAGATTATATAGTTTTTTGGAGATATTTTGAATGTATAAGAAAATGGTTGAATGGTTGAAAGATACGAGATCCACATTGTTTGGATTAACGTGGGAAGCTCGTTTTTGGGGTTTAGTGGGATTAGGCGGGGTTTTCTATCCTAAGCTAGCATCTTCTATATCTATTGTATTCTTTATGTCTGCATGGGCTAATGCTAAAGCTGCTAGTATTCAGAAAAAAGAAGTTGAGAAAGAATGTGAAGAATGAATAGGCATGTTGATGTCAAAGAGTTACAAAGAGTTACTCTTCAATGCACTGAATTAAGTTTTAAGGTGCGGGCGATTTTGGATAAAAAAGAGGAAAAGAAAACTAAAATGAAATTTGAATGTGATATTTGTGGCGAAAAAGGCGAGCATGCTGTTGACACTAAAGAAACCGTTACTGATAAATTAGGAGAATCAACAGTTGAAGATAGAATGTTTTATTGTCATGAACATTTAAAACAACTAAATCAAGATTAATTTCTAAGCCCCTAGAAGGCCCTGTAGTACTGTAATGGTACTGCGGGGGCCTTTTTCTATTTCGCGCGCCTTATAGGTCAAATTAGAGGGTAATCAGAGTGTTTTCTGTTACGTCTGATGAGTAAGTATACAAGCATTGCTAAGTATGATGTCAAGACGTTACTGAGCAATGGGAAAATTCTCTGGTCATAGTCGAAATATGCTATACCTCTGACTACACCTATAGCCATTAATGAAGCTATAGCTAATTGTAGCATCTGGTGTCTGAGTGTCACGGCGAAAGCTATCAGTAATGCTGAGACAAAAGAATATAAGATGATCCAAACTGTGTGATCAATACTGGGGACTCTTGTGGAATCTAAACCCATGAAAAATAAGAGTACTGCGGGGATAATGGTGAGAATTCTTATTTTTTTGATCATTGTGTGGGGCCTTTGTGATAACTTTGTGTCTACTGTCATAGTAAAACCCTATATAGCCTAAAATTAGAAAAAATTTGTAGGTCATTTGTGTTTGATTTGTGAAAAGTGAAAAAAGTCTAACTGTACTGAAAAATAGAAAAAATCGCTATAGGTACAGAAATTAGAAAAAATTGATAGGGGAACCTGGATATATACCTCAACTTCCGGAAAAGTCTAACGAGGCCCACCCGGTATGGGGGGTATGTCCAACAATAACCAACTCTTATCTTAGGAGGATAAGACAATGAGCGCAATGAGTGGTTACATGTACAATGGTAAGGTGCAGGACAAGGGGATCAGCACTGACAACGTTGATCGTATTGAGAAGTGGGTTGAGGACATGGTGCGTGAGGGCTATGATGCCCATGACATCACCATCACGTACTACAATGGCACATCTGAGAATGGCTATGACTTCATGGGCTATGGCCTGTGAGTAGATAAGGCAGGGTGGGGTTAGGCCCTGTGCGGTACACATACGTCTCGTATGCGTGTGTGTACGTCCCCATACATAGGTATGTGGTGATACCATATGGAGGTATGGTAGTGAGTGATATGATGTATTGGTTCATTGGTGCATGTGCTGCACTCATCGCTGCATTGTGGGTAGTGTACCCTGTGGTGATGTTCGACATGTTCATGTACTGCGTGTACATGGGCTTCTCCATGGTGGTGGTGTACCTGGTTGGGTACGTGTGCTACCACGTGTGCATGTGGATGGTGAAGTGATGGTGTACTACGTGTGCTACATCAACCACATGGGGTTGTTCCGTGTGCCCTTCGATGATCTCGACATGGCACTGGAGTACAGGTTGAACCTGATGCCCCACACCCACCTGATCGTACTCTCCATGGAGTACGTGCTCACTAGGTAATGTGTACTGAGGGTACATGTGTGTGCGATGCACATGTGCCCAACTGTATACATGCACCCTGTATGTATATACAACAAGGAGGATAAGGTAATGAAGTTCGTTTGCTATACCTGTGGGCTGCTGCTGCGCAACGGCATCCCTCCCATGGAGGCACTGGACCAGGAGCAGGCTGCCTGTGTGGGTGAGGTGCGGGACATGGAGCAGAGGTACGCCATGCTGGAAGGTACGCTCTACGAGGGGATGTCGACCTACCAGTTCTGTGGGTTCTGCCTCACCATGATCCGGGACTACCCGCAGGCCATGTTCGAGAAGAACCAGATCCCTGGTCACCGCATGCACGTGAAGATGTACATGGACTACGCTTACTGCGAATGTGAGTGTGGTGATGTGGACCAGGTGTTCACCGCATCCAATGGGCGCGACCCCATGGTTTCCTACAACCGTTGGGTGGTGAAGCACGGGGCTGAGGTCCTGTACCCCAACCGCAACACCAACGGCATCGACTTGTTCATGCCCTACTGACAACGAATCCCCTCTCCGGAGGGGACGTACGGTATTGGTAGCCGTACCTGATGAGTCACCAGTCAGTGACATAGGAGGATACAGTAATGAGTGATTTCCTGACCTACCACCAGCTCGACCCTGGTCTCAAGATCCGGATCCAGCAGGACTACTTCTGGGCTGGTGAGCGCAACCCCGCTCTCCACCTGGCTGAGGTCCAGTTCATGCCGATGAGCCTGTGGACCCTGATCGCTCCCGACACCTACATCATCGGCGAGGTCCCGTCCCCCGACTACAAGGACTACCTCGTCTTCATCTGGGAGATGAACAAGGGCAACGGCGACCAGTTCGGCTTCATCTGCGCGATCTCCATCGACAAGGTTGGGGTCAAGGGTAAGAACTGATTTCGTAGGCACAGCACGGGTCACTCGCTCTTCGGAGTGGGTGGCCCTTCTGTGTTTATGGCATCCGGCCATAACACTAACCAATGGATGGAGGATCCAATGGAAGACATGATGATCACCACGAGCCACAGCCAGTTCATCGATGCGGTGGAACTGCGCATTCCCAATCAGAAGGAGGAAAAGAACATGGAAGAGCTTCACGACGACCTGCAGTGCTCCGGCGACAAGGGCAACTACATCTGCTGGGCCAAGGGCTGCATGGAGCAGGGTAGGAAGATCCGTCTCGATGCCCGGGGCTACATGGGCGAGCATGATCGTGCGTGCCTGTGCGAGGCTCACCTCAACCAGATGAATGGTGTCGAGTTGGAGTGCGGGCACATCATCGATGAGAAGCTGTTCTCCGACGACTGGACCGAGGAGCAGCTCTTGGAGCACATGACCAACAACAAGGAGGAGACCAAGCAGATGAACCTCTGCGAGTGCAAGAAGCAGGATGGTGCACCCTGCATCTACAAGGCCAAGTACACCACCCACTCGGGCATGAACGTGTGTGGCGTGCACTACAAGGTCATGAACAACCAGTGCGGGCCTGATCCCGTCAACAACAACATCCTGGAGGAGGATGACATGAACAGCAACAAGATGGAGAAGGAGGAGTCCATGGACACCTACGTGTTCCACTTCCTGGTGGAGAAGGTGTACAGCGATGTGGTGGTGATGCCGCGTGTGATCACCAACATCCCGCTCGACAGCGAGTTCACCCGCTACTTCGAGTCCATGCGGACCAAGAAGCCGGTGGATGGACTGCTCGCGCTGAGCACGGGCAACTGGCACTTCTGGCTGCTGCAGAAGCGGTTGGCTGACCTGGGCTACAAGTTCCGGGTGATGGTCCTCTCGAACAAGGAGATGGCCAAGCTCGATCCCGAGACGCTGCGTGCGTTCCACGACCGGGCCACCTTCAGTTGGGCCAACGATGGCCACACCTTCTTCCTCAAGGTCGAGGGTGACTACAACTGGGGTCTGGATCCGCTGGGCCTCAAGGTCATCTACAAGGCCAAGACCACCAAGCGTGCTGCGGAGATCTGCCGTCTCAGCGAGATGGCGTACTACAGCGACTTCATGAACCTCGACATCATGATCGTGGATGGTGCGCCGTACGCCTACTACGATGGCATGAACTTCATCAGCTTGAAGTTCGCCCTCAAGATGACGAAGATGATCGTCGATGACAAGCGCCGTCGTAAGGTGCGTGCTGACATCATCAAGGGCATGCTGGTGCGTGTCAACATCAGGATCACGACCCCGGATGGTCTGATCAAGGGTGATGCCATCATCGTGGATGGTCTCGCCCACGATGTGATCGCCCACTCGGAGAACCTGAAGGGTGAGATCCGCACCAACGGCTGGGTCATGGCGACCATGTTCCCGCACGCTCCGCATCACGTGGCTGTGTGGGACACGCAGAGCTGGATCAACAACCGCAACATGCTCCGTCAGAGCAAGCACGAGGCTGATGTGCGGGCCATGATCAAGGACCTGGAGGACAGCTTCAACGAGGGTGTCGTGCCGGACTGGCTGATGCTCACCGAGGATGCCCACGATGACTCGGGCACCCCGGACATGGAGCGTCTCAGCCACCTGATGGACCGCCAGTACATCCGTTGGCAGGCCCATGGTCTGGACATCCGCGCTGCGCAGAACCTGGTCTACATGGCCACCAATGGTGTGATCCTGCGCATGGAGCGTGAGAAGGTTGAGGAGGAGGGCAAGCCCACGTACTACCGCAAGACGTGGACCCCCATGACCAACGCCTTCTTGGGTGCTGTCGTCACCTACGAGTCCCTCGTCAACGTGGGAGGCATCAACTTCCCGAATCAGACGGGTGAGCACAGCTTCTTCGATGGCCGGTTCGGCTGGGTCATGCCCGGTTCGCGCTTCGAGCAGACCTACAACCTCCACGGTGGGTGGGACCTCGATGACACCGTGAAGGTGATCCTGGTCAAGGTGTACTCGTCCAACCAGGACAAGGTTGCGCGACTGTACGAGACGGGTGTGATCGATCCCATGATCGCGAGCATCCCCATCACCGAGGATGAGGCCATCTATGTCGCCATGCTGGTGCGCAGCCCCAACGGTCCGGGTGAGTACTCGCTGGAGTACCTGGACCAGAGCACCATCGAGGACATGCCGTGGCACAAGGTGGATCTCGCCAATGTCAGCACGGTGGACTTGGCTGTTGCTGCTGAGGCACAGTCCACGCTCCTGGAGGATGTGACGGTGGGCCAGATCCCGACGTCCATCAACTACACGGGTGAGGACGTGACCAAGGACCAGTCGTGGGCTATGATCACCGCTCAGCGTTTCAACCCGGGCATCGGGCGCATCTGCAACAGCCTGATGAACTGGTCCATGACCTTCGGGGCTTCGTTCCCGGACGAGATGCTGGCTGTGTTGGAGGACATGGTGGATTCCACGCAGCAGAGCCACGATGTGGTGAGCTTCGAGGCCATCACCGCTGAGGTGGACCACCTGTACGAGCAGATGGTCGATCGTGTCATGGCTGAGGGTCGCCAGGTCGACAGCCTGTTGGCCGTTGCCCACCCCATCCCGAGCAAGTTCGCGAACAAGATGAAGGGCCGGATGGTCGCCGGTCGGTTCACGAAGTTCAACCGCTTCTTCGGGCACCAGGTCAAGTACCTGCGTGACATGGTGCTGCGCAACTCGTTCAACATGCGCAACAACACCGACTTGGTGAAGACCATCAAGAAGCTGCCGGTGAGCGCCGACACCATGAACTGGGCCAAGAACTTCTACGGTCGGTACACTTCCGACTTCAAGATCAACGCCCAGCTCTGGAAGACGCCCAAGGGTGAGGACATGAACCCGTTCGCCGTCATGCACTACGAGATGATGCGGACGCGTGGCAACCAGGAGATCGTTGACCGCATGGTCGCCGAACTCCGTGCCTTCGGTGGTGTGGACACCCACAAGCGCGTGCTGAGCCTCTGGCACTGGATCCTCATCGGTGACAACCGTCAGGACCGGATCATCTTCCAGCCCGGGACCACCGAGTCCGTGATGGACGTCCTCATCGAGGCGCTCATCTGGCGTGGCCTGGCCCAGGAGCTGCCCGCTTCCTGATCTCAATTAGTGTATGGGTGGGGTATGATTCGCTCTGCCCCACCTGTACACTGATGAGGTGAACAATCATGAAGAAGAAGCTCAGCAAAGAAGAAGTGCGCAAGATGATGGAGGAGAAGTTGCGCGCCAAGACCATTCCCTCCAAGAAGAAGTACAACAGGAAGCCCAAGCACAAGAAGGGAGAACCGTCATGAAGGCAGTCATGGGAACTGGTTCGCGTTCCATGCTCACAGCACCGAATGCTCGTGAGATCTATGAGAACCTCAAGGCTCACATCTTGCATCTCAAGGAGATTGAGCCCGATCACCACATCATCCTCATCAGTGGTATGGCTGAGGGTTGGGATGAGGCCATTGCGAAGATCGGTATGCGCGAAGGCATCGAGTACCATGTGTACATCCCGACCAAGGACTACGGCAACTACTACTGGGGACAACACAGCCTCCTGGGTGTCAACCGTATGGAGATGTTCAACCAGTTGGTGGATGGTGCGGCGCGCGTCACCTACCTTGAGGACATCTATGGCCAACCCCGATTCATGCGCCGTCATGAGATTGATCAGTTCACCATCGCTGGTCCCAATTACAATGTGGGTGGTTTGTGGCTCCATGCCAACATGGCTCGCAATCGAGTGATGGTAGATAACTGCCGTGGTGGTCGTGCGTTGGTGTACGATTCTGGCTCTGCTGGTACTCGTGATGCTGTTGCGCGTCTCAAGCAGGCTCGTCTGGCCTACGAGGTCTACCCGTTTAAGGCGAGTCTATTCTAAACGTGCCTCGGATAGTCCTGTTCACAACTACGGGTCAGGCTCGTTGGAGTGCTCCGTGCGAAAGTTCTCTGACGGGTCTGGCCCTGTTGTGGGGTGGTCCTCAAAAGACGGGAAAGTCTCCCACAATCAACAAGGAGGCCATCATGGCAGTCGACAGCAAGTACATGGCCAAGGTCGTGGCGATCCACACCGTGACGTTCGTGGTCAACTACACGATCTCGCGTGCTCTCGGTTCGGTCCTGCGCAAGCGGTTCGTGGACTGATCAACTCTGAGCCACCACCCAAACCCAAAGATGGGTTATCCCCGCAAGTCGTTCCACAACTTCCACCAGGAGGCAACAACATGAGCAAGTCGCTCACCATCCCCGTCCCCACCCCGTCCGACGTCAAGTCCGGCTTCACCAACCTCGGCGTGAAGTTCTCGGCTGCCCGTCGCCAGCGCAAGGTCTCCAAGGCCCTCGATCTGGTCACGGAGGTCGGCACCACGGCCATCGCTCAGGAGCAGATCCGGCGCGATCAGGAGGCCCGTGAGGAGGCTGAGGCCAAGGCTGCCAAGGCTGCTGAGAAGCTGGCCAAGGTCACCGGCGAACCGCTCCCCGCTCCCACCCCGGAGTGAGAACACCACCCCCCAAGTGAGAATATGAGGTCATAGGCACAGCGTCGTGTCTATGGCCTCTGTTCTTTCTAAAGAGGGGTTTGTTATCCGCGCCAACCATCAGGAGGTTACATCATGTGCGTGCACCCCACCAAGTCCGGAGCCAAGTGCAAGCGTGAGCCCAAGCAGACGCTCTGCAGCACCCACCTCGTCAACATCACCCTCGTGCCCTCGAAGCGATTCCCTGGCATGATGGAGGCTCCCGCCATCGGCAAGTTCTTCATCATGAACGGTGATGATGTGATCGCCGAATTCATCCCCAACCCCACCGCTGAGGACGTGGCTGAACTCAAGCGTCAAGAGGCTAAGCGTCCTGCCATCATGCCCCAGCTCCGTCGTCAAGACCGCAACCCCGCTCGTCGTGTCAAGTGCGGTTGCTGCACCAAGGCTGGTGTCACCGATCCGTACCACGCAAACATCGCTCAGGTCCGTGCGTGCTACGCCAAGCACTACCGTGTGGTCGGGATCGACCTCGACGCATCGCTCGACGACCTGATCGACGGCACGCGCGCGATGAGCACCTACCTCAACATGTGGATCGAGGTCAAGAAGCTCAACCTCGCCCAGACTCGTGAGATGATCAATCTCCTGGCTCCTGCAAAGGGTCAGGAGGTCTCGATCGGCAACGTGAAGTGCATCGACGTGGATCTCCTCGAAGCACTGCGCTACTGGAGAGATGATCTCGTCTCCTCGTAGAAAAGAGGGGATGGCCCCGACCTACACCATTCCCTTCCATGCTCCTCCTGCTGTATCTCCTAGTAGTAGCCAACTCCTCCCCCTGGGCTACTGCTAGGAGGTATGGGGGATCCATAAAAAATCTCAGCCCAGGTTCTGTACACGAGGAATAAGAGGAATCACTAGCACTAAATCGTGGGTTGCTAGCCTGCCTGGGTGTTTCAAAAAATCTGTGTTAATTAGGGCGAGCGAAGCGAGCCCGTCTAATTACAGGGAGCGAAGCGACCGTAATTCTAAACCCATCGAAAGATGGGTATAAATATTTCTCTAGCGAGCGGAGCGAGCTATGAAACCAAACTTCTTCTGGATGACCGATGACGCGGAACCCTTCGAACCTTACTGGACCGAAGAGGCTGCCCGCAACAAGGACATCCCAGTAACAGCTATGTACATGTGGCTGTCAGAAACCTATATCCTCCTCAGTCAGGACTAACCATGTACACCATCTACGTCACTCCCGCAGGATTCACATGCACCTGCGGTCACACCCAATCAGCTGTCGCTGGTGGTGAAGCCCATCGCATGGCGCAGAACCACGGTTCTCAGCATCACATCGATTCCGGCGAACTCAACCATGCCATCTTCGACTACCGTCGACTGGTGGATGAGAATGCTCGTCTCTCTCAGCAGGTGGCATCCAACACCAGTCTCATGACAGAGGCATCAGCTCTCATCAAGAGCCTCCAGGCTCAGAACGCGGAACTCATCGGCATCATCGATGCGACACGTGAGAAGGTCGAAGAACAGATCACCAAGATCCGTGCTCGGATGCATCCGGGTAAGCTTCCGAACTTCCCCTACGTTCGCTGAACACTACATGTTGTGTTTGGGGCAATTCACGTAAATCGATACTACCCTATATGGCGAAAGTTGTCTCGCAACTCGTCTACCAGGATGTTCGTAATTTCGTGGGTTGCCCCTACACACATTTAACTTATCATACAAACACTATATGTTGTGTTTGAATACCAATTATTGCATGATAGAATACATTTCATGTTAAGTAATTGAGTATAATTGATCTTTTTTTGATGGGTGCCTAGTAAGAATAGCTATTCTGAACACACATCATCCTCACTATCATGGGAGTATAACCATGAAAGATCCCTGTAACCCAATAGGTTTTGATTCTCTTCCTCCTGCGCGTATTCGTCGTGCTCCTTCCATCATGCCTGATGCTGATGCTGTTGCTGATTCTCTGTATCGTTATGAGCAATCTGGTCAGAACTTTTCTCATGAAGAAGATGTTCTGTATGGATACAGTGTAACTGGTATTCCTGCTCGTTTTGAGTATCTTGCGTGAAATTCATCTGTCTAGAAAGTTGATGAGTAATGTCGTTGTATCCTGTTCATCTTACTACTTCATTTACGAATGAAGAAAATAATACTATCTTCATGAGTGTTACTGTATATGACACTGCAATTGAGGTTGTTGCGGCGGGTCCAACTTCTGCTGTGGAACACAGGTGGACACTCCAAGAAGCCCGCGAACTTCGTGATCTCCTCAATCGTATCAAGCTCGACTGAAAGTTGATGAGTAGTTATGGACTACGTTGCTATGTTCGTCCTCTGTCTTTTCCTTACACCTATCACATACGTCTTGTGTCGTGATGTGGTTAAGGCGGGAAATACCAAATTGTGGTATTTTCCCATTCCTCTTCTCTATGTCTGGGGTTTTACCTGGACATGGATATTCTCTAACATGTGAATAGTTGATCATGTTCTATATCATCTGGCCTATCTTGTGTGCATGGATGCTGATTATCATGACCTCTTCTGATGATCTTACCTCTGCAGGTATCTATGTATCTTGCACTATCTGCTTCATCGTGTTTGTTGCGGGGATTTACATTTATACCCGCTTC
>JACCDT010227495.1_pt1 | contig 10247 bp, 24 predicted proteins | sample 7446291 | NCBI WGS metagenome assembly JACCDT01 (sample SAMN15323446, study PRJNA562643) | freshwater metagenome | isolation source: river surface water | place: USA:Blue River Watershed | collected 2017-08-17 | reverse complement strand
AGTGATTCATTTATAGATATAAATCCTTCTTCAACTGGATTTCCTGTTTTATGTTTTTCTTTTTTATCTTCTGGAAATAAAAGTTCTTTAGCAGAATCATAACTTCCGTTTTTAAGATAGTTAGGAAAAACTATTTCGTTAAAATTTTTTAACTGTTCTTTATACCAAATGCCGGATTTTCGATTTAAAACAGAAACGGCTTGAGTTGATTTAAAGCCCTCATCATGTTCTGATTTCATATTATTATCCAAATGAGTATCTGCATAGCAGGTAGCAATCCAACGAGCGAATAAGAACATTTTAATTTGTTCTAACTTTTGACATTCTACCATATGTGATTCTATCATACCAACAATTTCATTTTGTAATTTATAATTAACGTAATCAGGTTCTTTCATGATAAATTACTGTAAAGATTCATTTAATTTCCAATCCTTGGATTCAACCATTTTCAAAACGTCTTTTTGTTCTTTTTCAGTTAAATCATCAAAATCCAAATCTTTACCACCTTTCAACACACAAACTTCACCATAATAGGTATAAAGTCCATATACTTTTGAATGGTCTTTTACTGCATTAAACTGAATAGGAGTCATATGATTTTGACCCAGTATCTCAATAATTCTTAATTTCATAAAATTATAAATTTAAGAACAAATATATGAAAATATATTATGGATTTTTACTTTCCTGGGAGATATGTCCTGAGTAGGGTTCCTTTTCTATCCAACGCATATTTTGGTCTCCGCTACCTATGTCCAGCAGGATAAGTGTTTTATTCTTTATACCAAAATTTTTGGTTCCAATATCGTTGCTTCTAATGCCAAGGCTGGCAACTTCCTTTAAAAGTTCATGGAGTTGTTGAGCATACCACAAAAGTATGGAGGAGTTTTTATATTGTTTTATAAATTCAAAAAAAGCATCAATATGTATTTGATTCTTTTGGGATGTATTTAGAAAATCACTAAAAGAATGAGGGGGGAAAATAAAGTTCTTTTCTGTTTTCATATTTCCTTAAGAAAAATCTATATATTTCCTCCAGTTTGCTATTCATACCCATCATAAAATGAACAAAAGATTGGTTTTGAAGAATGTGGTCTTTAACGATAATATAGACATCTATGGGTCTATCTTCATCGTTTCCTACTTTTACTTTGAGAATATTATGAATTCTAGGAAAGTGTTTAGAGTTGCTATTTCTGATTTTATTTCCTTCAACTGCTTCGGATGAATCTCTGGTAAGTTTAACGGTTTTATTATCTGAGGTTAAAAACGCATATCCAAAGGCACCTTGTCCAAGGAATTTTACAATATCTAAATTCAAATTCTTTTTAATGAGTTTCAAAAACTCCATAATATCTCTGTCATGAATTTTTCCACTATTCATATAATCCTGAGTGACCACATCTGATTTTAATTTTTTTAAAACATCATCTTCATTCAAAAGAGATGAATGTAAAACTCCACGGATAAATTGGGACAAAATCTTTTGGTTCATTATTTTAATTTAATTACTTTAGAGTTTTTGGAGCCGGTAGTAGTTCCTAATTCTTTACCTTCATATTGTTTTCCTTTAACAACATAAATTCCATAGTCTTGTATTTCATTTTTAACTTGTTCCATTGATTTAACTGTTGTTAGGTTTATTATGGAATAGTTTTCGTGACCCAAGCAAATCGTGTAGGTGTTTTCGGAATCAAAAATATTTTTTATAGATTCCTCAAAAATTTGAAAATCAACACTACCCATTGCTCCCCAAGGGTGATAATTGAATTCATATTCATTTCCTTCTATGGTAAAAGAGCTAATATTATTATCAGCCTGAAAAGTGCCTTTAATTTCAATTCCATTATCAAAAATGAGTTGATTGATATTTTTGTCAGCGTCAATAAATCCTTTTACATTTTGAAAGGGGAAGTATTTCTTAATAATATCAAGTTTTTTTTCTTCATCATTTAAATAAGTTTGAGCATCATCGAAATTTACTAATTGAACACTTGTATATTTATTAATAGGAACTGAATTTTCATTAAGTCTTCTTAATGTTTTTTTAATCAGATTATGTAATAAAGAATTATAACTATTCATTGAATTGTGGAGTGGTTTTCAATAAATAGGTATTAAAACCTTAAAAATCTTGTGGTTGTGGATTAACTTTAGGTCTATAAATCCAATTAGAAACAAGATAACCTCTTACGGACTTTGGAACCATAAATTGAATAGATTTATGTTCTGCTTCTCTTTGTCGTATTTGGGTGGAGGAAATATCCATTAACTGATTATGACCAAAAGTTTTTATTACCATTCCTGGGATTTTTGTACCGGAGGAGAGTGTATCATAACCATCCATAATTAAAGGCAAGGATGAACCTGTTCTTGGATAAACAAATAAAGGAAAATTCTTCAAAATATATTTATAGTCTTTCCACTTTTCAATTTCATTAAAGCAATCAGAACCCATAATGATATAAAAATCATCTTCAGGATTTTCTTTTTTAATTTTCTTGAGTGTCTTACTGGTGTAGGAAGGAGTTGGCATTTTGTATTCAATGTCTTTGGCCACAAATTTTCCGTATTCTTCAAATTCTTTTTCACAAGTAGATTTAACCATTTTGAATTTGTGACTATACTCAGAAAGATGTTCGGGTTTTACATTGGTTATATCTCCTATGTAATCGTTTGTATTTATTTTTTTAAGTGGGTTTTGTGGTGAAACTACAAACCAAACTTGGTCAAGAGCAAACTCTTCTCTTGCATACATAGCGATAAGGCAATGTCCTACGTGAATTGGATTAAAACTTCCAAAGAATAATCCGATGTTCATAATTAATTTTATTTAGTTTCAGATAAATCCCAGATTTCTTCAAGGGGAATTTCTCTTTGTTTTGTGATACCTTCTCGGCAAAATAAAATTTCCATTTCCAATTCTTGGAACATGGTGGTTTCAAATTCAAAAAGTTTAAAACCGTTATTATAAAGGTTAATAGCATCGGAGGCAGTAAACCACTGATTCATATTTTCAACAGATTTACCCGCACTTTGCCAGATGTGTCCATCTTTGCGGTGGAGTTCCAAGTTCAAAGGCATGGGGAAATCTTTAGCAATTCCATCCGGACAAAGAATGTGTATTTTTTTGCGTAAAACTCCATTTTTGTCATACCACATACCATCTTTGTCTTGTGGATTTTCAATACGATATATTTTCTTAGTTTCCATATTTGATTTTATAATATTTGGTACAAATTTATGAAATAAGAACAACTTTTAAATCACCTCCTACAATAGACCAAACTTCTTTATTATAGATTTCATTATCAAAACCATCCCGGAATGGTTTTTGTTTTTTTGAGCCTTCCTCATACTGATTAACAGAAGTAACTGAAACGTTTGCATTATTTAGTTCGAAGTTATCACTACATACAATAACTTCTGCTTCGGGGTCTAATTTTTTTAGTTTTTTAATTAGGTCTTTGGTTTTCATGTTATTTATTTTATCAGGTGATGAAATTTTTTTGGAAGTAGGTCTTTGGTAACTGGGGGAATAAATAATTGTATTGAAGCAATTTCACCATAAGTGCCATAAACAAAAGGTGTATTGGCTGGAATAATACATGGTAGTAATATATCATGATTATAAAAATAATTTTTATGTGCAATACCCTTATTAATGTAAGCATGAATACCTCTGTTAATAGATAAAGTCCAAGATGAAGTGAATGCAACAGAAAAGAAACCATTACAAGTTAATAAGTCTCCATTCATTTTTACTGGGTTTCCTCTGAAAGGTGTATGTATTTCTGTTTTTCCTTCTTCTTTAAAGATTGAAAAAAATTTAAATACAACTTTTGGATTTTTTTGAATCCTAATGAATTTTTCTAATTGTTTTTTTGCAGGAACAAAAGGTTTGTTATTAAATACAGCTGGTGTATAAATTTCGTTTTTAGATTTTGCAATTATAAGGCACATAGTATTAAAGTATAAGATTTTTATCAAGTTTGTCTTGCATGGAAGGGGGAAGTTCTTTTTTGGTGATGGGTGGAATAATTAGTTGTAATGAAACAATGTCTGAATTACCTCCATAGATCACCGGAGTATGTTCTGGAATCATACATTCTACTAATATTTGATTTAATCTTAAATTTAATAAACCATGTTTTCGGTTAGTATAAGCATGTATTCCTTGGTTTATTCCTAAATAAAAATAAAAAACATAGAATGGATTTAATTTAGAGGGATAAAAATTTCCGGTAAATTTTTCACATGACATTAATTCTCCGTCCATATTTACTGGAAAAAATTGAAACGGTGTTTTTAAATGTAATTTTGTGATTTTTGAGATTAATTTGGAATTGGTTTCTGAATCATAAGATATATCAAATTTTTTATAAACAAATATGGGTTTATTTGAAATGTAAATATTTTTTTCTATATTTCTTTCGACAGAGCCCTTGTTGTCTTTAAATCTTATAATTTTTTTTGAAACTTTATTAATAACTGATAAACACATGGATTTATTTATTTTAATGATGATTTTTTAATATAAAAAAATTTTTGCGGAAGGACCATAGATTCTTAATGGTTTTATAATTTCACTATCTTTAGATACTTTAACTTGGTATGGGTATGTTATTTAATAATAATTGAATTCATAATTAATATCTTTTCTTCCATAAATTTATCCAGAGATTGCACATCTTCGAAAAACATTGAATATGTCCTATTGTTGCTCATGGTGATATCTATATGTGGTTTATAGAACACATTTTTATCTTCGCAATATAACTTTTTATTATTTGTTTCAATAAATTCATTTGTGTGATAAGTACTTTCTAAAGACAAATTATAATAAAAACCTGCTTTCCTTTTCCATAATATATAGTTCCTATAAGGTTTGTATTCATACAAAGTATAAACTAATTTTTTATATACTTTAACGATACAAATTTGATCTAAATTAAGAATCATTTATTTTAGGGTTTTTTATATTTAAAAAAACAATATTTGTTATAATGCTTTATGAAACTTTATAGGTTCATTACAGAAAGAGCAAATGGTTGCAGGAAAATACTGACCATCTCTAGGTGAATATGTGCCTTCATAAGATTCTTCATGCTTACACATTTCTCTTAAATTAGCAATCTTAAATCTTGCATCTTCAATTATTTTATACTGTTCTTCAATTTGGGTTTTAATTTCGGTGTTTTTCATTGTTTATTATTTTCATTTACTTTTGCATTTTCAATTTCAACTAATTTGGATAAATATTTTTCTGCTGTTGCATTTAATTTCATTATATCATCACAAATTAAACCTGGCATATCTTGACAATGAATCATTCTGGAAGGATTTTCTTTTGCTATAAAATGAATATCAGCCCAAGTTTTTAAAGCCAAATAAAAAGTTTTGCCGATATAATCTTGCCAATTTCCTTCCATTCTATAAAGAGTCATTTCTATTTCATGTTCGGCATCAAAAAAGCTTTTTGAAAGTTCTATATATTCTTTCGTAAAATTCTTACTAATACAACTATATTTATCCGGACCTTCATAAGCATTGTATTTTGCTTTTGCTTTAAAATATTTATTAAGAATTTCAATGAGTTCGTTTAACATAATGTTTATTTATTTAGCATCCAAATTATAATTTACAACAATACTGTTTTTTGGAACGTGAAAAACAAATTTAGGCTCATTAAATAAGGCACCTCTGGCATAATCATTCCATTTGGTATCACTTCTTACTCTGCGATAAATCACAACATAAGGGGTGTCTGTGGTATAGGTAATTGAAGAACGGTGAGTACATACAGTATGAAGATTATAAAAGCCAACTGAGTCTTCAGTGTAAAAAGCATATTCGGATTCTGAAAACATTTTACCTGTTCCTAAAAATAAACGACCATTTATTCCGTTTTTATCTTGTAAAGATATTAAATTGTGTTTAGAGGATTCAATATGTGTGTCAGGTGTTAATGAATAAGAAATCATTAAACCAAAAATCAAACCCAAAAACGAGCCCAATGCTATACATCCTGCTAAATTTATTAATTTTGAGCGTAATGTTTGTGGTTTTTCTATAAGAAAAAATATAATACTTATGATAATAGTACATACTATTATTCCGATGGCTACTACCGGGTTCATGTTTTTAAGTTTTGAAATTTAAGTTTATTTATTTATTTATTAGACATTTCTTTTTTACACCAATCATATAGATTTAAAGTTGAAGATGCTGCTACACTTCTTTTTTCAGCCCTTTCAACTTGTTCGTAAGCAAATGAAGGGACATCCATTTTTGTTTTAGGATTCACCTCGTAGTATAATTTTTCCGCAACTTCAATAATTGAGTTTTTATTCATGATTTATGTAAGCATTAAGTATTTCTGCCATTTTAATACTGATAAATATAATAATAAGACCTATTATGATAGATTTACATAATACATTTATATCATCATTCATTCTTTTATTAAATTTACTATCCCAATTGTCCATTTTTAAATTAACTTAACTCTTTTATCATTAACTTTGTGTTCTAATTGTGGTAAAGAGGATAGAATGCAAGGTGGAACTTTTCCTATTGAGTATTCTCCGTTTTCCATTATGTACTCGTAAATTATTCCAAATTTATTTCTTTCACAACCACACATAATACAAATTGCACTAATTTCAAATGTTGAATATTTACCTCTGAAATATGTTTTGTGCCATTTATGCCTTCGTTTATTCCCCTCCTTCTCTTTCATGGCTGTTGGGACATTACCTATCTTCTTTTTGATGTTTTTTTATTTATTGCAAGTAATGCTATAATTTGTTCATATGTGCCTTGTTTATAATCTTCTTTATAAAATCTTATTTTCACAGCTTCTCCACGCATTAAATCATTGCTATAATTGTTATTATGGCAAGATGCACATTCTCTTTTACCTTTTCTATTTGTTTCGCTTGTTCGCACTTCCTTGCAATATTCGCAATATTCCATTTTATTTATATTAAATTGATTCATATATTCGAACAATAGTACCCATTTCATTTTGATGTATTTTACAATCAAAGATATGTGATTTTTCGAGATTTATTTTTTTGTTTTCTATTATTTCTGCTAAAACCTTTTTTAAGGCACCTGATTTTACATAGCCAACAATTTGTCTTTCATCGGCATGCTTGTTTATTATATTTGATATATCTTCTAATGCCTTATCATAGGTACATTGTCCTTTGCTGAATTTTTCGAATATACCAAAGATTTCGTTTGCAATTATTTTCATTTTATAAATTTAAATTATTATTTAGGTTGTTGTGTTTCGACAATTCTATCGTAAATGTCTTTTATAATAGTCCGGAACTTTTTGATTCATTGTTTTCTATTTCTCTCATTGAGTGGACGTAGGTGATGTTGTTGGTGAATAATATCATGTCTAAGTCCTACGTTTGGGTTTATCATTTGCTGCAATGTCCGGCCTAAAAATCTTTTTTCAATCATTGCGTAAGTTGCGGGGCTAATGCAGAAATTTCTATTTTCTCCAATAGCTTTTTGTAGTAGTTCATCGTCTGTCAAGTCAACCAATTTCTTTTCTTCCCATTCAGGAATTTGTAATTTGCCAATCAGTGTATTTGCGTATAATGTCATTTTCTAATTTGTTATGTACTCAAGGTGTTGGTTATTGTTTTGGTGGGCATGGCTGATGAACCTCGTCATCAAATCCGAATAATGGGATGTTATTCATATATCAAATCTTTGTTGTTCGTAAAATTCACATTCTTTTTTCATTGGAATATTATCATAATCTCCTGTTTCAAAAGCATTACCTTTAACTTCATTTTTAGGAGTATGAAGATAGGTTTCAAGTTTTTTACAAAAGAATAAATTAACTTTTCGTGTTGCTTCGTCTCCATCTGGGTGTATTCGACCCGAATAAACTACCGTCTCCATTTTTACTAAATTATTGCAACCAAAACACACACGGGCATTATCTGGATTTTTATAGCAAACCGATTCATGGTAAGCACACAAATGTTTTTTCTGATACAACTTATTGCAGTAGTCGCACTTATAAATTTCTTTCGCTTCGGCTTTCATTCCTTTAATCTATCTAAACTATTTTTTTAATCAAGGGTTATAATTGTAGTGCATTTATATCTGATTCTATTTTTTCTTTTTTTAAGATTAAGGCTTTCAATCTTGAATTTAATTTTGTCAGATTTTTACTCGTTTCTAACCAATCTTCATATGTTCGACCTTTTAGTAAAATGTTCAACTTTTCTTTAATTTGATTTCTTCTTTCTATTTCTTTTAAAATGGCTTTTTCGTGTGAACCATTTTTATCCCAGAAATGAAGTTGTTTTAATTTTAAATTAGAATTTTTTATTTCTGAAAATACATAAACTATGCTTTTAAATTCCTTTTTAAATACTTCTTGTTCCGCTTTATTCATTATCTAGTTTAATTTATTTCTTCAAAAAGTTCTTTAAATGATTTTGAACCTATTTCGTTCCAACAAGAATTATCATCAATCACATATCCTGACGGAACTTCTTTTTTACCACCTTTACCATCATGGGCATCTACCCATTTATAATGTTCATAATATATTTTATTTTCTGTTGTTTGCTCTACCTTAAATGTACCAGATGCTACTCCGTAGTCATCCAATCCATAAGTTGTTTTTTTGGCTTTGAACTTTCTTTTTACCATATTATTCAACATTGTTCACTGTTCTACAATAAAGTTTGTTATTTCAATTTAGCAATTCTATTGTCAATTTTATTCATGAGTTTAGTAAAATACTTTAGTTGTTTATCTTCATTACAACCCCATATTTTAGATGTAATCTCTTTGATAATTTCACTGTTTTTTCCAATATTATCAATATCCATTTGAAGAAATTTTTTCATTTTGGTTAAGTAATTTAAATCACCTTCTTCAATTTGTTTATCAATATCTTCTTGAGTAAGGAATGTTTTGTCCGGGTAATTTTTAATTTCTCTCATATTAATTTAAATAAGTTTTATGAACAATCTGTAGGTAAGACCCTACCTTTTTTTCTTCAATTGTCTTATAATCTAAAACATTATATAAAATACCATTTTCATCACATAATTGTTTGTGAAAGTCAGTAATGTAATTGTTTTCCATTTTAACATAGTGTTGTAAATCACCATTTAAATGTGCAATAACTTTAATTTTAATTTCTGATATGGTCATGAGACAGTATTTTAGATTTAATACTAGGCATATAAATTTCAAGGAGTTCAATTATCTGTTTCTTGCAATTTTGAGTTAAATTTTTGTTTTTATTATTATTAAGAAGAATCATAAATGAACTAACAACTTTATTAAATTTAAAATTCTCGGTGTAATCAAAAATAGTTTTTTTGAAATCTGTAAGGTCAATATTTTCATCACCTTCTTTTTCAAACCAAACTTTCATTCTAGAAATAAAACGCTTTATACCGTTAATATTTTTATCATCCCAATTACCTCCATCAAAATAATGACCAATGAACATAAGATAAAATCTAATTTCATCACTATCATAATTATCAAGATTCACAACATTTCCCTTGGTCTTACTCATTTTTTCACCATCCTTCAAAATCATTCCCTGATGAATAACTTTGGCGAAAGGCTCTTCAAAATCAATAAAACCAATATCATAAAGAAACATGGTAATAAACCTTGCATAAATAAGATGCATACATGCATGTTCACTACCGCCAACATACAAATCTGCTGGCTTTGGTTTAATACCTTTAAGAATGCAGTAAATAATAAAATAAAAACTAGAATCCACGAATGTATCCATCGTATCTGTTTCTCCTTCAATTGGGATAGGACATCCCCATTTACGTTGCCTGGATATACACCAGTCATGTTGATTGGCAAGCCAAGAACGTTGTGCGTTAATGGTAGACTCAGGATAATTTATTATATCAAGATTTTTTATAAGCCTTGGAGTATAATCTGTAATTTTGAAATACCATTGTTCAAGTTCTTTAATTTCAATTTTTGAATCACATCGTTCACAAGTTTGATCTGGATAATTAAGATTGTTTTCTATTCCGCTTTTTTTAGATATTGGTTTTACATTGTGGTTTTTTACTTGTTCTCTTGCAAGTACTGTAGCACAAGAAGGGCACCAATTAACCGGACCTATTTTTTTATAGGCAAGTCCTCTTTTATAAAGTTCCGTAAAAATCCATTGAGTATATTTTTGATAGGAAGGGTCAGATGTACGAAGAAGTTCT
>JACCDT010860787.1_pt1 | contig 10249 bp, 5 predicted proteins | sample 7446291 | NCBI WGS metagenome assembly JACCDT01 (sample SAMN15323446, study PRJNA562643) | freshwater metagenome | isolation source: river surface water | place: USA:Blue River Watershed | collected 2017-08-17 | reverse complement strand
AGGTGGCGCTCTGGCTTGCTCGGCTTATCCTTATCCTTCGGAAGATTCTTGAAATCAGCGTACCCAAAACAGCAGGGCTGGAGACGCTTGCGGACCTTGGTGAGGGGGTTGGCGACGCGGGGCATGGTTGACTGATAACTACCCTACAAATCCGATAAAAGCCAAATTTAGTGCGTTCCGTATAGAATCCAGTCCGGCAACCTGCCACCCGGGCCAGCCATCCGGCCTGTCAAGCCAGACCTGCCGCCTCAGGGCTCGGCTTGGAGAATAATATTCGTCCGCTTGCCCTCCCCAAGGTTGCACCCAAGCCACCCACCGGTAGACCTAGGCCATCCCCATGGACATACGAAGCAGCCATTGCGTGAGCATGACCGAAATGGGCGATGAGCTAGCCAAGATCATCGCCGAGGGCTCCGCGAGCCTGGAGCAAGTCTTCCGCAAGGAGGTCATCCTCGTCGACGGCAAGGCTATGAGTAACTGGCTCACCCACTACCTGGTCCGGGACGCCGATACGGGCAAAGGGAAAGGACTAGGCATCCACGCCAACGCCGAACTGATGAACACCCAGCGGTTCTCCCCTTGGGCGCTGGCGATCATCCGAGGAGACAGCACGGCGACCAAGTCCCCCGACCCGCTCGCCGACCTCGAATTCCGCACGCATGCCCTGCTGTGCGAACCGAAATCCGAACTAGCGACCAGCTTCGCCGATGCCGTCGGTAACCCCGAGCATGACGGCGGCATGGCCCGATGGGAAGCGGCCCGTAAGATCGCCGAGCGCATCAAGGAGCTGCTCCTCGACGACCCTCTCTGGGTCAAGGAAACCGAAGAGAATCCCCGATCAGGCGGCCGCCTGGAGGCGATGTGGCGGACCTTGAGGGCGACGATCAAGGCCACCGACGGCCTGATCACGCCCTACGACATCATGAAACGCCTTGAGCAAGACCCCAAGGCGTGCGCCAAGGTCGCCGCCCAGCTGCCGGGTCGCATCACCCTCCTGGCTACCGGGGACGTCCCCCGAACGCTCCTCCGCTCCCTGAACGCCATCGCAAAGAACACCCCCGTGACCGTCAGGGGCATCTTCCTGCAGCCTACCCGCGGCTACCACCTCGACGTCAACGCGTCGAAACTCGACGGACTCAAGACGCCCGGCGCGACCTTCCTTCGGAGCACGGCCGAACATTTCAGAGAGCAGTTCGGCAAACTTCTCGAAGACGAACAGCAAGACTGGGGATTCGGTGGCAGCGGCCCCCAAGAAGACTTAGACGTGCAGACTGCCCCCACGCTCCTCAATGGTCTCCAATCCAGCATCAGTAACTTCGAGAGCGACCAGAAGTTCGATCTCAGCGGGGAAAGCGCCGACTCTCCTAGCATCTCCATCAATCGCTGCCACAGCGCCCTGCGGGAAGTCGAAGCCCTGAAAGATGAGATCCTTGGCGCCATCAAGAACTCGACGGACGACAACGGTAAGCCCGGCATCAAGCCACGCGACGTCCTGATTCTCACACCGGACCCCGAGACCTACGCCCCGCTCATCAAAGGCATCTTCAAGGAAAGGACCCCGAGCATCTACGTCACCACGGTAGCGGTCGAGGGAACGGGCAAGTCTGCCCTGACCGCCCTGTCGGAAAAAATCCTCACCCTACCCGCTGGCCGACTGACCTCGGTCGAGCTGCTCGAGTTCCTTGAGCTCAAAGTGGTGCGTGACGTCGCTGGCTGGGATGCCGACGACTTGGACGATATCCGGGAATGGATCACCAACGCCCCGTTCTATTGGGGAGCGGATGCCGATCATCGCAAGAAGCTGACGGGCCATGAGTACGGCGAGTGGAGCCTGCAGGACTTCATGGCACGCATCGCCCTAGGGACCGCCGTACCTGATTCGGTCGAATTGGCCGGCGACCCAGCCAGCCTCCCCCTGAACGAACTGGAAGGAAAACAGGACCTCCAGCGTGCCGCCGAGTTCATCGGGCATGCGAATCGCATCCGCAAGTGGTACAACTTCAGCCAAGAGACGCACTCCGGGACCGAGTGGGCGTTGCAACTCGCCGCAATCATCAAGTCCTTCATGCCCGAGAGCCGATCCTACCAGGAAGAGCGGGCGAAGATGGAAGCCGCCTTGGCGAGGATGATCGAACAGGCCAACCAAGGACCCTCAGACAAGATTCCGCTGGCGCTCTTCAGCGCCCAAGCCCTGCCCTGCTTGGACCTAGACCACGGGAAGGGACAATTCATGTCCGGGGGCGCGGTCGTAGCCCCCCTGCGCAGCTCTTGCATCCATCCCGCGAAGATCGTCGCGCTGGTCGGGATGAACGACGGTGCTTTCCCGGCTCGAGGCACCAGGCCGGGGCCTGAAATCGAGACCAAGAATAAAACCAAGACCAAGCGGGAGGCCTACCAACGCGAACAGCGTGGCATGCACGCCATCCTGCTGGCCATCGGAGCGGCTCAGGAAAAGCTCATCGTCTCATTCCAAGGATACGCCGGGGCCTCCGGCAAGGAAGCCTCCGCCGCCCTGCCCGTGGAGATGTTGCGCCTTGCGAGCGAAGCCATCACCGAAGGCCAAGAGCCTGGATTCAAGGTCCGCAGGCACGGAATCATGTCACATGAACAGGGCCATGAATCGGACAACGATGCCCCGGTAAAGCAGACCTACGACAAGGCCGGCACTCTCGTGGCGAACACCATCGATAAGGACACCAAGCCCAACGAGATCATCGCCTTGAGCGAAAAGACCACCCAGCACTGGACGCTCGACCAATGGCTCAGCTTCTGGACGGATCCGATCCAAGAGACCTTCAAGGCTTATGACGCCAAAGCCATCTGGCTTGAGAATCCGCCCCTTGAAAGCGAGCCGCTGCCTGGCGGAAAAGCGGGAGTGATCACCGACAGGACGAAGCAAAAGTGGGTTGACGCTTACCTGAAGCGAACTGGACAAAAGCCTACATGGGAACAAGCGGGAATCCTCAGCGGGCTGTTCGCCAATGACACCGCTTCGGAAGAAAAGTTCGCAGAGCTTCTTGAACAGGCGGACAACGGAGAACCCGGAGAGGCATACCAGTGGAAGGAGGTTATCGAAAGAACACTTAAGATAAAAGGCATCACCCCGATCGAATCACTCAAATGTCGGTTCGTAGAAGCAGCATATACCTATAAAGACTGGGCCTTCGTATGCCTACCTGAACAAGTGGACATCGATAAACTCACCCCATTCGTCGCATTAAATCTGTTGGCCAGCGCTCAGGCGGAAAATCCGCAGATCAAGCACCTCGCCTTGTCCAAGCAATCCACATCAAAGACAGGCAAACAAGGCAGCATGTCTCGATTCATCTTTACCGATGAGACAGATAATAAGAACGATCCCAACCTCCGACAAAAACTCATCGCCCTGTCGCAATCCTGCATCTCCAACGAACACGTGCTTTCGGGCGGCATCTTCGAACTTGCTTTCAAACAAGTGATGTCGGGCGAGAAAAACCCCTTGGATGAAAAGGCGCTTTTCGGGGACGGATTTGGAGGTGGTGAATCAAACGACAGCTATGCGAAGCTTCTCATGCCACCTCGATTCAACTTCACCAAGCCCATCGAAGTGATCAAGACCAACTTCTCAGGCTACCGTTGGCATCACAATCTTAAGGGAGGCAACATGGCCATCCGCATCAAACTAGGAACAGAGCAGCCCAAATAAAGCCAATGTCCAAAGAACTTCAAATCAATGACATGAACCTCGAAGAGGGGTTCTGCGTGATCGAAGCCGGCGCAGGTGCCGGCAAGACCCACAACCTCGTCCGGATCGTGAAGCGGATCTCGGAGATGCCGTCGAGAGACGAAGCGGGCAAGAAGCGGGACATCTCCAAGACCCTCCTAGTCACTTTCACGAATGCGGCCGCGATGGAGATGCGCCAACGCATGCGGGAGCTGCTGGAAGAGGAAGGAACCCCGGAATCGCTCCAGCAGCTGTCGAAGATGCAGATCTCGACGATCCACGCCTTCTGCCATCGCGCTTACGCCGATTTCGGCCCCTCGGCGGGCTTCCCGCCCGTCAACGGCGAACCGAAAAGCGGAGAACAAATCGCGCAGCAGATCGCCGAAGACTTCTGGCGTGGCCTCTGCGGCAAGGGGAAAAACGGAGCCCTCCAGTTCGGCGAAATCAAGAATGCGACCAAATGGATCATCGGCGGCGAGAAGTTCACGATGAACAAATGTCTGAGCGAGTCAGGGCTTTCGAAATTCGTCGAAGACAAGGTCGCTCAGATGAAGCTGTCCGGGGCCTACCTGACCCATGACACGGTGGTCGGCAACCTCCTTGAAGCGCTGGAAGATCCCAAGCGAGGAGAGAAACTGGCCGGCCTTATCCGCAGCTCCTACGAGGCCTGCCTGATCGACGAGTCCCAGGATACGGATTCGAAGCAATGGGCAATCTTCCAGAAGATCTTCCGAGGCCAGCCCGGCAAGCTGCTCATCATGGTCGGCGACCGGAATCAGTCCATCTATGGCTTCCGTGGCGCGAACGTCGAAAACTACAAGGCGATCACCGCCGACGCCCGCAAGCAGACGAATGGTCTCTGGCGCCTCTCGAGCAACAACCGCTCGTCTGAATCCGTCATCGCAGCTTTTAATAAGCTCTTCCAGCACAACCTTAGGCCAGCCACGGACTCCACCGGCTCCCCGTTCTTCGGCCAAGGAAGCGAGTTTCTTGAGATCGGTATTCCTAAATTTGATTCAGGAACAAAGCCCAGGCCAAAAATCAAGGCTGAGCTCCGCGACCTCGGGGAGAATACCATCCGGATTGTCCAGTCGTCGGAGGATGAGGACGTCTTCAACGAGACGGCACGCATGCTGATCGAACTCACGAAAGAGATTCCCGTCAAAATAGGTTACCAAGCCTCAGAGAAAGAACTCGCCAAGACCATCGTCAAAGATGCCAGCATCGGCATCCTCACCCGCGAGAGTCGACAAGCGCAGTCTCTCCACCGACTGCTAGTCAACCGTGGCATCCCGGCGGCCCTTGCGACCAAGTCTTCGGTCTTCACGTCGACCCTGGCGCCGGTCATCCATCACCTGCTATGTTGCGCCCTTAAGCCGGAGGATTCCAGCATCCGCCGGGCACTTTTCCTCGTCCAGCCGCATATTCTAGGGGTAAAAGGCGAAGTCGCCGACCGAATCAAAGAGGAAGACGGCGCCGTCGCAGCCTGGCTACGCGACGCTCGCGAGAAGTGGTTCGATGACGGCTTCTCTGCCGCTTGGGAAGCCCTGCTGACCACGCACCACCTGAGGCTTACAACGGGAGAATGCCCGAAGACTGAAATCGCCAAAGGGCCGATGAAGTTACGCCATCTGGCCGACCTGGCCCATATCTACGAATTGACCTGCAAGAAGATCCAGTCCGACAAGCTTTCCCCGGAGGCCACGGTCGACTATCTCGCCGAACGCATCAAGAACGCCTGCGGAACGCAGGAAGATGCCGATGAGGCCGAATGCATCCGCCCTGAAAGCGCGAAGCCTCAGGTCATCGTCCGGACCATGCACACCGCCAAAGGCCTGGAATACCAAGGGGTCATCATCCCAAAATTCGGGATGATCAAGGATGTGAAGGGCTCCCGGGGCGGCCTACTGCGGGAAAGCAGCCAGACGAGCCTCATCAGCGATTCCTCAGACCCCGCCGACATCGAAAGATTCGGCAGCCAGACCGCCGACGAAGACGCTCGCCTGCTCTACGTCGCGCTCACGCGTGCCGAACGCAACATCACCATCCTTTGGGGCGATGATCCTGCGCCGGACAAACTGGACCCGCGCAAGAACAGCGGCTTCCCCGTCGTATTGGCCAGGAATGGCCTTGAAGGAAATGCCTCCCGGCTGGCTTCGTTCTTCGACACCACGCTGGCCGAGAACACCGAGCCCATCGCCGAAGCCGCGTTCAAGCACGCCCTGAGGCCCTTCCACTTCATCGAGGGACTCGATAGCAGCGGGATCAAGACCTTCTCCGCCAAAGGCTCCACAAGCTTCAGCAAGCTCACTAGCAAGCATGACGACGTCGAAGACCTCTCGAACAAGCCCGAAGAGGGGGGTGAAACCAAGTCGAAGCCCAAGAAGGACAATATCGCCCTCCCCTTCCTCACCTTCCCAGCCGGCAAGAACGCCGGCACGGTCATGCACAGCATCCTGGAGCAGGTAGACTTCAAGGACGCGGCCAGGGACAAGCCCTCGGAAGCGACCAAGGAAGTCGTCGAGAAGTTGCTCCGCGCATGCGGTATCTTCATCGGGCCCGATAAGGAAAAGCAGGAAGCCGAAATCAAGAAGAACACCGACCTTTTCCTGTCGGAACTGCGGAAATGGATGAACTGCCCCCTGATCGACCCGTCCCGGGCAATGCTCGGTGATGTCAGCGCAGGCCGCAGGATGTCCGAAGTACGCTTCAGCCTGGCTTGCGACCTGGACTACACCGACCTCTATCGACTCCGGAAGCTCCTGGCCGAAGACCACGCGGACAACCCTACGCTCAAGGAAGAGGTCGGCGAACTGACCAAAGAGGAGGTCGACGGCCTGCTCATCGGCTCTATCGACTTGGTATACCACTCAGGCGACAAGTTCTATGTCATCGACTGGAAGAGCAACCGAATCGGCAGCGATGCCGGCGATTACGACGCGGAATCGATGGCCAAGGAGATCTTCAAGCACAAGTACCACCTGCAGTACATCCTGTACGCAGCCGTGCTACATCAGCACATGACCAACATCGGCTATCCCGGGTGGAACTACGAGACCTCCTTCGGCGGCTGCCATTACCTCTTCATGCGTGCCTTCGGGTGCGACGACCAAGGAACCGGGGACTTCTTCCACCGACCTAAACTCAAGACCATCGAGGGCGTGCTCGCCCTGATGAAGCCCAAGCAAAAGAAATAATGAGCTCCTCTCTACCCAAAAAATCCGAACCGAGCGCTGAGGCCAGCCTACTGGCGGCTACCTTGCTCGAGGCCTACGGTCACGATAACTTGAGCGACCCAGACCTGGCGGCGCTGGCTACCGCCGCCTACGAAGCCGCCCTCAAAGGGTCGACTTGCGCCCCTGTCGGCCAGATCGACACCGCCGCCCTCATCGCGAAACATGGGACGCTGATCGAGCAGGCCCCGGAGAAACCCTCCAAGGCACTGGTCGTAAGGCCCTCAGACACCGGCCTGATGGTCTATCTAGGCCGTCTGGATGAGCTCGAAGGCAAAGTCCGCGAGCAGTTAGCCATACGCAACGAAGCCAAAGCAGACCCCAGGCTAAAGCCCGAGGATATCTGGCTTCCCGCGGACGTACCTGAAAAACAACAGACATGCGACGACCAGAGGTCAGCTGTGACTATGGCCGTCCAGACCTCGTTCGTCGTGCTATGTGGCGGTCCGGGAACGGGAAAGACGACGACGGCAGCCTGCATGATCGGTGCCGCCATCAGCAACGGGCTCGATCTCCAGGATATCCGTATCTGCGCCCCGACCGGACGCGCCGCCAGCCGGCTTAGGCTGGGCCTGGCCGAAGAAGGCAAGCCGCTCTCGAACAACCTGAAGGCTTTATCCTGCGCGAACCGGGAAGAGTTCCTAGGGAAACTACCCAAGGCGTACACAATCCACAAACTCGTCCGAAACCCCGTCGAGATGACGGGAGCCAAGCTCGTGGTGGTGGACGAGTGTTCGATGATCGACCTCTTCCTCTTCCATCGTCTGCTCAGCCTCGTGCCCGCGGACGCCAGGCTCATCCTGATCGGCGACCCGCAGCAGCTCCCGTCCGTCGACACCGGCTCAGTCTTCGAGGACATCTGCCGTTCGAAAAAACTCGAAAAACGCAAGGTCACCTTGCGCCAGAAGTTCCGAGCCACCAAGCAGGCGAGCGAATGGACCAAGTACGCCGAGGCGCTCATGGCAGATAAAACAGAGGCCAAAGCTCCTGGCGAGTTCCTAACCACCAATAATGAGGCCTTGCTCGAAGCTTGCCTGAAGGACTTCGAAGCCATGCGAGACAAGGCGATATCCTCGGATTTCGAGACAACAGGGGTCAGCGACCCCAAGAAACATGCTGAAATCCTCAAGCAAAGGGATGCCATGCTCAAGCTGACCGTCGCGACCCGAATCCTTTGTGCGCGAAGGGGCGGAAAGTATGGCGTGAACAAGCTCAACGAACTCATCCGCAAGAAGCTGAAACTCAAGGATGACGACCAGCCAGGCTCGCTAATCATGATTACCCGCAATGACCACAAGGTAACCGACCTCTCGAACGGCGACGTCGGCGTCGTCGTGAAAGGCGGAAAGCTCTGGTTCCCGGGCAAGATGGTTTCCATCGATTTCAACCAGCTGCCGCCGCACGCGCCAGCCTTCGCCACGACAATCCACAAAGCCCAAGGATCGGAATACGATCATGTCATCCTGGTGATCCCGAAGAAGGAATCGGACAGCGAAGAGGCTGATGACTTCATCAGCCAACAGCTGGTCTTCACCGGCATCACCCGAGCCGTCTCCAAGCTCACCATCTTCGGCGACGAGGACCTCATCACCGAGGCCCTGAAACGACAAGCCACGAAGGCCTCAGGCCTCCAGGCACGTCTTGACTCTAAACCATGAGCAAACTCGAGGACCACATGACCGAGGCCTGCGCCGCCGAGCTCCGGAGGCGCGGCCACCAGGGCAAGTTGATCAAGGAATGGATGGCGGTGCGCGGAAACAAGGACGGCGAAGCCCATCGCGGCCAACGTCTGATCGACGGTGTTTTCGTCTTGGAAGAGCCGAAGGATTCCAAACTCGGGCCCAAGGACGACCTCCGGGGCCGTCGGGTCTTCGTCATCCAATCAAAAGCCAAGCCCCTCGGCATGTACCTGATGGGGCAGGTGCTTTTCTCGATGCGCATCCTGGAAAAGGAATGCGGCGCAAAGGTCGTGGGCTCCATCGCCGTCTGCCACGAGGAAGACGTGCTAATGAGCAGGCTGCTGAAGGAGGAGGATGGAAGGTGCGAGGTGCTGGTCGTCCAGCCGCCGGAGAAAATCAGCGATAGCTTTGAGCGGCCGGTCGTGGATAAGACGCGGAGGCGGAGGAGGGGTTGATCGGTTGGCGGGGGACTTTAGTTGACCGGTTGATCAGTTGGCCGGTTGGCCGGGGGAGAGACAAAGGAGTGCTGAGTCGAGTGCTGGATCGAGTACAGAGGGCTGAGTCGATGATAGGGTCAGGGGACGGTTAGAGACTCCGAGGCTCAGTGATACCCGGACCAGCGGGACGCTGGTCCCTACCAAGGGCAAGTGAAGGGACTGAGCAGAGGACTAGGGTTCCCGGGCGCAGGGCGGGAGGTCCTCGATGTAAATCGGCTTACGCGAAGGCAAACTACTCCACGCGAACTCAGGCTTGGACTTGGCTTCATCGAAATGGTTCAAACCAGTCGTCCGCTTAACCTTGCCAGTCAGGTGATTGGTACTGACGAGGAACCTCTCCTCAGAAGATCGATGCCACACATCCAATTCGCTGCCGATGAGCCTGAGTCGGCCTAACTCGAGTCGGAACATATATTTTTCAAGGCTGGACCAGCCAGATCCGGCGCTCGTCCAGTAGCGGAAACCGACAGTCAAAACGCCCTTCTCACCCATGATACCATCGAATCGGTCGTCGCAATATTCCCGCTCATCATCAAAGGCCGGCGGGATCAGCTTCGCATAGTCACCGAGTTTACGATAGCCATTTGCCTCGGCCAGGAGGACGACCAGCACCCTTGGGTTGTAATTCCTGACTCCGTCGTTGGCGGGCAGCCGCTTGACGATCTTCTTAGGGTCATCCTCTTCCCGGACGAAGACCAAGTCGGCCAGGCCGTCGGCGTTGAGGTCGGTGGAGGTCACCTCCAACACCTTCCAGCCCTTGGGGAGGTGGTCCTTGGCCGCCGGCGGCAGGGTCAGCGAGGCTTCCTCGGCGAAAAGCGCCGAGACGAGGAAGCAGAGGAGGAAGCGGGACATCTTCGTATTATACCAGTTTAGTAAAGGGGCGTGAAAGCGGGAAGGGATGTTGACCGGTTGATCAGTTGGCCGGTGGGCCGGAGGATGCGTTAGTTGACCAGTTGACCAGTTGGCCAGTTGGCAAGAGAGGCAGGAGGAGGCCGGCGGGGGACCAGCGAGACGCTGGTCCCTACCTGCGCGAATGGTATTCGCGAGCGGTTGGGGGATGGCGGTTGGCGGTTAGGTCGAGGCGGGCAAGGGCTAGGGCAGCACGCGGTGCTGCCCCTACCCTGGGGCGGGTCGCTT
>JACCDT011134338.1_pt1 | contig 10251 bp, 8 predicted proteins | sample 7446291 | NCBI WGS metagenome assembly JACCDT01 (sample SAMN15323446, study PRJNA562643) | freshwater metagenome | isolation source: river surface water | place: USA:Blue River Watershed | collected 2017-08-17 | reverse complement strand
GGTACGGAGATCAATGCAGCGATAGCCGCAGCAATCGGAATTGAACCACGACTTTTAGGCATAACTTTTTTAACGGTAACAAAAACCAAATGACTCACAAGTACCGCAACGATGCTTAGGTTGAATACGTTCAAACCAAGCGCTGACAAACCACCATCAGCGAAGAGCAGTGCTTGCACACCCAAAACAACTGTTACGGCGAGCGAGGCGGCGTATGGACCAACTAATACGGTCGCCAGTGCACCGCCTAATAAATGGCCACTGGTTCCGGCTGCCACTGGAAAGTTCAACATTTGAACTGCGAAGATGAATACCGCAGTTAATCCCGCCATAGGGGCGGTTCGATCATCCAGCTCAGTTTTTGCTTTCTTAAGCGCTACAGCTGTTCCGGCTACCGCCAGTAGGCCGAATGAAGCTGAGGTCGGGATATCGATAAAGCCATCAGGGATATGCATGTCTCAATGTTATTGCAAATCATTTGCAAATGCACCTATATCGCAAAAAGCTAAATTTCATCCCGCCAAGAGCGCCAGAGCCTGGCGTAAGCCCCATCCGCGCTCAACAACTCATCATGTGAACCCCACTCAGAGATAACGCCATCCTCAATTACTGCAATCAGGTCAGCATCATGCGCGGTCTGCAATCGATGAGCGATGGCAATGACGGTGCGACCCTCAAGCACGGCACCGAGAGAGGCCTCTAAATGTTTCGCCGCTTGCTGATCAAGTAGGGAGGTCGCCTCATCCAGAATCAAGGTATGCGGATCAGCCAATACCAACCTAGAGAGAGCTAACTGTTGGGCTTGGGCGGGAAGCAACCGAGCCCCGCCACTTCCTACCAAAGTCTCTAATCCTTGTTCTAACTCCTTGGCCCAAGGTTCTGCATCTACTGCGCGAAGGGCTTGCCAAACCTCTTCATCAGACGCATCTGGTTTTGCAAGAGTGATGTTGTCGCGCAGAGTTCCTACAAAGACATGATGTTCCTGCGTCACTAAAGCAACTTCAGTTCGCGCTTTCTCAACCGGCATGAAACCAATTTCTGCTCCGCCGACAGTTATTCGTCCTTGATTAGGCGGCTGCACTCCAGCAAGCAATCTTCCTAATGTTGACTTGCCAGCACCAGATGGTCCGACGATAGCTAGTTTTGTTCCGGGTTGAATCATGAAGGAGATGTCCTTCAATACATCCTTTCCACTTCGATATCCATATCGAACTTTTTCTCCTGCGATATCTCTACCTGCCGGCGAGCCATCACGTATTTCACGATCCTCAACCTCATGGATGCCAAGTAATCTAGACAAAGATGCTTTTCCAGTTTGTAGCTCATCAATCCACCACAACATGGCTTCTATAGGACCGGCGAGCATTTGAGCGTAGAGAATTCCAGCGGTAATCGTTGCGATGGAAGCCATGTCGCGGTTGTAAAAGTAAGCACCCATCATCAATGCCGCAGAAACTGGAAGTATGTAATTGATTTCAACTACTGGAAACCAACGTGAGCGCAATCTCAAGGTATATCGCTCCCATTCGACCCAACGACTTATCGAAGCATCAGTTCGTTTAGTGCGTTGTTCTGCGAGGCGAAGGGCATCAATTGTGCGGCCGGATTCGGCGGTTTCAACAAGTACTGAGTTAACAATTGCATAAGAGGAGGACTCAACTCGATAAGCCTGAGGGGAGCGGCGCAAATACCAACGGGTGGCGGCAAAAACCAATGGAATTCCTATGAAAACCGCGGCTAAAAATAGGGGCGCAGTGAGTGCTATCGCGGTAGATATTCCAAAAATAGATACCAGACAGATGGTAATAACCGGAACGGCATCTCTTACCGCCCAAGTAATATGATCAATATCGGTAGTAGTTCGGGTTAAGAGTTCACCTGCTCCAGCCCGCTCAACAACATTTGGCGGAAGCTCAACGACGCGAGTTACAAATCTCTCTCGAAGTGTTGATAAGACAAACTCCCCAAGAATCGCGGCACGAACCTTCGTGAAGTAAACAAATACTGATTGCAGCAATAGCGCGGCAATAACTATGTAAACCGTATTCTTAACCTGAGTTGCATCTGGACGATTCTTTAAATCTTCGAGTAAGCCACCAAAGGCACGGGGTGGTATTAGCGCTGCTGAAGTTGTTAGCAATTGCAAAACCGCTACCCAAAGGAAGCCCCGCTTGTGACTCCATAACAGGTTCCACATATGTGAGTTGACAGTAGCTTCGCTGGCAATCGGCAAACGATTAGCAGATTTCTCTAAGCCAAAAGATTTATCCAGACGTGAGGTGTCTTTGGGTGGTGATGGATAAGCCGTTGTTGGCAAAGAACTTTCATCGGTAGGACGGGGTGGCTTATTCCATTTCATTCTCCACGCACCACCAATCTTCTATAGATCTCGTTTTGTTTAAGTAGTTCAAAGTGGTTTCCAACAGCGCTGACTTGATCTTCAACAATCATGGCAACTTGATCTGTTTGGTCAAGCAGCAAAGGGCTGGTCGTGAAGACAACCGTGGTCTTTGACCCTCGGATCTGCTTCAAGCGGGATGCGATTCGCGCCTCCGTATGTGCATCCACCGCGCTGGTCGGATCATCAAGCACAACTATCGGTGTATCAACAAATACGGTACGTGCTAAAGCTAATCTCTGGCGCTGACCTCCGGACAAGGTTCGACCACGTTCTACAACCTCCGCGTTATACCCATCTCCATCAAGTGAGTCCAAAATATCTGCTGCAGAGGCTGCTTCGATGGCTTGCTCAATACTGATTCGACCAGAGCTTCTTACCTTGAAAAGAGTTGAAATTGTTCCAGAGAGGATGGCGGGCTCTTTTTCTTGCGCGAAGATGTGGCTGCGTATCCCATCTCGCGTAATCTGCGAGAGCGGCCGACTGTCCACTAGTACTTGTTCCGAATCTATATATCCACCGAGTCGATCCACCAATTCGTCAGCGGTTAGAGAGTTATCACAGACCACTCCTATGAACTTATCTCTTGGAATTACTAAACCGGATTTCAAATCCTTTAGTGTTTCGAATGTTTCTGGAAACTCTGAGTGGCCGTGGCTTTGCAAACTCTGCACCCGCAAAAGTTTCATTACCCGCCTAGCAGCGACAGCGCCAGAGGTAAGGCGTTGCGCTGATTCAGTTAAAATTTGCAACGGAATCATTAGAAAGGCGCTGTACCCGTAAAAGGCGAGAAGCTCGCCAACTCTCAAATTGCCCTGACTTACTAAATTTCCGCCGATCCAGATAACTTCGACAACTAAAGTTCCAGGAAGAATTACTTGAAGCCCATCAAGCAAGGCGCGCATCCTCGCGGTTCTAACCGCAGCAGCTCTGACATTTTGAGATGCAACCTGAAAACGACGCAAAAAGGTTTCCTCGCCACCAATTCCTCTCAAGATACGAAGTCCGGCTACGGTGTCGGCGGCCAGGCCTGAGGATTCGGAGAGTTTCTCGCGCTGAGTAGATTCTCTGCTTTGTAGAGGTTTAATTATTGGGCCGATCGCTAGACCTAAAAGCGGCACTCCAATAATCACCAATAGACCTAGAGTAGGTGAGGAATTGATTAACAACACTGATACAACAAAAAATGAAACAATCGCACCGCTGAGACGTGGAATTAAGTCGTATACGCGCGCTACTCTCTCAACATCATTTGAGTTAATTGCTGAAACCTCACCGGTTGAGACCAGTCTAGGCAAATCCGCTCCCAGATCCACTGCCTTTCTAGCTACCAGTTGTTGTAGTCGGGTAGCGGCAGAGATCCAACTGCCGACAGCTCTTCGATGTCTGAGGATTCCAGCAGCAGCTTGAACTATGCCAAGTAGTAATGCACTGATTACAGCTCTTTGTAAATCGGCAGAACTTTCATCAGCTATAGCTTGAATTCCCTGACCAAGAACACCAGGCATTAATGCAACGCAGAGCAGATTGATAACCCCGAAGAAGGTTCCGGTTAAAACTATCTTGCGTTGTTTTACACCTATCCACCACAAAAACTTGGGGACCGAGCGCAAATCTGGTTGACCTGGATCTGTAACCGGCAAGTGGTCAAAAGGAGTAGCTGACATAACTATCAAACCCTACTAGTTAATACATCGGTAGGTTGCCTCTACGAGAGTAGGATGCAATGGTGCAGCAGCTCTCGAAATCTACAATGACATGGGCTGCTCTATGGACTGTATATGTGATTTGGGGCTCGACCTACTTCGCCATCGCTTATGTAATTGAAACTATGCCCCCACTTCTTGGAATGGGAATTAGATTCTTGCTGGCCGGAGCGCTCCTGTTTTTCTTTATCTTCCTTACAAAAGGTTGGTCTGAAATTCAGATTCCTAAGCCGCAGATTATTTCCTCAACAGTGATGGGCTTTGTGTTGTTAGGTTTTGGACTAGGCAACGTCGCGGTGGCAGAGAAACATGTGCCCTCCGGAATTGTTGCCTTGATAATCGCAGCGCTACCCCTTTGGATTGCAATCTTTAGAACCATATCAGGGGAGCGTCCTTCGCGGCTGAGTTGGCTGGGATTGATTATTGGCTTCTTGGGGGTTGCCCTTCTATTGAAACCGGGCAGCGTTAAGGCCGTTAGTGGAGAGAGTTCCTCGACAGTCGTCTTTTTTATGTTTATGGTTTTGATTGGAAACATCGGGTGGGCGCTTGGTACCTACCTTGCACCACGTTTTCCGCTTCCGAAGAATGCTTTGGTCTTCACCGCTTATGAGATGTTGGCGGGCGGGGTTTCTTTAACAATTGCCGGATATATAAACGGCGAGCGTTTATCTGACGTATTGGATGCTTCTGCCTGGTCTTGGCTGTGGTTCGGCTATCTAGTTTTGTTTGGCTCGATAATTGCTTACAGCGCTTACTTATGGCTAGTAACAAATGCTCCAGTATCTCTAACTGCGACCTATGCCTATGTGAATCCAATCATCGCCGTAGCATTGGGAGCCATATTTCTTGACGAGGTAATAACCATGAACTACGCCATCGGTGGCGCCATTATTGTTCTAGGAGTTTTGATAGTTGTTTCTGCTGAAAGCAGGAAGAAAACCAAGTTATAGTTTTACGATCTCAGTTTTGAGAGTTTCGCGATTTACTATCAAGATCTCGTGGTTGTTTAGTAACTGCCAGCCCTCTTGATTCCAACCCGAAGAGGCTACGGCGAAACCATTGTCATCTAAACGGTAGCGCAGTTCATAATAGACATCATCCGCCCAATCAGGTTTGTTAACCGGATCATGCTCTGAAACTACAATGAAGAACTCTGAGTTTAAGATCATTGAATTTATAGAGCTGTATTTGAAATTAGCTTTGATCTCCTGAATGCCCTTTACCACTCCAGGAATGAAGCCAAGTTCATTTATCTGTGTCAGGAGATAAAGGAAGAAGAGCTCACTATCGGTATCCCCAGTACGCAGCTTGAGGAGATCCTCTGAAATCGAATCTAACAATGTTTCGTAGGGAGAGAGAGCTCCATTGTGAATGAAGGAAACATCCCCATTGCTGAAGGGATGTGCATTTTGTCGTGTAACGGGAAGCCCGGGTGATGCCCATCTAAAGTGCAGCAATCCACCTTGACCAGACTCACTGTTAATGGCCTGAGAAAACTCAGCACTCTTCTTGGCCGTTTGAGGCTTCTTAATTAGTTGGGTTTGATCTCCACCATCTAATGCGATTCCCCAAGAGTCGTGATGCACCTCAGAAAGCTCCAGGAATTCAGCGAACTCTTTTCCGATAAAGGCCGGAATCGTAGTTTGGTTTTTTGCGCTAAAACCTAGAAGTCGACACATGCTGAAATACTATCTCGCTTTTGCTATCGGGTACCCTAGAGAAATGCTCTTGACTCTACTTGTATCGATTGTAGTTTTGGCCTACATCATTGAAGCTTTACTAGATCATCTAAATCAGGGGACGGCTCGCAACCCCTTAGATAAGAAGATAGCTCATCTTTATGACCAAAATGAGCGGGAAAAATCCATCGCCTATACCTATGAGAAGACCAGGTTCGGATTTGTCCTAGCCACATCTTCTACGGTGGTCATGATTCTGGCTCTGGCGTATGGCTGGTTTGCGAAATTAGATGAAATTGTCAGAGATCGATTTACAAATGAGATTCAAGTCTCACTGTTGTTTATCGGAGTACTTGGGCTGATCTCCTGGTTGTTAAATCTGCCATTTCAGCTTTATGGGATATTCAAGATTGAAGCAAAGTATGGGTTCAATAAAACCACTTTGAAGACCTTTTTTGTCGATGCCCTTAAGGGATTTATTGTTGCTGCTCTTCTCGGTGGTGCACTTTTGACCGCAATACTGTGGCTCTATCAAGAGCTACAAAATGGTTTCTGGATCTCGGCCTGGCTCCTAGTGACAGCCTTCTCTCTGTTTATGTTTATGTTCGGCACCAAGTTGATACTGCCGCTTTTCAACAAGTTGCAGCCACTTCCAGAGGGAGAGCTGAAATCAGAGATTCAAAAGTATTGCGCTTCGCAAGGCTATTCAATCAATCGCTTATTTGTGATGGATGGGTCAAAACGCTCGACTAAAGCAAATGCATTCTTTAGCGGATTGGGACGAAGTAAGACAATTGTTCTATTTGACACATTGATTGAGAAGTTATCGACAAAAGAGATTGTGGCTGTTCTAGCTCACGAAGTTGGTCATTATAAGAAGAAACACACCTTGTCCATGTTTGTCTTCTCTTTGGTGCAAAGCTTTGGAACCTTTGCTCTGTTGGGGTGGCTCTTGAGCTATCCAGAGCTCTCTACCGCCTTGGGTGCGACTCAACAGAGTTTTCATCTCTCAGTGCTAGCTTTCTTCATCTTGTTCACGCCACTTAGCATTTTGTTGGGGCTGATCAACAACAGCTGGTCGCGTCACAATGAATTTGAATCAGATACCTTTGCAACGCAGACTTATGAAGCCGCACCAATGCGCTCAGCGTTGGAGAAGATATCTACCGATAGCTTGGCCAATCTTTCGCCACATCCTTTGTATGTTGCGTTCAACTACACCCATCCAACTTTGTTGCAGAGGATTAACAACGTAGAGAGGTCTTGAGGCAGAAAAAAAGGCCCACCGAAGTGGGCCTTTTTTCTACGATTTAGATGTCGTAGTAAAGTTCAAACTCCGCTGGATGTGGACGTAGACGAACATAATCGATTTCAGATTTACGCTTCCACTCAATCCAGGTTTCGATTAGGTCTTTACTGAAGACTCCGCCACGAGTTAAGAATTCATGGTCATTTTCCAAGTTATCGATAACCGCATCGAGGCTTCCAGGCACCTGAGGAATAGATTTTGCCTCGTCGCCTTCGAGTTCGTAGATGTCCTTGTCTACCGGTGCATGTGGCTCAATCTTGTTGATGATGCCATCTAGTCCCGCCATCAAAATAGCGGCGAAGGCAAGATATGGATTTGATGATGGATCTGGGCAACGGAACTCAATGCGCTTGGCCTTTGGACTGCTTCCGGTAATTGGGATTCGGATACATGCAGAGCGATTACGAGCTGAGTAAACCAAGTTCACCGGAGCCTCATAACCCGGTACCAATCTCTTGTAAGAGTTAACGGTTGGGTTGGTGAAAGCAAGTAGAGATGGTGCGTGCTTCAACAAGCCGCCGATGTACCAGCGAGCGGTGTCTGAGAGGTTTGCGTAACCATCGCCCCAGAACAGTGGCTTGCCATCTTTCCAAAGTGATTGATGAACATGCATTCCTGAGCCGTTGTCGCCAAAGAGCGGCTTTGGCATGAAGGTTACGGTCTTGTCAGCTGCCCACGCGGTGTTTTTGATGATGTACTTAAACTTCATCAAATCATCGCCAGCATGCAAAATATCTGTGAAGCGGTAGTTGATCTCCATCTGTCCAGCTGTGCCAACTTCGTGGTGAGCACGCTCGACATCCAAGCCAACCTTTGCCAAGTTCATGACCATTTGGTCACGCAGATCAGCAAATTGATCGGTTGGTGAAACCGGGAAGTAGCCGCCCTTAATTCTGGTGCGGTATCCACGGTTTGGAGTGCCGTCAGCATCATTATCAATACCTGTGTTCCAAGCTCCCTCATAAGAATCAACTTCATAGAAGCCAGAGTTCATCTTGGTTTCGAACTTCACGCGATCAAATACATAGAACTCAGCTTCTGGTGCAAAGTAGGCGGTATCTGCAATTCCAGTGGAGCGCATGTACTCAACCGCCTTAGCAACAATCTGCCTAGGATCACGACTATAAGGTGAGTTGTCATCTGGATTTACAACAGAGAAGTGAAGAACAAGTGTCTTCTCTTTGCGGAAAGGATCAATGAATGCGGTTTCAGGGGCGGGAAGCAGTTTCATATCTGATTCATGAATTGATTGGAAACCACGAATAGATGAGCCGTCGAACATCAAGCCCTCGGTGAACACCTCTTCAGTGAATTGAGAGGCTGGCACATTGAAGTGATGCTGAATGCCAGGTAGATCAATGAAGCGCACATCTACTAACTTCACATCTTCGTTTTTGATGAAGTTAAGGACTTCTGCAGCATTCTTAAACATATTTCTCCTGTTAATAGGTACTGAAAGCTCGCCACTGAGCCGTTAAGTAATGCCCTAAACCTATGGGGATGTGGTGAAAAACCCATAACCGAACTGTTACGGAAATGTTTCATTTTCCTGGGTCGTAGTAGGTTTCCCGCATGGAAAGAGCCAGTCTCGGGCGTAGGTTCGTCGCCATATCGATCGATTGGGCGATTGCGACCTTCTCGGCTGCGCTGTTCATCCCGCTTCAATCCAGTGCTTTGGGCCCATCTCTGATTCGACTTGGAGTCTTCATTCTTGAAGTCGCCCTACTTACTTCCTTGGGTGGCGCCTCTGCCGGTCAGCGCATAATGCGGATAAAGGTTTTAACCTGGCCCGATTACTTGTTTGTAAAACCAACTGCGGTATTTCTTCGCACTATTTTGATTGCCTTGGTAATTCCGGCGGTTGTGACCGACAAAGATGGTCGGGGATTGCATGACCGGATAGCAAAAACAGTGGTGGTAAAGCTTTAACGCGGCTTAGGCATCCTCATATTTTTTGGCATAGGTCCTTTAGGCAGCGCGATATTCATTCCGCCAACCGCTTTCAATCGTGCGCGAAGTTCGCGGACCTGGACAGTTGAGAGCTTCTTTGGAAGCTTTTTCATCTTCTTCTGAAGCTTGCGAACGGAAACTTCAGAATCTCCAGCTCCAATCACAAATTCGTGAACCGGTACACCTGGCGCAAAACGTTCCATCTTTTTCTTTTCATCATTAACAAGTGTTCTTACACCAAAGCCACCTTCAGCAACGAGAACTACGCCGGCTTTTCCGACAGCGCGATGCACCATATCCTGAGCTTTGTTGACACTTACGGCTGGTGTAACGGTCCAGCCTTTTCTAATTGACATCAAAACGCTGGCGGCTGCACCAGGTTGACCTTCAATCGATGCATAAGCAGCGCTACTTGCCATTCTTGTAAAGTAGAAAAATCCACCTAGCAGAGCTAGCGGAAAGGAGAGAAATGCGGCGTAACCAGGGCGCCCAAATTGCGCACCCAATCCAATTCCGATCAACCAGATTGGAGCAAAAACCGCAAAGCAACGCAACAGAACAAATGAATACTCTTTTTTGGCCAACCCATAGGCATCACGAATGGTTTTGAAACGAACCTTCTTTGGAGCGTTGGGATCCTTCTTCTTCCTTCCGAACATCTCTTAAAGTTCCTTTCGAGATTCTTTAGCTGCCAAAAGCTCTTGTTTGGTTGGCGCGGTACCGCCCAAACTGGCCGGGGCCCAGCGCTGACCAATAGGGGAGTCAGGATAATCGTTTTGCACCTGATTCAATAATTCCTGCATGCTCTCAGATAGCTTTTTCATGGTCAACTCAAGTGAATCTGATGGCGTGACAAACAAAGGTGCACCCACAGAAACAAAGATTGGATATCTGCGACGCGAGAAATCTCTGGGCAACTTTTTGGTCCAAATTCTCTGTGAACCCCAGATAGCAGTGGGCAGTATTGGCGCACCCGACTCCTGGGCCAGACGAACTACACCATTTTTCATATCCTTTAACTCAAAACTTTGAGAGATTGTTGCTTCGGGAAAAACACCAATCATTTCTCCTGACCGCAGAGCCTTAAGAGCTGCAATAAAGGATGGACCACCGTTGCGGCGATCTACAGATATGTGTTTCATGCCGCGCATTAATGGACCAGCAACTGGATTATCAAAAATTTCTCTTTTTGCCATGAATCTCACGAGG
>JACCDT011337358.1_pt1 | contig 10252 bp, 5 predicted proteins | sample 7446291 | NCBI WGS metagenome assembly JACCDT01 (sample SAMN15323446, study PRJNA562643) | freshwater metagenome | isolation source: river surface water | place: USA:Blue River Watershed | collected 2017-08-17 | reverse complement strand
GGCGCTACGTGCTGGAGAACGATCTCGTGGAGGCCATCGTCGCACTGCCCACCGACATGTTCTACAACACGGGCATTGCCACTTATGTATGGGTGCTCTCGAACAAAAAGCCCGTCGAGCGCAAAGGCAAGGTGCAGCTCATCAACGGCGTCAACCTCTGCGGCAAGATGCGCAAATCACTAGGCAGCAAGCGCCATGTGATGGACGAGGGCGACATCGCCACCATCACCCGCTGCTTTGGCAACTTTGAAGTGGTCGAAGCCCAGGCACTCGATAAACCGGCTGAAGTCAAAAGCAGCCGTGGCCGCCAAGCTGCCAACCCCAAGCCCGAAGCCGTCAAAACCTTCGCCAGCAAAATTTTTGCCACGCATGAATTTGGCTACCGCCGGATCACCATCGAACGGCCACTGCGTTTGTCGTGGCAGTTCAGCGATGAGCGCATCGCCAGCCTGCGCTTTGTGTCTGGCGCGCTCGTCAGTGCCATGCAGTGGATCTACACCGTGTATGGTCAGGAGCACTGGCAAGACGCGGCAGATTGCGAGCTCTACGGCCAACTTGACGACTACGCCGTCGAAATCCGCGCCTATCTCAAAAGCCACTTTGCCGACCTCAAGGAAAAGCAGATCAAAGACCTGCTCGACGCTCGCACCTGGCTGGCGCAAAAGGCCGTGCTGCTCAAAGTCCGCGCCTTGCAGGCCGAGATCGGCACAGTGCAGCACGACGACTTCAATGGCTATGACGAAGCCATCAAGGCAGCCTGCAAAAAGTCAGGTATCGCGCTGGACACCAAAGAGAAAAAGCAGATCGCCGATGCCGTGAGCTGGAAGAACCCAGCCGCCGAAAAGGTGGTTAAGAAGGTTCACAAAGGCAAGGCCGCCCCCCTGTATGGCCTGTTCGACGTGAACAAAGAAGTAATCGAATACCAAGCCGATGGCGAGCTGCGCGATTTTGAAAACGTCGCCCTAGACCCCAGCCGCACCGTGAGCGAAAGCGTGGAGGCCTACTTCATGGCCGAAGTGCAGCCGCATGTTGCGGACGCGTGGATAGACGCCAGCAAGCGCGACGCCAAAGATGCCGAGATCGGCATCGTTGGTTATGAAATTCCGTTCAACCGCCACTTCTACCAATACCAGCCGCCACGCCCGCTGGAAGAGATTGATGCCGATCTGGATGCCGTGAGTGCAGAAATCATGGCGCTGCTGCGCGAGGTGCATTCGTAATGGAGCAAAGCAAACCAGGACGATATAGGCGCTATGAGAAATACGAGCTTAGTGCAGCCTCTTGGCAAGGTCTAGTGCCAGACCATTGGCAGCCGACGCGGTTTAAGCACGTATTACTCGACAAAAAGAAGACATCGAATCCTTCATTGGTGGCTGGTTCAATTAGCTTTGGTCGTGTCGTATTCAAAGATAGAGAAAACCTTGCCCAAGAAACCAAAGACTCATATCAAGAGGTTCTTACCGGCGAGTACTTGGTTAACCCCCTCAATCTGAACTACGACTTGGTAAGTCTCCGAACAGCAATGTCTGAAATAGACGTTGTTGTTAGCACTGGCTACATTGTTTTGAGAAGCAGTGGCCAGTTACAGCCCAGATACATTCGTTGGCTGCTTCATGAGTTTGATGTTTCGCATATGAAGACTCTTGGCGCCGGTGTGCGTCAAACGATTAATTACTCAGACATCGGAAATAGTTATTTCTGCGAGCCTACAGATGTTGAACAAGATGCCATCGCTAACTTCCTCGACCACGAGACGGCGAAGATTGATGCCTTGATTGAGAAGCAGCAGCGGCTGATTGAGTTGCTCAAGGAAAAGCGCCAAACCGTCATCAGCTACGCCGCCACTAAAGGCCTCAACCCAAACGCCCCGATGAAAGACTCCGGCGTGGAGTGGCTGGGCGAAGTACCTGCGCATTGGGATTTGCAGCCGCTAAAGTATCTGTGCTCTTTCAGTGGCGGGGGCACACCAAGCAAAGATAATTTGAGCTACTGGAGTGACGGCACTATTCCATGGGTGTCACCCAAGGATATGAAAAGCTTCTGGATTAACGATAGCCAAGACAAGATTACGCAAGCGGCTGTGCAGGGCTCATCTACTAATTTTGTGGATGCTGGCTCTTTATTAATTGTTGTCCGCTCAGGAATCTTGCAAAGAACTATTCCTATCGCAATCAACACAGTTCCCGTCACGCTCAACCAAGATATGAAGGCTTTGTCCTTTGTCTCCGAAATGAATGTTGAGTTCGCGGCTAATTTCATTCTCGGAAACATTCCGCCTCTGTTATTGGAATGGTCTAAGGAGGGCGCCACTGTTGAAAGCATTGAGCATGAGTACTTGTCTTCAAGCGTTTTCCCAGTCCCCCCCCATGAAGAGCAGCTAGAAATCAATGCCAGTATTCGCCAGAGAATGGAATCATTCGATGCACTTGAACAACAAGCGGCGGCGGGAATCTCTTTGCTCCAAGAACGCCGCACCGCCCTGATCTCTGCCGCCGTCACCGGCAAGATCGACGTACGCGACTGGCAAGCTGCCGCCTGACTGCCTTTACCCACATATTCAAATCTCTCCCGACCATGAGCGACCAAGCCACCGAACGCATCTTTCAAGACGACATCATTCGCCAGCTAGTGGCTAATGGCTGGCTGCTCGGCTCGCCAGACAAGTACAACCGCGAACTGGCCCTGTACCCCGATGACGCGCTGGGTTTTGTGCAAGAGACGCAAGACGCGCAGTGGCAAAAGTTTTGCGCCAACCACCCCAAGGATGCGGAGCAGAAGTTTTTGCAACTGGTTGCTGCGCAACTTGGCAAAGCCGACCCGAATGCCACGCACAAAGACAGCCGCACCTTTGGCACGCTGGGGGTGCTGCGCCACGAGCTGCGCGACCGCAATGCGCGTTTGTCGCTGTGCCAGTTCAAGCCCGAGCACGACCTGAACCCGGACACGCTGGCCCGCTACGCCAAAAACCGCCTGCGTGTAGTGCCCGAGCTGGTGTACAGCCCGTGGGCGACCGATGCTCACCTGCTTGAGACGGGAACCAAGGCCAAGGCGTGGCGCATTGACTTGGTGCTGTTTGTGAATGGCCTGCCTGTGGCCACGTTGGAGCTGAAGAGTGAATTCAAACAGGCCGTGGACCGGGCCATCAAGCAATACAAAACCACGCGCCTGCCTGTAGACCCAGTGGCCAAGAAAGCGGAGCCGCTGCTGACCTTCAAGCGCGGTGCGCTGGTGCACTTTGCGGTGAGCCAGTACGAGGTGCACATGGCAACAAAACTGGAGGGAGAGGGCACCTACTTTCTGCCCTTCAACAAAGGCACGCACGACGGCGGCGCGGGCAATGATGTGCCCGAGGACATCAACCGCTACGCCACGGATTACCTGTGGAACGAGGTGCTGCTGCCAGACAACCTGCTCAACATCCTTGCCCGCTTTGTGCACTTGCAGATTGAGGACAAGGAAGACTGGGAAGGCCGCAAGTACAAGAAGGAAAGCCTGATCTTCCCGCGCTACCACCAATGGGACGTGGTGGGCAAGCTGCTGGCGGCGGCGCGCAACGAGGGGCCGGGGCAGAAGTACCTGATTCAGCACAGCGCGGGTTCGGGTAAGTCCAACTCGATTGCCTGGGTGGCGCATCAGCTGTCGTCGCTCTACAAGGCTGATGGCAAAAAGCAGTTTGACTCTGTGATTGTGGTGACCGACCGCACCGTGCTGGACGCGCAGTTGCAAGACACGATCTACCAGTTTGAGCACACCGATGGCGTGGTGGGGCGCATCAACAACAAGGAAGGCGACGGCTCCAAGTCTGAAAAGCTGGCGGGCGCATTAGAGTCGGCCCAGCCCATCATCATCGTCACCATCCAGACCTTTCCCCATGTGTTGAAGGCGATTGAAAACAGCGTGAGCCTCAAAGACCGCTGCTACGCCATCATTGCCGACGAGGCGCATTCGTCGCAAAGCGGCTCGACGGCGCGGCAGCTCAAAGAGGTGCTGATGAAGGAAGCAGGGGACGACGCCGAGGAGCTGGACAGCGACGACATCATCGCCGCCACGGTGGCTGCGCGCCGCGCATCGGGCAACCTGAGCTACTTTGCATTTACCGCCACGCCCAAGCCCAAGACGTTGGAGCTGTTTGGCCGCTTGCCGCAACCGGACGAAGTGCCTTCTAAAACCAACAAGCCAGAGGCTTTTCATGTGTACAGCATGCGCCAGGCGATTGAGGAGGGCTTCATCCTCGATGTGTTGAAGAACTACACCAACTACAAGGTGGCCTACAAGCTGGCCCTGAAGGTGCAAGATGCCGACACGGAAGTGGAAAGCAAGCGTGCCAAGGTGAAGCTGAACCAATGGGTGCGCCTGCACGACCACAACATTGCCCAGAAGGTGATGGTGATCGTGGAGCACTTCAAGGACAACGTGATGGGCTTGTTGGGTGGGCAGGCCAAGGCCATGGTGGTCACCAGCTCGCGCAAGGAGGCGGTGCGCTACAAGCAATGTTTTGACAAGTACATCGCGGACAAGGGCTACCAGAAGATTCGCGCCATGGTGGCGTTTTCGGGTGAGGTGCTGTTCACAGACAAAGACCCGAATGCTGAGGGGCTGATTGGCGAGAAGTTCACTGAAAGCAATATGAACCCGAACCTCAAGGGCCGCGACATGCGCAAGGCTTTTGATTCGGACGACTACCAGGTGATGATCGTCGCCAACAAGTTTCAGACCGGCTTTGACCAGCCCAAGCTGTGCGCCATGTATGTGGACAAAAAGCTGGCCGGGGTGGAGTGCGTGCAAACGCTGTCGCGCCTGAACCGCACTTACCCAAACAAGGCAGAGACGGGCACCTTTGTGTTGGACTTCTTCAATCACCCGGATGAAATTCTGGAAGCGTTTCAGCCGTATTTCCAGACGGCTGAGCTGCTGGATGTGTCCGACCCGAACCTGATCTTTGCGCTGCAAGACAAGCTGCGCGCGGGTGGCATTTTTACTTGGCAGGAAGTGGAGCAGTTTTGCGCCGCGTTTTATGTGAAGAACAAGAGCAATGCGGCGATTGCCAACATCTGCAAGCCAGCGGTGCAACGCTGGCAGCTGCGCTATAAGTCGGCGGTAGAGGCTTTCAGACTAGCCAAGGAGATGTTTGAGCGCACACAGAAGACGGGCGATGCGGTGCTGATTGCGAACGCCGAGAAAAGCCTGAAGGAATGCCAGAAGGAAAAAGACGCGCTGGAAATCTTCAAGAAAGACCTAGGCACCTTTGTGCGCTTTTATGAGTTCATGTCGCAGATCGTGGATTACGACGATACCGATCTGGAAAAGCTCAGCCTGTACGCCCGCAACCTGCGGCCCATGTTGCGCGAAACCTTGCTGGATGAAGACGACATCGACCTGGGCAACGTGGAGCTTAGCCACTACCGCGTGGCCAAGATACGCCAGCAGGATTTGCTGCTCAAAGAAAACACGGGTGAGTACAAGCTGGAGCCGGGCGAAGGGCTGGGTACTGCCAAGCCAAAGGACAAGAAAGAGGAGTATCTGTCGCAGATCATCAACCGCCTCAATGAGGTGTTTGTGACGGACCAGCTCACCGACAAGGACATGGTGAACTACGCCTATACGATTCGCGACAAAGTGGGCGAGAACATCAAGGTGATGAAGCAGATCGAGAACAACTCGGCTGAGCAGGCCCTGCTGGGTGACTTCTCGAAGGCCATCGACGACGCCATCCTCGACAGCAGTGATGCCCACCAAAACCAGATGATGCAGCTACTGGCCGACCCCAGTAAAGCCGCAAACTTTGCGCGGATTGTGTTTGATCTGCTGGTGCAGGGGCAGGCTGGGAATCGTTGAAGCCAGATGAAGCTTTAACTGGCCTTTGAGGCCCAGGGCAATGTACAGCCCGACACGTCTCAAAAAATTCAAATTTGTGCTGAGCTGGGTTTTTTGGGGCAAATTCAGAATATGCTTATGCGAATTTTTTTCGCACATATTTTGACTTCGCTGATCTATGACTGAATACCACTTTGGTTGGCGCCAAGGCAACCCGCCGCATGGTGCAGTTGCCGTGCACTTTCCCGATGCTGCAATGGTGTCGGCACTGCCGACACCATTGAGCTGTAACCACATGGACACAATCGTGATGCTCAAAACTCCACAAGTTCGCCAGTTCGAATGCTGGAGTAGCGATATAGGTGGTCGCAAATTGCGACCACCTGGGCATATGCCAGCGGCGGGTAGGACGAGGAGGAAGCGGCGCGGGTTTTTATGTGGCGGCTACGCGGGCTACGCAGAGATTGGTGATGGGCTCGGTGGCGGTGGGGTACTTAAGCAGCGGTGTGGAAGTCAACAGCCTCGGTAATGCAAGAGACAAGAAAACAGGTAGTGCTACTCAAGCATTGAAAGGATTCCCAGTGAAAGTTGTAAACCTAAAAATTGAGAATTTCCGAAGTATTAAAAGTGCTGAGTTGAAGTTTGACGGGCATTGCTTAATCGTTGGAGCAAATAACGTTGGCAAAAGCACCGTATGCGAAGCACTGGACTTGGTTCTCGGGCCTGATCGGATTTCTCGCTTCCCGCCAGTCGAAGAGTTCGATTTTCACAATGCACGCTACTTTGTCCCGAGTGAGGTCGAAGGCGAGGTCCCGACGGCAGTCCCGATCCGCATTGAAGTGATCCTGACGGACATCAATGCCGAAGTTGAAAATCGCTGCGGTCAACACCTGGAGTTTTGGAGCACAGCGGAGAAGCGACTCTTGAATGAGGGTGAGATCGACCAAGCAAATCCGCCCTTGGTCGTAAGTTGCCTACGTCTGGAAACTTTGGCAGTCTACAACCCGGAAGAGGACGAATTTGAGGCGCAGACCTATTATTCGCGCAGCCCTGGCGCAGATCCCGGCGAACCGGACAAAGTGAGCAAAGACGTTAAGCGCATGTTCGGATTCTTGTATCTGAGGGCCGTTCGCACTGGTTCTCGCGCATTAAGCCTCGAGCGTGGATCGTTGCTTGATGTCATTCTGAGACTACGCGGTTCACGGGCAGGTCTGTGGGAAAAGGCCATTGAACGCCTCCGAGACCTCGATATCGAAAAAGATGCAACGCATCTTCACCCAGTTCTCAAGTCAATCGAGGCAAAGCTCGGCATGTACATCGCCTCGGGTGCTACGGGCAGAACTACCAAGCTTCACGTTTCACAACTTACGCGCGAGCACCTGCGTAAGACGATGGCATTCTTTCTTTCGATGTCGAAGGACCAGACTCCGGTACCGTTTCAGCAAGTCGGCACGGGCACGTTGAACGTGCTCGTCTTGGCCCTTCTTTCATTTATCGCTGAACTTAAGCCATCTTCAGTCATATTCGCAATGGAAGAACCAGAAATAGCTGTACCACCCCATACACAACGGCGGATTGCTGAATACCTACTCCGCAATACTACGCAAGCGTTTGTGACTTCCCACTCGCCCTTCGTTATCGAACGTTTCGAGCCTGAGCAAACCCTGCTGTTGTCTCGTGGTCAAGATTCCAGCGTCACGGCAAAAAAAGTGTCAGAAGCCGGTGGGCTAAAAGGCAACGACTTCAACCGCTACGCTAGGCGTGGATTAACGGAATGTATGCTGGGCAAGGGTGCCATAGTGGTAGAAGGATTGACAGAATTTCATGCATTGCCCGCAGCCGCGCGAATTATGGAGGCGCACGACCAAGCACTACAGCCCCTTGACCTTTCCGGTGCAACATTCTTCGATGCAGAGACTGAAAGCAACATGCCAAAGTTTGGCATCTTCTTCAAATCTCTGGGGCTCAAGACTTTTTCGTTTTACGACTTCATTGTGCGATCTCCAGAAAAGAAACAACTCTTAACTGATGCTTTCGACATTGATTTTGAACATCGACATGCTGGCTTTGAGGCACTTGTTGCTGAGGAGATGACTGTGGACAGCCTATGGCGCTTCCTTGAAGATTTGCGAAATTCTGGTGACAACGGCAGCTTCCCCATCCCAGGCGATAGACCAACAGACCTCGAAGTTAAGAAGTTAGCGAAATCAGCATTGAAAGGCAATAAAGGTGCGGGCTGGGCAGCCCGACTTTTTGAGGGTTGTGAGGTCGCGGAATTGCCCGTATCTGTTACTTCCTTCTTAGAAAGGGTCTACTCTGCATTTCCGAAACCGGTCGAAATTTCACTGGAAGATGGTACTGAAGTAATGTTGGATGACGCGTTGCCACCGGGCGCAGAAATCGCTTGAACAAGGAAAATTATGGAAATATGTGCCCTCCGGCAGAGACTCTTGGATTGCAACGGACATGCTCTTGTAATTGGTGGCCCTGGATGCGGCAAGACCACTATTGCGCTCAAGAAGGCGGTGGTCAGGATACGCGAGGGTATGACACTAGGTCAGTCAGTTCTCTTTCTAAGTTTCTCCAGAGCGGCCGTGGCTCGGGTCGGAGAAGCTACTAGACAAGAGGTACCAAAGGATCAGCGTGGAATGCTGAGCATGCAGACTTTCCATTCTTTTTTTTGGACATTGCTCTCAGCTCATGCCTACCTCCTTGGTTGTCCAAAATCGCTTCGCATATTGTTGCCATCTGACGAGCAGGCTCTTTATGGCACGATCAAGAAGAAGGATCGAAATGAGGGGAATATTGATTGGCTGAATTGGCTCGCTGAGCGTGAGAGGCTATTCCGCGAAGACGGCAAGATCGCTTTTGATCTGTTTGCATCGAACGCAGCAGATTTACTATGTAGAAGCGCGCACTTGCGGCGCATCGTGGCACAAAAATATCCATTAATAATCGTCGACGAAGCGCAGGATACGAATGAACACGCTTGGCGCTGTATTGAATTACTGGCGCCGTTCGCTCAGATTATCTGTTTGGCTGACTTGGAGCAACAGATTTTCGACCACCTCCCAGGCGTTGGGCCTGAGCGCATAGTCTCAATCAAGGCCTCGCTCAATCCCTTGGAAATCAATCTCGGTGCACAAAATCACCGCAGTGGCGATACCGAGATCGCCACATTTGCGCAAGACGTCTTATTGGGGGTTGTTCGAGGTTCGCCGTACGCTGGAGTTTCAACGTTCTCATACAACCCAAAGTTAAATCAGCAGAGTTCGATCCTGCGTAGGGCCATAGGTATGCTTCAGCGCGCCATACGCACAGCAACTGGAAAATATGGTAGGAGCATCGCAATTCTGACCCACTCAGGCGCATCGGCAGCCAAGATTTCTGCGGCACTGAACAGTGGGACTAAACCAGTTCGCCACAAGCTGTCATTTGACGAAGCTGAGGCAGTTTTGACGGCGCGGTTCGCCGCATATTTACTGGAGCCGAAGTCGGAAGACACTCGCCTCAACGACCTAGCAACAGCCTTAGAGTTGCTCGCCACAGCAAAACGAGCAGGAGGTCTAGCTGTAGCTAAACAGTGGCAGGAATGGGCTTTGAGGGTTAGAGCTGGAAAAATGCCCAATGCTGGATTTGTTAAGTCAGTACTCGAAGTGATGGATGACTTGCGAGCGCAAAGATATTCAGGTGATCCAGCCAAGGATTGGAACCAGGTAAAGCGCTCGTTGAGAAATGTTGGGAATGGAGAGCTGACAGAGGTAGCTAAGAATCTTGACTATTTGGTGGCCTTCAATCGTGGGAGGCGAATTAGTGGAGGACTCGGTGCTGTATGGGGCCGCGACGGACAGTACACTGGGGCGCGCGAAGTGCTAGATACAGCGCTATCTCAAGATCAAATACTTGGTGGTGTTGACGACCCGCCTGGTGTACAAGTGATGACCGTACACAAATCAAAAGGGAAACAGTTCGATGGTATTGTCCTCATCCGAGAGGGCAGACACGATGGTACTCAGATGGTTTCTTCATTTGTTTGGTGGGGCGATACAGCACCATTTCATCGAAGTCGAAAGATACTTCGCGTGGGCATAACCCGAGCTAAGGTTCACACCTTGATAGTCGATCCGATGTTTCCCAAATGCCCAATCGTCGGCGCTCACAAGCTGTAAGTCACGCACTGTAGCGAAGTGGTGCGGCGTTCAATGCGCCCCGAGGTAGCACCCCTCAGCCCGCTCCCCATCCACTTCATCACCTTCTTCGCTGCACAGCGCGGCAATCAAGGCAAGGTCGGCCACTTGGCCGGGTAGCAGCAGCTCTTCATTCGTCCAGCGCTTGACCAAGTGGCCATTGGCCACGCCGCCGGTGTGTGGGGCTTGGTAGGCGCGGCGGTGTTGCATGGTGATGCCGCTGTTGGCGTTGGCAATGAAGCGGCTTTCGC
>JACCDT010145225.1_pt1 | contig 10256 bp, 10 predicted proteins | sample 7446291 | NCBI WGS metagenome assembly JACCDT01 (sample SAMN15323446, study PRJNA562643) | freshwater metagenome | isolation source: river surface water | place: USA:Blue River Watershed | collected 2017-08-17 | reverse complement strand
TGGGAGCAGGTCCAGGCGATCATGGCCACCAATTCGCGCCAGCGGGCCAGCGATGTCTGGGCTCAGCGATCCAAATATGAATATCTGCTGCGCGGCATGGTGTTCACGCAGGCGGGTGACATTTATCTGCCCACGACGACCCGAAAGAGCAGTGGCAAAGCCTACCGGTACTACGTCGTTAACAAGAACCACAACATGGGCGCCGGCACGGTCTGCATGCCTAACTTGCCCGCCGGTGATCTCGAAAAAGCGGTCATGGAGCAAGTTCTGGCTGTCCTGCGCTCGGGCCAGATGGTCAACAGCTATTGGCAACAGATCCGCGCCAGCAACGCCGAATTGACTGAGCCGCAGGCGATGGTGCTGTTTTTCAAGAACACGGCAAACATCTGGAATACGCTGGGTGCCCAGGCCAAGCAGGACATCGTGCGAACTCTGATCAAGCGTGTGACCGTCACGCCCGAGGGCATTGAACTGGCCTGGCGCTACGAGACCTGGGGGGCGCTCATTGGCGTCATGCCTAAGGGCACGGTCGGCCGTGAACTTCTTGAGATGGAGGCCGCATGAATCATGTGCATGTGATTGGTTCTGGCATGTCCAGGATGGATGAGACAGCTCAGCTGTTGACGTTCGTACCGCTGAAGTTTGCTAAGCGATCCGGCCGAAAGCAGGTCTTTTGGCCCGATGACGCGTCGGCGGAACATGCATCGCCTGCAGCTAGGCCTGACACCACCCTTCTGACGGCCTTGGCCAAGGGATTTCATTGGCAGCGACTCATCGACATGGGCATGTGCAAAAGCGGCACGGAAATCTCCAAGCGCGAGGAACTGGATCTGACGGTGGTCAATGAGTTGCTTCGGCTCACACGGCTGGATCCGCTGATCGTGGAAGACATCCTGGACGGGGCACAACCCATGGGCTTCACCTTGAATTGGTTTGCCAGGAATGCCATGCCCATTGAATGGCCCGCCCAACGGCCTTGGCTTGAGTCGATTGAGGGGGATGCCGCGGACAGCCCTTAGATGGCTCAACCCGACCTAGAAGGGGCATTGACTCCGCTCCTATTTTTATCAATCAACCAAAGAGCCTGGATCCCGGCTCTGGAAAGAACAACCATGAATTCAGCCATGTCAGCTCAGTCGGCTATTCCTGCACTTGGGGGCGTTCCCCAGGAGATTTTTGCTGCCCATCAGGTGCATTTGAGTGGAAGCGATCTTGCCTCGCGTTGGGGCATGAGCCCCAGAACCCTGGAGCGCTGGCGGATGGAGGGGCGTGGCCCCATCTACCTCAAGCTGGGCAAACGTGTGGCGTATTCCATGAGCACGGTCTTGGAGTATGAACAACGCATCACGCACATCTCCACATCCGAGCGGATCCAGCACTGACGCTGGGCAGATGCCCCTACGGCCTTAACCGCAGGCGTGACTCAACGGCTGATTTAAGCGCCTGACCTTTTAGATTTAAACCATATGCGAGCAGCGCAATCTGCTTGCAGGGAGAAACTTTTTCATGCAACAAGCAAGCTATACTGCCGGGCACCCTGTGCCAGGCATCCATTTGAACCACAAGAGCGCACGTGAAATCCATCAGCTCTATAACCATGCGGCGATTTCAAACAGCGATCAGGTGATCTTTGTCGAAGATGAGCTGTCCGCACAGATGCTCATTGAGCGGGGTCACTGTGCCACCACCATCGTGCAGGATTGGCAGCAGCCCTTGGGCTGGACAAATTGGGCGCCACTGCACGGCAAACAAGTGCTCATATGGCCCAAACGGGACAAGCGTGGCTGGGAGCTCGCCATGAAGGTGGGCCAATCTATCTTGAGGGCAGGCAGCCTGACCTGCGACATCCTGGTTCCACCGGCGAACAAGCCCATGGGATGGGATGTCGTCGAGGCCTTGGAAGAAGAATTTGATGTGAATGGCTTCCTGGCTGGTGCCGCACGCCAGGCGATGAAGCCGCTCCCACATTGGGATAGCTTGATCGAGGGCTTGTCCGAAGCCGTGGAGGGCATCGACTATGCAACAGAGAACGGTGTGGCCCAAGCGTTCACCCATCACTTTGAGCGGGATGTGCGCTACTGCCCTGCTTGGGGCAAGTGGTTGATCTGGAACGGCAAGCGCTGGGATATCGATGTGATGATGAAGGTCAAGCACTTGGCGCGGCTGGTTTGTTGCAGTGCAGCGCAATTCACCAGCAAGCCCCATGTGAAAGCCCGCATGACCAGTGCCGGTGCCATTGCGGCCATTGAGCGCATCGTGCGCACCGATCCCCGTCATGGGGTGCCTGTGGAGCATTGGGATGCCAATGTCTGGCTCCTGAACACGCCTGGCGGCATTGTGGATCTGCGCACAGGTGTACTCGGTCCTCACGACCGTGAGCAGCGCATGACGCGGATCACCAGTGCCACCCCCAGCGGCGCATCTGTAGGTTCGCCCAGCAGCCATTGCTCCGTCTGGCTAGGTTTCGTGGCCGATGTGACCGGTGGGGAGCTGGCCTTCCAGGACTACTTGCAGCGCATGGTGGGTTATTGCCTGACGGGTGACATGAGCACGCACGCTTTGTTTTTCCTGTACGGCACGGGCGCCAACGGCAAGTCGGTGTTCGTTAATGTCATCTCTTCGGTCCTGGGGGGATATGCCGCCAGCGCGCCCATGGACACATTCATGCATTCCTACTCGGATCGGCATCCCACGGAGCTTGCGGGACTGCGGGGTGCGCGTTTTGTGACGGCCACCGAGACGGAGCAGGGGCGCCGCTGGAATGAGTCCCGCATCAAGGCGATCACCGGGGGTGATGACATCACGGCGCGCTTGATGCACCAGGACTTCTTCACCTACAAGCCGCAGTTCAAGCTACTCATTGCAGGCAATCACAAGCCTGAGATTCGCAACATTGATGAAGCCATGCGTCGGCGCATGCACCTGATCCCGTTCACGATCACGGTCCCACCGGCGAACCGTGACCCGAATTTGACGGAAAAGTTGTTGGCCGAGCGTAACGGCATCCTTGCTTGGGCACTCGAAGGATGCCTCAAATGGCAGGAGCGCGGCCTCGCACAGCCGCAGTTGGTGGCAGAAGCCACCAAGGAGTACTTTGAGGCTGAAGACGCCATGGGCACCTGGCTGACTGAACGTTGCAAGCTTGGACGCCAAGAGAAAGCTTTGACCGCCACATTGTTCAATGACTGGAAGCTGTGGGCAGAAGCCGCCGGAGAGTACGTGGGTACCCAGCGCCGGTTTTCTGATGGCCTGCTGGCCAGGCGTTTTGAGAAGTGGCGCAACTCCATGGGCGTTCGGGGCTACCAAGGTCTGAGTCTCAAAGAGCCCACTGCGTTGCCTGCAGCCGAAACGCCTGGCAGGGCCGACTAGGAGATGAATGCAACCCCAATGGACACAAGCATTGGGGTTGCCAATTTCATGACACATACGGCGTATGAAAACACTTGTCTTTCTCTCCTGCGCGCGTAGGCGCAAGAAAAAAGAAAAGAAATTAATAGTCAGATGCGTCGAAAACGTCAGTTTCTGCGTCAAAACCGGCCTTGACCGGTTTTGACAGACCAGCGGCGCACAGAAATATCGTCTGGACTGATGAATGTCTGGGGCCAAAGTCGATGGGGCAATCCGCTTTGCTGCTTCAGTGTCCGGGAAATTCCGGGTACAGGTCGCCACTGCTGATGTCGGCCGTGTAGGTGACTTTGTCGAATTCGTCTTCCTGTTCGGCCAGGAAGACGCCGCCGACTGATTGGATGGCCACGCCGTACTTACGGGTGAGGGCGGTCAGATCGGTGATGAAATTTTTGTAGTCGGTTTCGGTTTCGGTTTGGGTGAGCTTCATGGCGTGCCGTTCGTGGTGGCTTGAGTCGGACATGAGGTCCGGGATGTGGCTTTGGTGCCAGCATCGTATGCAGCCTGCAGAGCAGCTTTGATTCCCCAGACGCTCACATCATGAAAATCCAGGCGATCGCTGTGCTGGGTTTGCAGCGTGTCGATCAAAAGATGTTCTTTGGCGAGCCGCTCGAACAGAACGTCAGGTGTGGGCGCTTTGTTCATTGTTTGCCCTCGATCTGGTCGGTCGTGAATCGGTCTCTTGAGTGAGTCATGTCGCTTTTCCTTGATTTACTGAGTTGATCCGGTAAGACGGATTGACGCTCTGTTTCAAGAAAAAGCCAAGTCAATTTCTTGAGGTGTTGCAGACAACTGACGGCGGGATTTTGGTGACACGCATGACCGCCAGGAAGCGTTCAGGCCCTTGGGTCGCGAGGGGATGCCGTGGCGCCAAAAGAGTGCGCTATGCATGGCTCTATGACGATGGGATCTGCATCCCAGGGGGGAGGGGGGTTAAATCTCTACGAGGTCGCGATCAAGATGCGTTGGCCTGCGCAAATTTTTGTGCGTGCAAATTGAACTAGGGGGGGGGTTCGGTGCGGTCAGCGCTGATTTGAACTGTGCGTGATGGCAGTTCGATTCTTGACCGAGCCACCATGATTCAACGCCCAACCCCTCTCGGTTGGGCGTTTTTATTTGTGCTTCCCCCATTACACGCGGGGAACAGACGCATTCTGCGTGTGCCGGGGGGATGCCTTGGACAGGGTCCGTTACGGCCAGTTTGACTCTTTTCTGCCCTCTGTTCTCTGCAAAGAGACGCCAACTCTTTCGCCACAGCACACGCACATCGCCTTGTGCGACAACGACCTATGCGTGTGTCGATTCTTTGAGTTCGACAGAACACTTGGTGGAGCAGATGGAAGAAAAAGCGATCGGAGCTTATCACAGCCTTTTAGCCACTGATCTAGCAAGCCGCCCACATAGGCCTTGGGCAGGTTGTGCCCGCCATCTGGGACAACGGTAACGCGAATGCCCGTCAGCATGCCAAAGGCTTGCACGTTGGCCGGAATGCTTTGCCAGTCCTCTGAGCCAACATGAATCTCAGACCTGGTAGGTGCGGGGAACTGTCCAGCTTCGGCCAATTCTTTGAGCCGCGTCGGGCGCGGTGGCGAAAACGTGGTGCGCGTTTCATCGCTCGTGAATTCGCCCACGATGGGTGAGAGCATCAGCACCCGCCCGGGAAATGGTGGCATCTGAGACTGCGCATGTAGGAAAAGGTACGAGCCGTACCTCACCCGGACTGCTTGGCAAAGTACGCGGCGGCCTTTTTTAAGATGTCGCGCTCCTTGGTCACTCGCTTGAGTTCAGCCTTCAGGCGCCGCAGCTCCTCGGTCTGGGAAAGTTCTCCTGCCGTTGACCCGGGGGCAATTGCTGCTCCTTCATCCACTTGTACAGGCTGTGGGTGCTGACCTCAAGGCGGGCAGCAACCTCTGCCACCGTGTGACCCCGTTCAATGAACTGGCGGACCGCTTCGATCTTGAATTCTTCTGGAAATCTTTTCTGATTCATGGCGCCTCCTATTAGGCCTCAGGTTGGAGGCTCAGAGGTGTCTACTGTTCCGGGTCGATTCAATTTAGGGGCTCGTGTTTCATGCACGGCAAGGCTCGCTTTGAACATTGGCAATTCCACAATGGCGGAGCAGTCGCCACAATCGAAACACAAGTTTTAAAACTGCTTTGACTGAGATGTTCATGACCAATCCGAACCGCTCCCATGCGACCCAGGCAAAAGCCCAGCCGAAACCCCTGTCGGGGCTCTTGGTGGTCGCTTTGGAGCAAGCCGTAGCTGCCCCTTATTGCTCCAGTCGCCTGGCCGATGCCGGCGCCCGTGTGATCAAGATCGAGCGCCCTGAGGGTGACTTTGCCCGGGGCTATGACCGCCATGTGCATGGCGAGTCCACTTATTTTGTCTGGATCAACCGCGGCAAGGAGTCGGTGGCGCTGAACCTCAAGCAGCCCGAAGACCTGGCAGTGCTCGAGCGCATGATCGCGGATGCCGATGTGTTTTTGCAAAACTTGGCCCCGGGTGCTGCGGCCCGGCTGGGCCTGGGTTCGGCCAAGCTGCGCGAGCGCCATCCGCGCCTGATCACTTGTGACATCAGTGGTTACGGTGAGCACGGTTCACAGCAAGAGATGAAAGCCTACGATTTGCTGGTGCAGGCCGAGTCGGGTTTGATTTCGGTCAGCGGTGCACCGGGCGATTGGGGGCGCATTGGCGTTTCGCTGTGCGACATCTCGGCGGGCATGAATGCACTGATCGGCATCCAGCAAGCTTTGTTGCAGCGCGCCGTGACAGGCCAGGGCAGCGGGGTGCATGTGTCGCTGTTCGATTCGGCGGCAGAACTGATGAGCGTGCCTTATCTGCAAGCCCAGTACGGTGGGCGTGCGCCCGACCGGGTTGGGCTCAAGCACCCGTCCATTACGCCCTATGGTGTGTTCACCTGTGCCGATGGCCGTGAGCTGGTGATTTCAATCCAGAACGAGCGCGAGTGGGCCGAGTTTTGCCGTCAGGTGCTCAAACGCCCCGATCTGCTGCAAGACCCCCGTTGCGCCAACAATGCGGCACGCTGCGCCCACCGCGAGTTTGTCGATGGTCTGGTGAGCGAGGTCTTTGCCGCGCTGGGCAGTGGCGAAGTCATTGACCGCTTGACGTCAGCGCAGACCGCGTATGGCAACGTCAATTCGGTCTATGACCTGATCCAGCACCCGCAATTGCGCACGCGCGCCATGCCTGTCGGGCAGCAGCGTGCGCGACTGCCTGCATTGCCCTGGCAGGTGGAGTGGGAGGATGCCGACTATCCACCAGCTCCACGCATCGATGAACACGGTGCGGCCTTGCGAGCCGAGTTCGCTGCCACCAAATCCTCCGTTTTTTGAACCCCTTTTTGACCCTGATTGGAGACCACCTGTGAGCACACCTAAAACCTACGTCAAACGCCTGGGCATCTTGCGATGCAAGGACGGCATGAGCCACCAGGAATTCACTGAGCACTGGCTCAAGCGCCACGCTGCCTTGTGCCTTAAGTTGCCGGGCCTGCGCCGTTATTCGGTCAACCTGGTGGATCGTGCGCGTTTTCCGCATTTCGATTACGACGGGTTTTCCGAGCTCTGGTTCGACTCCGAAGAGGCTTTGGTCAGCTCGCTGTCCAGTCCGGAAGGCAAGACCTTGCTGGCCGATCTGCCGAACTTCGCCAAGGACGTCTCGCCCATCATCTCGGTCGAGCACCAGATGCTCTGGCCCTGAAGGAGTGAACACATGAAATCCTTGCAAAACAAAATTGCGATCGTTACCGGTGGTGGTGCCGGTTTCGGTGAAGGCATTGCCCGCCTGTTCGTCGAAGAAGGCGCACGCGTGTTGATTGCCGATCTGGACTTCGACCGTGCAAAGGCCGTGGCCGCCAACCTTGGCGCCGCTGCGCACGCCGTCAAGTGCGACGTGTCGCGTGCACAGGATGTGCAAGCGGCCGTTGATGCCTGTGTGCAGCAGTTCGGTGCGCCCCAGATTGTGGTCAACAACGCAGGCACCACACACCGCAACCAGCCTATGCTGGATGTGGACGAAGCCACGTTTGACCGCGTGTTCAACGTCAACGTGAAGTCGATTTATCACATGACCCGTGCAGTGGTGCCGATTTTGCGCCAGCAAGGCCAGGGCTCGATCATCAACATCGGTTCCACGGCGGGCTTGCGTCCACGTCCAGGCTTGACTTGGTACAACGCTTCCAAGGGCGCGGTCAATTTGCTGTCGAAGTCGATGGCCGCTGAACTGGGGCCTGATGGTATACGTGTCAACGCCATTTGCCCGGTGATGGGTGCGACCGGCTTGATCGAGCAGTTCCTGGGCACAGCCGACTCGCCCGAGGCGCGTGCCCGCATCACCGCAGGCATTCCGCTGGGCCGCATGTCGACCCCGAACGATGTGGCGCAAGCGGCGCTGTATTTGGCCAGCGATGCTTCTGCCTTCATCACGGGTGTTGAATTGCCGGTGGACGGCGGACGCACCATTTGATGATGTGCCCGAGAGGCTTCCATGTCGGCGCGTGAGCGGCTGGCACTGTATGGTTGTGACGAGCCCTTGCCGCATCGCCTGTCGCTGCGCGCGGGGCCCTTGTCGCTGGAGCTGGTGGGTGGGCGTTTGGGGCCGGTGTATGCCCATGGCCATGAGGTCTGGCATGGTCTGGCTTTTTTGTTTCGGGATGCCGGTTGGGGCACGCCTGAGCCGGTGTTCGAGGTGCAGCACCACCACATCGAGGTTGCCGGTTTTGCACTGACCTTACGGGGGCACATCCCTTGTGCGCCCGAGGATGTGGCGGGCCAGCCTGCTGAGGGTGCCCGCATTGAACTGGCGTTGCAGTTGCGTGGTGATGCCGATGGGGCTGTGCATTTACTGGCCCAGGCCATGCCTAGCCACGACCTGCTGAGCAACCGCTGTGGCTGGGTCCTGATGCACCCGATGTCGGCGGCGGGTTGTGCCATTGAGGTGCGGCATGTGGATGGCCGAGTCAGCTTGTCCACCTTGCCGCAAGAAGTTCCCGCCTGGCCGCCCTTTATGGGCATACGCGGTTTGCGTCACGAATATGCACCGGGTCATTGGGCTGAAGCCTTGTTGCCCGGAGAAGATTACGAACTGGAGGACCAGCGCAACAACGCGGATGCCTCCTTCAAGACCTATAGCCGCTCCAACTGCATGCCCCGGCCCTATGTGCTGCGGCAAGGTCAGTCGTGGACGCGTGAGTTGCATTTGCGTTTGCTAGGTCAGTCGCCTGAACAGGCGTGTGCCGTGGCATCGCCACGCTTGCGTTGGCCTTTGACGCAGGATGCCGCGCCCGTCATTCGTCTGGGACTGGCCATGACCCCCGACATGACGCGCCAGCCTACGGCCTGGGTCTTGGACGTTTTGGCGCAGTGGCGTCCGGCTTTCCTGCACCTCACGTTTTGGACCGACACACGGGATGCAGGCGTGGATTGGTCAGGCATGCGCACCTTGTTGCAAGCCGCAGGTGCTTCGCTGCGGCTGGACGTGTGCGGCCTGGAGGGACTCGGTCAAGGCGGTCAGGCCGATGCGGTTTTTCATGCGCTGGCGCAGCAGTTGGCGCAGGCTGGTGTGGTGCCCGCTGCGGTGGTGGCTTTGCCTTGTGGCGCAGAGGCTGCCTGTTTTTTGCGAGAGCTTTTTCCGGCCTCGGCCATCGGCGGTGGCACGCCCCATTTTTTTGCCCAACTCAATCGGCTCGAAGTCAGCGGTGGCGAAGATTTCATGGCGTTCACGGTTTGCCCCATCGTGCATGGGGCCGATGACGAGGCTGTGATGAATGGACTGCAAAGCCTACCGTCCATGCTGGAGACGGCGCGACGTCGGCATCCCGCACGCGACTGGCACCTTGGCCCCAGCGCTTTGTCTGCGCGTGCTAGCCCGCTGGGCCGTCAGCCGCGAAGCGATGGACAAAAACGCATGGCCCTGGCGTTCCGTGACCCGCGCAGTCGTGGTCTGTTTGGCGCGGCCTGGTTGCTGGGTCACCTGGCTGCGGCCGCCCATGCCCGAGTGCAAGCCTTGAGCTTGCCGCCGCTGGTGGGTGAGGATGGCTTGTTTTACTCGTCCGGTGAGGCGTGGCACATGACACCTTCGGCCGCTTTGCTACAAGTGTGTTGCCGTTGGCACACCCTGCAGAATGTCCCGCTGCAAGCGGCGGACGATCTTGGCACATCCACTCCGACGTGGCCCCTGGCCGCCATAGCAGGTCGCCATGGGGAATGCTGGCAAATCTTGGTGGCCAACCTCCGCGCGCATGCGCAGACGCTGCACTGGCTTGATGGCAATCGCTTGGCGTCATGGGCGGTGCTGGATGCCCAGTCCTGGTCGCAGCACCAAGACTCACTCATAAGCAGTCCCTGGCGCGAGCTGGGTGACTGTCCCGTCGAGCTGGTTTTGCCGCCCTATGGCCTGGCCCTCATCGACCTGCCTCTTTCATCCGAAGGCTGAACATGCTCCCCGATATTGACTCTTTGGCCTTGTTCGTTCGTGCTGCCGAACTGCGCAGCCTGACCAAGGCGGCCGAGGCCTCACACATTGGCCTGGCCGCAGCCAGCCGCCGCATGGCTTTGCTGGAACACCGCTTTCGCACCACTTTGCTCGAGCGCTCTTCACGCGGCGTGGAGATGACCGCAGCCGGGGCATCCTTGCTGCCGCATGCACGCGCTTTGCTGGTCGAACTCAACCAGATGCAGGCTGAAATGCGTGACCATGCCAACGGCCGCAAAGGCGCCTTGCGCCTGCTGGCCAATACCTCGGTGATCACCGACACCCTGCCCAACGATCTGGCTGCGTTCGCCCACCACAACCCGGATGTGAAAGTGATCATGCAAGAACGCTGGAGC
>JACCDT010038680.1_pt1 | contig 10263 bp, 12 predicted proteins | sample 7446291 | NCBI WGS metagenome assembly JACCDT01 (sample SAMN15323446, study PRJNA562643) | freshwater metagenome | isolation source: river surface water | place: USA:Blue River Watershed | collected 2017-08-17 | reverse complement strand
CTTGTATTCACTTCTTAAAAAGGTGATTGGGTTTTCTGTGCGTGCCATTCAATGTCTCTGAGAGGATCTTTGGTTAAATATTTAAAGCAATTAAATTGTTACTAATATCAATTAAAACTTCACAAACAATGTCACTACACCAATGCCAATAAAGATGACCGCAGCAATTGCGTGTACCCATTTGATTGGTAGTGCTTTAGTGAATTTTTTCCCTAGCCAAACTGCAGGAGCATTCGCTAGCATCATGCCAACGGTAGTACCCATTACCACGGCTAGTAAATCATCATAGCGTGCACCCAAAGCCACGGTGGCAACTTGGGTTTTATCACCCATTTCAGCGATAAAAAATAAAGAAGTAGTGATGGTGAAGACTTTCCAAGAGCTACCAGTTGGAGGAGCCTCTTCGTCACCATCGAGTTTGTCAGGGATTAAAAGCCATAGACCCAAAGCTATAAATCCCCCACCTAAGATCCATTTCATGACTTCTGGGCTGATCCATGCGGAAATGGCGCTTCCCAAAAAAGCCGCCATCGCATGATTAAGGAGGGTGGCAATAAAGATTCCCCAGATGATGGCCCAGTGATGGTCTTTGTATCTTGCAGACAGCATTAGGGATAAAAGCTGCGTTTTATCGCCAATTTCGGCGAGGGCAACAATGCTAGTTGCCAAAAAAAAGTAATTTAAATCCATTTAAAAACAATAGGTTAGTAGATTAATGATGTTTTAGTTAAAAACTATTGGAAAAATTAATAAATACAATTTAACTATCAAGTTGTTTTAGACATAAACTACGTCTGTCTAGTTAGATTGCTGTGTGTATTTGGATGACCAAAGCCATATAGCTATCGTAACCGACTTAGAAGTTAAATCTATCGATAGGAGTAAAAAAATGCCAACATTAAAAGGTAGCAAAACAGAACAGAGCTTGAAAGAAGCTTTTGCTGGTGAGTCAATGGCTAACCGCCGTTACTTGTATTTCGCGAACATGTGCGATATCGCTGGTGAGAACGACACAGCAGCATTGTTCCGTTCAACAGCTGAAGGTGAAACTGGTCACGCACACGGTCATATGGAGTTCTTGATCGAAGGCGGCGCTGGCGAGCCAGGTACAGGTCTTCCAGGCCGTACACCAAAAGAAGCTCTAGAAGCTGCTGTTCATGGTGAAACACACGAGTACACAGATATGTACCCTGGTATGGCTAAGACAGCCCGTGACGAAGGATTCGACGAGATCGCTGATTGGTTCGAAACTTTGGCAAAGGCTGAGCGTTCACACGCTAACCGTTACCAGAAAGCTTTGGAAGCACTAGGCGCTTAATACGCCCAGTTCTAAAGGCTTTTTAAGGATTCCTGGGATGCAAATCTCGGGAATCTCATAAAGAGTCTTGAGTTAATTAAATAGATTTAATCAACAAATACATATACAAAATTAAAAATACAGAAGGTGAATAGTATGAGTCAGAGAGAAGGTAACTTAGAAGCCCCAACAAGACACGCCCTTGATTGGAAAAATCCTGATTTTTACAATGAAGAATCTCTCAATAAAGAGCTAGAGCGTGTATTCGATATTTGCCATGGCTGCCGTCGCTGCGTGAGCTTGTGCGGTTCATTCCCTACATTATTTGATTTGGTTGATGCCACTGAAGATGGTGAAGTTCATGGCGTTGATAAGAAAGACTATGACAAGGTAGTTGATCAGTGCTACTTGTGTGACCTTTGTTACATGACCAAGTGCCCATACACACCACCGCACGTTTGGAATCTTGATTTCCCACACTTGATGTTGCGTGCAAAAGCCATCAAACACAAGAAGGGTGAAACAAGCTTCCGTGACAACCTATTATCATCAACTGACAAGATGGGTAGCTTCGCTGGTATTCCAATTGTGACCAAAGCTGTTAATGCAGTGAATAGTACAAAAGTGATGCGCTCTGTGATGGAAACAACCTTGGGCGTTGATAAGGATGCATGGATTCCTGAATATGCTCCGCAAACATTCAAGCAAGTTGCTAAAGAGTCTGCAGCATGGCCTGTGAAAGCTGGCGAGAAGACGCCTGGTAAGGTTGCTGTATATTCAACATGCTTCATTAATTACAACGAACCAGGCATTGGCCAAGATTTGTTGAAGCTATTAGCTCACAACGAAATTCCTTACAAGTTGGTTGAAAAAGAAGCTTGTTGCGGTATGCCAAAGTTAGAGATGGGTGACTTAGAGTCTGTTGCTAAAAACAAAGACATCAATATTCCACAATTGGCTAAATTGGCAAAAGAGGGATATGCGATTGTGACTCCAATCCCATCATGCACATTGATGTTCAAACAAGAGTTGCCTTTGATGTTCCCTGATGAAGCTGATGTTCAGTTGGTCAAGGAAGCCATGTGGGATCCGTTTGAGTACCTTGTAGCACGTAACAAAGATGGTTTGTTGAAGAATGATTTCAAAGTTGAGTTGGGTAAAGTGAGTTACCACGTACCTTGTCACTTGCGTGTGCAAAACGTTGGTAAGAAAACACTAGAAACTCTACAAATGATTCCTGGTACAGAAGTGAATGTGGTCGAGCGTTGCTCAGGTCATGCTGGTACTTGGGGTGTGAAGAAAGAGTTCCACAAGACTGCTATGAAGATTGGTAAGCCAGTATTTAAAAACATGGCCAGCACTGAACCTGATTTCATCAGCTCAGACTGCCAGCTAGCTGGACACCACATTGAACAAGGTATGGAAGAGGGCGGGATGAAGAAGTCGCAAATGGCTCATCCAATTTCTCTTTTAGCTAAGGCATACGGCCTTTAATTGAATCGTTAGGAGTAGGTAGATGGAGATGACAATGGGTAAGATCAAGCGTGAAGATTTACTATCGCTAGAAGCGTATTACAAAGCACGCCCTGAAATGCGTCTTAAGGCAATTGCCGAGCGTAAAAAAAGAACAGTGATTTTGGGTGAGCATCTCAATATGATTTTTGAGAACAAGTATTTAATGCAATACCAAATTCAAGAAATGCTTCGCGTTGAGAAAATCTTCGAAGATGAAGGTATTCAAGACGAGATGGAAACATACAACGCTTTGGTTCCTGACGGCACGAACTTCAAAGTGACCATGAAGCTAGAGTACGTCAATGAAGCAGATCGTAAGATTGCTTTGGCTAAATTGATCGGTATCGAGCACCGTGTGTTTGTTGAAGTAGAAGGTCAGCCTCGTGTTTACGCGATTGCCAACGAAGATTTGGACCGCACAACTGCTGATAAGACTTCATCTGTTCACTTCTTGAGATTTGAATTAACTCAAGACATGATCAAGTCATTGAAAGCTGGCGCTCAATTGAAGGTGGGTTGTGATCACAAGGAATACCCATCACACGTTGAATCTTTACCTCCTGAGACTTTGGCTTCATTGATTGAAGATTTAGTCTAAAGAGCAATATTTGGCTGTAAAGGCCAGATAGATAGTTCGATGTAAAAAATGCCGCTGATGCGGCATTTTTTATTGGTATTTGGGGCAATTATTTCCAGCCTATTTTCAACTTATTTCCAACCCAATTCTCTGGCAATGAATTTTTTAGCCTGTTCTGTTTGTGGGTTCTTAAAAAAGTCTTCTGTTTGGCAGGCTTCAAGGCATACACCTTGATTTAAGAAAACAACTTGATCTGCGAGTGCTTGAACTTGTCCTAGGTGATGTGAGGTAAAGATGACGCCGCAGCCATCATCCGCCATCTGTTGAATGATGGCTTCGACTTGTTCAGTAGTGCTCGGGTCTAAGTTAGCCGTTGGTTCATCCAAAAGAATGATCTTCGGGCGTTGGCACTTTGCTCTGGCCAAACTCAAGCGTTGTCTCTCGCCAGCAGAGAGCTTTAAGGCTGATTGATTTTTAAGATGAGTGAGTCCTACTAAAGCCAATGCTTCGTCAATATCGTTTTCTGTGATTTTGTATTTACTAATACTGTCTTTAACAATCGCCATATTGGTTCTGACGCTTGCCTTGATGAGGGGCGTGTGGTGCAACACCAAAGCGGATTCAAGTTCAGCCGAGCCAGGCTTGTAAGTGCCTGCATCTGCCTCTATTGCGCCATGTAAAAGTTTTAGCAGAGTTGTTTTGCCCGAACCATTTGGGCCGATCACGGCAGTGATGCCTTGTCTTGGAATTTGGGTTGAAATAGAAAGAATATTGCGTTCATCACGATGAATCACAATATCGTTCAAGTCAATCATCAAGTCTTTATCCATAGCGACGCTCAGCAAAAGATTTGATGATTGCTGTCATTAAGTTGGCCAGTAAAACAACGCCCAATAGAACAAGACCTAAGGCAAGAGCAAGGGGTAAGTCACCCTTGCTGGTTTCTAACGCAATCGCCGTGGTCATGGTGCGTGTCACACGGTCAATATTGCCGCCCACAATCATCACAGCGCCAACTTCAGAAATAGCTCTGGCAAAACCAGCGAGCAGAGCAATAGATAAGGAGAAACGACAGTCCCATACCAGCCATTTGAGTTTTGCGGTGATTGGTAGTCGCAATGCTGACATGGTCTCACCATGAATGCGCCAGCCATCTTCAATGATCTGACGGGTGAGGGCTGCAATGAGTGGTGTGGTTAAAACGGACTGAGCCAAGATCATGCCTTTGGTGGTGAATAGCCAATTCAAATCTCCCAATGGGCCAGTTCGGGACAAAAGAAGATAAATGACGACACCGACAATCACCGTTGGTACACCCATCAAACTATTTAAAACAACAATCAGACCTTGTCTGCCTGGAAAATTTTGGATGGCAATGAATGCGCCCAAAGGCATGCCCAATAAACAGCCCACCAAAAGAGCCGTGATACTGACTTGCAAAGAGACAAGCACGATGCCTACCAAATTGGCATCGAGTGTTTCTAAGAGGGAAAAAGCATCATTGAAGGCCGATAACATGGCGATAGCTTAATGGTTTTTTCGACCTCGTGTTTAAACGAGGTCGAATACTGTGAGTCAGTTGGAGAATACTAATCAGTTACAACTGATCGATATTATTTTTTAGCGTTAGGGAAAAAGCTTTGCTGCCCTTCAACTTTATAGCTAGCAATTGTTTGTTGACCTTCACTTGAAATGATCCAATCAATGAATGCCTGACCTTCAGCTTTTTTGACATGAGGATGCTTGCTTGGGCTAACCAACATCACACCGTATTGGTTGAAAAGCTTTGGATCACCTTCCACCAAAATAGCCAAATCACCTCTGTTTTTGAAGGTCAACCAAGTGGCGCGATCAGATAGGATGTAACCATTCATGCCTGAGGCTGTGTTCAAAGCAGGGCCCATGCCTGAGCCTGTTTCTTTGTACCAAGGTTGTGTGGCTGAAACCTCTATGCCAGCACCTTTCCAATAGCGCAATTCCGCAGCATGCGTACCACTCTTATCACCTCTAGAGATGAATGTAGATTTTGAGTTAGCAACCTTTTGAAGGGCTACTTGAATATCTTTGCCGCCGTTGATTTTCGCTGGGTCAGCTTTTGGGCCAATCAATACAAAGTCGTTGTACATGACTTCAATGCGTTTTTCAGCAAAGCCTTCAGCAACGAATTTTTCTTCAGCCACTTTGTCGTGAACCATCACCACGTCGGCATCACCGCGACGACCGATGTCCAATGCTTGCCCAGTGCCAACAGCCACCACTTTGACTTGAATGCCTGTTTTTTTCTCAAAAGCAGGGAGGAGGTGCTTAAAAAGACCTGACTGCTCTGTCGATGTAGTTGATGAAAGAATGATGCTTTTTTGAGCATGGCTTAGTCCAATAGTGGAAAAAGCCAATACTGTTACAGCACTCATTTTTAAAATATAACGTCGGTTCATCTTGTCTCCTTTGTAGTAATGGCTATATCATCAACAATCATTTAAACAATATCAATATGCAACAAATTTCATATGCAAATTAAGATCAAGCCCAATGTTTTTATTCATAAAAAACATAAAGTTCACACCGATCCAGTAGATTTAAGTTGGGTGGCCGGATTGCTTAGAGGGGTCCAGGACGGGCGTTCTTTGCAGTCTGCAGCCGAAATCATGGATATGTCTTATCGAACCCTTTGGAATCGTTTAAAGGCTGCGGAAAAGGAGCTGGATTGCCGTCTTTTGATGAGTGTAAAAGGCCATGGCTCGACTTTGACAGATGCTGCCAAAACCCTTCTGTCGATTGTGGATGAGGTAGAAAAAGAGTTTTCTAGCGTGAGTAAAGAGCAAGAAAAAAGATTACAGCTTCATTTGGAAAGCTTGAATAGTGAAGATCATAAAAAATGGTTATTTTGCGCCAGTAATGACCCCATATTGGAAGAATCGGTTCAAGGAGTTAATGCTTTTGAGCTTCGAACCATGGGTTCTGGCCAAGCCTTAGAACGATTGCTGTCAGGTGATGCTGATTTGGCAGGATTTCATGTGCCTGATGATGACAGTATTTCTGCGGTACGCAGACGTTTATCTGCTGAAGGGATTCAGGCTTACCCAGTGATGAGGCGTAGTCAGGGACTAATTGTTGCGAAAGGTAATCCTTTGGGCATCAAGCAATTGAGAGATTTGGCTCGACCTGAAATTCGATTTATCAATCGTCAACGAGGTGCTGGCACTCGATTGTTATTGGATAAGCTTTTGGATGTGCAAGGTCTCCCATCACAAAAAATCAAAGGCTATCAGCGTGAAGAGTTCACTCACAGCGCGATTGCGACTGCAATTTTGGCAGGAACCGCGGATGTCGGTGTCGGTCTTAAAAGTGTGGCTATTGAGTATGGCCTGAACTTTATTCCATTGGGCGATGAAACCTATTTCTTGGCCATGTCACCGAGTTTGATTAAACGCAGTGCGGTGAGTGAGCTGATTCGAAAGATACGTGCAGCCGCAGAAGACAAGGCTGGATATCAATCGGTCAAGCTCAGACAAAAGAGTAAGTAATAAATAAGTAGTTATAAAAATCGATAAATATCAACTTTTTAGACTTTTGATAAATCGTTTAGAATCTCGCTCTATGGGAATTTCACTTAAACGCCACTTGTCACATTGGATCGCAGTATTTGCGGTTCTGATGAGTTCTATGGCGCCTACAGTTTCCCAAGCAGTGTCATTGGCTCAAAATGGTCAGGGCATATCCATGGAGGTATGTACCACGACTGGCGTCAAAATGACCCAAGTGATTGATGCTACTGATGCTGATGAATCAGCTCAAGCAACTGTCCAGTGTCCTTTGTGCGTGGTTCATGGCAACTTCGTGCTTCCTTTGAATCATGAGCTTTCATTCGCAAAGCCTGAAAACAATAGTATTTATCCCCAGCTTTTCTATCAGTCACCCAAGCCATTATTTGCTTGGGTTGCACTTCCCTCTAGAGCTCCTCCCGCACTCGTTTGATTCTTAAGGTCGGCAACTATCTTTAGTTGCTCGGTATTGGAATGCGCACGCGCATTCAAAACAGATTCAATTGGAGTAATAAATGAAATTCATCAGATCTATAGTTTTTGCATTATTTGCCACTTTATCGTTTGCTAGCGCTGCTGGCCCTAATGATCCATTGTTTGTTAGCTTGACCAGTGATGATGTTGACAGAGCAAGAATGGCTTTGAATTTTAGTAAGCACCATTTTGAAAATGGTCATCCCTTGAGTATATTCTTGAGTGATAAGGGTGTTCATATAGGTGTTAAGTCAGGTTCAAAGCAGTATGCAGAGCATCAGAAAATAATTTCTGATGTCATTGCAAAAGGTGGTTCAGTCATCATGTGTCCAATGTGTTTAAGACATTTTGGATTTTCTGAAGCAGATTTGATTCCTGGTATCAAGATGGGTAATCCCAAAACAACTGGGGATGCTTTGTTTAAAGATGGCACTAAAACACTTAGTTGGTAAACGTTTAATTTAGGAGATGTAAATGAAAAAAGTACTAATGAGTTCTATGGTTATTGCTTCAACATTCTTTGCGGGCGTGGCTTTTGCTAGCAACGAAGTAAGAGTTGGTAATTTGAAATTAGAAAATCCTCAGGCTAGAGCGACTGTGCCTGCTCAAAAGATGAGTGGTGGCTTCTTGAAGATTGAAAACAAGGGTGGAGCTGATAAGTTGATCTCAGCATCATCATCAGTTTCTAAGACCATGGAGCTTCATACCATGGTGATGGACGGTAACGTCATGAAAATGCGTGAAGTGAAGGGTATTGATGTTCCTGCCAATGGCTCAGTTGAATTAAAGCCAGGTGGTTTGCACTTGATGTTCATGGATTTGAATGAGCAACTAAAGCCAGGTTCAACATTTAAAGTAAAACTTAAATTTGAAAAAGCGGGTGAGGTTGAAGTTCCATTCCAAGTGATGGATATGAGACCTGCTGGACATGGTCATTCAGGACATGGACACTCTAAGTAAGTTACGAAGTAGGCTGCTAAGTAAGTTACTGAGTAAGCTGATTAGAGATTAATGTAATAAAGAAAAAGCCGCATCATTTGCGGCTTTTTCTTTTTGTCAGCAGTCAATCAATGACTGCTGACAAATGGATGATGCTTAATCCAAGTTTCTATCAGTCACAGCACCTTTACTTGCAGAACTGGCAAGACGTGCATACTTGGCCAATACACCGCGGGTGTAGCGTGGCTGAGGTTGCTTCCATGCTGCACGACGCTTAGCGATCTCTTCATCACTCACGTTCAGTTGAATCAATAGCTTGTGCGCATCGATAGTCACTGAGTCGCCATCATTGATCAAGGCAATGGTGCCTCCCACATAGGCTTCAGGAGCCACGTGACCCACCACCATGCCCCATGTGCCGCCAGAGAAGCGACCATCGGTGATGAGACCGACAGACTCACCAAGACCTTGTCCTACCAGTGCTGAAGTAGGAGCGAGCATTTCGCGCATGCCAGGACCACCCTTAGGGCCTTCGTAACGAATCACCATCACATCGCCGGCTTTGATCTTGTTGGCCATGATGGCTGCCATGGCGTCATCTTCAGAATCAAACACTCTTGCTGGACCTGTGATGCTTGGGTTCTTTAGACCTGTGATTTTTGCCACGCAACCCTCTGGAGAGATGTTGCCTTTCAAAATCGCAAGGTGACCTTGCGCGTAGATTGGGTTAGCTAAAGTCTTGATCACGTCTTGATCGGCGCGAGGTACTGAAGGAACATCTTTCAGTGTTTCTGCGATTGTTTTGCCAGTGATGGTCATGCAATCACCATGCAATAAACCGCCATCCAACAAAATCTTCATGACTTGTGGAATGCCACCAGCTTGGTGCAAATCAGGAGCCAAATACTTGCCTGAAGGTTTCATGTCGGCAATCACCGGAACGCGACGACGAATTCTTTCAAAGTCATCGATGGTCCAATCAACTTCAGCAGCGCTGGCAATTGCTAAGAAATGCAACACAGCATTGGTTGAGCCACCCACAGCCATGATCACTGTGACAGCATTTTCAATTGCTTTCTTGGTGATGATGTCGCGTGGTTTTAGATCATTTCTGATGGCTTCAATCAAAACACGTGCTGATTCAGCAGCACTGTCCACTTTCTCTTGATCAACGTTTGACATGGTTGATGAATACGGCAAGCTCATGCCTAGAGCTTCAAATGCGGAGCTCATGGTGTTGGCTGTGTACATACCGCCGCAAGATCCACTGCTTGGGCATGAATTCTGTTCAATGCCTTTGAAGTCTTCTTCGCTTAAGCGACCTGAAGTAAATTCGCCCACGGCTTCAAATGCTGAAACGATGTTCAGTTCTTTTCCTTTGTAATGACCAGCTTTGATGGTGCCGCCATAGACATAAATACTTGGAACGTTGGTGCGGGCCATCGCCATCATGCCGCCTGGCATATTCTTATCGCAACCACCTACGACCACTACGCCATCATGCCAAAGACCGTTCACACAAGTCTCGATCGAATCAGCAATCACTTCACGAGACACCAATGAGTACTTCATACCCTCTGTGCCCATGCCGATGCCGTCTGAAATAGTCGGAGTACCAAATATCTGAGAATTTCCACCAGCTGCTTCTAGCGCTTCTTCAGCAGCATTAACAAGTCGTTGCAAACCACTGTTACATGGGGTCACTGTGGAGTGACCGTTTGCAATACCAACCATAGGTTTATTGTCAAAATCAGAATCTTTGTAGCCCATCGCGTAATACATCGATCTATTAGGGGCACGTGCTACGCCTTCTGTGATTGTTCTAGAACGCTCATTCATGCGCTTAGGCTTTTTTTGCTCTGACATACAGTATCTCCAAGGGCTAATTTTTAGCAATTTTGTGTGTAAAACGCTATTTT
>JACCDT010310373.1_pt1 | contig 10264 bp, 26 predicted proteins | sample 7446291 | NCBI WGS metagenome assembly JACCDT01 (sample SAMN15323446, study PRJNA562643) | freshwater metagenome | isolation source: river surface water | place: USA:Blue River Watershed | collected 2017-08-17 | reverse complement strand
GCCGCCCACCGATGTGCGAACCAGCGTCGCCCCTCGTACCAGAAGGATCCATATGGGAAGTTGTGCCCGCGGCCCGATGTCTGGCCGCCTACCCACAGGACGCAACCGGTCTCGGGCTCGAAGCGGCACTTTTCCCTGAAACGCTCGATCGCAGCCCGCGTCGGCAAGAACCAGCCCCGGCGGTCCCGGTCCGGAGCGACGATACTACCGTGCATTAGATTCCCCCTGTTTCACCGATCAGTGTGCAATGAATGCCACATTTTTTCGCGTTGACCAGCATAGCGCGCATGTCGCGCAAGCCCTCGTCCGCCCGGTCTGCTCGGGGCACACGAACGCGCTCGCGGGTCGCTGGTTTTCGTCTGTGATCGACGCCTGGCCGACGGGTTAGTCGGGATTAGGCGACAAGGCATCATGGGTCAGCAGTTTGACGGGAAAACTGCGGCCCAAAGACCCCATATGAACGTTGCCAATGCGATCCCACACAACAGGCCGGTGAAGGCCAAACCGTCGGCCTGTCGAGTGGCGTCATCAAACCCTTTGATGTATGCGTCATCGTGCGTAAGCATCGACGCTTGCGCGTAGCCGGCGCGGTATCCCTCATCGCGAACCTGTGAAATGATAGATGGGTCGGTCATTGGTCGGCCCTCTCATAGGTCCGCTCGAAAATGTCAGGCTTGCAGGGGTAGCGCTCGCCGGCCACGCCAGTGATAATCCAGTCGCCTGGGCAGACGATGTGGCCGCCTTCGGGCGTTTCGATCCAACCATGGACGTGCAGGGTGTGCCCGCAGTGCTGGCACTGCCGATCGCCAGGCTGATTGGGCGAGCGGTAATAGCGGACCACGCCGCCTTCCCATGCGAGCGCCTTGGCCTCTTCACCCGACCATGTGCGGAATTCGTCGTTCTCGAAGCCAGTCCGGTCCTCACTGTAGTCGAGGGGGTGGTCTCCATTCTTGAACCATTGTGTCGCGTCAACCACGACGGGCTTCTTGCGGTATTTCACGGCTGTTCTCCTTCAGAATTAGGCGACAAGGCTGCACGTGCTTGGTGCTCACCGCAGTATTCGGTCGGGCGCATGGTGGGCAGGACGTTGAAATTGCGATCCCTGATCCGCATAACCGCTGGCGGGTAGCGGCGGCACGAGCCCAGCGTATATACGTGGCCCGATATACGCTCTCCCCACCAGCGACATGTTGCACATGTGTCCATCATCAGCTCTCCTGGTAGGGGTTAGGCGACAATGGGCGTAACATGAATTCCCAGACGTCAGCGTAGCAGGCGCCGTAGCAGCCACACTCGCGGCCTGAGCAACACATGAGACTGTAAGCTTCCTGCTTCCATACCTTGGCGTACCACGCGCGCAGTTGCCACCTGTACAGCCGCAGCATCCTCAGTTTGAGGATTAGGGCGGCGTCGTTCCAGCGGGCGCGGATAAGGCGGCGTAGGGGCGGTCTGGCCATCATCAATCCTCCTGCTGGTCGGGATTGGGCGACAAGGCTGCGCGGGCGACGTCAATCAGATAGACCGTCCCGGTTCCCGCTTCCCATGCCTCGATATAGTCTCGCGTGAATGCTGACAGCCGCGCATTCTCATCAATAAGAGCCTGTATCTGGTCGAACGCTTCGGCCGCGTCATCCTTCCATGTCACCCGCCAGAGAGGAGCGCCGTCATTCGGGCAGACATCGCCGGCTTGGTCCCTGGAAGTGACTGTGCCGTCCTGCGCATTGAGGTTCATCTGCTGCAAGCGGAAACCGCACTTCGCACACCGATATGCTCCGGGGACGTGGACGTTTGGGTCGAAGCTCATGCATCGGCTCCCATCAGTGCGGCGCCCACTGCATCGAGCGCGGCAAGTTCATCTCGGTCCATCATCTTAGCCCTTCCGCTCGATTATGTGGGACCCGTTTTCGGAGAACCACGCAGTGTCGAAGGCATACATGGCGGCGGCTGGGGTCTCCCCGAAGCCTGCGATACCCACTTGCAGGTTGTCGCCGAACAGTGCGCACCACATGTTGCCGTCTTTGAACAGTTGTGGTTTGAACACAACGGAAGGCCTTTTGTACTCCCATGCAGTTTCCTGCCATGCGTTCTTCACCATATCAGCGGCAAAGCTGATCGAGGAAGCAGTAAGACTGCTGTCACTTGAATTCATCATAATCAATCCTCCGATATCAGTGCGCGGCGCGTCAATTCTGTATTGATGAGGGCCGCCACCCGATGGACGAGGGGGTCCAGGTGAGTTGCTTCGTGGTCAAGGCCAAGCAGCCACGCCGGACTTACACATAGCGCCCGCGCCAACGACCACACTGCACGTACTGTCGGGTTGCGGGATTTGCCGCTTTCAAGCTCCCATACGTGGCTCTTTGCGAAGCCGCTCGCGTCGGCAACATCCTGCAGCGTCATCCGGCGAAGTTCGCGGGTCTCGCGCAGCCTTGCCGCAAATAGCCCAAGGTCTGGCCCGTAGCTCTGCGCCTCACTCAGTCTTGAGGCTATTGTAGATGGGTCGGTCATCGCATCCACTCCTCAACCTCGTCCTCGGGATCGTAATCGACCACACCAGTCCCAAGGCAGCGCGGGCAGGCGACGGTGTAGTCGTCCGGCGACAAGTCATCGTAGCCAACAAAGCGGGACCGCCTACTCGGCGTGACGCCGCATACTTCGCCCATGCCACTGCAGCGCGGGCATTCGGTGGAGATGATCATCAGCCAGCCCTCCAGTTGTCGAGCGCTCGCTTCCAGTCAGCGACGATGGCAAGGTCGCGCTTAATTCGGCGCGGCAACTCGGCATTACGCCGACTCTCTATCTCGGCAGTCATATCACTGATGGCCTCTGCAAGCGCGACGGCGAGCTGATCGCCGCGATCTTCCAGCGCGAGACATCGGCCTATGATACCAGCGCCATAGTGGGCGCCCTCGGCTGGGTGCTCCCGGCCCTTATCGCCCGTTATCCTCGCGGAAGGGTGTTCAATAGCATAGCGCCGGTTCCAAAGCTCGACGCACTTGTCGCCAGCATTCGGATTGTACGCGCGCACGCCCGCGCCGCAGTCCTGACAGCCAAGCGATTGACCGTCTCGGATGTAACGCGCCTTGATGCGCTCGCCTCCGCAGAACGGACATGACTTCAAATGGACGCTCATCGGTGTCCCCTTTCTCCATACTTGCCCCGCCGCGTCGCCCAGGCTTGGGCGCGGATCGAGGCCATCTCCTCAGCCGATTTCGCTGCAGGCTGCTTGCGCGGTGCCCGTCCCGGTAGCCAGACGCCGCAGTCTAGGCCGTCGCAAGGGGTGTGGTTGCAGGTGCAGTGCCAGACGGGGCGCACCGGCCACACCCTAATCCCGCGCACGTTCCCAGCCCTGCGGCGTGTAAGCCGCCTGTCGCTGGATCAGCCATGCACCGGGAGTGACCGTCTGCGGCGCGTGAGTGTGATGCTCACGCAGGTGGACAAGCTCGGCCGGCTCGTCGCCCGCGATTTCCAGGAAACCGCGGAACACATCCATGCCGCTAAACTGGCGAATGTCCGGCCGTGCGGCAATAACGTGGTGGTGTCCGGTTTCACTGTGCGTGATAATCAGGTGCCCGTTCTCCGGCTCCACCGGCGTTGCACCGGCGGGGATCGCCTTGATTGGGACCAGGTAGCAATCACCCTGAGGGATCGCGCGGCGGGTCGTGTCAAACTCAAAGTCCATATTACGTCCTTTCTACTGAAAAACGGAGGATTTCCGGCGGCAACCCGCCATGAAGCACCGACTGCGCCTGATCGACGCTGGCGGTATCGGGGGGCACGGGCAGCGCGAAGCGGCGGCCAGTACCGCATATAGCATCGAGAAACCGTTCGCGGCCACTGTCCGGCAGGCTGACCTCGACAAGCCGCCCCCATAGCGGGTCACCACTGTCATTGATTGTGCGGGCGTCGAGTTGGTCGAGGATGTTGTTCCAGCCCACAATCTCGCACGCTGCCGCGCGTTGATCCATGTTGGGCCAGTGCAGCGCCTCCGCGGGCGAAGGCGGCTTTCCGTTCACCCAATCGTCGGGGATGGTCTGACCATGCCAGGCCGATAAACCGCGGCCATCGGCGAACTCGATCGCCATGCCGGCCTCGCTATGCAAACGCCCTGCGTCGTCCCTGCGGATCGCAGTCGGGCGGTCGCTCGCGAACACAATTTTTTCGCCGGGGTTATACCACCACACATGCTTGTTGACCTCGATGAAAGTCATGGCTTTGGCGGGTAACCGGATGCCGAGCTGATCCCATGCGGGCGCCCAGGCGGCTTCGTCCGCGTCGTAGTGCGCCCCGACGCTGGCCCTGACGCTGTCCCAGACGCTGGCCCCGACGCTGGCCCTGACGCTGGCCCTGACGCTGGCCCCGACGCTGTCCCAGACGCTGGCCCCGACGCTGGCCCAGACGCTGGCCCAGACGCTGTCCCTGACGCTGGCCCAAGGACTGTCGAACCAGCGAATCTCCGGTTCGGCCAACCCGCAGGCGCGGTAATGGGCGCGGATGGCCATGTCCGCAGCGACCCGATCCGTTCGCTCAGTCGACAAGCCTATTTGCAGGCCGAAGTCGCGGAAAGCCGGAAGCATCGCCTCCTGTTCGGCGGTCAGGCGCTCTAACTTAGTTTTGGTCATCGACCCCTCCTGTTGGTTGTAGATGGGTCGGTCATGGGGTGGGCTCCGGCTTGTAGGCGATGATGTCGCCATCGCCGCAGTTGTGGCGCCAGCTAAGGCTGTAGCCGAAGAACACCCCGGCCTCGCATGTCTTGCCGTCGCGCATCATAAACGCAGGGCGCGTTTCGAGCGGCACCGGGCTTCCCAACCCATCGTGCGCAATCCAGCCTTCAGGCAGTTCCATCACACCCTCCCGCCGCTGTGTCTTGGGTGGGTTCCTTCCGCTTCAGCAGATGCTCCCACCAATCTCCGAAGCAGGCGCCGTAGCAGCCGCACTCGCGGCCGGAGCAGCACATATAGTCGTAGACTTTTTGCTGCCACACATCGCGATACCACTCGCGCATATGGCCCCGGTACAGCCACAGCATTCTCAGCTTGAGGATGATAGCCGCGTCGTTCCAGCGGGCGCGGAGCCCTCGTAGTGCTGCCATCACAACCTCCCCGCCGCTGTGCGTGCTGGTTCGTCGATCGCCGCGACAGGCTGCGAAGGGCCGACCTCGATAGCGTTCAGGTTCCAGATGCAGCCGCTCGCGCAGCTCCATATATAGTACCAGTACAGGGCGCGGCTATGCTCCCAACTGTACGGCGCTATCACGATTCCGTCATAGCGACGGGCCACTTCCCGCCAGTCCGGCGCGTGGCCGGTCCACCGGTTCTCTGGGCCCCACCTCCATTCGGAGCCGAAATCCCGGTCGAACTGCGTCAGCAAGTCCGGTGTCAGCCACAGCACGTTGGCGTCTGGCCGTATTGTCACAGGCGCGCGCCACACAAGCCGCTCAAGACCGAAATACTCGGACTTGCACCACGACTGCCAATCGTCCTCGCCCTCCACGCTGATCCGCAACCCTCCCGGCTTTCTGTACCTGTGCGGGTCGGGCTGATCGTAGCGACGGTCTTCGAGTGCAAACGGGAGTGGGGTGTAGTGCCACAGGTTCGCGTGATCGTGCGTCATCACACCCTCCCCTCTGCTTCTTCGAGCACGCTGCGCATCCAGGCGAGGCGCTTGGGATCGAGGTGCTGGGTGCTGGCTCGGAGGCGCTTGCGGTACTCAGCTACTCCGAAAGGATAAGTCATACCGAACGCGCCGGCTAAGCTATCTTTTATATCGCGTTTAGTTTTCGGCTCAGCGGTGTAAAGGCAGACGTTGGCGCAGAGACCCTGGCATCGGTCGTAGGGCACATTTTGTGGCGCCCCACGCTCGACCCAAGCGAGCCAGTCGCGCAGGTATTCGAGGGTCTCGTCGGATAGTTGGGCCATCATGCCTTCCGATCGAAAGCACCGCGGCGCACAGCCGCAATCATCTCCTCCCGCTCCTTCACGACCTGCCACGCCGGCCGGCCGTTGATGGTGGCGATACCCTTGGGGGTTCTCATGCGCCTGCGCGCGTCGTGTCTCTCGAAAGCCATATATTCCCCTTTCTGCTACTGACCCGGCGACAGTATTCCGGGTATTTGGTGTTGTCAAGTAGATGCTTTAGACTTCGCGCTTAGGTGTCCTCTATGCCGAGCAAGACAGATGGCGAAACGCCAAGCGCCCGCGACATATCCCAGACGAACGCGATCGTCGGATTGTCCCGGCTGCCGTTCTCGAGGCGCGACAGGTAGCCGGAACTGTAGCCGCTCTGCTCGCCCAGGTCGTCGAGGGTGCGTCTGCGCGCCTTGCGCAGTTCGCGCAGGCGGGCGCCGATATCCGGGTACACTCTACCCATTGCCGGGTCTCCCGGGTTTATAGCACGGCCCTGTGAGGCACTCGGCCGTCTGCGGGATCTCGACCAGGCCGGCGCGCCACACCTTGTGCCCGCAAGACATCTCGAGGGTTACGCCGCCGGGCCTCAGCTCGGCATAGGTCACTGTACGGTTGTTCACGGCGCGCAGTCCTTGCAGTAGTGCTGCCACTCGCCGTCGACCTGCCGCACGACGTTGTCGTCGGCCTTGAAGTCGTCGAGGGCGTCGCGGAGTTGGCTGGCTGTGTATGCTCCTGCGCCATAGGGTTCCGCCCACGCCAGCTTCGCAGCCCGATCGAAGGCCCATTCAAGAGTGTCAGTCATACGGCCTCCCTCGGCTCGCGGCGAGCGAAACGACCCGTGGCCGGATCGCGGTCGGTCAGGCGCTCCAGCCGGGCGCGCGTGCGGCTGAGTTCTTGCTGCGTCTTGTCCAAGTTGCGCGACAGCGTCGAATTGTCGGCGCGCAAATCCGCGATCTTGCCAGCTGTCAGCACGCTCGCGACGATAAATCCGATGCTGACGCCCGAAAGCAGGACCGCCAGAATCACAGCCAGAGATACCCCAGTTACCATTTTACCCTCCTGTTGCTCGTGGTTGATATCAATGCCCGTCGCCGTAGATGGCCCAGGCGTCCTCGTAGTGCTCGCACCAGTTGCGCGCGGTCACGAAGTTGCCGGCGAGCGCGTGCGGATCAGGCGCGCGGTCCTCGCCGAACGGCGGCACGCCCCGCAGACAGTGCGCGGTCAACATGCCCGGTTTGCTGTAATGCTCGCAGCGGAAGCAGCACGGATCGGGGAAGCGCGCCCTTACGCGCATCTGGTCGATGTACTGCGCATCCGTGAGGTCGGCGAAAGACGTGTCGCGCATGTCAGGGCCCCTCGTCGGGAGCGGCTGGGAGCGCCTCTATCTCGCCGAGCAGGCGGGTAACGTCGTCTTCGGACAGACAGCCCTCAACGCCGTCGGTGACGGGCGTTGTGTAGTCCAAGCTATTGCCGCGCAGGACCGCGAGCTCGTACAGCCCTTCCTCGCCGCCGTAGCTGTACGGGGTCCTGATCACCGAAGCGCCGTAACCGTTCGCGAACTTATGCAGGGCCTGCACGCCGCTAGCATGCCTCCTGGTCTCCTCGAATTTCAGGTCAGCGAAAGCAACCATGTCAGGTCCCCTTGGCTTGCTCGATCGCCGCGCGCAGCGGAGCTACTATGAGCGTGTCGCAACGCTCCCGATTCTTGTTCAGGCTGTCGAGCATGGCCTTGCAAGCGGCGATGCCTGAAATGCACGTCGGCCCGCCCGCGGCATGGACCCGATCGGCCCATTGATAGACGGCGGCGATCGTGGCCGCGGCGTTCTGTGCCGCGCGCAACAGGTCGTCCCGCTGCTGGTCTGGACTTAAAGATTGCGGCATATCTATTCCCCTTTCCTTGATTGCTAAACCAGTGACTTTAGACTGTCAACTATAGACAAGCCGTGATGAACGCGACGGCGCAGGCGGCGACGATCACCGCGGCGAGCATGGTGCTCAGGAGCCGATCAATCACATGCGCCCCCGTGATCTTGCAGGAAGCAGGACAAGGCCGCCTGCCTGTGTTTATCTTTCCATGCCGCCTTGTGCTGCCCGGGCGCAGGCGTCGCTACGAGGCGCGACGGCGTGCGGTTGATCACGTAGCGGAAGCCCTCATATTCGTAGCTGGCGGGTAGGATCATGTCGGTTCGTCCCTTTCTTTCCATAGGTCGCAATAGTCGTCAGCGCGCGTCGCGCGGTCGCAGGTTCCGGCCGCGCTTACCCAGAACGGCAACCGCACGCCGCAGGAGCCCAAATGCGTAAATCCCTGCATAGCGACGAAGAAAGCGCAGTTGCCGCACTGTGGAGGGCTCTGCCGGTCAGTCATCGTAGCCCCTTTCCCGGATCAATTCCCGATCGCAGTAGGCCGCGCCGGCCCGCACGAAACTGATTTCTGCGCGGTCGGCGGAGTCGTGCCACCGGCCGGGCTCCAGCCCATATTGCTGTGCGTGCCGGATCAGCCCCCGGACCAGAGCTCGGCGCACAGATGCTATATCGATGCCGAACGCCTCGAACGCCTCGAACGTGAAATTCGGCGTTACCAGCCTGGCGCGCCACATCCCGGCCACCGGCTCTGCGATGGCGTCAATTTCCGGCTCTGGCGGCGTCTCAGAGGCATTTGGCGCCTCATCCTTGTCATAGTGCGGAATTTGCTCCGAAGCGCTGCAAGGGGCGTTTCCGGGCAAAATGTCCTCGCTTTCCGAAGGACTGCAACTCGCATCGCAATCCGGACAGCGATCATCGCAGACATGGGCGCTTTCGTCCTGCCATGCCGTGCCGCAATCCTCGCAGTAATAGCTGTTGCGGAAACGTGCCGCCGATGCGGCTTCACCGGCAGGATCGGCCGCCACAATGGCGGCGCGTGCCGTCACCGCTATGCGTGCCGCCAGTTCATTAGGCGACGGCGCCCCGTCCGGGTTATCGTCGTCCGCCCAGGCCATGATTTCAGCGCGGATCTTGCGCAGCGCGTCGAGCATTGCCGGCGCGGCCGCTTCGATGCGCCGGCGCGCGTCGGCTTTAGCTTGCCGCTTGTCGGCATTGTCATAGGCGCGGTTCATGCGGTCGACTGCATCAGCCAGGCCGGGCGTTTCGGGAAGCCCGATGTCGCGTTCATTTTTCGTCATTGTCTCTTGTCCTTTCCGCGCCGTAGACGGCGCTAGGGTGTCTGAAATGCGGTAGGGGTTAAGCGGCGCGCTGCAGATGACGCATGGCGCGCACCGCCCAGAAGTCGGTCGGGTTGTCGTGGATTAGGTCGATCAGGCCGCGCGCGCCGTTCAAGCCGGCATATTGCCCGATTGCCGTGCCGTCCCGAACGACGTCCCAGTGTTGCGCATGCTGGCGGTATATCAGAAAGCCGCGATATTCGGTCGGCTTGGCATCGCACGAATAGACAGCCGGGCCATAGTAAGGCTTCCCGGATTCGTGCCATGGGTTGCGATATTCGGCCATGATCAGTCCCCCCCGTTCAATTCTCGGAGGCGTGCAGCCGCTTCGCCGACACTAAAGCAGCAGCCGAATTGGTCATGATCCCGCGCGGCGAATTCGGGCAGGCTATGGTAGACTGTGATCCCGATCAGCCTGCTATCGGTGAAAACCCCATGACTGATCTCGACAACAATGGGCCCGTTACCGTTTCCGGCCAGCGCGCGATATTCAAGCCGCTCTTGCGTCATGAAGTTTTGCCCGCGGCGATGCCTGATTTGCTCTGCCGTCATGCGGCGCTCTGCCTCTTGTGCCGTGATTCTCTGGCCTACGTGCGAGGCGGCGGCGCGCAATTTGCGTATGAATTCGTTATAGTCCTGCATTGATCGGACTCCCTTCAAATCGCGAATTCAGCAGGAAACGCGAAAGCGAGGAAAAGCCGGGCAGACTTCGCCCGGCGAGCGGCGCGGCGCGTCAGGACGGCGCGCTTGCTTTCAGGGCGGCGCGACGGATCGCGGCGCGTATCGCTGACGTGGTTCGGATTCTTGTGCATGGTTATTCCCCTTCGCTGCTGGCGCTTGCAGGATGACAGTCCCGCTCCGGTGCGCCTTTGCTACGTTAAAGCTGTTGCTTGATATGTCAAGCCCTATTGTCAAAAACGGCGCGCCTAAATGCCTCGCTCCGCCATTGCATCGGCCGCCGCTTCGCGCGTCGCCGGGCTCCAGGGCCCGCCGGCCGGGTCCTCGCGCAGCGTTCGCAAATTGCGCTGCACGTCCGCCTCGAATTCGCGGCGATGCATCGCCGTTATCCGGCGCGTGATGCGCAGGACAACGGGCGGGTCATCTGGGCCGCCGTCGCGGCCGTATATGGCGCGCAGCTCCGCCAGCAAGTCGGCGAAT
>JACCDT010305225.1_pt1 | contig 10264 bp, 10 predicted proteins | sample 7446291 | NCBI WGS metagenome assembly JACCDT01 (sample SAMN15323446, study PRJNA562643) | freshwater metagenome | isolation source: river surface water | place: USA:Blue River Watershed | collected 2017-08-17 | reverse complement strand
CGGGCGGTGTCAGTCATGCAAAGGAGTATAGGGGGAAAGGTTAACTCTGTCTAGCTTTTGAGCCCTTCACATATCCATCAAACACCCACTAGACATCCACCGTCACATAAGCATGATTATGTTTCATTCCAACCAATTACGGAAAAAGCTTGTATTGGTGGCGGGGTGGGTGTTTTGAAGGTTTCAGCCACCCGCCTTGTACTGACATCCGCCACCGTCCCCGATGTCATTTATATGCCACCCTATATTCGGGGCACCCTTTCCTCCCCATTCCATTGCCAAGTACGTCTGATATATCCAACAAATGCATAACCTCAGTAAATGTCATACTGCTCGTAACACTTCACTGAAAGCGAATCTTCAACCAACTGCTTAAGATCATGGTGAATCTCTATCACAGTCTCCGCCTCTAGCTTCGGAAGTGATTTACCGCAATCCACAACCAGGGCAAAGCATGATGTAGCACCACCAGGCACCTGATTTTCTTGCCTGGTCCAAGCGTCACGACATGTGGAAACAAACTTACCAGGATCAAAAAAGACTCCACACTTTGGACAGTTTCTATAAATTCTGCCTTCAAAGAATGGTTCGTTTTCAGGATAGTGCAAAAGTTTCTCGCCACACTGACAATCAACACTACTGAGCGGATCAATAATCTCAGAACACCTATGCATGTATTCAGCAGTAATTTGCAGTTCCAATTCGTAGTAAATGCCAGGATATCCAGCATGCTGGTTCAAGGGATATCGCAAACTTTTTAAATCATCGAAATAATAGATTGGCCAGACAAGCCTCAAGTCAGATGGTAATCGCTTCGCAAACCATTCCGATTTCAGAGGATATGGAATCGGCTCACTTGCATCTTTTCGATTAGGTTCATTGCGAAACCCACCTGTTTCTTTGGCTTTGGCAAATGTCGACATCAAGCTAAAATCGAGTTTTGCAAAGTCTTCAGAGCCAGGTCGGCAGAGCCAACCTTGTTCATATAACCCATTAATCAAACTTTCCAGTTGCTTTGGCGATGGCTGAAAAGAATGTTCTTTAGGAAGTAAATATTGCTTATACTCAACACCCATTTCTCACTCCCTCTCCCGCCAAACAAGCTCCACCTGATCATCCTGGACCACAGCTACGACCAGTTCGCTGCCAACCACACACTCAATCTCTAGCTGAAATTCGCTCTCCGCCACCTCCACCACAGTCCCTTGAGTGCCGGAAGACAAGAAAACTGTGTGACCCTCAAAGTCCTTGGCGGTCACATCCTCCAAAACCTTCACCACATCACCAGCCTGGAATACTACAGCTTGCTCCTGCACCCGTTATGCTCCCCTAGCTGTCTTCGGCTGGTTGATATCAGTTACAACGCCTGGCAAGTCCTTGCGTGTTTGCAAATGCGCCCAAATAGCATCAACCAACCCGCTTACGCCTACAGATGCAGGTAACCGTAGCTCTAAGGACTGTTCCTCGGACCACTTCCCATCTGCCGCCCGTTTCCAAGAATCGACTAAATAACCAGAGGGGAAGCGCTGAACTGAGAAGTAAATAGACTTACGCTCAAGTTCATCCCATGTAGAAACACCGGCATAATTTGGTTCAACAGGGTTCTTAAGTCCATTAGGCTGCCCATCTTGATCAAAGATCAGTTCTTTATCGTTTAGTTCAGGAATCTGCGGAATTCCAATGGCTAACTGTTTTTCAATAGCAGCAGCTAAAGCGGCTTTATCATGCCAATCGAAAACCTGTACGGGCTCAATTGAGACAGTATATCGGCTCGGGGTCTTGCCGCTTGTCGGGATAACTGCTCTGTCGGCAAGAAAGAACAGATTGAACGCGCCGTTAGGCTTCTCTCTTTTCATTTTAGTATGGTGACCTCAATCCGGATGGGCGCACTGTCAAACGGCTTTGTTGAATTGTATTGCATCACTGCCTTACCAAGACTTTCTAATGAAGCTACTTGTGTCTCAGTGATTGCTCCATCGGGAATACCTATATGGAGAACCTTTTCGTCGATCTCATCTTCTTGGAGCTGTAAGCCTCTACCTGTTTTGGTTTGTCTGCCCTTGTACATTTCCAATTCATGGATGTAGCCTCTAAGCTTGCTTTCAAAGGCTCCTGGCTGTTGATATGAAATATCTCTCGGCTCAATCGACTTAATGCTTGTGGCTATGCCATCCTTAACATGAATTCGATCAATAGTTTTGGTATTAGCTGGCAGGTTTTCACCTAAACCGACATGAACATCAAGACCGCGGGTTACTGGAGCTTGCGACCACAAATTATCCTGTCCTGGTCTTGCATGATTCAACTTAATTCCTGACTCTTCGCTAAATTTAAGTGCCTTGCCTGCTGCATCCACGCCCTTACCTACCAGCCTTCCACTACCGCCCAGGTCGTTAGCCTGAGACATTAACACGTTGGTAATTGGCTTGTCTGCCGGGCGTCCAAGGTCCCTTGTAAACTTAATTTTCCCACCCCCAGGAATAGCCATTTCAGGTGCGGTGAAGTCCTTAAGCAGTTCTTGAATGTACTGGGTGACGTGCTGACCATGGGCTATGACATCTTGCCTCATACCCTTTAGGTCAGTAACGACTTGCCGACCTACTCCCTTAACGGCTCCGCCTGCGGCTTTGGCTTCTAATGCGATAGCGTCTAGGACTTCAGTAAATACTTTTGCCTTACCGATAGCCTTGGCTCCACCGGCTCCTATTAAGCCATCAGCCGCCATTTCGGTAATTAGCTTGTATTTGATGCGCTCTTGCTCTCGCGGCGGAAGCTGTGCCCATCTGTCATTTAGTGCGGCTCCAACAGTTACCAGGTCTCTGAACGGTCGCCCATAGTCGCCATCAAATCCCACCTTGAACAAGTAAGCGTCAGCATCTTTGAATAGCTTGACTCCGCTTACTATGGTCTGCCCTACTGCTTCTCCGAACTTGCCGCCGCGCTCTGCTGCTCGTTCTTTGTTACCTGCTATGCAATCACAAGTAAATTCAGCGATAGTTGCCAGATTCACGGCAACGGCTCCTAGTCCTTCTGTCGTGCCGATTATTTGCCCCCAGGTGCGTTCTCTTTCGTCATGCTGGTACTGCTGGTAACCAGCCATCAGACCGGAGCCTATCACCTGTAATTGCTTGTCTATCGGCAATTCTGATATGCGCCGCCCGGCTTCTAACCAGCCGTCAGCCGTGTTTTCTAGCGGCTGATCCTGCCTTACCTGCCCCTCAAGTTTTGTCCGACTTGCCATCTCCGGCGTTATTGCCTGGTGTACGCCGCCCTCTTCTAGCCCAGCCTCATCTATCTTGCGCCTGACTGCCGCCAGGTGCTCCATTCTCGCTTTCATTTCGGGCGATAGGTCGGCGGCTTGCTGCCGGACCTCCTGCTTAAGTGTTTCTTTCTGCGGGCTCTCTGGCTGCTTGTTCAGCCACTCTTTAAATAGCCTCACTGGCTCTGCTGCCGGGTTGGTTTTCGCCTCGGCTGCCAGCATTGTGCCGGTGTCCATCTGGTCTTGGTCACTGCGAGCATTTAAGCGTTCTGGCTGCCTCGCTGCCACGACTTTGCCAAATCCCTCGTTACCATAGGCGATGAGTTCAAAACTCAGCTCCTGGTCCCCGCCAGCGCTCCCATTATGCCTGTTTGGATTCAGCGCCTGGACTGCCTGAACATCTGACGCTCCGGCTACTCTTGCCGCCTGCGCGTCTGCCGTCTGCAATGGCTTGACCTCCGGTACAGCTTGCAGCCTCCGGTCTCCCTGCTCTTTCTGTTCGGCATTGGACACCTGCTAGACCCCGCTCTACTCCTTTTTCTTATTCCCTCACCTGACTGATAAAAAACTAGCCGGGCTCTCCCTCCGGCGGCTTCTGGTAATTCAGCGCCCTTAGCCATGATTCATTTGCCATCTGCATTGAGGCATTGCTGAACCTGCCCAACAGTGACTCTTTTGCGTCCTTCTCTGTTACTTTGCCGTCTGTCATCAGGCTTTGTAAGTCCATGGCGTAGCTAGTCATTAGTTCCGCATAGTATCGGCTTCTTGCTGCTTCGTTGTGTATTCCAGCCAAGACAGTCCCGAACCCTTCCAGGTACTCTATTACTAGCTGATTTCCGCCTCCTGAGCCGTTCGTCAGCCTCTCCAGTATCAAGTCTCTTACCAGGTCAGATACTTTCTGCCCCTTAAGCGTTGCTATCCTTTCCAGCTCCCTTAGCGACTCTTCAGGGATTCTCACACTTACGCTCTTTGTTGCCATCTTTTACCACCTTCCCCATGGGTCACGCTCAAATGGGCTCCGGTCCTTCTCCCTCTTGCGCTCTTCTTCTTTCTTTCTCTCTTTGTCTTTGCGCTTTTTATTCTCTTCTATCGCCTTCTCTATCTTCTCCCGGCTCTCCCTGTCTCGCTCTTCTTGTGCCTTAGCTATATCCCACGGCATCTTTACGCCTTCTAGTTTGCGCGATATTTCCCGCTCGTCTAAGTCGCGCTTTGCTGATTCCAGCCCGTCTCTCTGCTCTTTCGTGTAGTCTCGGTTTCTGTCATCCAGTGTGATCGACCTTACTACCATGTTTGCCAAGGACGCCCCCTGCATGAATAGACCGACAACAGGATTTTTCATAACTTCCTGCTGAACCGGGTCTATTACCCTGCCGCCTTCGGCTGACTTCAGATCCTCTGCCGTTTTGCTTCGATAGAATTTCTTGTGTGCTTCCTTAATGCCTTTATCTAGATAGCCGCTAAAGCGCTCCCTGTCCTTGTTCTCTATCCAGCCTCTGAGCTTCTGGTAGTCCTCAAACGGTAGCCGCTCGTTATTCTCCCTAAGCTCTCTGGCTAACCCTGTGAGCTTTTCATAGCTGTCTTTGCCGCTGTACTTTTTGCCGTCGTGCTCTATCCGGTCGCGTTTCTCTCTGTCTCTGGGCTCTTTTTCCTGCTTTTGCTCGGGTTGCCCTCGCTCCTGGGCGCGTTCCTTGTCCTTTATCCAATCGCACAGCCTGCGGTAATCTTCCTTCGGTATGCGCTCGTCAATGTTGTCCCATAGGTACTGGTTAAGCTCCCGCAGTTCCTTTAGACTTGCGCCTTTCGACCAATCCCGCCCGGCTGCCTCTAAAGTATCCTGATGGTAGGGGCGCTCGGCTTTGTCGGAGACTCGCTCCCTTTCTTTTGCTTGCTGGTCTTGCTTTTCCCGCTCTTTCTTCCATTCTTTGTACGGCTCTAACTGCTCCCTGATTATCTTCTTGTGCATCCATGGAAGCTCTAAGCCTTCTCTGATTCGCTCTTGCTTGGCTAGTTCCCGCTCTTTTGTCCTTTCTGCTTGCCGGGTTCTTTCTCGCTCGGCTCTCTCCTTCCTGGACCTCTCAAGCTCCCTTGGGTGCCACTTCTCAAGGTATCTCTCACCGTGCTCTTTTGCCTTCTCTATGTCCTTTAGACCTATCCTAACCTCAGTGTTATTGCGGTCTTTGCCCAATACAACAACGTGGATATGGTGGTGATCGGTGTTGTTGTGCTCGACCCCGAACCATCTCAAATCCCGCCCCATGTCTTGCCCTAGCTTCGCCATGACATCGCGCGTAAATGCCTTTTTGTCCTGCGGGTTTATCTCCGGTGCCAGTGTCAGCTTGTGCACTACCACCCGGCTGTCTCCTAGCTCCCGTATGGCTTTCCTCATTTCTTTGGCGTCTATCCGGTCGCCGTTCTCGTCGAACATTTCACGCCCGCCCCGCTCCTTATCCGGTCCTGGTCGGTGCTGGATGTATTTGACATGCGCCAGGGCTTTGCCGATCGACACGACATTGCCGCCCCGGCTGCGCCCTGGTATGTACCTGTGTTTGACTACTACCACTCAGTCCCCGCTTACTTTCGGCTCGACAAAGTAATAAGCGCCTTTGCCGCATTTGCTGCACTCGCTCCACCTGGCAAATATCGCTTCTGTCATCCGCTCATGCTCTTCTCCGGCACTAGGCGCACAGTCCAGGCAGTAGAATTTTGAATTGCCCAGATGCAAGCCGTAGTATTTGGCTATCATCGTTAGAGCCTCTTCCATCTCACTCCTTGCCTTCTCGGCTGTCAGTGCTATGGCGTTTTCTTTCAGCGCTTCCTTTGTTTCGTTATGCAGCTTGATTGTCTCCCTGCACTTAGAAGCGTGGCTTATCAAAGCGCTCAGTATCAGCGCCCGCTCTTTGTCGTCAGTAATCTTCAGCTCAGACATTTGCCTTCCCTCCGGCTGCCTCTACTGTCCGCTTCATTGCCTCCACCAGGTCACGCTCGTCCTTCTCTACCGCCTTTGCCATCTTCTGTTTAGCCGACGTTAGAGCCGCATCAAATGCCGCTTTTCCTTCCTTTGTCTCTGCCATGTTGGCATAGGTCAGCTCAAACAATGTCCCTATCAGTCTGCCTTGACGGGCTAGCATCGCACAGACTCGATTAGTCATTGCCTCTATTGAGCCAGTAATCATTCTGTCTCTCGGCTCGTTCTTCAATTCTTCTCTATTCGCCAAATACCAAAGAATTGCCTGTCTGACTAGTTCAGACTTACTTACTTCGTCTTCCTTCGCCAGGTCATCAACCCGCTTAAAGTCCTCCCTGCTTAGCTTTGTCTCTACTGTCGGTTTTACTTCCCGTTTTTTCTTTTCCATTGTACCGGCTCTCTATTAGTCATATATCTACAATTGTACATTGCGTACCGGTATTTTACTCACGGTTTTAATTTTGTACCGGCATGTAGACAGCCGGTTTACTAAGCATCCTGCGCATTGCGCGGATGCTTTCATCTTGCCTTACGGCTCTCACGTTGCAAGAGAGCAGCAGTACCCCCTATGGTACTACAATTGACTGCATACAATGATAGACTAAATTAGCTTACGCCTGCCAAACACACCGGATGCCGTGCGGCACATTTCGCATACAGTTGATCCCTGTTGGCTTTTACAAGCCGCACACTACCGGACAGTAGGCACCATAATTAGTATTAAAAGCTGCTAAACTAATACTAATGGCTTGTGTGCAGTTGGAGGTCCGCGCCCTGCACTGGCAGTAAAATACCTGTATTGCTTATTACCAAGCTGTCTACATGCCTGCCATCCAATGAAAATAGGCACTTTTTTACTCTCTAAAAGCTCCAAATCTGTTGTAGAGATACTGTCTACACACGGTTTTCTATTACCGCACCGGAACGACACCGCACCGGAAGATGACCGCCCAGCCTCGCTATTATCGATTTCACTATTTTTGCGGCAAGGCAGGAGAAAAGATAAAATTTCTTCTCTCTTGCTCCACAAGCTGCTTTGATCTATTGTCAAGTGACTATAATTAGTAGCGTCGAGAACTGTCTGGTTTTCTTTTCTTCCGCCCCAAAAGGAAACCAGAGCGCCTCTTTCAGAACTTGCCTCTGTCTGCGCTCTAACACCATATTTAGTACCATCAGAATAACACACCGATAATGATAAAAGAATCCCCCCCGCAGTCACATGCCGCAATGCCTGAATAGCGGACAGCTCGGGTCCCAGTGTCAAGCTTGCCGCAGGCACCTGCAGGGCTTGAGCTTGATTCTGGGAGCTGTCCACTAGGCTCTCTTGCCAGGCATGAAACAAGGGGGCTACCTTAGACGGACCAGCACTAAACCCCGCTTCACCCACAAGCACCAAGGGTATCTTTCTGTCATGACAGATCTCGACCAGTTCCCTACTTGGCTCTCTATCTGGTACCTCGCTCTTGCAGCCGAGGACCGGGGTGACTTCAGCACTGCTGAATACCTCGAACGAAGGGCAATGATCCAAGCTTTTAATACCGGTTGGGCTGACTCCCTCCTCCCCGAGGACTTCCTGACTCCCACAAGACTCATGGATAGGAAATAAAAACTCTGAACTAGCGGCAAGCTGCAAAGACCCACAAGGTCCCCCATGCCCCCCCGCTATATAATCGCCTAGCCCCTTTGACATCCCTAAAGTAGACGGGTGCATGGCGTATATACGCCAGATGTCCGAATGTCTCCTCACTGTCTCTTTGCGGCAACCCGTTGCCTTTACCAGGCTCTTTACTGTCGGGTGCTCCCCCTGGCTTAGCATTTCTGTTAGAGCCTGCCGGATCTTCCTCCTGGCTCCCTTCTCTCTTCTCTCATTAGCTAATCTCAAATCGTCCGGGCACAGATGCGGCACTGCCATTAGCCTATCTATCATCCGATCTGTCATTCGGTAGGGCTCATACTCTTTAACTAAAGCCGCCTGGCTGGTCCATGACACCGCCCTTTCAATGTCCCCGGCAACTTCTCTTTGCCTGCCTCTGTTTACTTCCTCTGACTGCCCGTTATGCTTCGCCTCTAGCCAGGCGGCTATTTCTGCCGCTCTCTTTCCTTTTCTTGTCTGTCCTGGTAGTGCCCTTACCCCGCTCGCTTCGTCTCCATACCAGAGATAATGCCCCACACAATGAATCGCGTCATGTCTTTGACTCTTCTCTGTCAGCCCTAAATGCCAGTAGTTGCGCCCTCTTTCCCATTTCTCCCAATCAAGCCCTTTCTGAAAGAGCCCGTCAAAACCCTGATTAGCTATAGCTTTTTCATGCTCCTGGACGCTGGCGCCGGCAGACCTCTCTATCTCACTAATTGCTCTCTCTATGCGGTTTTTCGCTTCGCTCCAATTTCTTTTATTCTCTTCCATGTCATTGAACAAAAGGACTAATGCCTGTCCCTCTGTCAATTCCTCTCGGGATATTTCTAAATTTCCCTCCGGACAAAGCCAGCCAAAGCCCTGCTGTAACGGCAACCTCAAGGCATTACCGCTCGGGAATACTTCTAGCGTCCCTGACCTGATTTCATATCTACGTGCCTTCAAGTAGTTCTTTATTGTTGTTTCTACTTCTTGGCTTAGTACAGCACTATCAAAATAACAATAGAGGTGCCAGCCCCCGCTCTCGCTACTCCGGTACGGCACAAGGGTAAGTCCCACCGCCGCAAAATCCTGCAGGAGTTTTGTTAACGCTTGGCTACTGTGGTACTCGCTACCATGGTCTATGTCTAATGCGGCGTGCCTGCTCGTCTCTCCCCAGTAGCACCCTCTCAGGAGCCCCCGCCCGTCGTCCGACATGACCCCAAGGATCTGCCCATCCGTTAGCGGGCTCGTCCACTGCATCCAGCGTCTTTGCCCTGGACGCTTCCATATCGAGCCTTGACGCCGGGTGTATAGCCCGCAGATATCCTCAGCCACCGCATCTAATACCGGTGGACTAGATTTAATTTTTCTCTCTAATTCTTGCTTCCGGGCATCCTGTGCCCTTCTTGCGGCTCTCGCTTCCGTCGCTTTCGGTCCTTTTCTTGACCGACAACTTGACGCAACAGATCCAGCCCTCTATTCTTTCAGAAGTTTCAAAACGCATCCGGGAAGATTAGTTTAGAAACACCTTCAAAATTGAAGACTCGAAAATATTCGACTAGCGCCAGCTCCTAAGGCTGGTGTTTTTCGTTGTCGGCTTTTTCCTCCAAAATTCTTTGGACCACCGGCGATATATCTACTAGATAGATACCGCCCATGGTGGCACAGCCTCCAATAATAGATTACTTGTTGTAGTTGCGCTACTGTTTTTGCCAGATTTGCTTGAATCTCTGCCACCATGTGGCTTTTGACTGTTGCTCTCTGTCAGTTAGAAGCTTGATCTCGTTGTCTTTGCCCTCTAGCTGCGCTTCTAGGTAGCCATTCCGAAAGACGGCAGCCTGTAAGTGCCTCTGAGCTTCAATTCGCTCATTAATCAGTTCTTGCCGTAGCACCGAAATCTGCTCCCGTAACTCCAAAATTAACGAGTCTTCGGTAGTGTCTTGGCTGACTGAGGCAGCCTCGACAGTGTCGAAGCTTATGACTTGGCTGTCGAAGCTGTCTTGGCTTTGCTTGTCGAAGCTGTCTAAGCTTACTCGCCATTCAGTGCCAAAGGTGCCGTCTATCTTGTAACCGACGAGACTACCTTTGTTCAGACGTCGCAGGACAGTTCGAGGACTAATGCCCATTCGCCGTGCAGCTTCTTGGACCGAGACAGCTTTGTCTTGGCTGTCCGAGCCAGCCTCGACGCTGTCCAGGCTTATGACTTGGCTGTCGAAGCTGTCTTGGCTTTGTCTGTCGGAGCTATTGAATAGGTCAGCCATGCCGTCGGTGGAGACGGGATCGGTGTGTTCGGTGTTGCGGGCGGTGTCAGTCATGCAAAGGAGTATAGGGGGAAAGGTTAACTCTGTCTAGCTTTTGAGCCCTTCACATATCCATCAAACACCCACTAGACATCCACCGTCACATAAGCATGATTATGTTTCAT
>JACCDT010883335.1_pt1 | contig 10275 bp, 8 predicted proteins | sample 7446291 | NCBI WGS metagenome assembly JACCDT01 (sample SAMN15323446, study PRJNA562643) | freshwater metagenome | isolation source: river surface water | place: USA:Blue River Watershed | collected 2017-08-17 | reverse complement strand
GCGAGCGCAACAACGAGGAAGATTCCAAAACCGAGCCCGAGTGGTGAGAAGAGTTCGTTCATGGACCCCCCTTGCTAGTCGCCGTTGTGGCGTTGACGCAATGGTAGCGGAGGGGGGTTAGCGAGGCCGCGGATAATTAGGCGCGGGTGAGGCCGTCAGTCGCTGGGTTGAGCGTGTAGGAGCGTGCGCAGGCGCTGCAGCTGAGCGTGGCCCCCTCATTAGGCAGGCGGCTGCCGCAGTCGCACACCCAGCCGATCCGCTTGGCCGGGCTACCAACCACAAGGGCACGCGGTGGAACGTTGCGGGAGGCGACGCCGCCCGCACCAACCATGCAGTAGTCACCCAGGGTGATTCCGGCCACGATCACGGCTCCTGCTCCGATCGATGCGCCATCACCCACACTGATCGGGCTCACCACCCAGTCGCTGGCCGCCGCAAGGCCGCCGTCAGCGGTCTGTGCGCGCGGGAAGCGGTCGTTGGTGAGGATCGCATTGGGGCCAATGAAGACGCCGTTGCCAGCGGTTACGCCGTGATAGACGAGGGCGAGGTTCTGCACCTTGCAGCGGTCACCAAGGACCACGTCGGCATCAATAAATGCGCCGCGGCCAATGATGCAGTCAGCGCCGATCTTCGCGCCACGGCGCACCACCGCGCCACCCCACACCTTACTGCGCGCACCAATCGTGGCGCCATCTTCAACCATTGCTGTTGGGTCAATAAACGCCGTTGGATCGATCATTGGGCAGCGACTCCATTTGGTCGACCAAAGCCGATGCGCTTCGCGCCAGTTGGCAGCTTCGCGCCAGCGCAGGCGTTGCGACCATCGATGAGCACCTTCAGCCCCGGGAAGAGTGTCGCGAAGTCCATTGTGCGATACGCGGCGTCGGCGGTCGCAACGACGACGGCACTAACCTGCGCGTTGGCACTGCCATCCCATGGCGTCATCTTGAGCGCTGCAACGTCATCGGCGCTCAAGAGCGGGTCAGCGCCAATAACCGTTGCGCCGCGCGCACGGAGTGCATCGGCAACCAGTGGTCCGCGCGCATGCGCGAGCTCACGAACGCCTTCGCGGTAGGTGAGTCCGAGCACAGCAACCGTTGCCCCCTTGAGGGTTCCGATCTGCTTCGCTACGGCGTCAACGGCGCGCTCGACCTGCCCATCGTTCACGGCGCGTGCAGTCTTGATCACGTCAAGGTCGCCATCGGTCGAGAGGATCATGCGCGGATAAACCGGAATGCAGTGCCCACCAACGCCGATGCCTGGTTCGTGAATATGCGAGTACGGCTGCGAGTTCGCGGCGCGAATCACCTCAGAGAGATCAATGCCGTGTCGATCCGCAACGCGAGCGAACTCGTTAGCGAGCGCAATGTTCACATCGCGATAGGTCGTCTCGGCGAGCTTTGCCATCTCGGCGGCCTCGAGCGTCTGCATCTGCGCGATGGGCGCATCGAGCACACTCTCGTAGAAGGCGGTGGCACGCGCCAAGCTGGCGGCGTCGGTGCCGCCAACGAGCTTCGGATACGCGGCAAGGTTGCGGAACGTTTGGCCGGTCAACACGCGCTCTGGCGAGAAACAGCCGAACACCTTCGCGCCGCTTTTTGCAGCAACCTTCGCAACCAGTTCGCGGGTGGTGCCGATCGGTACCGTTGTTTCGAGAATGACGAGCAGGTCGTCGTGCGCGCCGGCGATCAGCGTTTCAGTCGCGCCAACGAGTGCCTTATCGGCGATGCTCCCGTCGTCGCGAACGAGTACGGGCACAACAACAAGGGCAACGTCGGCGTCGCGCACTGCGGCAGGGCCGTCGACGGTGGCTCTGAGGCGACCTGAGGCAACGTGTTCGGCAAGGAGTTCGGGAAGATTTGGTTCGCCGCCCCATGGGGCAACGCCCGAGTTAATGATGTCGACGAGGGCCTGGTTGATGTCGACGGCATGCACGCGCCAGCCGTGTGAGGCGAACTGCAGGGCGAGTGGCAGGCCGATCTTCCCCGAGCCGATGACGGCGATGGTGCCAACGGTGCCAGGGGCGCCGACCCACGGCTTGGCGGTAACAGGGGTGCCGTGGGTGCAGGGATGCGGTTCAGCGGTAAAGGAGCCACCGAGCATTGACGTTGCTCGACCGAGTGGATCTGTGGTGCCTGCGCTCATTACCCCTCCTTGTTCCCTTGGAGGGGATGCTACACCGCGGCGATGGCCTCGAGGTTTGGCCGCACGGGGATCCCGCCACCGCGTGCGGACTCAAGGACTGCGTCGGCGAGGATCACAGCACGCGCGCCGTCGTGAATGCTGACTGCAGGCTTCGCCTCACCACGAGCGGCGGCGAGGAAAGCACTCAGCTCCAACGCCAGTGGCTCTTGTCGTGCGGCAGGTAGGTCAGCGGTGCGACCCGGCTGTACTGGCGCGAACCCATCGAGCATGGCGCTCGAGTTTGGATCGGCGCTGGTGAACGAGACGGTGCGCTGCAGCAGGCTCACGTCATACGCGCCTGCACTCGTGGTGACGAGCAGTTGTCGACGCTTTGCTGGTGCAAGCCATGAGGCGCGAATGCGCGCCACCGCGCCGCCCGTAAACGTGAAGAGCGCCTCGGCGAAATCTTCACGCCCTTCAATGAGTCGTGAGCCGGCCACGGCGGTAACGGAGAGTGGCGAGCTGCCAGCGATGGCACAGGCAAGATCGATGTCGTGGACCATCAGGTCGCGCACCACGCCAACATCGCTGATGCGCTCGGGGAGCGGGCTCTCACGCATTGCCTCGATCGCGTAGAGGGCCTCACCAGCGCTTCCGCCCATCTGCTCAAAGAGGCGCGTGACGGCGGGATTGAAGCGTTCCACATGGCCGACCTGCACGATCGCGCCAGCGGCGGTGGCGCGTGCGACCAAGTCGAGCGCCTCGGCCGAATCAGCGGCGAGCGGCTTCTCAACGAGGATCGGAATCTTGCGCTCGATGGCGCGAATGACCAGAGCGGCGTGGAAGCGCGTTGGCGCAGCGATGATCGCCGCCTCAAGGCCGGGGTGGTTCAGCAGCTCTGCGGCGTCGGTGTATGCGGTGGCCGCTGGCGCAACAGCGAGTGCAGCGTCGCGCGCCGCATCAACGGGGTCACTGATCGCCACGATCTCGGCGTCGGGAAGCGTTGCGAGAACACGGAGATGGTTGCGGCCCATCACGCCGAGGCCGATCAGGCCAACCTTCATGCGGGCCATGTGCTCCCGCCGTGGCGCTCCACGGCGCGTCGAAGCGAAGCTGCAACCTCCTCTTGTTCCGCAGCGGTGATCGCCGCGAACATTGGGAGCGAGAGGCAACCCTTCGCCAGCGCATCAGTCACAGGCAGCGCAACGTCGAGACCGCGCTCCTTAATGTACGGCTGCTGACTTACTGGGATCGGATAGTAGATACCCGTGCCGATGCCGTCGTTGGCAAGATCTTTCACGATCTCGTCGCGCGCCGGACCAACGTGCACCGTGTACTGGTGATAGACGTGCAGATTTCCTGCCGGCGTCCCCTGTCGAACAACTGGTGCGCCAGCAAGCAGGTCGTCGTAGCGCGCTGCAGCGGCAACGCGTGCCGCCGTGAACTGCGCAAGCTTGCCGAGCTGCACGGTGCCAATCGCGGCGGCGATGTCGGTCATGCGGTAGTTGGTGCCGAGCATCTCGTGCAGGTAGCGCACCTTCATCCCTTGGCTGCGGAAGGTGCGCAGCCACTCGTTCAGCGTGTCGTCGTTCGTGGTGATCATGCCCCCCTCACCACTAGTGATGTTCTTCGTGGCGTAGAGCGAAAAGGCGCCAACACCGAACGATCCGGCCTGCTTGCCGCCCTGAGTTGCGCCGACCGCCTGGCAGGCGTCTTCGATCATCGCGAGGTTGTGCTTGGCGGCGAGCGCGCCAAGAGCGTTCATGTCGGCGATAAGGCCAAAGAGGTGCACGGGCATCAGCGCCTTCGTCTTTGGCGTGATGGCTGCGGCGGCCGCAGCTGGATCCATCAACCAGGTGACCGGGTCAATGTCGACAAATCGTGGCGTGGCACCTGCGCGCAAGATCGCGGCGGCCGTGGCACTAAAGGTATGACCAACGGTAATGACCTCGTCGCCAGGCTTGATGCCGAGCCCTTCAATGATTGCCTCTTCGGCGAGCGTGCCGTTTGCCATGGCGATCGCGTGCTTCACACCAACAAGCTCGGCGAAGCGGCGCTCAAACTCAGCAACGCGCGGCCCCTGCGCCAGGGCGCCCGACATGATCGCGTCGGCGGCGGCATCGGCCTCCTCGCGGCCAACGGCGGGGCGGGTGATCGGGATGCGAATTGGCGGTGTACTCATTGCGGTGAGCGTATCAGCGAGCGAATCGGCGCGCGATCAGGGCGGCTTGGATCGCCTCAGCGGCGCCTCCAGTGGGGAGGGGCCGTGATGCCCGCGCGGCGACCGCCGCCGCACCCATTGCCGCACCAACCGTTGCCAGGGCAGCCGCCACGCGACCCCCATCAACACCAATTAGGAGTGACGGGCCTGCCGGGTGCAGAAGTTCTGGCCACTCCGTCGTGTCTCGCAAGATCAGCGTTGGGGTGTTGAGCCAGACCGCCTCGCGCTGTAGTCCGCCGGAGTCGGTTAGCACCGCAGCGGCGTGCGCGGTGAGGGCGAGCGAGTCGAGATAGCCCACGGGCGGAACCAGCTCTACGCCGTCGGGAACGTCGATGTTGTGCGTGGCTATCGCGGCGCTGGTTCCAGGATGCGCCGCAAAGAGCATTGGCACGCCGAGGTGCTCCGCGGCAATGCGCAGCACATCAAGCGCGGCGCGCAGCCGTGACGCTTCGCGCACATCGGCGCGGTGCAAGGTGGCGTACGTGAATCCACCAGAGCTCAGCGGCCGACCAATATGCAGTGCAGCAGCATCGAGAGCAGCCGTGCCGCGTGCTGTTGGCGCGAGTCGCGCCACGAGGTCGGCCATAAGGTCGCCGACGACCACGTTCTCTTCCGTGAGCCCTTCACCGCGCAACGCCTGTACCGCGGCGTCACTCGTGCAAAGTCGCAGTGACGCAATCTTGTCGACCGCAATGCGATTGCGCTCTTCGGGCATTGACGTGTTGCCAGATCGCACCCCTGCCTCAACATGCACGACTGCAATCTTGCGAGCCTGCGCAGCGAGCGCACCTGCAAGGGTGGAGTCGGTGTCACCAAACACGAGTACGGCATCAGGTTGACTCTGCGCGAGTGCCACATCCAGCCCACGCACCATTGCATCAAGTCGCTCGGTGCCGTGGAGATCTCCTGGTCCAGGGAGGAGGAGGTCGGCCGGTGCCATCCCCAGGTCGCGGTAGATCTGGCCAGCAAGCAACTCATCGTGGTGCTGGGCGGTATCAATAATGAACGCCTCAATGGGCGGTGAGAGGTGCGGGCGAAGGGCGGCGAGCTTGATGAGTTGCGGGCGCGTTCCGACGATCGCCGTGATGCGCATAGCCCCTCCTCACCCTTGGCGCCCGTGCGTGCTGCGATAGACTCGCCGCATGCCGAACCCCGCTCCGCACACCGTACCAAAGGGTGCCTCCCAGCCGAAGCGGCAGGTGGCGATGTTCGTCGCCAACAATATGGTGAGCGACCGCCGCGTGATCCGTGAGGCGGCAACAGTGGCCGCAGCAGGGTACGCCGTGACTGTGCACGCCATCGCCCAGCGTCGCGAGAAACTCCCTCTAACCGAGCAGCACCCCGATGGATTCACCATCGTTCGACATCGATTGGGACTAATTCCTCCCGTCCTTCCGATCCGGTCGCGTCTTCTCGCCCTGCTGCTCCACCCTCTCTGGTGCGCATTTGCCGTTACCGTCGCTGTGGCGCGAAAAGTACGTCTCCCCCTCGCGGGCGCGGCTCTACTAGCGATTCGCTGGACCTCTTGGGCAACCCTTGCGGCACGCGGGGCAAGCTCCGCACAGATCCTGCATGCCCACGATCTCTCTGGTGCACTCCCGGCGCTCGCAACGCTGCGCACCAATCCAAGCGCCGTGCTCCTCTACGACAGCCACGAGGTCTTCCTTGAGAGCGGCCGGTGGGCGAAGAGCCCCGCGTTCATTCGGCGCATCCTCGCGAACCGCTTCGAACAGCCAGCCCTGCGACAGGCGGCGGCGTTAATCGCAGTGAACCCACAGGTAATTGAAGTGCTTGCCAAGCGCTACGAGATTCCAGCGCGACAAGTCGTGACGTACAACTGCCCGCCCGCGTGGAACCCTGAGCCGCGCGGCACGGAGCTGCGCGCCGCTATTGGTGTTGATGCAGCTGCGCAGGTCGTGCTCTATCACGGCGGATTCTCGGCGCACCGCGGCCTTGAAGAGTTGCTCGACGCGAAGCGAGACCCACGTCTCGCAAACGTTCACCTGGTCTTCCTTGGGTATGGGCCACTCGAGGACACCCTGCGCGCGGCTGCCGCTGATCCTGCGTATGGCGGACGCGTTCATGTTCTGAAAGCGGTCGCCCCAGAGGTGCTCGACCGATGGGTCTCGGGTGCCGACGTTGGCATGTGCACGGTGCTGCCGAGCACGCTGAATCACCGCATTTCCACACCGAACAAGCTCTTTGAATCGATTGGCGCAGGTGTTCCGGTAGTTGGAAGCGACTTTGCCACCATGCGCGACATTCTGCTCGGCGATCCCGACGGCCCCCTCGGTGCTGTCTGTGACCCAACAAGCCCAGAAGAGGTCGCGACAGCGATTCACTCCATCCTGAGCATGAGCCCAAGTGAGCGCGCCGCGCTGCGCGCTCGGTGTATCCGCGCCGCCGCAACACGCTGGAACTGGGAGGTTCAGGCGGCTCGCCTCACGGAGGTGTACGCAACGCTTCAAGCTTCCGAGGGGGCATGAGCACCCGAACGCGAAGCCTTGTGATCGGCATGCTCAATACCGCTGGGCAGGGCACGGAGTGGGCACACGCGCTCACGCGTTTCACCGACGCCACCGCAGAGTCGTGGGCGATCTCTCGCCCGCAAGACCAAGCCATTCAGTTCACGTCAGATCGCACCTACCCGCTCATCAACGGGGCAGCGGATCAGGCGTGGCTCGATTTACTCAACCCACAATCAAAACCAACACATCTGATTATTGAGAGCGGTAAGCCAATCAGCATCAAGGGCACTGTTCGACGCATGCTCTTTCAAGCGGCGACCGCACGTCGATACGGCATTCACCCGGCGCTCTTGTTTCATGGGAGCGACATTCGCGTGCCTAGCATTCACCGGGCCACGCATGCAGAATCACCATTCCATCAATCCCACAGCGGGCTCACCGAGAACCTTGAACGAAGGAGCGCCGAACTGCGCCGATGGTTGACGGTGTGGCCCTTTCCGATATTCATTTCGACCATTGACCTGCATCGCTACGTTCCTCGCGGCCGATGGTTACCGGTCGTTGTGGGCGACCACTGGTTCGCCGCCGCGCAGACGATTGGCTATGGGCGCGCACGACCGCGCGTATTGCACCTTCCATCTCGCCGCGAACTCTTTCAGAGCGAGCGGGTTGACCAGATTTGCAACCGCCTACACGACGAGGGTCTGATTGAGTACCGATCGGTGACTGGCGTTCCTCCCGCCGAGGTACGCAATCATGTGGAATGGGCCGACATCGTGATCGACAAGATCGGCCTCGGCGTGACGGGCGTGATGGGTGCCGAAGCGATGGCGACGGGTCGCCTGCTTATTGGCGATGTCGATCAGATTGTGCGCGACAAACTTCCCGACCTACCCCTGATCCAAAGCTCTATCTCCACCCTCGACCAAGTGATTCGCGACCTCGTTGCCAATCGCTCGACCTGGGCCGCGCGTGCCGCCGCAGGGGAGGCCTTCGCCCGCAAGTATCACGACGGGCGCTACTCAGCGGCCGTGCTGGCCAAATGGATGGGGGTTTCGGTTAACCAGCCGTAGTCGTTAGCGAACGGTGCCGATGGTCACCGAGACTCGGGTGGTGCGACCCTGTTGTGTCGTAACGGTCACCATGAAGCGGAGATAGCGGTAGCGATCAGCCGTCACGGGCGCATAGGTCAGGGCTGTCGCGAGGGAGATCGCCGTGCAGTCTGAGGGGCGAGCCGATGCCGTGGCCGTTCCGCGTTTTGTGCAGCGCAGCCACTGGTATTCGTAGGTTGCACCGGTCGCATAGGTCCATGTGCCGCGTGAAGCGGTCAGCCGTTTCCCACGCGTAGCCACGGTGCCTCCGATCTTCGGCGGAGCACTGGTCGACGCGGCGGGCGGGCGAGATATTGCACTCGTCGACGCGCTATATACCCACCGCGCGAGCACATCGCTCCCAGTTGTCTTGCGCGCTCGAACGCTAAACCGCAAGTACTTTCCGAGATCGTTGGCGTCGGTTACTCGTGTGAGTGCCGTGGCGCCAGAGATCGCCGTGCAGCCATCTGGAGCACCGTTCGTGGTCGAAGAGGTTGCCGAGGCCGCGGGGCTCGTACATCGATACCACTGGTAGGTGTATTGAGCAGCCCCACTCCACGTTCCCTGTGTGGCCGTAATCCTTTGGCCGAGACCGATATAGCCGCTGAGTGACGGGGCAAGTGAGTTGGTCGGCCGTGCGGCTGCGGTCGTGATCACAAGCGCGCCGCCTCCCCAGCCAGCGTCATCATGGACCTCGTAGACGTATCGACACTCGCCTTCTGTAGTCGCGGTCGTACTCCATACGCCCGCCGTATCAAAGTTGACGTTCATACAGAGTGCGCTGTAGTCGTTGTTGTATCCAGGGGTCGTTGACATAAACGTAAAGAACGCGCTCTCGTCAGCGACCACACTTCCTGAAATCTCTTCGTCAGATTGGGCAGAGACTGCCGTTGACGTTTCACCAGGGTACGCAAGTGCTGGTGCGCCCCAGATCGCAACGCTCCCCCAATTTGCGGTCGTGCCGCTATCACCACCCTTGTCGCCAGGCGCGCCGACGACGGCGATGTCACTGGTGACTGCAACGCTATACCCAGCCTGATCATCAAACTCAGGGCTACTTAGGGCGAGTATCTGTTCGGCACCGAGCGTCTCGTCTGTAAAGGAGTAGAGGTAGGCGCCGCCGGCCGAGTAGATCGTCGTACCGGTTTCGGTGTGGTTTCGTGACGGTGCGCCAACCAAGATTCGCTCCCCGTTCTCGCTAATGGCCACCGCACTCCCATACGAGCTTCCCGAGGCGTTGGCGTCACCACCCTGGGTACAGTCGGCTACCTCCCACGACTCAGTCACGGCATTGCGAGAGAAGACGCAGACCGCACCGTCTGCAGCAACCCCTGCTCCGCTGCTGTCGCCACCAGGTGATCCGACCACGAGATAGTCGTGTGAGGCAGCAATTGCGGCTCCGAAGTTGGCGTTGGCGACAGTGGCTGGGGGCGAGATCGTTTCAAATACCACCTCAAGCTCATCAGCGTCCTGAATGGTGTCGGCATCTGCGTCAACCCAGACCTCTTGAATTGGAATTGGAATGGCATACACCAGGCCAGAGCTGCTGCCTGCACCCGGAGCACCGACAAAGAGCCAGTCGGCGTTAGATGCCAACGACTGCCCAAATGCGAGCGTCGCATCGCCACTTGCTACGTCGGTGCCGAGCACTACACGCGAAGTTCCCGCACTGTAATCCTCGCGCAGGGCAACACAACCAGTCCCGTACGGATTACCCACGGCTACACGACGTTCGTACATAGACGAGGCGGCGCCAAACTCTTCCCAGACGCCGCCACACGTCAGCCCACCAACCACACCGCTGGAGTACCACGATGCGACGTTGCCTGTTGCTACTGAGGTTCCGAAGAGTCCGGTGGGTCGCTCTTTACCAGCGAAGAGGAGTCCTTGGTTGTGAATGGAGACGGTGCGCCCCGTTTGTGTTGCCGGTGGGCCAGCATAATCACCGCTGGTGACGCTCTCCCACGTAGTCCCATCCCAACCAAACGAGAAGGCAACACCCTTCTTTGCCTCACTCGTCCAGCCCGACGGTGCGAAATTCGGTGCGCCAACAGCGAGCATCGACCGCCACGCCGATACCGACCAGCCGAATCGCGGGGCATTTACGGTCGTGCCATGCCCAGCGGCTGGAGCGCGGAGCAGCACGTCTGGACTGACCAGCGCGGAGGCACGAGCAACTAGCGAGGGAGGGGCGAAGAGCCCTCCAACGGCGATAACTGCGGCGAGGAGCGGGCTGGCGAGCCGATGCATGGCGCGATGCTAGCCCAACAGCGTGCGGTGGGGAAGGCTGGAGCCGATGGTGAGGATTGAACTCACGACCTGCTGTTTACGAAACAGCTGCTCTACCACTGAGCTACATCGGCGCCGGAGG
>JACCDT010258290.1_pt1 | contig 10281 bp, 9 predicted proteins | sample 7446291 | NCBI WGS metagenome assembly JACCDT01 (sample SAMN15323446, study PRJNA562643) | freshwater metagenome | isolation source: river surface water | place: USA:Blue River Watershed | collected 2017-08-17 | reverse complement strand
CGGCGGCCCTGGCCGTGGTGCCCCTGGCGCTGGCCGTGGCGGTGGCGGCGCAGGTGCCGCACCTGGAATGGGTGGTGGTGGGCGGCCTGGGGCTGTTCGGCTTCGCCTTCGCGGTCAACTCCTCGGTGCACTCCTACCTGGTGCTGGCCTATGCCGGCTCCGAGAAGGCGGCCGAGGACGTGGGCTTCTACTATGCCGCCAACGCGCTGGGCCGCTTCTTCGGCACGCTGATGTCGGGCCTGCTGTACCAGTGGGGCGGGCTGATGTATGCCCTGCTGGGGTCGGCCGCGATGCTGGCGGTGTGCTGGCTGGTCACGCTGGGCCTGCCGGTCGTACGGCCCGAACCTGCACGCGCGGCGGGCTGACACACCAGGGATTCCAACGATCGTCGATGAGGAGAAGCGCCATGACCCGAACCTACAACGTCCTGTTCATCTGCACCCACAACTCCGCCCGCAGCATCATGGCGGAGGCCATCCTGAACCAGCTGGGCGAAGGACGCTTCCAGGCCTGGAGCGCGGGCAGCCATCCGGCCGCATCGGTGCATCCGCTCGCGATCGAGCTGCTCGAGCGCCATCGCATGAAGACCCAGGGCGTACGCAGCAAGAGCTGGCTGGAATTCAGCCGCGCCGACGCGCCGGTCATGGACTTCGTCCTGACGGTGTGCGACAAGGCCGCCGGCGAGGTCTGCCCGGTCTGGCCCGGCCAGCCCATGTCCGCCCACTGGGGCGTCGAGGACCCGGCGGCCGCTGGGGGATCGCCCGAGGCGCAGCGCAAGGCGTTCTCCCACGCCTTCATGCTCCTGAACCGGCGCATCGCCATCTTCCAGAACCTGCCGATCGACAAGCTGGACAAGCTCTCCCTGCAAAGCGAGCTTCGCCGCATCGGCCAGGTGGGCATGGACGCCGACTGAGGGCGCCTGTCACGAGGCCTTCACGAGGCCGCGCCATGATCAGGCGGTTTGCATTTCTTTGACAGGCCATGTCTGAACTGGACCAGGATTTCCGCTTCCGCCGGGACATCGTCGACAGCTACGACGAGGTACTCGAGCTCGAGCTCGAGGACCGCCCCTTCGACGGCCACGGCCACGAGATCGCCCTGACCGAGGACGAAAAGCGCGACCGCCGCACCTACTTCCGCGAACTGCTGCGCCTGCAGGGCGAGCTGGTCAAGCTGCAGGACTGGGTGGTGGCCACCGGCCACAAGATGGTGGTGCTGTTCGAAGGCCGGGACGCCGCCGGCAAGGGCGGCGTGATCAAGCGCATCACGCAGCGGCTGAACCCGCGCGTTTGCCGCGTGGTCGCCCTGCCCGCCCCCAACGACCGCGAGCGCACGCAGTGGTACTTCCAGCGGTACGCCACGCACCTGCCGGCCGCCGGCGAGATCGTGCTGTTCGACCGCAGCTGGTACAACCGCGCGGGCGTCGAGAAGGTCATGGGCTTTTGCAACGACGACCAGTACGAGGAGTTTTTCCGCTCGGTGCCGGAGTTCGAGCGCATGCTCGCACGCTCGGGCATCCAGGTGCTGAAGTACTGGTTTTCCATCTCCGACGAGGAGCAGTACTCGCGCTTCATATCGCGCATCCATGACCCGCTCAAGCAGTGGAAACTCAGCCCGATGGACCTGGAGTCCCGCCGGCGTTGGGAGGACTACACGCGGGCCAAGGAAACCATGCTGGAGCGCACCCACGTCCCGGAGGCCCCCTGGTGGGTGGTTCCGGCCGACGACAAGAAGAAGGCGCGCCTGAACTGCATCGACCACCTGCTGTCACAGGTTCCGTACGGGGATGTCGCGCACCCGGAGATCCGCTTGCCGGATCGAGTGCGGCATGAAGACTACGAGCGCCACCCGGTCCCGCCAGAGATGCACGTGCCCTCGGTCTACTGAAACGCGGTGGGCCACGCGCTCGCGCACGTGGCCCACCGCTTCAGGCGCTGCCCCCCGGGGGGCTCAGCCCACCGCCTGGTCCGCCAGCCGGAACACCGACACCGACTGCACCAGCCGCTGCGCCTGGTCACGCAGGCTCTGCGCAGCGGCGGCGCCTTGTTCCACCAGGGCGGCGTTCTGCTGGGTCGTCTCGTCCATGCGGGTGACGGCTTCATTGACTTGCCGCAGCCCCTGGCTCTGCTCGTGGCTGGCCTGGCTGATCTCCTGCACCAGCTGCGCCACTTCCTCGATGGCGTCCACCACTTCGCGCATGGTGCTGCCGGCTTCGTCGGCCACGCCCACGCCCTGCTCCACCCGCGTCACGCTCTCGGCGATCAGCTGGCGAATCTGCTTGGCCGACTCGGCCGAGCGCTGGGCCAGGCTGCGCACCTCGCTGGCCACCACTGCGAAGCCGCGGCCCTGGTCGCCCGCCCGGGCGGCCTCCACCGCGGCGTTGAGCGCCAGGATGTTGGTCTGGAAGGCGATGCTGTCGATCACGCCGGTGATGTCGGCAATGCGCCGCGAACCGTCGTTCATCTCCCGCATGTTCTGCACCACCCGGGTGACGGCCTCGCCCCCCTGGCCGGCGACCTGCCGCGCGCGGCGGGCCAGTTCGTCGGCGGAGCGGGCGCGCTGCGCGTTCTGGCCGACGGCCTCGTCGAGGCGGGCCACGGACGACACTGTCTCCTGCAGGGAGGCGGCCTGGCGCTCCGTGCGCGCGGACAGGTCGTGGTTGCCCTGGGCGATCTCCCCCGTGGCCGACGCCAGCAGGCTGGCGCTCTCACGGACGGTGGCCACCACCGAGGCCAGGCCGGACTGCATCAGCCGCAGGCGCGCCATCAGGCTGTCCTCGTCCCGTGTGCGCACGCGGATGGCCGTGCTCAGGTTGCCCTGGGCCACGGCAGCGGCCACCTGCGCCGCCACATGCGGCTCGCCGCCGAGCTGCCGGATCAGGCTGCGCGTGATCAGCACCGACAGCGCCAGGCCCGCCAGCAGCGCCGCGCCCACCAGGGCGGCCAGCGTGATGCGGGCGCGGTCGAAGACAGCGCCGGACTCGGTGCCGGCGGTCCGCCCGGCCTCGAAGTTGAACTCGATGAGCCGGTCCAGCGCGCCAAGGGCATCGTCCAGCGCCATCTTGGCGGCGCCATCGCTGATGTCCCGCGCGTCCTGACCCTTTCCCGCGTTGCCCAGGGCCAGGACCCGGTCCTTGGACTCCAGGTAGGCTGTCCACGCCTTGCCGAAGGCCTGGCTGGCCCCATCGGCCTGGGCGGCCGCTGGCAGGCCGGCGTAGGACTTGAGCGAGTCGGCGACCGCCTTGAGCGCGGCATCGAGCTTTTCCTGGTACTCGTCGCGGTAGCTCGCGTCGGGCGCGCCCGCGTGCTTGACCTCGAAGGTGCGCACCTCCAGCACGCCGGCACGGGCGAGCGTGAGGTGACGCACTGCCGGCATCCAGCGCGTGGCCATGGCACTGGAGGCCTCATGGACCTGGCCCAGGGCCAGCGCGGCATACCCGCCGGCGGCCAGGGACAACAGCAGCACCGCGCCAAAGGCGCAGGCCAGTTTCAAGCCCAGTCCCAGCCGCGCGGCCAGTCCGGGGGCTGCGTGGATTGCCTTGCGCATGGGTCGCCCTCCTTGACGGTCAGGACTTCTTGAAGCCGACGTAGGTCACGCCGATGACCTTGCCGGCGCCATCCTTCAGCGGGTCGTAGCAGGTGTCGTAGGGCGCGCCCAGGATCTCCACCACGCCGCAGAAGCGCTCGCCGCGCACCACGGCGGCGTAAGCCTGGTTGCGCGCCAGCTGCGTGCCGACGCCGCGCTTGCCGTCGGGCGTGAGCACGTTGGTGCTCACGCGAACGAACTCCTCGCCGTCGCGCACGAACACGGTGGCCGTGGCGCCGCTGGACTTCTTGATCTCGTCGACGACGTCGTAGTTGTTGTTGATGCGGCGCGCGCCGAAGAAAATGGCGGGCACGGTGCGATCGCCCACGCGATCGGTGCCCTCCACGCGCACCGGGCCGATCTTCGTCAACCGGGCGTTGAGCGCCTCGAGCGCCGCCGTGGTGGGACCGCTGGCCTGCGCGGCCACGCTGGACAACAGGGTGAGGGCCAAGGCCGCCGGTGCGAGCAGCTTGTTCATGGGGGAATCTCCTGGAGCTGATGACAGGGCGAGACCATTCCCGCCCTTGCCCCCTCTTTCGGCCCACCACCACAGGACTTGAGGCAAATCAAGTGCCTTGGCCGGGAAATCCATTAACGCCCGGCGACCCCGGGCGCCTGCGGCGAGCCTCAGCCCGCCTGCACCGCCGCCACCAGCCGCTGCGCGCAGTCCTTCGCCTGGGCCGCATCGGCCGCTTCCACCATCACCCGCAGCACCGGCTCGGTGCCGCTGGCGCGAATGAGGATGCGGCCCTTGCCCGCCAGCTCGGCCTCGACCGCACGCTGCGTCTGGGCCAGCTTCGCGCTGGACTTCCAGTCCTGTCCCGGGGCCAGGCGCACGTTCAGCAGCACCTGCGGGAACAGGTTCACGCCCTCGAGCATCTGCGCCAGCGTCCTGCCGCTGCGCACGCAGGCCTTGAGCACCTGCAGCGCGCTGACCAGGCCGTCGCCGGTGGTGTGCTTGTCCAGGGCCAGCAGGTGGCCCGAGCCTTCGCCCCCCAGCAGCCATCCGCGGCGCTCGAGTTCCTCCAGCACGTAGCGGTCGCCCACCTTGGCGCGAACGAATTCCACGCCATCGCGCTGCAGCGCCAGTTCCACGGCCATGTTGGTCATGAGCGTACCCACCGCGCCGGGCACCTTGTCGCCGCGCGCCAGGCGGTCCTGCACCATCAGGTACAGCAGCTCATCGCCGTTGAACAGGCGGCCTTGCGCGTCCACCAGCTGCAGCCGGTCGGCATCGCCGTCCAGCGCCACGCCGAAGTCGGCGCCCTGCTCCTTCACGGCCTTCACCAGGGCCTCGGGGTGGGTCGCGCCCACCTCGCGGTTGATGTTCAGGCCGTCGGGCGCGCAGCCGATGCAGTGCACCTCGGCGCCCAGTTCGTGGAACACCTTGGGGGCGATGTGGTACGCCGCGCCATGGGCGGCATCGACCACGATCTTCTTGCCCTTGAAGGTGAGGTCCGTGTCGAAGGTGCTCTTGCAGAACTCGATGTAGCGGCCGGCGGCGTCGTCCAGGCGGCGCGCCTTGCCCAGGTTGGCCGAGTCCACCCACTGCGGCGGCTCGTCGAGCGCGGCCTCCACGGCCAGCTCCCACGCGTCGGAGAGCTTGGCGCCCTGGGCGCTGAAGAACTTGATGCCGTTGTCGGCGAAAGGGTTGTGGCTGGCGGAGATCACCACGCCCAGGCTGGCGCGCTGCGCCCGCGTGAGGTAGGCCACGCCGGGGGTGGGCAGCGGTCCCAGGAGGACCACGTCCACGCCCGCGGAGTTGAAGCCGGACTCGAGCGCGCTTTCCAGCATGTAGCCGGAGATGCGGGTGTCCTTGCCAATGAGGACGGTGGGGCGGGCCTCGGAGCGCTTGAGGACGCGGCCCACCGCGTGCGCCAGGCGCAGCACGAAATCGGGCGTGATGGGCGCCTGGCCCACGGTGCCGCGGATGCCGTCGGTGCCGAAATATTTTCTGGTCATGGTTCGAATTGTCGGGCCTGCCGGGGGTGGCCGGGCAGGACGTTTGTTCTACGGTGTGTCGTCGTCATGGCGCCACGACGGCGTGCCACACCTTCAGCGCAGCCACCGTCTCGCGCACATCATGCACCCGCACGATGCGCGCGCCCCGCTCCACGGCGAGCAGCGCCGCCGCCACGCTGGGCACCAGGCGCTCCTCGACCGGCAGGCCGGTGGCGGCGCCCAGCGAGGACTTGCGGGACCACCCCACCAGCAGCGGATAGCCGTCCGCCAGGAATTCGTCCTGGCGCGCCAGCAAAGAGAAGTTCTGCGCCGGCGTCTTGCCGAAGCCGATGCCCGGGTCCCAGGCGATGCGGTCCGCCGCCACGCCGCGCTCCCGCAGCGGCTGCGTCACCCCGCGCAGGAAGGCCAGCACGGGCGGCACTGCGTCGCCGTCCATCGGCGCCACCTGCATGGTCACAGGCTCGCCGTGCATGTGCATCAGGCACACGCCGCAGGCGGGATGGCCGGCCACCGCCTCCAGCGCGCCGGGCTGGCGCAGCGCCCAGATGTCGTTGACGATGTCTGCCCCGAGTTCGAGCGCCTCGCGCATCACCTCGGGCTTGTACGTGTCGACAGACACCGGCACCCCCAGCTTCAGCGCCTCACGCAGCACCGGCATCAGGCGCTCGCGTTCCTGCTGCAGCGGCACCGGCGGACTGCCCGGTCGGGTGGACTCGGCGCCCAGGTCCAGGATGTGCGCGCCCTCGCGCACCAGTTGCTCGCAGTGGCGGATGCCGCTGGCCGCGTCGGCATGCTGGCCGCCGTCGGAGAACGAATCAGGCGTGAGGTTGACGATGCCCATCACCTGCGGACGGGACAGGTCGATGGCAAAGCGCGTGGTGCGCCAGACGGGGCGGGCCGCCGAATGCGGCGAGTGCGGTGAATGCGGCGAAGAACCGTGCGAGGGACCTGGCATCCACCGATTGTCGTTCAGCTCCCCCAGGCCGGGGTGAGGCGGAACTGCGCCGCCAGCGTCTCACCGGGCGCCAGCCGTGCGCCCCCCAGCGGACCGCGGCCGTAGCGCTCCACCAGGTTGAGCCAGTCGGTGCACTGGCTCACCGGCTCCGCGCAGAAGTGGTCAGCGCCGCGCGGGCTGTAGACCACGAAGTAGTCCAGCCCCGGATCGGCCTGCATCACCAGGTGCCGTAGCGGGCCCAGGCCATCCGCGCGCCAGTCGATGCGCGCGGCGCGCTCCCAGCCGACGAAGTTGTTGTCGAGTTCCAGGTCGTCCAGGGTCACGCCGGCACGCAGCCGGTCCACCACCTCCCCTGTTTCCAGCACCGTGGGCATGACCTCCCCATCGGTGCGCCACATCGCGGCGCAGGCCACGGTCAGGCGCGTGCCCCGGGTGTGGGGAAAGTACGGGTGGTGGCCGATGCCCGCAGGCATGGCCGCGTCGTCCTCGTTGGTGAGGCGGATCTCCACCGCCAGCGCCTTGTCGTCCAGCGTGACCCGCTGACGGGCGGAAAAGCGCCAGGGCCAGGCCGGGCTGGCGTCCACGGACAGCGCCATCTCCACCACATGGCCGGTGTCCTGCGTGACGTCCCACGGCCGCTGCCAGCCGATGCCATGCAGCGGGTGGGGCGACTGCACCGCCGGGTGGTTGGGCGGAAAGCGGATCTCCCGCCCCTCGAAGCTGGCCCGCCCGTCGCGGATGCGGTTGCAAAACGGCACCAGGGGAAAGCTGCCCATGCCCAGCGCCTCCCGCTGCGCCAGGGCCTGCGCCGAGGCGGGCCGCAGCCAGTCGGTGCGGTGGCCGCCCGCGCCCTCGATCCAGAACCCGGCGAGGGAGCCGCCCACTTCGGGCGCGATGTCGGCGCGCAAGGCACCGGCCGCCATGCGAATGACTTGCATGCCTCCACTCTGGAAGCAAAAAGCCCCGGCATGTGTGACATGCCGGGGCCGTGTTGCAACGGTGTGCTGCGGGGATCAGGCCGCGTTGGGCGCGGGCTCCGTCGTCACCGCCGAGCCGCCACCCGAATCACCACCGGAGGTCGGCGTGCGGGGCGTGAAGTCCTTGGGCGGGCGCGGGGGCTTGCCGGCCATGATGTCGTCCAGCTGCTCGGCGTCGATGGTTTCCCACTCCAGCAGGGCCTTGGCCATGGCGTGCATCTTGTCCTGGTTCTCCTCGATGAGGCGGCGGGCCAGGGCGTACTGCTCGTCGATGATGCGGCGCACCTCGGCGTCCACCTTCTGCATGGTGGCTTCGCTCATGTTCGTGGTCTTGGTGACCGAGCGGCCCAGGAACACTTCGCCCTCGTTCTCGGCGTAGACCATGGGGCCCAGCGCCTCGGACATGCCGTACTTCATGACCATGTCGCGCGCCAGGTTGGTGGGCCGTTCGAAGTCGTTGGAAGCACCGGTGGTCATCTGCTTCATGAACACTTCTTCCGCGATGCGGCCGCCGAACAGCATGCTGATCTGGTTCAGCATGTACTCGCTGTCGTAGCTGAAGCGGTCCTTCTCGGGCAGGCTCATGGTCACGCCCAGGGCGCGGCCGCGCGGGATGATGGTGACCTTGTGGACCGGGTCGCACTTGGGCAGCATCTTGCCGATCAGGGCATGGCCGGCCTCGTGGTAGGCCGTGTTGCGGCGCTCCTCCTCGGGCATGACCATGCTCTTGCGCTCGGGGCCCATGAAGATCTTGTCCTTGGCCTTCTCGAAGTCCTGCATCTCCACCACGCGCGCGTTGCGGCGGGCGGCCATCAGGGCGGCCTCGTTGCACAGGTTGGCCAGGTCGGCGCCGGACATGCCGGGCGTGCCGCGGGCGATCACGCTGGCGTTCACGTCGGTGCCGATGGGGACCTTGCGCATGTGGACGTTCAGGATCTGCTCGCGGCCGCGGATGTCCGGCAGCTGCACGTAGACCTGGCGGTCGAAGCGGCCCGGGCGCAGCAGGGCGGCGTCCAGGATGTCCGGGCGGTTGGTGGCGGCCACCACGATCACGCCCAGGTTGGTCTCGAAGCCGTCCATCTCGACCAGCATCTGGTTGAGGGTCTGCTCACGCTCGTCGTTGCCGCCGCCCAGGCCGGCGCCACGCTGGCGGCCGACGGCGTCGATCTCGTCGATGAAGATGATGCAGGGCGCGTTCTTCTTGGCGTTCTCGAACATGTCGCGCACGCGGGCCGCACCCACGCCGACGAACATCTCGACGAAGTCCGAGCCCGAGATGCTGAAGAACGGCACCTTGGCCTCGCCGGCGATACCCTTGGCCAGCAGCGTCTTGCCGGTGCCCGGGGGGCCGACCAGCAGCAGGCCGCGGGGGATGCGGCCGCCCAGCTTCTGGAACTTCTGCGGGTCCTTCAGGAAGTCCACGACTTCCTTGACTTCTTCCTTGGCCTCGTCGCAGCCGGCGACGTCGGCGAAGGTGACCTGGTTGTTGTTCTCGTCGAGCATGCGCGCCTTGCTCTTGCCGAAGCTGAAGGCGCCGCCCTTGCCGCCACCCTGCATCTGGCGCATGAAGTACACCCACACGCCAATGAGCAGCAGCATCGGGCCCCAGCTCACGAGCAAGGTCATGAGCAGCGAGCCTTCCTCGCGCGGCTTGACGTCGAACTTGACGCCGTTGTTGATCAGGTCGCCGACCAGGCCGCGGTCCAGGTAGGTGGCGTTCGTGCGGATCTTGCGGTCATCGGTGGTGACGGCCACGATCTCGGTGCCGCCCTGGCCTTCCTGGATCACGGCGTTCTTGATGCGCTTGTTCTTGACTTCCTCCAGGAAGTCCGAATAGGCCACCACGCTGGCGCCTGACACGGCGCGCGTGTCGAATTGCTTGAAAACGGTGAAAAGCACGAGGGCAATCACCAGCCAGACGGCTATTTTCGAGAACCACTGATTGTTCAACTCAGTCTCCGGGACAACGGTGCCAGGCGGCGATACCGCCCAGATGCGCCCCATTCTAGGGGTTTCAAGCAGGCTGCCCATGCGATTTGGCTACACCCGCCATAGGCAAAGGGATTAGCGGGGAACGAACGAAAGGCGTACCCGAGACGGGTCGCACGGCTTGTCAGGCCGCCACCTTCAGGCCGATGCCCACCAGGAAGGTCTCGGAGGACTTGTCCCGCGAGGCCTTGGGCTTGAGAGGCTTGACCACCCGGAAAGTTTCCTTGAAATGCTTCACCAGCTGGCTGTAGCCGCTGCCGTGGAACACCTTGACCACCAGGGCGCCATCTGGCTTGAGGTGGCTCAGGGAGAATTCCACCGCCAGCTCGATCAGGTGGGCGATGCGGGCCGCGTCGGAGGCCTCCACGCCCGAGAGGTTGGGCGCCATGTCCGACACCACCACGTCCACCTTGCGCCCGCCCACGGCGGCGTCCAGGCGGGCCAGCACCTCGTCCTCGCGGAAGTCGCCTTGCAGGAAGGTCACGCCCTCGATCGGCTCCATGGGCAGGATGTCCAGGGCGATGATGGTGCCGTTCAACTCGCCCACTGCCGCCCCCTCGGGTGACAGCTTGCGGCGCACGTACTGGCTCCAGGCGCCCGGGGCGCTGCCCAGGTCCACCACCAGGTGGCCCGGCTTGATCAGCCCCAGGGTCTCGTCGATCTCCTTGAGCTTGTAGGCGGCGCGGGCGCGGTAGCCCTCCTTCTGGGCGAGCTTGACCCAGGGATCATTGACGTGGTCGTTCAGCCACGCCTTGTTCACCCGCTTGCTCTTGGTCTTGACCTTCATTGACTTCTTTCCTGAGCACCGATAAT
>JACCDT011526409.1_pt1 | contig 10282 bp, 8 predicted proteins | sample 7446291 | NCBI WGS metagenome assembly JACCDT01 (sample SAMN15323446, study PRJNA562643) | freshwater metagenome | isolation source: river surface water | place: USA:Blue River Watershed | collected 2017-08-17 | reverse complement strand
TATCGCGCAGCCATGTGTTGGCAAAGAAACGCCGTCCGTCTGAGTGGGCGGACCGCAGACAATCTCCTCCTAGATCGGACGACACACAAGTCAAACAAGCGATTGCAGATGTGGTGCATAAGCGAGCTACCTACGGCTACCGAAGGGTATGGGCGAGGCTCAAGCTAGACGGACATGTAGGCATCAACCACAAGCGCGTTTACCGTGTCATGCGAGATGCTGGTTGGTTGCTGTTTAGGCAAGGTCAAAAGCCCTTGGACACCAGAAAGCACGAAGGCCAAGTGGCCGTCAAGCAAAGCAATACGCGGTGGTGTTCAGATGGGTTGGAACTGTCTTGTGACAACGGTGAACGCGTCAGAGTGGCGTTTGCATTGGACTGCTGCGACAGAGAAGTCATGAGCTGGGTGGCGACCACCAAAGGCATAGATGCGGGATTGGTGGGTGACTTGATGATGCAGGCTGTTGAGAAACGATTCGGCACAAATGCCGCACCTACCAAGCCCATTGAGTGGCTTACAGACAACGGCAGTTGCTACACGGCGGCAGAGACACGAAGCTTTGCAAAGTTACTGGGGCTCAAACCAATCACAACACCAGTGACCAGTCCGCAAAGCAATGGCATGGCGGAGAGCTTTGTAAAAACATTGAAGAGGGACTATGCAAAGCTGGCCAACAGGCCCGATTCAAAAACAGTGATGGCGCAATTGCAAGCTTGGTTCAATGACTACAATTCTTACCACCCGCACAGCGCGTTGGGCTATTTGCCACCAAAACTGTTCAGGGAAAAGCAATCGGTAAATTAAATATACCGGTGGTACTGGGTTACGGGGTCAAGACCAAGTTTTGTCTCGCTGGCTTCTAATGACAAAGTTTGGTTCTACATATGTTTCAATGGGATAATTAATCTGGCTGCCAACGCAAAATTTTAGTCTAACCATAAAATATGGAATTCACAAATGAAATCACACTTTCTGTTGTCAGCCATGGCCAAGCAACGCTGATTCAATCTTTATTGGCTGATTTGGCCAAATTGTCACAAAGGAATTTCGAAGTTCTTATTACTGTTAACTTACCAGAGGACGAGTCTCTTTATCAAAATTTTTCGTTCCCAATTCGCATTATCCGAAATAGTACTCCAAAGGGATTTGGAGCCAATCATAATGCAGCGTTTACTCAGTCTATTTCAAATTGGTTTATCGTGGTTAATCCGGATATCCGGATTCAATCTCTAGATTTCGATGAATTGCTCTCCCCTTTTAATTCTAAAGCAGTGGCTGCTGTGGCTCCTATTGTGCTTTCAGCAGATGGCAAGATCGAGGACAGTGCTAGGCGCTTTCCCACTTTAATAAGATTCGCCAAGCGGATTATTTTTAGAAATCGTAGTGCCGATTACGAGGTAGAAATAGCTCCGTACTCAGTAGATTGGGTCGCCGGTATGTTCGTTGTGTTCCGTAGAGAGGCATACCAAAAAATCAATGGGTTCGATGAACGTCGATTTTTTATGTATTTGGAAGATACGGATATTTGCCTGCGTCTTGCTAGAGAGGGCTGGAAAGTATTCGTTAACCCAAACGTGAGGGTCATCCACATGGCCCAACGCGCTAGTCGCCGGAATCTGAAGCATATGCGATGGCATGTTACCAGTGCCTTTAGATTTTTAACAAGGCTATAGTGTCGAAATGTTAACGGAACCACTCTTGATCTGAATGTTACGGTTATGTTAATCAATGCAGTCATCATATTAATTCAAATATTATTCTTTATAATAATATGGGTTTTAATTGATTTATTGTCATTTCCAGTTTTTGGAAATACTACAAAGATTTGAAAAGATTTTTCTTTTACTTAATGAATTAAATGCCAATATAAGATTTGCAGTTGGGACGGCTTTAAGGCTTTATCGAGAAGGGCAATTCATCTCTCGTGATAATGATTATTGATGTTGATTTGCTTGATTTTAAAAGACCCCTAAATTTGATAAAAAATTTCACTATTGGGCGGTTTGTATATGTAGTAAATCAAATTCAACAGATTTCATTTTTTAATGTGTCAAACGTTGTCGCTGATATAGTCTGTTGGTCGAGTAATAAATCAGCTCAAATCGTTAATTACATTGAGTCCGGTTATGTTAGAGGCAGCAAGCTAGATATTTTCACCAAAAATATAGTTTCTATTCTGTCGTGTAGGAATCCTTCTTCCTGGAGCAGCAATCCGCTAACTGCTGATATCAGCCTTTGCAGGTAAAGATTACTTGATAAGCAAATTCGGCGTATCAAACCTCACAAGCTTGGCGTAAAGGCTCACGTAAAGGCCAGCAAATATAAGCATGCACACTAGCAGGGTACTAGTGTCAGCAGCAAACTTATAAGCAATGCAGGCATTGACTAGTGTCAGTACCCACAAGTAGGGAGCAACCTTGTAGTTGCTAGAAACTACCCTTCTGAAGAGCAGTGTATGCAAGTGCAAGCTATCAGGGTGGCCCATGGGGTGAGACCTGATAAATTTACGGCGATACATGCTAAAGAGAGTTTCAACAATTGGGTACAGACCCACAAGCAATGGCGCCATGGGCGAAAAGTTGGTGCATCGGTTGACGATCATGAGGCCTAGTTCTATGACCCAAAATCCTAAAATATACGCCCCCGCATCACCTAAAAAAATCTTACCCAAAGGCCAATTCCAAAAGAAAAAACCCATCACCACCGCGAAAGTGATGAGGCACAGATTGACCATTGTCCAGTCTGAAGCTTGATGAGCTAAGGCAGCTAAACCAAGCAAGACCAAAGCCATGGTGCCGCTTGCTAAGCCATGGAATCCATCAATAATGTTCGTAGCGTTGATGAAGCCGGATACGACCAACACAGTTAAGCCGATGAAAATAGGCTGCATTTGCAGCAAATAGTCGATCCAAAAAATATCTGTTCGGCTAACACCAATACCGAGCACAAACAGCACAAAGATTGAAGACGCCATGGCCAAAACCAAGCGCATACCAGGTGAAACTCTGTGTGTGAGATCTTCAATCAAGCCTCCTGAAAAAACAGGAATGCAGGCGATGAGTAGCCAACCACCAAGTGAGGCAACTTCAGGCATAGATTTGACGGACAGAGCTACGGACACAAAGAATCCAACGATAAGCCCCATACCGCCTAAACGAGATGTGGTTTGGGTGTGAAACTTTTGTACACCTTCGTCTTTGTCATGCCCAAAGCTGTGCTCCATTGAAAAATGCCGCACTGCACCGGTGGCCAAAAATGTGACCACAAAGGCGGCAACTATTGTCCAGAACGCAGACCAATCAAACATAAAATAAAATTCTATTTCTTGCCGTGTTCACGAATAGATGCAATCAGTCTGTGCAAGTTGGCCTCAATAGAGCCAACATCACCGCGGTCGTAATCACCAACATCGGTGTTGAGGCCATGGCGAATGGTTGGGTAAAGACCATAGCCCGGCTCGATGTAGTTGTCTTTTTCTTGTACCTTGGTCTCTAGACCCAACGAGTATTGATCTCGGCCTCGGATGGTAACGGGACCAATGCCATATGACTCTCTTGGGCCAATTGGCATAGTGATACTAAATCCAGCAAAAGCCCGTTTGTAGGGCGTTTGGAAATTTCCGGGACCGGTTTTGCGATAGAAAAAGCGGATACGGTTGTCGCCAAATGTATGGCTGGACATCACCTGGTAGCCCTCGTCATTGTTCAAGAAGCGGCCTTTGGTCATGGACAGTGCCCAAAACCCAGGACGAACAGCATACCTGGCAGTCACGAATGAAGGTTTGAGGGGCTCAAAACCATAAGACATGGTTTGCTTATAGGAACCTTTTGTAGCACTGAGCTTTAATTTGCTGTCGCTCGAAGTCCACACAGAGTTGAAAGTTGTGCCAGTGGTGGATGACGAGAGAGCCCCATGTGCTGCTTCAACCCATAGGTTCTTGTAGACAGGTCGTGTGTATGTGAACATGCTTGCACCACGGGCTGTTTTTTCGCCAAGACCAACGCGCCTGAAGTAGTGGTTGGGGTTTTTAAAGTCGTCTGTTTCAGTGACCAAGCGTGTATGGTAACCCTGCCATGACAGACCTTTGTAGAGCGGCACTTCAACGCCAGTAGAAATACCAACTGAGTAGTCGTAAATACCAAACTCAGACCCTACGGTATAGGACGCGCTGGGGCTGAGTTCTATGTCTGGCCGCAAAAACTGTGCAGCAGTGTTTTCTGCATACCAAAGCACATGCTGAAGGTCAGACTCCATGGCTATGGGGTCGTCTTTGAAAGCAAAAGGTTTTGACTCATTGCATATGCCCACGCCATTGATAAAGTATTGTAGACAGGTGTTGTTCGTCCTGGCTTGCAGCACTGGGTTTTTCAAAAAGGTGAGGGTAACAGCTACAGGTGTATCAGTATAGGTGCTGAGGCTTTGCCATTGCGCCATAACGACACCTAGAGCATCAAGCCGGTTCTTGCGCCAACTGCGTGGCTCAGCGCGAACATGCCAAAGTTGGCCATCTTTACCAATAGATATTTCAGAAAAACCTGCGCGCTCCAGCGCAGTAGCAAATTCGTTCGCAAACATGCGGGCTTTGTCAGCAGCAGTTTCAATGTCTGCCGCGGTAGCTGAGTTGTTTGTCGTGTTTGCGGTTGCAGGCGCATATGCAGGAGTAACAGCGTAAGTTTGTGAAATAGATGCTGCAGGTTGACCAGTGCGCTTGGCTGAACCGTCTAGCGCGTAAGTCAGGCTGACTGTCATTTGACTGCGCTGCTGATCTGTGGTGTTGGTCAGTTTGCGGCTGCTGCCAAATGCAACTTGAAGGTCTGGCAACACTTGCATACGGTAGGCAAAGCCAATACGTTTTTCACGTGTGTCCGTTTCGGCTAACAAACGTAAATTTTCAACCACTTCAAAAGCCACACTGCCAAATTTGCCGTGCATCAACCCGCCCTCGGTGGCTTTGGATGTGCCTGCACTGATTTCAAGTGGGCCAACATTAGCCGTACCAACGCCGTAGTACTGACGATAAAGGGTAGCTGCGCCACCGTAGTCTGTCATGCCAACGGCAAATCGGCTCTTCAAAGGAAGCTCACCAAAGGGTAGTTGGTACTTGCCTCCAAAGGACAGATCTCGTGTGGTCGTTTGGCAGGCTCCGTTGTATTGGTCGCACCAAGCATCGCCGTCGTATGTCAGCCTGCCTATAGCTTCCAAGCCCGGCGCTAGGCCAAAGCCTAGGTTTGAGCCGCCAAACCAGCCGACGCCTGGATAGATGCGGCGCTTCTCAGGAATAGTGTTTGACATGCTGCCAACCAACTCACCGAACCCTAGTACATCAGCTGTAGGGGTATTGATAGCACCCGTATAGCCAGGAGGTGCCAATTGTGCATTTGCAGGAAGCAATGCAAGCAATTGAAGCCCAAGGCTACTTGCAATGAGAAAACCTCTGTGCTGAGTGCAAAGAAATAGAGACTTTTTCATTGAAAGCAAATTGAATAAAACATCAAGAAAAAAGGGGCTCCGAAGAGCCCCTTTTGCAAGGCTAAGTGTGAGTTAGCTGATTAGTTGCTGCCTGAGCCTGAGCCAGAACCTGAGCCAGAACCTGAGCCTGAGCCTGAGCCTGAGGCTTTAGTTCCGGCTGCAACTGCTGCCTTGAGTGCGGTTACTGCTGCAGACAATTCGGCTGTAGTTGGGTTCCACTTAGAAGCAACAGTTGTCACGCCCAAAGTAGCAGCTTGTGTGTCAACTGCAGTCTTGAAGGTTGTGAAAGCTGTTTGGAATGAAGTGGCTTGGGTGCTGTCAATAGATGTCTTGCCATCAGAAGCAACGGTAGCCTTGGGGGTGGCGTCAATCAATGTTTTGAAATAAGCCAGGGCACCACCAGAACCTGCAGTAGCACCAATCTTCGCAATCAAAGCAGCGTTTGCGTCTGCATTGGCAATGTCAGCAGTTGACTTGATAACTGCTGGAGGTGCAAAAATGTTAAAGTCAGAGGGCAAACCCAAAGCCAACAAGAGACGGGCACCACCTTCGGTGATGGTGTCAGCTGTGATGCCAGCTGGAACTGCATTGGCTGTACCCAAAGCTGCAGTGTCGATGCCAGACAAGCGAGCTGCCATAGATGTCAAAGGTGTCACACCAGCGGTAGTTGCACCAGAGGGAACAGCAGAAACCAAAATGGCAGCTGTTCCGAAATCAGCGTCAGCGCTTGGGTTAGCTTCGTCGAAGTACTTTGCGTTAGCATTGCCCTTGACTTGGACGATGGTGATACCGCTGTAAGAACCAATGCTGACAGAAGAAGTACCGGCTGTAGCAGCTGTTTTAGCAGCAGTTGTGCTGGTACCAGCAGTTGTGGTGCCGTTTGATTGATAAACGGTCACATCAGCTGCGTAAATAGCGCCTTTAGCAGGTGTAACCGTGATAGAAGATGCAGCAGGTGAGCCACCACCACCGCAAGCCACTAAAACGGCTGCTGACAAACCGAGCAAAGCTGCGCCTAAGAGTCTACGCTTCATGGAAATTCCTTTGAATTCTGTTGAGAAAATTGAAAAAACGCCGAAAAGTGCAAAGGCGCACATTTGTCGAACTAATTCAAATGATACACGGAAACAAGCAGTACGCAAAGAAATTGTGATCTCTGCTGGCGTTGTGGCTGTCTTGTTGCGTATTTGCAACTTTTCGGTGGCACCCTACAATTACCGAAGTAATGCGCTACGACTACACCATCACTTTCGCCTGCTACAACCAGCTGGACTATACCCAGCAGTTCATAGCCAGCCTAGACCGCGCCGAGGTCGATTTTTCGCGGATTGTGGCGGTGGACAACGGTTCTTCCGACGGCACGCGTGAATGGTTACAAAACCAAGGTTTTGGGCAAGTCATTTTGAACAACCGCAACCTAGGCTGCGGTGCGGCTTGGAACCAAGGTGCGTTGGCTTTGCAGTCCAAATGGACGGTGGTGATGAACAACGATGTGGTGTGCGCCAAAGGTTGGCTCAGCAATCTGCTGGCATCGGCCGAGCAGCACCAGCTTCAAATTGCCAGCCCTGCCATGGTGGAAGGCGAGCTTGACTACGACCTAGAGGCCTGGAGCCTGCAAGCAACGCAAACTATGCAAGGCTATTGCCGCAAGGGTGCACCACATGCCGTGTGCATGGCCATTCGTGAAGATGTTTGGGATGAAATAGGCTACTTTATGCCCGTGCCCAAGTTGTTGGGTTATGAGGATGGCATTTTTTTTCAGCGGGCGCTTGAAAACAACATCAAAACCGGCACCGTTGCCGATGCTTGGTTACACCACTACGGCATGACCACCCAAAAAGCTTTGAAGCTTGAAAAGAAGATGAACGAGCGCGACAGCTTGGGCAACCGCAGCTTGATGAAGCTTTACATGGGGCAAACTTGGTGGGGCAGAAAACGGGCGCGCTTTGATCGTAGTCGCCATCGTGGTGCCGCCGTAGCACATGAGGTTAATGTTTATGGCCAAACGGTGCATGCGCTGAACCGCCAAACTGGACAAATGTGGGAGTGGGTGTAAGCCATGTCGCACATCAGCGCTTCGGTGATTTTGCTGACCTACAACCAAGAAGCGTTTGTGGCAGAGGCTTTGCAAAGCTTGCTCGACCAAGACTACAACGAGCTAGAAATTGTGGTTTCTGATGATGCATCGGTCGACAACACATTTAATGTTGTGTCAACTTTGGCGCAAAACTATGTGGGCCCCAAAAAAATTGTTCTCAACCGTAATTCGCACAACGCTGGCATTGGTGCAAATTACGCCAAAGCCTTTTTGTTGACAAGCGGAAGCGTTATTTTCAGTGCCGCCGGAGACGATGTGTCATTGCCTTCGAGGTGTTCTGAAAGCATTGAGGCTTGGGTACAAGCAGGCATGACCCCAGACTTGGTGGCCACAGATGCTTTTGACATGACAATGTCGGGCGAAGTGGTGCGCGTGAAAAAAATGGACGATGTGCAAAACTGGACCCTGGCGGCATGGTTCGTGAAACGCCCATACCACTTCGGCGCCAGCCACATGCTGACCCGACGTATGCTGGCTTTGAATTCGCTTCACCCTCAACTCAATGCAGAGGATCAGTGTTTGATGTTTCGCGCCTTGTTGATGGGCGGCGCCTTGAGGGTTGCCAAGCCGTTGGTAAACCATCGCCAAAGTGGTGTCTCTTACAAAGCCAAACCGACTACTTATGCGCTAAAAAAGGCCAAACTAATCAAGGACGCCAAAGCTGCATTGATAGAGTCAGACCAAATGCTTGCAGATGCAGTGGCCTTGAAACGTGACGATGAGCTGTCTGCGTTTTTGCGCCAAAGCATAGAAACGCAAAGCTTCATATTGAACATGTTGACAGCGACTTCTTTGGCAGATAAGTGGGGTGTGTTGATGGCTGCCACAAGTGTTGCCTTGGGTAAGCGTCTGAGATTTCTTTGCTACGCTGCACTGCCTTGGCTGTACATGCCTGGTATGTGGTTGAAATCTGTACTTAAAAAGTAAGGGGTAGCTTTGATTCATCCGACAGCGCTTGTTTCGCCCAAAGCTCAATTGGCTCACGATGTGTCCGTGGGCCCGTTCACGGTGGTTCATGACGATGTGATTGTGGGAGAGGGCAGCGTGATCGAAGGGCATTGCGAAATTGGACACCCCACGCCTTTGGCCAAGGGCTTGCCGCTTGTCATTGGCAAGAACTCTTTGATTCGATCACACAGTATTTTTTACCAAGGTTCCTCTTTTGCAGATGGTTTGGTCACGGGTCATCGGGTGACGGTGCGTGAAAAAACAATAGCAGGGACAGGTTTTCAAATAGGTACCCTGAGCGACATTCAGGGGCATTGCGAAATCGGTAAATATGTTCGTACGCACAGCAATGTGCATATCGGACAGAAATCGAAGATTCACAATTTTGTGTGGATTTTCCCCTATGTTGTGCTGACCAATGACCCGCATCCTCCCAGTAATGTGTGTATTGGCTGTGAGATTGAAGACTACGCTGTGGTGGCAACGATGTCGGTTGTGCTGCCAGGAGTGAAAATTGGAAAAGGCGCGTTGGTGGCGGCGCACAGCTCTGTGGCTAAAGATGTGTTGCCACATACAGTAGTTGGAGGAAGTCCTGCAAAGTTTTTGTGTGAAACCTCAAAAATCAAGTTGCGTGACGGATCTGGTAAAAGTGCCTACCCCTGGACGCAGCACTTCAACCGCGGCTACCCTGATGCGGTAATTCAACAATGGCTGGCTGAACATGGCAATCACAACCCTTGAAAAATGCCAGCTCATTGAGCTGCCCAAAATTTCTGACCCGCGTGGTAATTTGACTTTTGTCGAGGCTGGGCGCCACATTCCATTTGCCATTCAACGGGTGTATTACCTCTACGATGTGCCCGGTGGTGCCGAGCGCGGTGGCCATGCGCACAAGGGCTTGCATCAGCTGATTGTGGCGATGTCGGGATCTTTCGATATTCATTTGGATGATGGTGAAAGCAAAAAAACCATTCATCTCAACAGAAGCTACAACGGTTTGTATGTGTGCCCCATGATTTGGCGTGAGATGGATAATTTTTCTTCGGGTGCCGTATGCATGGTGCTGGCGTCGAATTACTACGATGAGTCGGACTACTACCGCGATTACGATGCTTTTTTGAAAGATGTTGGCCGATGAGTGCTGTTCCTTTTTTAGACTTGGTGGCGTTGCATGCCCCCATCCGTGCAGAGTTGGACAAGGCCTACCACCGTGTGATGGACTCTGGCTGGTTTATTGCTGGCCCAGAGTTGGAGGCATTTGAATCTGAATTTGCCCTCTATTGCCAAGCCAAGCATTGTGTAGGGGTAGGCAATGGGTTGGATGCCATTCATTTGCTGTTGTGCGCTTACGGCATTGGTCCGGGTGACGAGGTGCTGGTGCCATCAAACACCTTCATCGCTACTTGGCTGGCGGTGACGCAATGTGGTGCAACGCCAGTGCCGGTAGAGCCATTGGCGGTCACGCACAACATAGATCCGTCTTTGCTAGAGGCCTGTATAACCCCACGTACCCGCGCCGTTGTGCCAGTGCATTTGTATGGGCAACCCGCCGATATGGACGCCATTCATGCGGTTGCCGCCAAACACAAATTGGTGGTGATTGAAGATGCCGCCCAAGCGCAAGGTGCCTTGTACAAAGGACGGCGCGTAGGCTCACTGGGGCACGCTGCGGCCACCAGTTTTTACCCCGGTAAAAACTTGGGCGCCCTTGGAGATGGTGGTGCCGTGTTAACAAACGATGAACATATAGCTGCAAAAGTCAAGCAGT
>JACCDT011613134.1_pt1 | contig 10288 bp, 10 predicted proteins | sample 7446291 | NCBI WGS metagenome assembly JACCDT01 (sample SAMN15323446, study PRJNA562643) | freshwater metagenome | isolation source: river surface water | place: USA:Blue River Watershed | collected 2017-08-17 | reverse complement strand
GCCTCCATCTCCTTTCCGATTGCCTTTCTTGCCGCAACATTTTCGGTTGCGGCCAATGCGCATGAAACGACCGATGCGATCGAAAAGGCCGCGCATGAGGGATATGTGAACGCAATCAATAGCAATGACGTTGACGTGCTCATGGCAGATTTGACGGATGATATCGTCTTGCAGGCGCCTGGAGCCCCAGAGGTTATCGGGAAGGCTGCTGTCCGCGATTGGGTTGCCGGCTATTTCGGCGCTTTCAAAACCAAATGGGAGAAAACGTCCATTGGCTTTACTGTCAGCGGTGATTGGGCGTTTGAACGCTATACCTATAAGTCAACCGACACGGACCGGAAAACGGGCAAGGTGACGACGGACGCTGGCAAGGGCATCAATATCTTCCGACGCGGCGCTGATGGCAAATGGCGGGTGGCCATTGATGGGTGGAGTTCAGACAACGCGTCGCAATAACCGGGTTCTATCCAGCTCACCTGCTCGATCAGTAAGTTATTGCCAATAAATGTTAATTTATCTTGTGCTTCCACCTCTCGTCCTTACCCTATTGGCAGCCTCGTGCGCGAACCTTGGGCATGGTGCCATTGGTTGCTGTTGCACCCGGTTATGGGAGGGGTCCTAGAATATGAAGAATATGCTTTTAATTGCCGCCTGCCTTCTCGTTGCAGCCTGCGGTGATAACGCGAATTCCAAGAACGAAACGGTGAGCGGCCAAAAGACGTCGTTCGCAAACGACGAAGCTGCGATCAGACAGGTGATTAAAGATGTTACCTTTGCGAAGAGCGCAAAGGAAATGGCCGCGTCGTTTACCGAGGATGCTGAGTGGATCATCGTTGGGCAAGCACCCTATAAAGGGCGCGCCAATATCGAGCAGGGCATCGCTGCAATCCAAACGGCGGAAAGCCAGCTTGTTTTCGACAGTGTGGACACCAAGGAAGTGATTGTATTTAACGATCAGCAGGCGCTTGCGAAGACAGTTGCGGTTTATCACCGGCAGGTGAACGGGAAAGCTGAACCGTCAAAGAAGAACGAGTTTGTTGATTATTTCGTGAAGTCTCCTGATGGGGTTTGGCAAATCGCATATGAGATTAATTCCGACGACAATGGCTAATCGTCGATAGCTTTAGTCGGATTTTTGGAAAAATTTGGCGCGGGCGACAAAAATCGCCTGCGCCGTTTAATCAGTTCAGAGGCCCAGAAATCTCTGATTTCTATTCAGACGTATTGCCGAGGCGCTCCACAATCACTTCACTTATAAGTGATGTTTCTGAATTGCTGTTGACTACGCATAGCGCGCATCGTGTTATAGTTAAGAACAAGGCTTAGATCTCAATGATAAGATTATCGTTAGATCATCTCACTGCCGTCGACTCTACTCCTATAGAGCTGATAGACCTTGCAGCCCAAAATGGCTGCGATGGCGTCTGCATGTTCTTGCAGCCTATGTCGGTTCTCCCGCACATGCCGCATTTTGATATTTTAGGGGATCAAAGCTACCGCAGGCAGGTGCGTAATAGCCTTCTTGAATTCGGGATTAGTCTAGATCTTGTATATCCTTTCACAATTTCAACGCACACATCGATTCAAGATTTTGATAAGGCTCTGGACGTAGCCGCTTATCTTGGGGCGCGTTTTGTAAATGTCTTGATTTATGATCGCGATGCCATCAGGCGAAGCGCCCGCTTCGGCGCATTTTGTGAGCGTGCGGCGGAGTTTGGGCTTGGTGTTGTCGTAGAATTTTACCCAATATCCAAAGTTCAAACTTTGGGGGATGCTCTGACGCTTGTGTCTGAAGTCAATCGACCGGGTTCAGTCGGACTGAATGTGGACGTGTTGCACCTTATGCGGTCTGGCGGCGGACCCGAGGATCTGTGCGACATTCCCAGCGAATTCTTGCTCTTCGCGCAACTCTGTGATGGGCCTTTGTCTTGTACTGCAGACGAAATCGAACACGAAGCCTCTTCCTGCCGGTTGTTGCCAGGTTGTGGCGCATTTGATCTTCCCGGCTTTGTTGCCCGCCTGCCTGACCATTGCCTTCTCAGTGTTGAGATTCCACGATGTCCTGAGCTGGAAGCCGGAATTCCCGCCTCGCAAAGAGTCGCGACTGCTATTGCAGCTGTTCGCTCGGCGCTCCCCCTAAAATAGACGCGACGGCTCGGCTTTCTCGACGCGGGTTCAGCTCCCTTCGCCCGCTCGATTTTTATTATGAAACGACATTCAAAATTGGCCGGTGTGCGTGCGGTCACCCAGCTGACCGCCCAACCGCCGGGCTCTAACTCAGCTGCACCAATTCCGGCAGGTCAAGCGAGGCGCAAAGCACATTGGATATTTTGTGCACCGCGCCCGACAAGACAAGCGTCCCCATGACAGAGGCCAGCACCAGTGCTGCGGCAATCATGCCCATGACCATATTCTTCATCGAATCAGCGGCATCGGCTGAATAGCCGTTATGCGTTGAGCCCAATTGCGCGATCAATGTTTGATCGCCATCCCCAAGGCTGCTCATCCCCCAGCATCCTCTCCAATGCTGTCGCGTTATTTTATTACGCGACTTGATGATCTGGAGACTGATCCGCAAATTCCGTTACGTCAATGCATAATATTATCAATCAAAGTCTTAGCCCATGGCGCGCGCAACAACTGGCGCATGACGGATCCATGCTTTACGCCTTTGGGATGCTTCCACAAAAGCCGCGCATAAAAGGGGAGAGCTAGGATGAAAATTTATCGCACGCCTGAGGCGCGCTTCAGCCATTTGCCGGATTGGCCCTATGCGCCGTGCTATCACCAAATCACAGCTGAGCTGCGGCTGCATTATGTGGATGAAGGGCCCAAAGACGCCCCTGTTATCTTGATGACGCATGGCGAGCCGACTTGGGGCTATCTCTACCGCCACATGATTGGCCCAATGGTTGCCGCTGGCTATCGCGTTGTTGTGCCTGATCTGATTGGCTTTGGCCGGTCAGACAAGCCTGTGGACCATGCTGTCTTTACCTATGCCCAACATGTCGCGTGGATGCGGCATTGGCTGGAAGCGCTGGACCTGAAAAACATCACGCTCGCCTGCCAAGATTGGGGGTCCTTAATTGGCCTGCGGTTGGCCGCTGAACTGCCAGATCGCTTTGCCGCTATTGTTCTGTCCAATGGCGGGCTGCCCGCAGGCAATGTTGATGCCCGGGCCTTTCGTATCTGGCGGGCCTTTTCCCGCTATAGCCCCCTTTTCCCAATCGCGCGGATCATTCAAGCAGGCACCAAGCGGCGCTTTTCGCCCGCAGAATTTGCCGCTTATGATGCGCCCTTTCCAACGCGTGCGTCTAAAGCTGCAGCGCGCATCTTCCCCAGCCTTGTGCCCGTGGAAAATACCAACCCCGCCGTGCCTGACCAATTGGCCGCATGGACCGTTTTTGAAGCATGGAACAAGCCCTTTCTCTGTGCCTTTAGCGATGGCGATCCGATTACGCGGGGCGGGGATGCCCAGTTTCTCGAGCGTGTGCCGGGGACCAAAGGTCTGGCACATCGCACGCTAAAAGGCGGACATTTTATTCAAGAGGATGATCCAAAGGGCTTTGTGGACGCTTTGTTGGCAGTGGCCCCAAAGGCAAAGGCGCAGGCAAAATCTAAGGCTGCGACAAAGCCCAAAACGGCAGCCAAACTGGCGACAAAACCAAAGGCAAAGCCCAAGGCTTAGCGCGCGGCGTGGCGCGCCTCGGCTTGGGCTTGCGCTGCGCGCAACAGCATGAGGAGATCATCGGGATGCACATCGATAATCTCGTCATAATTGACCAGCGCGGCACGGATATCATCCACTGTGACTTCCCGGCTCGCGCGGGGCGGGGTGGGGGCGGCGCGGTGCGGATAGCTATGGCCCGTTGCTTTATGAAAGAGCCAGGCCAGCCCAATTAAAATGGCGCTGTTCAACGCCACGGGCATAAGCGCATAATGCCAGCCCGCCGTGTGAATCGCTGTCCCGCCAATCACGCCGGTTAGCGCAACGGCACCCCCGGGCGGATGCAGGCAGCGCAGCAAGGCCATCGCGCCCAAAGCCACAGCAACGGCAAGCCCGGCCGCAAAATCGGGATCAGGCACCCAATGAAACATCACAATCCCAACCAATGCCGAGACAATATTGCCGCCAATTACTGGCCAAGGCTGGGCCAAAGGGCTGGCGGGTAAGGCAAAGACAAGAACTGCCGAAGCCCCGATAGGGGCAATAAGAAAGGGCAAGCTATCCGGCGCATCCCCCAGCCATATGCGACAGATAAGGCTGGTCGCACCAATGGCGAACAAGGCGCCCAACATGGCACGTAGCCAGCCAAATGCGGGGGCTGGCGCAAATTGCATGGGCAGTTGCATCTTCATGACCGCGGCTGACTTTGCAGAAATCTAAATCTACGGCAATGCCTTGCCCCATCTTAGCTGGCCAAGCATCGCATGGCCTGCCATGTGTGCGCTCATGGCGAAGGCGCACAACACCGGCCTAAAGGGCTTTTTCAGGCGGCTGGGCCCTGGATTGGTGACCGGCGCTGCCGATGATGATCCCTCTGGCATTGGCACTCACAGCCAAGTTGGCGCACAATTCGGCTATGGGTTGGCGTGGACCTTTGTCCTCAGCTTTCCACTCATGGTGATCACTCAAGAAGTGGCGGCCCAAATTGGCCGGGTCACGGGTCGGGGCATTGCTGCCAATGTGCGTCGCCACTATCCCCGGGCGCTGTTATTCTTGATTGTGGCGCTGTTGATGATTGCCAATATCATCAATCTGGGCGCAGATCTCAGCGCCATGGGTGCCGCCGTGCAATTGCTGATCGGCGGCCCGGCAGCACTCTACACACTTGGTTTTGGGGTGCTGTGCGTCGTGCTGGAAGTTATCCTGCCCTATGCGCGCTATGCCGGCATCCTCAAATGGACCACCTTGTCACTCTTTACCTATGTCGCAGTTGTGCTGGTGAGCCATGTCCCCTGGCAAGAAGCTCTCACAGCCCTTGTGGTCCCCGATATCGAATGGACACCTGCTTATATGACGGCGCTGGTCGCCATTTTGGGCACCACAATTAGCCCCTATCTCTTTTTCTGGCAGGCCGCGCAGGAGATTGAAGAGCAGCACCGCCACCACGCCAAGCCCCTTTATGCTACACCCACAAAAGCTAAAGGTGAGTTGCGGCGCATCCGCATTGATACGCTAACAGGCATGGCCTTTAGCACCATCATTGCGCTTGCCATTGTCTATGCCGCCGCCGCCACGCTCCACGCCCATGGCATTCGCGACATTCAAACATCCGCCCAAGCCGCAGAGGCCCTTCGGCCGATTGCCGGCGACATGGCCTTTGCGCTGTTTGCGCTGGGCATTATTGGCACCGGCCTGCTTGCCGTGCCCGTGCTGGCAGGCTCAGCTGCTTATGCCATTACAGAAATGTTGGGCTACACAGGCAGCCTTGCCGCCCGCCCCCTTAAGGCCAAGCTGTTTTATGGCGCAATTGCTGCCACAACATTGGCGGGCGGGCTCATTAACTTTGCGGGGATTGATCCAGCACGGGCGCTCTATTGGGCCGCCGTTGTCAACGGCGTTCTCGCCGCGCCGCTCATGGCTGTGATGATGCTCATTGCCCGCAACAAAAAAGCGATGGGGGATTTGGTTCTCCCCCATCGCGCGACCCTATTGGGCTGGATGGCGACCGCAGTGATGGCCACTGCGACCGGGTTATTCTTTTGGTTTCAGGTCTTTGCTGGCTGATCAGGCAGCAAGCGCCTGATCTTGCACAGCAGGCAAGCGGATCAGATAATCAAAGGCCGAGAGGGCGACCTTAGAGCCTTCCCCCATCGCAATGATAATCTGCTTATAGGGTGCCGTCGTGACATCGCCTGCAGCAAAGACACCGGGGACACTGGTCGCGCCCTTGGCATCCACTTCAATTTCGCCGCGCGGGCTCAGGGCCAGCGTGTCCTTCGGCCATTCGCTGTTGGGGACAAGGCCGATTTGGACAAAAATGCCCTCGAGTGGCAGCTGCACGATCTGATCGTTGGTCCGGTCCTTATAGCTCAGACCCGTTACCTTTTCGCCATCGCCATGGACTTGCGTTGTCAGCGCTGAGACAATCACACGAACATTGGGCAGGCTGTTGAGCTTGGCTTGCAGCACGGCATCAGCACGCAGCTGGCTGTCAAATTCAATCAGCGTTACCTCAGCGACAATCCCAGCCAAATCAATTGCGGCTTCTACGCCAGAGTTGCCGCCGCCAATCACGGCCACGCGCTTGCCCTTGAACAAGGGGCCATCGCAATGTGGGCAATAGGCCACGCCCTTGTTGCGATATTCATCTTCGCCCGGCACGTTCATCTGCCGCCAGCGCGCACCCGTGGAGAGAATGATTGTCTTGGCCTTCAGGCTGGCACCATTGGCGAGCACAATTTCATGCAGCCCGCCTTCCGTCTTGGCGGGCACTAGCTTGTCCGCACGCTGCAGGTTCATGACATCAACGTCATACTCCTTCACATGCTGTTCCAATTGGGTGACGAGCTTTGGCCCTTCCGTGTGCGAGACAGAAATGAAGTTTTCGATGCCCATGGTATCAAGAACTTGTCCGCCGAAACGCTCTGCGGCAATGCCCGTCCGAATGCCCTTGCGCGCGGCGTAGATCGCTGCTGCCGCGCCAGCCGGGCCACCGCCCACAATCAGGACATCAAAGGCGTCCTTGCCCTTAATCTTCTCAGCCGCGCGGGCTTCTGCGCCGCTATCCAGCTTGGCAACAATTTGCTCCAGCTCCATCCGGCCTTGGCCAAAGACCTCGCCATTGAGGAACACCATGGGCACGGCCATGACCTTGCGGTCCGTAACTTCATCTTGGAACAGCGCGCCATCAATCGCGACATGTTTGATGCGCGGGTTCAAAACGCTCATCAGATTCAACGCCTGCACCACATCAGGGCAGTTTTGGCACGAGAGCGAGAAATAGGTTTCAAAGACATAGTCGCCATCAAGCGATTTGACTTGGTCAATCAGGTCCTGCGCTGCCTTAGACGGATGGCCGCCCACTTGCAGCAGTGCCAGCACCAGTGACGTAAATTCATGCCCCATGGGGATGCCCGCAAAGCGCACGCCAGTGTCAGTTCCCGTGCGGCGGATCAACATGCTCGGGCGACGGGAATCGTCGTCGGCACGGATCACACTGACCTTGTCGGACAGGCTGGCGATATCATCTGCCAGCGTTGCCAGCTCATGCGACTTGGCACCGTCATCGAGCGACAGCACCAGCTCCACTGGCATCGTGATATTGGCCATATAGGCCGAAAGCTGTTGCTTCAAAGTTGCGTCGAGCATGGTCAAAATTCCGTTTTAGGGGGGTTGGGGCCGGCACGCATGCCGGCCCCAACTGGGCCTCGCCGAAGTGAGGGGGGAGAGGGGTGGCGAGGCCCTTGGGTTTGGTTAGATTTTGCCGACGAGGTCAAGCGAAGGCGCCAATGTCTTTTCGCCTACTTCCCACTTGGCCGGGCACACTTCACCCGGGTGCGCGGCTACATATTGGGCAGCCTTGATCTTGCGGACCAGTTCTGCCGCGTTACGGCCAACGCCTTCCGAAGTGATTTCCATCACTTGGATGATGCCCTGCGGATCGACAACAAAGGTGCCACGATCAGCCAAGCCAACGCCCGGACGCATCACGTCGAAATTGTTGGTTACAACGCCCGACGGATCGCCGATCATTGTGTAGCGGATCTTGCCAATAGCGGGCGACGTATCAGCCCATGCCTTGTGGCTGAAATGCGTGTCAGTCGACACGGCATAGATTTCCACGCCAAGCTTTTGGAACTCAGCATAATTATCCGCCAGATCTTCCAACTCAGTCGGGCACACAAAGGTGAAGTCCGCCGGGTAGAAGAAGAAGACCGACCATTTGCCCTTCACGTCTGCATCCGTGACCGTGATGAACTTGCCTTCCTTATAGGCTTGAGCCGAAAACGGCTTAATTTCGGTGTTGATGATCGCCATCGCTTTTTCCTTTTTTCATTGTTGAATGGGAAAGGCTGACTGCCTGTCTTAGCCTCTCTACCCAAAACCGGGCTGAACAGCCAATTGGATTGTCTGGTTTCATTAATCGACAAAATCGATCACTGGGCAAATGATAATCGAGTGAGCTTCGCTCAAAACGAGGCCCCAGCACCTGCATTACAGGCGGCAAAATACGCGGCCAACGTGGCGGCTCCTAGCTTAGGCCAGATGACCATTTATTCCCACCAACATGTCTTTTTTATCATTCTTCATGGACAGCGTGATTGAGAGAGCTAGAGCAGGCGTCAGCCAGTTTCGGCACGGGAGCGAAGATGAATACGCGCATTTTGCCCACACAAGGCATTCACAATTTTCGTGATTTCGGGGGCTATGCCTCAGCGCTGGGTGGCCATGTTCAAACGGCCCGATTATTCCGGTCAGGCCAGCATTGTGATGCCACTGCAGCAGATTTAGACCAAGTGCATCAGCTTGGCCTTGCTTGCATCATTGATTTGCGCAGTGATTCAGAACGGGCGCTCTACCCCTGCGCCCGGCACCCTAACCACCAGGCAGAAACCGTCTTCACGCCGGGCAATAGCCTGGGCCTGCAATCGCATGTGGATGCGGGCCAAGGTGTTCGCACCGCACAAGACGCGCACCAGGCAATGGTAGAGCTATATCGCCATATGCCCTTTCGCCCGGTCCTAACGCAAACATTGCGGGCATATTTTCAGCGACTGTCAGAAACGCAAGGGCCCAGCCTCGTCCATTGCCTTGCCGGCAAAGATCGAACTGGCCTGGCCGTTGCATTGGTCCAGCATCAATTGGGCGTCCACCCCGATGATATTCGCGCAGATTATCTGCTGACCAATGACGCAGGCGACCGCGAAGCGCGCATTGCCGCTGGCGCAGAAGCCGTGCGGGCTAATTTTGGTGCGGATATGGACGATGCAGCTGTGCGCACGCTTATGTCTGTCCATCCCGAATATCTGGACACCGCTTTTGCCGCACTGGGCGACGTTGATGCCTATTGCCGCGAGACCCTTGGCCTGACTGCCGCTGCGCGCGAAACGATGCGCGCGGCCCTGTTGGCCTGAGGCATTCCAAGGACATAAGAAGTTCCTAACATGGGTCTAGTTTGAACGATTCTGGATGGAAGCGAACAAGAAGCTGCGCCTATCTGGTGCACATGACGCAGAAAATACTGCTCGTTGAAGACGATGCGACAACAGCCGAGTTCATCATCAAGGGCCTGAGCGAACAGGGCTTGGCGGTGGATCATGCCAAAAACGGCCGAGACGGCCTCTTTCATGCAACGGATGGCAGCTATGATGCCATTATTCTCGATCGCATGTTGCCTAGCATGGATGGCATGGCCGTACTGCACGCTATTCGCGCGGCAGGCATTGCCACGCCCATCCTTATCCTCTCGGCCCGCGGGGCTGTAGAAGATCGGATTGCGGGGCTGACTGCAGGATCAGATGATTATCTGACCAAGCCTTTTGCCTTTGCTGAACTGCTGGCTCGGCTTCGCCTCTTGATGAAGCGCGCCGCAGGACCGGCCAGTAGCGTTGAAACTATATTGGCCTGTGAGGATTTAGAGATGGACTTGCTGGCCCGCCGGGTGAAACGCAGCGGCCGACCCGTTGATCTGCAACCCCGCGAATTCCGCTTGCTGGAATATCTTATGCGGCACAAGGAACAAGTCGTGACGCGCACCATGTTGCTGGAAGGCGTGTGGGATTATCATTTTGATCCGGGCACAAACGTGATTGACGTTCATGTCAGCCGACTGCGCAAGAAAATTGACACCCAAAGCGATGCGACGTTGATCCACACCGTCCGCGGGGCAGGGTATCGGCTTGGTGCTGGGGAATAAGCCCAAGGCTCTGGCAAAGTTTTGGCGGTCATCCACCACGCGCTTCATTTTGCTGGTCTTTGGCATTGAGCTTATTCTGGCCGCCAGCATCACGCTCACGCTGCGCGGCCTGACGCGGGCAGAATTGCAAACTGATGCCAGAGCATATGCCGCGCGCATGGCACAAGATATTGGCCGGGCCTATCGCACGGGGGATCAACAAGCGACACAAGAAGCCATTTTTATGCGGCTTGTCTTTTCTGAAGGGCGCACCGCCATTGCTTTGTTGGCGGATAAAAAAGGCATGGCTCTGGCTGGCAATTTAGATCGCTGGCCCATGGGGCTTCAAGCCGGCTGGAACGAAATCCATCTATCGCGCCCGGGCAAGAAAGAGACAGAGCATATTGGGGTTTTGGTCACACCGCTTCCCCAAGGGGCCAAGCTTC
>JACCDT010662350.1_pt1 | contig 10291 bp, 11 predicted proteins | sample 7446291 | NCBI WGS metagenome assembly JACCDT01 (sample SAMN15323446, study PRJNA562643) | freshwater metagenome | isolation source: river surface water | place: USA:Blue River Watershed | collected 2017-08-17 | reverse complement strand
CTTCACTACGTGGGTGTGCTGTGTGTGGAGTTTTTCCTGCTCGAAGGTGGTCAGCTGGTGGTCAACGAAATGGCGCCCCGCCCGCACAACAGCGGCCACTACACGATGAACGCCTGCGACCAGTCGTAGTTTGAGCTGCAGGTGCGCACGCTGGCAGGCTTGCCGCTCACCCAGCCGCGCCAGCATTCGAGCGCCATCATGCTCAATTTGCTGGGCGATCTGTGGCCCGAAGCTACGCCCACGGGCAAAGGTCCGACCAGCCCCGCCTGGGGCCAAGTGCTCGCCTTGCCGGGCACGCATTTGCACCTGTACGGCAAGTTGTCGGCTCGCCCCGGCCGCAAGATGGGCCACCTGAACATCACGGGTGCCACGCCCGAGGCCGTGCGTGCCACTGCCTTGCAAGCAGCGGCCTTGCTTGGCATCGAAGCGTTTTAAAGACCACCATGATCCTGAGTGCTTCCCATGCCGCCATCGCGCAGGCTGCACAAGCTTTGCATGACGCTCAGTTGGTCGGCCTGCCCACCGAGACGGTGTATGGCCTGGCCGCCAACGCGACCGACGACGCGGCGGTGGCGAAAATTTTTGTGGCCAAGGGCCGCCCTTCGGACCACCCGCTGATCGTGCACGTGGCCAGTGTGGCGCAGGTGCCGCTGTTTGCCGTGCAAGTGCCCGACTTTGCGCAAAAGCTCATGGCTGCGTTTTGGCCGGGACCGCTCACCTTGATCTTGCCGCGCAAAAGCGGCGTGGCGGCGGCATCGGCCGGAGGGCAAGATTCGATCGGTTTGCGCTGCCCTTCACACCCGGTGGCGCAGGCGCTGCTCCAGGCGGCTTGGGCGCTGGGCGTGTCAGGCGTGTCGGCGCCCAGCGCCAACCGCTTTGGCCGCGTCAGCCCGACCACGGCCGCGCATGTGCAGTCCGAGCTGGGCCCTGAATTGTTGATTCTGGACGGCGGCGACTGCGAGGTGGGCATCGAGTCCACCATCATCGACTGCACGCGGGGCGAGCCGGTGTTGTTGCGCCCGGGGCAAATCACGCGGGCGCAGATCGAGGCCGCGTGTGGCCGCGCGGTTCGGGGCAAGGACGCCCCACAGGAGGTCGGTGGCCAGGCTGCGCCGCGCGCATCGGGCACACTCGAATCACACTACGCGCCCCGCGCCAAGGTGCGCTTGATGTCTGCCCAAGACATCACCGCCAAACTGCAGGCCTTGGGGCCGCACGCCAACAACCTGGGGCTGTGGACAAACGAACGACCGGAGGTCAGCGCCGGTGCCGGTGTGCTGTGGCGAGAGCAAGCCACAACGGCCGAAAAAGCCGCGCACGACTTGTTCAGCGTGCTGCGTGATCTGGACGCCCGGGGTGTGACCCAAATTTGGGTGCAACAGCCGCCCGACACGCCCGAGTGGGAAGGCGTGCGGGACCGCTTGCAGCGGGCTGCGGCCTGAGCCTTGCGTTGGATAAAAAAAGGCCCGCATGACGCGGGCCTTGAGCAGGGCGTTGGGGCGATCATTTCACCGCGTCGAACAGCGATTTGGCCGCTGCATGGCAAAACGGTGGGGCATAAGTGCCGTGGTAGTTGGCGATGTTGGCCATGGTGATGGGCCCATAAGTTTGAACAATGAGCGGGTGAACATCGACCGAGGTCACGTTCGTCAGCCCTTTGGCGTCGAACGCGGCTTTCATGACCGATTGGTGGATGGCTTGAGGCACAGTGGGGTCACCACTGCCGCTGCAGAGCATGGTTTGGGACTTGGGAGACCAATCCAGCAAGTCGTTCTTTTTGGCTGCCAGGAAGGTGGGGTTGTTGGGGTTGGTCAGGATGTCGCTGACAAATGCGGGCTGAAACAAGGCGTCACGCGCCTGATTGGGTGTTTCGCCATTGATGCCCGGCAATTTGCCTGAAGTGACCAAGGTCGTGTAGTTCAGTGTGGGGTTGGGCAAGAGGCTTTCGATCCCATCGACATAAGGCGCTTTGAAAGCTTCGTTGACATTGTTGTAAATGTTGCCGTAAATCTTTTGCCAGGCGGTGATGAGGTAAGGCACAAAGAACTGGTAACCCGCAATCGCATCGGGCAGTTTCATGGAACCCGAGAGGTTGTAAGGGCCAGCAAGGTGCGCGCCGGCGACCACTTTGATTTCACCGGAAAGATTCTTTTCGATTTCGCGGTGCGCGGCCATGGAGGCATGTCCACCTTGAGAGTAGCCCGTCAGCATGACTTTGCCATTGAGGCTGGCACCTTGCGTCGACACGGCATTGCGTGCCGCACGGATGGAGTCGATGACCGATGTGGCCTCGGAGTCAGCGTGCAGGTAAGGGTGGAAGCTGTAAGTTGACTTGGCAAAACCCAGGTAGTCGGTGGCCACCACGGCATAGCCTTGGCCAGCGTACATGGCCGCCAACAGGCCAGTTTCACCATCGAGCGGGTTGGCCAATGTGCGTGGCTTTTGCACATCGGTGCCTTTGGCATAGGCCACCAGGGGAGCCGCTGCCGTGCAATCGGCACCCGAGGGCAGCAGCAGCACACCTGAGGCGTTGGACGGCTCGCCTTTGGCACCGGGGGTGACGTAGTTGAGTGAAACGACTTTCACATCGCACTTGGCTTTGCCGCTCAAGCCGACCAAGGGGCCAGCGTCGAGCTGGGCCTTGGTCAAGGTGGTCAGTAAAACAGGGCTTTCTTTCAATGAGCCATTGCTCGGATCGGAACCGCCGCAAGCGGCCAAAAGTGCTGCAACGCTGATGAGTGAAAGGCTGAGTTTGAAAGATGCCATGTTGGAGTCTCCAGTAAATTCTTGAAAATCGAACGACCGTGCGATTCTCTGAAATCCTAAAGCCTGTATTCCTTATGGACCATGGGGTTAATACCCATTTACCGGTATCCCTTGGGGCTCAGCGGTACCGCAGCTTCATGACCAAAATCATCAGTGCCAGGCTGGTGGTGATGACGTTGGCAATGATGATGGGCCAGGCCTCCATCAAGATGCCGTAAACCAGCCACAGCGCCACCCCTGCGGTGAACAGGCTGTACATGCCCAGCGAAATGCCGCTGACGTCACGGGTGCGAAAGGTTTGCCAGGCTTGCGGGATGAAGCTGGCGGTGGTGAGGATGGCGGCCACAGAGCCCACCCAGTCGATCAAGTTCATGGCGAGCGTTCTGGTGAGGGTTTGCGTTGGGGGGTGGTGTCACGCGCGGTCCATTCCAGCAGCTGGTCCAGTGCGGCACGCGCCTGATGGGCCTGGGGGTGGTGCAACACCGCCACCAGGGTGTAGCGTTGCCCGCTTTGGCCTTGCACATACCCTGCGACCGACGCCACATCGCGCAGTGACCCGGTTTTGAGCCATGCCTTGCCAATCACTGGCGAGTTGGGCAGACGGTCCTTCAGGCGGACGGCTGTGCCATCCACCCCGGCCACGGCCAGCGAGTCCACAAAGATGGGGGCGTGAGGGCCTGCGTGCGCTTTTTGCAGCAAGGCCGTCAAGGCCTGTGCCGTGCTGCGTTCGGTGCGCGACAGGCCAGAGCCATTGTCCAAAACAGGTTCGGGCTGCCCTGGGAATTCATGGCGCCACCATTGCGACAAACGCACACGGGAAGCTTCAAAGCGTCCGGGCGCGCCCAGTTCGCTCGACAGCGACAAATACAACTGTTGGGCCATCACGTTGTTCGACAACTTGTTGATGTCCTTGATCACCTCCGACAAGGGCAAAGAGGGCGCTTCCACCAGCAAGCGTGCCTGTGCCGGTCGAGCGCCGTAGCGCACTTGTCCGGTGAGTTGCCCACCCACGCCGCGCCACATGGCCTGCATCACCAAAGGGGCGTATTGATGGGGCTCTGGATAGGCCACCGGCCATTCGCGTTCGCCACAGCTGGCGGGATAGCTGCCCGCAAAGCGCACCTGCAGGGCCTGGCTGAAGTCGGCCTGCAACTGGCGACGCCAGTCGCTGCAAGGCGCAGAGGACAAAGGCAGTTGGGGGGTGACTTTGAGGCCAGCCAGTGGGGGCTCGTGCTGAACTTGCACATGGCCTTTGGCGGGGTCGGGTGTGAACTTGTACACCACGGCCTTGAAGTTGAGCAGCAAGCCATCGGGTCCCACGTTGTAGGGGCGCAGGGGCTCGTCGTCAAAAGGCTCGCTGCGCTCGCGCACGTCGAACACGCTGCGGTCCAGCACGATGTCGCCACGCACTTCACGCACCCCGGCCGCTTGCACTTGGGTCAGCAAATCCTGCAAGCGCTCGACGACCAGCTTGGGGTCCCCACTGCCGCGCACAATCAGGTTGCCCTGCAGCACGCCATCACGCACCGGCCCATCCGCGTACACACGGGTGCGCCACAGGTGTTCGGGGCCGAGCAAACTCAAGCCTGCGTAAGTGGTGAACAGCTTCATGACCGAAGCGGGGTTGACGCTGGTGTCGGCTTGGTGGGCCAAGCGCACAGGCGTTTCGCCCGTGGCTTTGGAGCGGGCAGGCAGCGGTGCAATCACCACGCTCAAGGCCGAGGCAGGCACCTGAGCCTGGCGCAGTGTTTTCAGAACGCCGGGTGGCAAATCTGCAGACGCTCGGGCGGAGGCAGCAGAGGAGTCCCAGCGTTCAGAAGCCGGTGTGGCTGCAACCGGTCCGCCAGCGATGGTCAGCGCGGCCAGGCCAAGGGCATGGACGAGCTTGAGCCAAGGGTTTCGAGCGGCGCGCAAGATCATCGGTCAAGTCTAACCCGCCCCCAGCTGCGCCCGGAGGGCTTTGTTGGGGGTCGTATGATTCGGGCCATGCGATTTTCTTCAAAAACCGTGGGGCTGGCTTCGGCGGTCATCACGGTGCTCATCTGGACCGGTTTCATTGTCATTGCGCGCGCCTCGGCTTCTCGGGGTTTGTTGCCTATGGACATTGTGCTGGCCCGGATTGTGGGCGCCAGCGCGGTGCTGCTGCCTTGGGCCTGGTGGCTGATGCGTCCGGCTCGCCAGGCGGGTGAGAAAGTGGGGTCTTTGTGGGGCCTGTCCCCCTTGCCCTTGAGTCAGACGGTGCAAACCGGTGTGTTGGGTGGTTTTTTGTACGCCATCCTCGCTTACACCGGTTTCTTTTTTGCGCCGGCCTCGCACGCGTCGGTGCTGATGCCCGGCAGTTTGCCCTTGTGGACCACGTTGTTGGCTTGGTGGTTCCTGCATGAAAAAGTGGCCGCCAGCCGTGCCATAGGCCTGGTCTTCATCTTGTTGGGTGGGATGCTGGTGGGGGGCGCAAGCTTGTTCAAGGCCTTTGAGGGCGGCGAAGTCTGGAAGGGCGACTTGTTGTTCATGGCGGCGTCTGTGTGCTGGGCCAGTTACAGCGTGTTGCTGCGCCGACATGGTTGTGATGCGGTGCGCGCCACCATGGCCATCACGACATTCGGTTTTGTGTGTTTTGTTCCCCTGTTTGCCTTGTTGGTGGTCTTGCAGATCTTGCCCACACAGTTGCACCAGGCCCCGTGGTCCGAAACCCTGTTTCAGGCGGTGTTTCAGGGCATGGGCTCGGTGGTCATTTCGGGCATCACCTTCACGCAGATGGTGCGCCACTATGGCCCCGTGCGATCGACCATGATCACGGCGCTGGTGCCGGGTTTGTCGGCGCTGGGGGCGGTGTGGTTTTTGGGCGAACCTCTGTACTGGAATTTGCTGGTCGGACTGGCGCTGGTGACGGGTGGCATTTTGTTTGGTGTGCGCCAGGCCAAAGCGGTGCCCACACCTGCATTGGCGGTGCCTGGGGGCAAGCCATGAGCGCTGTGCTGGCTGCAGGCCGCTGGCTGGCGTTTGACACCAGCACCGACGTGCTGTCTTTGGGGGTGGCCCGTGGCGATCAGGTCTGGACCCAAACCCTGCCCGGCGGGGCGCAATCGTCCAGCAGTCTGATCCCGGCGGTGCTGGCGCTGCTGGCCGAGGCCGAGATGCCGTTGGCTTCGCTGGATGCCATCGTGTTGGGTCGGGGGCCGGGGTCGTTCACCGGTTTGCGCACCGCTTGCGCTGTGGCACAAGGCCTGGCTTTTGGAGCCGGTGTGCCCGTGCTGCCCATCGATACCTTGCTGGCGGTGGCCGAAGAGGCACGATGGACGCAACTCCAAGCAGGTTTGTTGAACCCCAAGGATGCGCTGACGGTGCTCGCCCTGATGGATGCGCGCATGGACGAGGTCTACAGCGCGGCCTACCACTGGCCAGCGGTGCCGGGCGATGCAAGGGGTGAGGAGCGGGGATGCTGGCAACTCGCGGCGCCCTTGCAAGTGGGTGCGCCTGAACTGGTGCAAATGCCCGAGGGGCCTGGGCTGCTGCAGGCGGGCAATGCTTTTGCAGCCTATGGCGAGCGCTTGCCTGCAGGTTTGCGCTGCATGGCCATGCCCACGGCAGCGGCCTTGCTGCGCCTGGCCCCTGCGGCCTGGGCGCAAGGCCAGGCGGTGCCGGCAGAGCAGGCCATGCCGCTGTACATCCGCGACAAAGTGGCCCACACCACGGCCGAGCGCGAGGCGCTGAAAACCCAGGCCCAAGCGCAGGCTTGGCAGAACGCCGCAGCGCGCCAGCCATGAGTCAGGCCATGCCTTCCAGCCCTACCCCAAGGACAACGATTTCTGAGGCGACGCGCCATGCGGCCGCCTTGGCCCCCATGACGCTGGACGATCTGGATGCGGTCATGGCCATCGAGCAAACCGCCTACAGCCACCCCTGGTCGCGCGGCAATTTCAGGGACTCGCTCAACCCGCTGTTTAACGCCCAATGCCTGTGGCTCCAAGGTGAACTGCTGGGCTACTTTCTGACCATGCGCGGTTTTGAGGAAATGCATTTGCTCAACATCACCGTGGCGCCGGCACACCAGGGCCAGGGCTGGGGCCACATGATGCTGGATGCGCTGACGCTGATGTCTCGCGAAACAGGGGCCCAATGGCTTTGGCTGGAGGTGCGCCAGAGCAACCAGCGCGCCTTGCAGGTGTATGCGCGCTATGGTTTCAAACAAGTGAGCATCCGCAAGGATTACTATCCGGCAGGCCGCCAGCAGCGAGAGCATGCGGTGGTGATGAGTTTGAAACTGTGAGCCCCCTCATGAGCGACCCCACCCGATTCGACCTGAATGACCGCCAGCGCGCCATGCTGGCCGAAATGGGTGTGCGCGTCTGGTGGCCTCAGCGCCCCAACGGTGCTGCGCCCGAAGCGCTGGCCGAGGCCGCTGCACAAGCCTCTCCTGCCCAAGAAGTGTCCGCCCCGGCTTTGACCGTGGCCCATGTGCCTTCCGCCGTGGCCCCGCAGGTGGCCCCGCCAGTGCGCACAATGCCGCCCGTTCGGCCTGCAAGCCCTCAGGCCGCGCCAGCTGCCTCGGCCCTTGCGCCTTTGCCGCAAGGGTTGTCCGGCATGGCTTGGCCCGAGCTGCAAGCGGCCGTCCAGCACTGCGCGTCTTGCGCCTTGTGCACGGCACGCCAATCGCCGATTTTGGGCACAGCCCATGCCCCGGCGCACTGGATGGTGGTGGGCGACTTGCCCAGCGAAGAGGACGATGCCCAGGGCACGCCATTCAACGGGCCCGAGGGGCAGCTGCTCGACAACATGTTGCAAGCTGTGGGCGCGCGCCGGCAAAGCCCCAATGAGGCGGCTGCGCCCAACCCCACGCAAGCCCTGGCTTACCTGACGCACGCTGTCAAATGCCGACCCCCGCGCGGGCGCAACCCCGATGCGGCGGAGTTGTCGGTTTGTGCCGCGTATTTGTCGCGCCAGGTTGAGCTGGTTCAGCCCAAGGTGATTTTGGCCATGGGCCGTTTTGCCATTCAGTCGTTGCTGGGCAGCACAGAGCCCCTGGGTCAATTGCGAGGGCGATTGCACACTTTCCACGGGGTGCCTGTGGTCACCACGTACCACCCTGCCAGCTTGCTGCGCCAGCCGGCCGACAAGGCCAAAGCCTGGGCCGATCTGGTCTTGGCCTTGCAAGTCGTTCAAGGCTGATGGGGCCGGTGGGCGCTTTGGCGCCCGAAAAGCCTGCGTTCAGCGCAAGCTGCCCATGGCCTCGCCCATGACGATGGGGCGGGTGGGCGTCCAGTCGGGCTTGAACTGCATCACGCCTTGGGGGAACAACATCACCACGGTGGAGCCGAGCAAGAAGCGCCCCATCTCTTCGCCTTGCGCCAGGGTGATGCTGCCCATCTCGTAAGTCCATTCACGTACTGTGCCGGGGCGGGGCGGGTTGACCACGCCGTGCCACACCGTGGCCATGCTGCCCACAATGGTGGCGCCCACCAGCACCATCACAAACGGGCCTTGTGCGCCTTCAAACACACACACCACCCGCTCGTTGCGGGCAAACAGGCCCGGCACGCCACGCGCCGTGGTCGGGTTGACCGAGAACAAATCGCCCGGCACGTAAACCATGCGGGTCAGGCGCCCGGCGCAAGGCATGTGGATGCGGTGGTAATCGCGCGGGCTCAGGTACAGCGTGGCAAATTCGCCATCCTGAAACTGCGCGGCCAGCGCCGCGTCGCCGCCCACCAGGGCGCGGGTGCTGTAGCTGTGGCCCTTGGCCTGAAACACCTGGTCGCCTGCAATCGGGCCGCATTGGCTGATGGCCCCATCCACCGGGCTGACATAGGCGGCGACAGCCACAGGGCGTGCGCTGGCCTTGAGCGGGCGGGTGAAGAATTCGTTGAAGCTCTTGTAGCTGGCCGTGTCCGGGTTGGCGGCCTCCATCATGTTCACGTTGTAGCGCTTGACAAACCAGTTGATGATGCCGGTGGTGGCGCTGCCCCATTGGCTGCCCGCGACCCAGCCCGCAAAGGCGGTCAGGGCTTGTTTGGGGATCAGGTACTGCGGCAAGACCGCCAGGCGGTCAGAAAAAGAAGGGGACATGAGGGGGCCGCTGGGGCGGTTCAAGACAAGGTCGTGATTTTATCGGTCACCCGTCGCAGCGCTCGGACAAGCGGCCACAGGCACAATTCCGGCATGAATACCCCCTTGCTTTCGGTCGAACATCTGGTCAAACGCTACGGCGACGCCACGGTGGTCAATGACCTGTCTTTCCACATCGCGCCCGGCGAATGCCTGGGTGTCATTGGCCCCAACGGTGCGGGCAAAACCACCACCCTGCGCATGTGCCTGGGTTTGTCGCAGCCCGATGGCGGTGCCATCCGTTATTTCGACGGTTTGCAAATGCCGCGTGACGCCTTGGCCATCAAAGCCCGCCTGGGCGTGGTGGCACAACAAGACACCTTGGACCCGGACTTCACCTCAGAAGAAAACCTGCTGGTGTTTGGCCGTTACTTTGGCATATCCGACGCGGTGATCCGCGAGCGCATTCCCCAACTGCTGGAGTTTGGCGCGCTCAGCCACAAGGCCAAAGCCAAACCGGGCGAGTTGTCGGGCGGCATGAAGCGGCGGCTGAGTTTGTCGCGCGCGCTCATCAACCATCCGCAGCTCTTGATGCTGGACGAACCCACCACGGGCCTGGACCCGCAGGCGCGCCACCTGATGTGGGAGCGGTTGCAGGTGCTGTTGCAAGAAGGCAAGACCATCTTGCTCACCACCCATTTCATGGACGAAGCCGAGCGCCTGTGTTCGCGCCTCTTGGTGCTCGACCATGGGCGCAAGATCGCCGAAGGCAAACCCCGCGATTTGATTGCCCAGCACCTGGAGCCCGAAGTGGTCGAGGTGTTTGGTCAAGGCGCAGTGGCCTTGGCGCAAGAAGCGGGTTTGAAAGCGCTGGCGGGGCGTGTCGAAGTCAGTGGCGAGACCGTGTTCTTTTACACCCAGGACAGCCGTGGGCTGATCCAGGCGCTGCAAGCTTGGCCTGCCCTGCGCACCTTGCACCGTCCTTCCAACCTGGAAGACCTGTTTTTGAAATTGACCGGACGCCAGATCCGTGAAGAAGGTTGAAGGGGGCCAAACCATGAGTCAAATTCAAAACAACATCTGGGCCGCGCCCCGCCTGTCCATGCGCTGGTGGCCTGTGTTTTTGCGCAACTGGCTGGTCTGGAAAAAGCTGGCCATCCCCAGCCTGGTGGGCAACATCGCCGAGCCGCTCATGTGGCTGGTGGCTTTTGGCTATGGTCTCGGGGCCTTGGTCGGTCACATCGAGCTGGGCGGCGAGAAGGTGCCCTACATCCTGTTTTTGGCCAGCGGCAGCATCTGCATGATTGCCATGAACGCCGCCACCTTTGAGGCGCTGTACTCGGCGTTTTCACGCATGCATGTGCAAAAAACCTGGGACGGCATCATGAACGCCCCGGTGCGCCTGGACGACGTGGTGCTGGCCGAGATGCTGTGGGCGGCCTTCAAAGCGCTGTTCAGCGTCACAGCCATTTTGCTGGTGATG
>JACCDT011287783.1_pt1 | contig 10293 bp, 4 predicted proteins | sample 7446291 | NCBI WGS metagenome assembly JACCDT01 (sample SAMN15323446, study PRJNA562643) | freshwater metagenome | isolation source: river surface water | place: USA:Blue River Watershed | collected 2017-08-17 | reverse complement strand
GAATGGCCTTGCGTTGTTGGTATTCGTCCACCATATCGGGGGGCCAATAGGGCATGGGGGCATTTTTTCCGATCAGGTCTTCCGCTTGCCAGCCGACCATTTGGCAAAACGCAGGGTTCACATAGGTGATGCGCCCTTGCAGGTCACGGGCCCGCAGGCCGGTGACCAAAGAGTCTTCCATGGCCTTGCGAAAAGCCAGTGCGTCGGCCAGATCGCGTTCGGCCTTGAGACGTCTGCGCGCGTCTTTAGTCAGCAGTACCATCACCGTGATCAACGCAATGGACATGCCCGTGACCAAGGCGGTCAGCACATTGGGAAACAAGTCGGGCTCGCCCCGCCGGCCATCCATGCGCAGCAGCAGGGTGTTACCGGGCAAATCTACCAGTTGCTGGCTGGTGAAGATGCGCCGCTCACGGCGCTGTGTTCCGGCAATCGCCAGCCGTGTGCCATCCGGTTCAACGAAGGACAATTCGTTCCTGCGTCCGAAGGTTTTACCCAAGCGTTCGCTCAGCAGTTCCTGCAGGCTGTAAGTCACCACCGTGTAGCCCACCCACTCTCCATTGTTTGTCATGGGCATGCACAGCTCCATCACTTCGATGCCCAGGCCATCGTTTTGCGGCAGGAAATAGGTGCTGGAATAAACCGGCCCGTTCAGGCGCTTGGCCCGCTGGCAGCTTTGGTTGGCTTCGTTCAGGGTCTCAGTGCGCGAAACGCGTTCAAACGCTGGCGCACGCAAAGGCGAATCCGCATAGGCTTGCAATTGCCAAGCCTTGTCGCGCCACTCCACGCGCAACCAGTCCCGGTTGTCGCGCAGCAAGCGCAGCGCTTCTGCTGGCCAGGTGGCGATGGCGAAATGTCCCGATTGCAGTGCCTGCAAAGCCTGCACTTGTTGTGACAGGCTGCTGCGCAAGTCACCCACTGCATTGGCAGTGTCGCGTTCCAGTTCGGCTTGTACCTGGCTGGCTTCGTAGCGCCCAGCCAGCCAGACCAATGTGGTCAGTACGGCCATCACTAAGGCGATCAGGGTTGCCCACAAGGACCGCCGACCCGAGCCCCAGGGCCAGCCTTCGTCGAGTCGGACGCTGAGCCGCCGTAGCCGGTCTTGCCATGCGACTGAGAGGCGAGCTGCGCCGAGCATGTTCATGAGATTTCAGGGAGAGGTCGTGCTTGCAGGCGGGGTTTTGTTGTCGTCTGCATTGTTGACCTTGGTCACCCGGGGTTCGGTCCAACTGCCATCGATCAGGAATTCCTGTGTGTTGGCTTTGATCAAAGGGTTTTGTAAAAACAGCTGGGCCAGAAAAGCCGTCAGGCCGACCACGGGGTTCACCGCGATTCCGGCCACCAAAGAGGCGGTGCCAGCATCGAGTGCCGGCAAGATCACAACCCGGAGTTTTTGGGTTTCCTGTGCGATGTCGGCCGACCCATCCAGCTGTACCAGTGCATTGACGCCCTTGATTTGCATGTTGCGTGTGTAGGCGATGCCCTGTGCAATGTTGACGTCGCCACGTACAGAGTCGAAGGCAAATCCTTCGTAAAACACATCCCGAAAATCCAGCAACAGGCGCCGTGGCAAGGCTTGCAAACTCAAAACTCCCAGCAATTTGGCCGCCCCCGCATCGGCTTTGAGGAATTGACCCCGGCCCATCTTGACAGTGAACTGGCCAGACAGGCTGGGGTAGTGCAAAGCCAGCGGTGATCCTTGCCAGCCGACAGCCCCTTCGAGCTGGCCGTTGCCACCACGCAGGGCATTGGGCGTGCCCAGTCGCGTCAACAGGGCGCCTGCATCGCTGATTTCCAATTTGAAATTGATCGAGGTCTTGCGTTGGTGGCCACCATCGGTCGCAGCCAACCAGCGCCCGGTGCTGCGCAAGCTGGCTTCAGGGACGGTGATGTTGAATTTGTTCAGTTGCCACTCGGTGCCGACCTTGGCTCGGGTTTTGGGTTGCTCGGTGTTCAGGGCTTCGATTTCGACACGGCCGAGTTTTTTGCCACGCAATTCCAGCTGTTCCACCACGATGTCCAAAGAGGGCAGATTCACCGAGGGCGCTTCAAGCAAACCTTCAACCTCGGCCACACTGGATGGGGGCAAGTTCAATCGCGACAGGCGGGCATACAGATGACCCAACTGATCTCCGGCGGGTTGACGGTAGACCACTTGTCCATTGAGCTCGCGGGCATCGATGTTGATTCGCCAGTTGTTCCCTTCGCGCGCACCACTGGCCACCACCTGGTGCAGGGTGCGGTCATCGGCGGTGAGTGTGTTGGCTTGCAGGCTGATGCGCGAGGGTCCATAGGCGTGCCAGTTTGTTTGTCCTGAAACGGATTTTTGTTCAGCGGTATACAGGTTGGCAGGCAACAGGCGTTGCCATTCGTCTACGGTCAAGCGGTCCAGCACCACCGACGCCGCCACCCCGGTGGCAGGGAGTGCAGGGGCTTGCGAGACGGGCAGGCCAAGGGAGAGGCTGCCGCGCAGGACCTGTGCTTGTGTACCGGAAACATCACGCACGTAATGGGCCGAGGCCACTGAGCCCCATTCCAGTTGGACCTGGTCGCGCAAGTTGCCGTCAGTTCCTTGTACGCGCATGCGCAGGGTCACGGGTGTGCTGGCTATGGCAGCCTTGCCCAAGGGGGCCGGCAGTTTCAGGGCCAGACCGTCCAGTTGGCTTTGCAGCATGAATTCGGGCTGTCCCTGTCGCCAGCCCAGTTGCGCGTTGTAGTGGGTGCTGCCGCTGGCGTGCTGTGCCCAATCGCTCAAAGCCGTGAGTTCTTTGGCCTGACGCATCCCTTCGGCGGTGACCATCCCTTGGGCACGTAACTGCAAAGCGCTCTCGTTGTTGGCTGCTCCGGGTGTGGGCCGCATGCCCCCCTCGATGCGAACGTTTCCCCCCAGCAATCGGGCTTGCATGCCACTCAAGCTGAAACCGGTTTCGGTGAATTGCACCGTGCCCTGCAGTTTTTCCAGAAGCGGCATGTCGGGCTTCATGCGCACATCGTTACCGCTCAGTACCACGGTGCCCTGTACCTTGGCGTTTTGTGGGGCCAGCAAAGGTACGGACAGTTTGAAACGGGTTTGCACGTTGCCAGTGATTTGGGTCTGGCGCAAAGCGCCGGACAACATGGCATCCATGGGCGATTTTTGCACCACCGTCAGGACCTGGGTGGCGGGGCCTTTGTTTTCGGCCGAGACTTGGAGGACCGGGGCATGCAGCATGTCGGGGATCTCGGCCTGCCCTGCGGTCAGGCCAAGACCCGTGCGGGCATCGCCTGCGCGGGCGGCGGCATCGCTCAGCTTCATCCCCAAGTGATCAAAGACCAGCTGGCCCGAGAGCTTGTGCAGGCGTGGCCAGGGCAAGCTGTTCGCTGGCAACAAGGCAGCAGGCACATAGTCGAGTTCTACGTCCTGCAGGCGACCTGAAAACCTGAAATTTCCTTCTTTGGGGTGGGCAAACGGCAGCTTGGCCAGATTGCCTTTGATCTTGATCTGGATGTCCGAATAAGTCCCTTTGAGCACGGCGTCCCGCACGTATTGGCGCACATTGGCGGGCAGCGCCAGGGGCAGATAACGGTATGCCCGGGCCGCATTGGCACGCTTGATCTTGCCTTGCAGGTCGATCATGCCAGGGCCATGACCTGACGCAGCTGGATGCCATTGGCCTTGCCATTCGCCTTGCAGGTCGGCATTGGCCAGCTCCAGCTTCCATTCGGGGACATGCCATTGAGAGGCGTCGCGTTTGAACACCGCGTGTGCACGCAAAGATTCAGGGCGCACCTCGGGCTCTTCGAGAATGCCCGGCAAAACCACGGCCCCGTCAGCGCCCATTTGGATGTCGATCCGACCACCGTCCTGGTTCAGTTTCAGTTGGGCTTGTGCGCCCATCATGCCTGGCCAGCGAGTGACCCTGTCGCCAGCAGGCAGGTCGGGAGGGGGGGCCGACAGCTGGCGCACGGCAATTTGTCCGTCATAAGTCTGCGGTGCCTGCCAGTCGCCTTGCCAACGCCATTGCAAGGAGTCAATTTGTCCTTTGACCGTTTGGTGTTGCAGGCGGTCACGCCATACTTGGGGCAGTGGCATGCGCAGTGCCACTTCGCGCAAAGCAAAAAGGTCCAGCTGGTCCGCTTGCAATTGGCCGCGTGCCGCGTTTTTGCCTTGCGGGTGGGTGTAGTTCAAGGCGGCATTGCCGCCAGGCCAGGCCAGGCCCTGCTCACTGACAAAGGCCAGGTGTTGGGTTGAGATCTCGAAGCCCTGGGGGCTGATGCGTCCGCCCAGACGACCCGAGAAACGCTCAAATGCCAGCGGCGCTTGGTCTGCTGCCCATGCCGCTTTCAAGCTGATCAAGTTCACATCGGCCAAGCCGCCAACCCATTGGCCGTTGCTCACATCGCTCCAAAGACGCACGCTGCCCTGACCTGATGCCAGTTTCACGCCTGCCGGGATGTGTGGGCTCAGCTGAGCCACATCCACATGCGGAAAATAGGCGTAAACCTGTCCGCTCCAATCGCGCCATTGTCCCGGATGAATGGACAGCAGGTTGCGTTTGAAGCGGCCGATGGTCACAAAGCGTTGCCCCCAGTCGTCAGGCGGGGTCGCGTCCACCCGAACATCGTGATATCTGGCCGAATTTCGCAGCACCAAGTCCAGATCCCGCAGCGACAGACGCGTCTATGTCGCCTCAGCCCCAGTCTTGGTTGGGGTGGTGGCATCGAATTCGGGCAACAAGAGCTTGTCCAGCTGCGAGGCCAATGGCGAATGAGGCGTTGCATTCAACGGGTTTTCGCGTGTCCAGTGCAGGGTGCCGCCGCGCACGATGATTTCACGCTGTGCAAACAACCAATCAGCTGCGGCGTTATCGCCGCCGGGTTGTGTCCCCCAATCCAGCCCCGCCACACGCCAACGGCCGTTCGCCAGCAAATGAATGTCGAGCTCGGGCTTGTCCAGTACCAGCTGTTCCAGTTTCAGGCCCAACACCGAGCGTACGCTGATGGCCACCATGACCTTGGGCAGTCGCAAGGCCGTGTGGCCTTCGGGGTCGAGCAATTCAATGTTGCGCAACTCAAACGAGGGCGCCCAGCCGGTTGATTCAGCCGAAATTTCACCGATTCGCACAGGAACCCCGATGGTTTTCTGGGCCAAGCGTTCAAGTGCAGGGCGATGGTCTCCGATTCGCGGCACAATCCAAAAATGCAAGGCAGCCCAGGATATTCCCAGTAAAACGCCCAGCACTAACAAGACCCATGCCAGGGCCCGTGTCAAGCGGGAGAGCACAAGGGTCAGGCGGGGGAAAGTGGACAAAAACGGCAAAAACATTTGAATCAGAAAGTCAGCAGGAATTATGACCCGCAGTCAGCCCAAGGACGAGGCACCCGCCGCAAATGATGTCAACCCGGTCGATTTGCCTTTGTATTCCCGCTTTTTGCAGCGCCTGAGTCGTCGTTATGCTGCTGAGTTGCCTTTGTTGCCGCCCGGCCCGCCCACGCGAGAGAGCCTGATCACCGCTTATGCGGCGCTGCAGGCCACCGGTCTGGATTGCAGCGCCGCTTTGCGCGTTTTGCGCCAACTCACCCTGGAGCGCCTGGTTCGCCTCGACTGCACCCGGCAGGGGAGCTTGGACATGGTCACCCATGGCATGACCTGGCTGGCCGAAGTCACCCTTGACGTGGCCTGGCAACAGGTCATGGTCGATCTGGATGCGCTGCACGGTGCACCGACCAAGGCAGATGGGCAGCGAGCACAAATGTGGATTGTCGGGATGGGTAAGCTCGGGGCACGAGAGCTGAATGTCTCGAGTGACATTGACCTGATTTATGTGTATGACCAGGACGGTGAAACCCTGGGCAACAGCGAAGGTCGCAACAAGGTGTCGTGTCAGGAGTATTTCACCCGTGCCGTCAAGCGCATGTACGCGCTGATTGGGGACACCACTGAACACGGCTTTGTTTTTCGTGTCGATTTGGCGCTGCGCCCGAATGGCAATTCCGGCCCCAGCGTTGTGTCGCTGGGGGCGTTGGAAGAATATTTGCTCGTCCAAGGCCGTGAATGGGAGCGTTTTGCCTGGATGAAAAGTCGCGTGGTCGCCCCCCGAAGCGCGGTTGTCAATGGCTCGGCACAGGCTTTGCGTGCTGTGGTGTTGCCATTCGTGTTTCGGCGCTATCTGGATTACAACGTGTTCGAGTCACTGCGCACCCTCCACCAGCAGATTCGTGACCATGCGTCCAAACGCAGCGCTGGTCACCCTGAGCGCGCCAACGATGTCAAGCTTTCGCGGGGCGGCATTCGCGAAATCGAATTCACCGTGCAGCTGCTGCAGGTGGTGCGCGGCGGGCAGTTTCCAGAGCTGCGCACCCGTCCCACGCTGGACGCGTTGCAGCGCGTGGCCAAAGCAGGCCTGATGCCGCAGGCCACGGCGGACGCTTTGAGCGCGGCTTATGTGTTTTTGCGTCAGGTGGAGCACCGCATCCAGTACCTGGACGACCAACAGACCCATGTGCTCCCGACCCGTGACGATGATCTGGCCTGGATCGCCCAAACGCTGGGTTATGCCGACACCTCTGCTTTTTTGGTGGAGTTGAACGGGCACCGCGAGGTGGTGGCGCAAGAGTTCGACATCCTGTTGGGGGGCGACAGGGAGTGCAAAGGCTGCAATGGCAAGAACAGCCAAGGCCGAGAACACGCCGAACTCGACGCGGTCTTGACCGACTTTGAAGGGGCCGTGCGCGTACGCCTGGCGCAATGGGCCGATAACCCCCGCGTGCAAGCCCTGCGCGACGACGCCCGAGGCCGTCTGATGCGCCTCTTGCAGCGCACTGCGCAATGGCTGGGTGAGGGCCGAATCAGTGAAGTGGCGGTGTTGCGCATGGCCGATTGGATCGAGCCCCTGTTGCGCCGAGAAAGCTACTTGGCCTTGATGCTGGAGCGCCCTTCTGTGCACGAGCGCTTGCTGCGCCTGTTGGGTGCTGCCAAGTGGCCGGCGCGTTATTTGTTGCAACACCCGGGTGTGATCGACGAGCTCGCGGGTGGCAATTTGTTTGACACCCGATTTGATGCGACCGAATTCGAGGCCGAGTTGCAAGCGCGTCGCCTGGCCCTGCATCGAACGGGAGAAGACGACGAAGAAAGCCTGATGAACCTGTTGCGCCGTGCACACCATGCCGAACAGTTCCGCACCTTGGCGCGCGATGTGGAGGGGGTGCTCACGGTTGAGCAGGTCGCCGACGATCTGAGTGCGCTGGCCGACGCGGTCCTGCGTGTGACAGCACGTTGGTGCTGGGATCGGCTGAAAAACCGCCATCGTGAAGATCCCGCCATCGCCATCATCGGTTACGGAAAGCTGGGCGGCAAAGAACTCGGCTACGGCAGTGATCTGGACATCGTTTTTGTGTACGAAGACGAAGACGAACGTGCCCAGGAAATTTACGCCACTTATGTGCGCAAAATGATCAACTGGATGACGGTAAAAACCGCTGACGGTGATCTTTACGAAATCGATACCGCCTTGCGACCCAATGGCAATTCGGGCTTGTTGGTCACCCGTTTTGAAGCCTATGCCGACTATCAGGAGCAACGCGGCAGTAACACCGCCTGGACCTGGGAACACCAAGCCATGACCCGCGCCCGTTTTGTCATGGGATGGCCCAGTTTGGCTCCGCGGTTTGACGCCGTGCGCCACGCTGTCATCAGTGCACCGCGCGATGCGGCCAGCCTGAAGACCGAAATCGCGGCCATGCGCGAGAAGGTGCGCCAAGGCCACCCGGTCAAGCCTGGCCACTTTGATGTGAAGCACAGCGCTGGCGGCATGGTAGATGCGGAGTTTGTCGTGCAATACCTGGTGCTGCTGCACACCGCCGCTCATCCAGAACTGGCCGACAACGTGGGCAACATCGCCTTGCTGCAGCGCGCCGAGAAAGCAGATTTGTTGCCCGCAGGTGTCGGCGAAGCCGCCGCCAATGCCTACCGCGAAATGCGCCGCCTGCAACACCGGGCACGCTTGAACGAAGAGCCCACGCAGGTGGATCCGGTCACCCTCCAGGCAGAACGCGAAGCGGTGCTGACCTTGTGGCAGTTTGTGATGCACTGATTTTCCGGAATTCAGGCCGAACGGCGGCATGACCCTGCTGCGCGAAAGTGCAAAGCCGATGGCCTGCGCCAACCGCTAAACTCCTTGCGCGCCATGGGGCGTGTAGCAAAGAGAAGAGTCATGAAAAAGAGCGGTATTTGGGCGCGGGCAGTTTTATGGGTTGGGGCGGGTTTGGCCGGCGCTGTTTTTGCCGCAGAGAACCCTCAACCGCCAAGTACCCCTAAACCCTCCTTGACGGTGACGGTTGTCACTCCCCAAACGGCCAGCCTGGCGCAAAAAATCAGCGCCAATGGCAGCTTGGCCGCCTGGCAAGAAGCCATCGTCGGTGCAGAAGCCAACGGCCTGAAGATCACCGACGTGCGTGTCAATGTGGGCGACCGCGTGCTGCGCGGTGATGTGCTGGCCACTTTGCAGGCCGATACGGTGCGCGCCGAGTTGGCGCAGGCTGAAGGCACGCTGGCCGAAGCCACAGCCAGTGCGCAGGAAGCCAAAGCCCAATCAGACCGTGCCCGCAGCTTGCAGCAACAGGGCTTTTTCAGCAATGCGCAGTTGAGCCAGACGCTGGCTGCCGATGCATCGGCCCAGGCGCGAGTGCAGTCGGCGCGTGCCTTGGTGCAATTGCAAACCGTGCGCTTGTCGCAGACCCAGGTGCGTGCGCCCGATGCAGGGGTCATTTCAGCGCGGCAGGCCACGGTGGGCAGCGTGGTGGGCGCGGGTACCGAGTTGTTTCGCCTGATTCGCCAGGGCCGCATCGAGTGGCGTGCTGAAGTCACGGCCGCTGAAATTGGCCGTATTCAAGTGGGGGCACCCGTTCAGGTCAAGGCCGCCAGCGGGCAGGTGCTGCAAGGCAAGGTGCGCATGGTTGCGCCCTCGGTCGATGCGCAAACCCGCAACGCCATCGTGTATGTGGACTTGCCCGCTGCCACCGGCAGCGCACGCGCAGGCATGTATGCCCAGGGTGACATCGGCCTGGGTCAAAGCCAGGCGATCACCGTGCCGCAAAGTGCCGTGGTGGCGCGCGATGGTTTCAGCTATGTCTACACCGTGGGCTCGGATCAGAAGGTCAGCCAACTCAAGGTGCAAATCGGACGCCAAAGCGGTGATCGCGTGGAGGTCATCAGTGGCTTGAAAGCCGATGCCCGTGTGGTGGCCAGCGGCGGTGCCTTCTTGAACCACGGCGACACGGTGCGTGTGGTCGACACGCCAGCGCCTTCAGCGCCTGCTGCAGGCAAGTAAAGGGACGTCATGCTCAACGTCTCTTCCTGGTCGATCCGCAACCCGATTCCTGCCGTCATGCTGTTTGTGCTGCTGACGGTGGCAGGCTTCATCGCTTTTGGCTCGATGAAGGTGCAAAACTTTCCCGATCTGGATGTGCCCACCATCACGGTGACCGCCAGCTTGCCGGGCGCGGCCCCCTCGCAGCTCGAAACCGATGTGGCGCGCAAACTGGAAAACGCCCTGGCCCCATTGCAAGGCCTGAAACACATCACCACCAAGGTGCAGGATGGTGCGGTGTCCATCACCGCCGAGTTCCGCATGGAAAAGCCGGTGCAGGAAGCGGTGGACGATGTCCGCTCGGCCATTCAGGGCGTGCGCGCCGACTTGCCCGGTGACCTGCGTGACCCGGTGGTGCAAAAGCTCAACCTGGCGGGCACGCCCGTGCTGGCCTATACCGTGCGCTCGAGCCGCATGGACGACGAAGCCCTGTCCTGGCTGGTGGACAAGGACATCACCCGCAAGCTTTTGTCGCTGCGGGGTGTGGGCGCGGTCAACCGCGTGGGCGGCGTGACGCGTGAAGTGCGTGTGGCACTCGATGTGAACCGCCTTCAGTCCCTGGGCATCACGGCGGCCGAGGTGTCACGCCAGCTCCAGCAGGTGCAGCAAGAAGGCTCGGGTGGCCGCATGGACCTGGGCGTGGGTGAACAACCCGTGCGCACCCTGGCCACCGTCAAGAGCGCGCAGGAAGTTGGCCAGATCGAGTTGGCCACTTCACGCGGGGGCCGGGTGCGGCTGGACCAGGTGGCCACCGTGAATGACACGCTGGCCGATGCCCGCTCTGCCGCCGCGCTCGACGGCCAGGCCGTGGTGGGCTTTGAGGTGGTGCGCAGCAAGGGTGAAAGCGAGGTGGCCGTGGGCCGCTTGGTGCGCCAGGCACTGGCCGACTACCGCTTGCAAAACCCCGACATTGAGATCACCGAAGCCTTTGATTTTGTGACGCCGG
>JACCDT011699741.1_pt1 | contig 10298 bp, 10 predicted proteins | sample 7446291 | NCBI WGS metagenome assembly JACCDT01 (sample SAMN15323446, study PRJNA562643) | freshwater metagenome | isolation source: river surface water | place: USA:Blue River Watershed | collected 2017-08-17 | reverse complement strand
AGTGGAAGCTCTCGCTGTTGGTTTCTGGTTTGATTACCGGTATCGCAGCCGTGCACTACTACTACATGCGCGACTTTTACCAAGCGACCGGAACCAACCCGATCGCCCTTCGCTACATTGACTGGACCCTCACGGTTCCCTTGATGTGCGTGGAGTTTTACTTAATCACCAAAAAAGCAGGCGGCACCAGCGGCTTGCTTTGGCGCCTGATTTGGGCCTCAGTAGCGATGCTGCTGCTCGGCTACATCGGTGAGGCCTTCTACGCGGACCAAACCCAATCTTGGGTGTGGGGCGCTCTGTCAGGTCTTGCATACTTCTACATTGTATGGCTTGTTTGGAAAGGCGAGGTTGCAACCTTGGCTGCCAACGCAGGCGGAAAAGTTCAGACGGCCGTCAAGGCTTTGGGCTGGTTCGTACTCGTAGGCTGGGCGATCTACCCCATCGGGTACATCGCGGGCACCGAGGGCGGACTCTTCGGCGTGAAAGTGCTCGAAGGCCTGTCAATGGACTTGGTGTACAACATCGGCGACGCCATCAACAAGATTGGCTTCGGTTTGGTAATCTACACCTTAGCTCAAAAGGACTAAGTCTAACCTCGGATTTTGTGCACGGAGCCGCCCCTCGGGGCGGCTCTTTGCATTTAGGCCCGCACCCAACGGTCGCGCAGCACCTCGGCAGTGCGCCAGATTCCGTGCGGAACCGCAAAAAGCGACAGCGAGATAAACGCCGTGCGAATAAGGCGGTCGTCGAGTGCGCTTTCGCCTGAGGCCCAAAAGACCCCGGCCGCGACGATAAACGTGAATGCGGTGGCGCCCAAGACCTTGGTGCGGTGCTCCTTGAGTACCGGCCAAATTTTGCGGGCGCTGTGCAGCGAGTGTCCGCCAACAAAGTAAGCCACGAAGGCCGTCAGGGGCTGAAGCAAACGAAACACCGCCACCAGTACCAAAATCTGCGCAAACACAAAAACGACGTGCCGCCACTGGGTAGACCGCACCGCATAGTGGCCAAAAAGCGTGAACGCCAAGAAAATCCAAAGGCTACGCGCAAACGAAAGGCCTTGCGTCCAATCGGGGCCCGCCCACGAGGTTTCGGCGAGAAGGCCAAAGAGCCGAAGCACCTCGGCTTCGTGAAAAATGCTGGGTGCTAAAACGACGAGCATTCCGCGCACGAGGGTTTCGTGCAAAAACAGCGCAGTGCCTGACTCGGTGGCGGCGTCTTCAGAGCCAAAGTGAAGCATGCTCAACGTCAAGAAGGTTGCGAGCGCCCACGAGGGCGACCAAAACCAAAGCGCGCTAAGGAGCAGAATACTGACCGCATAGTAGCCCAAGGCAGGGCGCGACAGGCCTCCGCGGTCCGTGAGGATGTCCGTGGCCCCATGGGGCATGCCCGTGGCGATTCCAAGGGCTAAAATCAACGGGTGCGCACTGGCCGGAAGGGCAAACAGGACTACTCCGAGAAGGGTGACCAGAAGGAGTTCCGTCACGGAACGAGCCTAAAGTCCAAGCGCAACGGGAAGGTGATTCCCAATCCCGGCTCGACTACTTGAAGCTCCGAATGCCAGAGCTGGAGGGTTTCAGCGTCCCAGTCTACCTTAAAAATAAGGGTGTCGGGATAGTCATAAAACCAAATTTCGCGTTCCACCGGCTTGTACCAATAGGTTCCCACGCGGGACTTGCTGTAGGTGTAGGGCGCCACGCTGGGCAGCAGGTCGGCCGTAAACCGAATCTGGTAATCGACGAGGTCAGAATCGTTTCGGCGAAAAAATTCGAAGCGGCCCGAAACCTCACGGGCTTTGTTGTGAATGCGCACGGGAACCGTCGTATCGCCAATATTCATCGGCAGGTCGGCGGTGTAGGTCACCGAATCCAGGGTCCATCCTGCGGTCAGGCGAGGCAAAAAGGGCCCAGTAGCCTCCGGAGGCAAGCCACCGTTGGGATCGGGATCTTTGCAGCCCAGCAGAACCGCGACCGCTAGAAACCAAAAACCAGTTGCCTTAGCCATTGATGTCGATAAAGCGCTCTACGTCTTTGACCTTGCCAAAAACGACGAGTTCATCGATCTCTTCAATGATCATATCGTCTTGCGGAACCCCTTTGATGTGGGCCACCTCGTCGGTTCCGCCCTTTTGAATAACGGTAACCAAGTTGAGGCGGTACTTCTCGAGCAGGCCAATGTCTTTAAGCGAGCGGCCCACCGTGCTTCGGGGGGCAGCAATTTCAACAATCTCGTAGTTATCGGGCAGGGTAACGCACATCATCATGCCGGGGTTAATCAGGCGCTCGGCGACGTTTTTACCTACCTCTTCTTCAGGCGAAAGAATTTCTTTAACGCCCATTTTTTCGAGGATTTTGCGCTGCGTCTCGCCCTGCGCTCGCGCAATGATGCGCTCAACCCCCAGCTCCATCAGTTTGACGGTGGTCAGCAGCATGCCTTCGAAATTCTGGCCAATCGAAACGACCACGGCGTCCATTTCGAGAATGTTTTGGGCCTTGAGCGCCCGCGGATCGGTTGAATCCAGGACCACCGAATAGGCCACTTGGTCTTTGATGCCTTCGACCTTGTCTTCGTCGATGTCGATTGCGATTACCTCGGCGCCCTTTTCAGAAAGCTTTCGGCAAATGGCGGAACCAAACTGGCCCAACCCGATTACGGCAAATTTGTCCGCCATGGTTTTGAATAACTTACTACGAAAGTACGGAAAGTGCCTGATCCAAGTCGGCCGTTAAATCGCGCACGTCTTCGAGGCCCACACTCAGACGAATGAGTCCGTCGGTTACGCCCGTTTTTTCGCGTTCGGCCTTCGGAATGCTCGCATGGGTCATGGTCGCCGGGTGGCCGGCAAGGGACTCGACGCCACCTAAGGATTCCGCCAACGTGAAGACCTTGAGGGAAGAAACCACCGCGCTGGCCTTTGCGAGGTCGTCGAGGTGCAGCGCAAACGAGACCATTCCGCCAAACTGCTTCATTTGGCGCGCCGCCACCGCATGCCCCGGATGGTCCTTGAGCCCGGGGTAGTAGACTTTGCGCACCGCCGGATGCTTGGCCAAGTGCTCGGCCACGGCGGCCGCTGACTGGCAGTGGCGGTCCATGCGCACATGCAAGGTTTTGATTCCGCGCAGCGCCAAAAAGCTGTCCATCGGTCCGCAGACTGCGCCCGAAGCGTTTTGAATGAAGTACAGGCGCTCAGCCAGGGCCGCGTCGCCCACCGCAAGCAAGCCAAGCACGATGTCGCTGTGGCCGCCCAAGTACTTGGTGGCGGAATGCAGAACAATGTCGGCGCCGAGCTCCAGCGGGCGCTGCAGGTAGGGCGTGGCAAAGGTGTTGTCGACCACCACGAGCGCGCCCACCTTTTTGGCCTCATCGGCCAAGGCCTTGATGTCGAGCACATTGAGCATGGGGTTGGTCGGCGTCTCAAGCCACAGCATTTTGGTGGCTGGAGTGATGAGCGAGCGCAGCTCGGCGGGGTCCGCCAACGGAGCAAAGCTGAACTTCAGGCCAAAAGGCTCAAACACTTTGGTGAAGAGGCGGTAGGTTCCGCCGTAGAGGTCGCTCGTGCTTACGACGTGGTCGCCGGGCTTCAGGAGCTTCATGCAGGCGTCCACCGCCGCCAGGCCGCTGCCGAAGGCGAGGCCGTGGGTTCCGCCCTCGATGGCTGCAATGGCGTTCTCAAGTGCGCGCCGCGTCGGATTGTGCGTGCGGCTGTACTCGTAGCCTTTGTGCACGCCCGGAGCTTCTTGGGCGTAGGTAGACGTCTGGTAAATCGGGGGCATGACGGCGCCCGTCGAAGGGTCGTGGTGCTGGCCGCCGTGAATCGCAAGGGTGTCAAAATGCATAGGGTAAATTTACGTCAATTGAGCAACCGGTTGCGGGTTGCTGGCGAACGGGTTGCGAGCAGCTCGTAGCTATTTTGCGCTACGGCCTACCTTCGGGTCATGGTCGGCCGCTTCGCCCCTTCTCCCACCGGAATCATGCACTGGGGCAACGCCTCCACAGCACTCGTGGCATGGCTTCAAATGCGGGCTGAGGGCGGACGTATGCTGCTCCGCATGGAAGACGTCGACCCGCAGCGAAGCAAGCCCGAGTTTGCCGACGGTTGGCGGCGCGACCTGGCGTGGCTGGGCCTAGACTGGGACGAAGAGGTGGCGCCGCAGTCGCAGCGCGGACCCCGCTACGCGGAGGCCCTCGCCAACCTAGCCGCCCAAGGGCTTGTTTTTGCGTGCCGCTGCACCCGACGCGACATGGAAGACGCGGTTTCAGCGCCCCACGGAAGCTTCAATGGGTCCTATCCCGGAACCTGCGCCGACGGCCGATGGCCGCTCGACGGTACGGGCGCGCGGCGCCTGCGGGTTCCTCAAGATTTTTTGGGTCGCGACGGCGCCAATCTTCGCGATGAGTCTGCCGCTCCGGGACAGTTGGCGCTTAATGATGCGGTGGTACTTCGCCGCGCCGACGGCGCCTGGGCCTACCAGCTGGCCGTCGTGGTGGACGACCTGGATCAGGGCGTGACGCACGTTGTACGCGGCCGCGATTTGGAGGACAGTGCCCCGCTCCAGCAGTTTCTGCACCGCGCCCTGGGCAATGCGCGGCCGCCGCAGGTGGCGCACGCTCCCCTTTGGATGGGTCCCGACGGGCACCGGTTGAGCAAGCGGCACGGGTCGGTGGGCGTGCGGAATTCGGGGTTGGAGGCGGCCCATGCCGTGGGCCTCCTGGCCCACGGCCTGGGGCTGCGCGACCGCCCGGACAACTGTACCCCCGCCGAATTGATAGACGACTGGCGGGCGCGCGGCCCGGCCACCCTCGCCTGCGGCGAGGTGGCGGCCGCCTCCTTCCTACCTTTGCCGTTATGATTCAATCCATGACCGGCTTCGGCCAGGCAAGTGCCACGTTCGAGGGGCTCCGCATCTCGGTAGAAATCCGCTCGCTTAACAGCCGCGGCCTCGACCTCAATTTGCGCATGCCGCACCGCTACCGCGAGCGCGACTTGGTGTGGCGCAAAATGGTTGGAGATGCGGTGCAGCGCGGCAAAGTCGACGTCAGCATCAACCGAGAACAGGCGGAGGGCCGCGGGAGCAGCTTGAACGAGGCCCACTTGCGCCAAACCATGGACGACCTTCAGCGCATTGCGGGTGGAAGCTTGACTCCTGCTGAGGTGTTGGCGATGGCCTTGCGCGTTCCGGCCGAGCAGGGGCCTGCGGCTGAATTGGATCCCTTGGAGGCTGAAGCTGTGGAAGCATTGATCCGTTCCGCGCTGGACGCATTTCAAACGTTTCGCAGCCACGAAGGTTCCGCTCTGGCCAAAGACCTTGAGGCCAACTTGGCGACGATTGAGCGGGGCCTTCCCGTGATCGAATCTGCTGAACCCGAGCGACTTGAAAACCTTAAGGGCCGCCTGACCAAGGCCGCCGTGAAAGCCGCTGACGACCAGCCCATGGACCTGCAGCGCTGGGAGCAAGAACTGCTTTTTTATGTTGAAAAAATCGACATCAACGAAGAAAAAGTCCGCCTCAAGGCGCACATTCAGCACTTCCGCGAGGCCCTAGCCGCCGGCGAAGGCCGCAAACTCGGATTTTTGGCCCAAGAACTTGGCCGCGAAATCAATACGTTGGGCAACAAGGCCCACCACATCGGCATGCAGCGCCAGGTGGTGCAGATGAAAGAAGAGCTCGAAAAAATCAAGGAACAAGTCCTCAACGTGCTGTAAACCAGCAACTAGCAACCAGTAACTAGCAGCAAGAAGCCAGAAACCAGCAAGCCAAAATGTCCTCCGGCCAACTCCTCATTCTTTCTGCCCCGTCGGGCGCCGGCAAAACCACGTTGGTGCGCCGGTTGATGGCGAAGTTGCCGGGTCTGGCGTTCAGCATTTCGGCGACGACGCGGGCTCCGCGCGGAAGCGAAGAACACGAGGTGGACTACCACTTTTTGACGGCCGACGACTTTCGGGCGCGAGTGGACCGCGGCGAATTCCTGGAGTGGGAAGAGGTCTACCCGGGCCGTTACTACGGAACCTTGCGCAGCGAGGTCGAGCGCCTTTGGGCCGAGGGCAAGGTGGTGGCTTTTGACATCGACGTGGTCGGTGGCCGCAACCTCAAGCAGCAGTTTGGCGACCGGGCGTTGGCGCTGTTTGTGGCTCCGCCCAGCCTCGAAGTGCTGGGCCAGCGGCTTCGCGGGCGCGGAACCGAGACCGAAGACCAAATCGCCCAGCGCTTGGCCAAGGCCGAGTGGGAGCTTGCCCAAGCATCTGAGTTTGACCGCGTGGTGGTCAACGACGACCTTGACCGAGCCGAAGCCGAAGCCCTTGCGGCGATTTTAGCCTTTGCTCCGTCGTGCGCATAGGACTGCTGCTGGGCACGTTTAACCCCGTGCACCTGAGCCACGTTCTGGTGGCCGAGCGCCTTCAAAAGCACGCCCACCTCGACGAAGTTTGGCTTGTTTTGACCCCGCGCAATCCGTTCAAGCAGGGGGAAACGCTTGCGAGCGACGCCCACCGGTTTGCCATGCTGCAGCTCGCGGTGGCCGGTCGGTCGGGGCTGGCGGCGAGCGACGTCGAGCTCGGAATGCCCCAGCCCAACTACACGGTCGACACCTTGGAACTCCTGGCGGCGCGGCACCCCGAACACCAGTTCGCGCTGCTCATGGGCGAAGACAACTTGGCGGGTTTTAACCGCTGGCGCCATCCCGAACGCATTCTGGAACTGGCCGAGCTGGTCGTGTACCCCCGTCCCGATTCAGGGCTCGACCCCGAGTCGAGCTGGCTGCAGCATCCGCGCGTTCGCCGCGTTGACGACGCTCTGATGGCGCGCAGCAGCACCGCGGTGCGCCGAAGCGTGGCTGAAGGTTCCGAAGGCCTTGACGACCTGCCGGCTGCGGTCGCTGCGTATATTCGAGATCACGATCTCTACCGCTAGCCCCCGATGACCCCTTTTTTGCAGCGCGTCGCCCAAACTGCGGCCGGGTGCGGCGTTCCGCTGCACCGGGTCGGAATCGTGCTTCCCACCCGTCGGGCCGAGCGGAGCCTTCGGCGCTACTGGGCTCAGGATCAGCCGGTTTTGAGTCCGAGCGTATGGGCCATCGAGGAGGTCATGGCTGATTTGGCCGGAATCCCCGCCGCCAGCCCCACCGAGCAGCTGCTGGCGCTCTTTAGTGCCCACCGCCAGGTGGCCGGGGCTCATGCGGATCCCTTGGACGAGTTTCTGCGCTGGGCTCCGACCATTTTGCGCGACTTTGGCGAGCTCGACCGCCACGGAGCCGATGCGACTGCCGCCCTGCGCGAGCTGCGCGAAATCGAGGCCCTCGGCGAGTGGGGCCTTGAAGAGCCCACCGAGCTGATGCTGCGCCGTCTAGGACTGTGGCGCCAGCTTCCCGAACTCTACGACGCCTACCACGAGGCCCTCGGGGCCCAAGGGATGACCACGCCCGGAATGCAGTTTCGCCGCGCTTCGCCTCCGCCCAGCGGCCCAACCGAGGCCCAATGGCTGACCTGGCGCGCCCGCCACGGAGTCGACCGCCTGTTTTTTGCCGGGTTCAATGCCCTGACGCCGCCTGAGGAAGCGCTGCTGCGCTCCGCCTACCTGCACCTCGGCGCACAAGCCCTCTGGGACGCCGACCGCCACTACCTCGACCTCGAGGTGCACGAGGCGGGCGAAGCCCTGCGCGACCTCGCCCAGCGCCTGCCCGAGGGGCTGACGCTTGACCTTCAGGATGCCCCCGCGCACTGGGCCACGGGGCAGCAGCAGATCGAAATCATCTCGGCAAGCCGCCACCTCGGCGTCGCCCAGTCGGTGGGGGCCCTGCTCGAAGAATGGGGTCCCGAAATGGCCCGGCAAACCGCCGTGGTGCTGGGCGACGAGAGCCTTTTGGTGCCCGTGCTGCAGGCCCTGCCCGAGGGCATCGAAGAGGCCAACGTGACCATGGGCCTTCCGCTCTACCTGACCCTGCCCTACGCCGGGGTGGAGGTCTTTTTGCAGCTCCACGAGGCCCGCGAGCAAAACCGAGGAAGCTACCCGCGCCGCCTGCTCGAAGCTACCCTGATTCACCCCTTTGCCGCGATGGTGGTCGCTGACCCCAGCGCGCTGGTCCGGGCCCAATTCGAGCTTCGCCGGGCGCGCCGGGCCCACTGGTCTGCGGCCCAGGTCGAGGCCCTGCTGGGTGCCGACGCAGCCTTGTGGCGCCCTGCCCACGACCCGCGGCAGCTCGTTCAGGAGCTAGCCCAGCGCACGGCCCATTGGCTGTCGGTTCCGCGCCCCGCCTGGGAGGGCGAGCCGGCCCGCGCCGTGCTGCAAATCCTAGAGCGGCTGCAGGGCATGCTGCCCGACGAGGTGCTGGGCGTCGGAAGCCTCTTGCGCCTCTACCGTTCGCTGGCTACGGAGTCGCCGGTGGCCTTTTTTGGCGAGCCCTTCAACGGGCTGCAAATCATGGGCTTACTCGAGACCCGTGCGCTAGATTTTACTCGGCTCATCGTGGCTCCGCTCAATGAAGGCGTGCTGCCGCAGGGCCGCAGTACCGCGAGCTTTTTGCCCTTTGACTTGCGCAAGGCCTACGGGCTTCCGCTGCCCCAGGACCGCGAGTCGGTGGCGGCCTACCACCTCTACCGACTGATGCAGCGCGCCGAAACCGTCGTGATGGTCGTCAACAGCGAGCCCGACGGACTCGGCAAGGGCGAGGCCAGCCGCTGGGTGCGCCAGGCCCAACTCGAACTCGCCCGCTACCCTGGCGTCCGCGTGACCGACCGCCGCCTCAACTGGCCGCTGCGCCCCGACCAGTTTCAGCCCGAAGGCGCCGACGTGCCCACCGGCCCCGAAGTGTGGCCCCTGGTGGCCGACGCGCTTCAGCGCAAGGGTCTGAGCCCCACCGGATTCCAGCGATTCCTCGAAGACCCCTACCTCTTTTTGGTGCGCAACGTGCTCGAGATCCGCGAAGAATCGCGCACCCACGACCGCGTCGCGGCAGACGCCCTCGGAACCGCCCTGCACTTCGTGCACGAGCAGCTCTACAAGGTTCTCAAGGCCGAGGGCCAATGGGCCCTGGACCGCGTCGAAACCTGGACGCACGAGGGCATCAACAAAGAAATGCCTTCGTCGCTCGACACCGGGTACCCGATGCTAACGCGCCAAATCGCCCTGCACATGGCCCAAGCCTGGGCTGAGGCCGAAGGCCAGCGCAACGAAGACGACCGCGAGCTCACCTTTGAAATCATCGGCGTCGAAGAACTTCTGGAGGCCCTGCTGCAGCTGGACTTCGGCCCGGTCCCCGTACGCGGAACCGCCGACCGCATCGAGCGCTGGTCCGACGGCCGCCTAGTCGTGGTCGACCTTAAAACGGGCTCGGTCGACGAGGCCAGCACGCGCTGCAAATCCGACTGGGCCGAGCTTCAAAAACCCGGCAAGGCCAAGGGGTTCCAGCTGATGACCTATGCCTGGATGCTCGGCCAGCGCTACCCCGACGCCCGTGAATTCCAGGTCGGAATCGCCCCCATGCGGCGCCCCCACGACCCCGTGCTCTGGTTCAGCATCGCCAAGCGAAGCTTGCTCACCCGCGCCGACTTAGATGCTTTTGAAGTTGAGGTCCTGCGGCCACTGGCGCAGTCTATTGTGGATTTTTTTCAGGGTAATTCCGAAGCCCGCTGATTAACAAAGTCGAGAATACGGTCGTGAGCTTCACGTTCCTGATCCGATTTAAAGTAGAGCTCTAAGAAAACTATGGTTTGGCTATAACTCGCATAAATCAACCTTAAACCGGTTTGCGACCCGCGCCCTGGCAAGGATCTGCATGCCATTTTTCGGACCTTAATTATTTTAATTTCTGAGGAATATCCTGGAATCTCCACGCTGAAGGACGTCGGCGGAATGGGCCGAACCGCAATAACCTTCGTCAACGTTTCGAGGTCCTGATCTAGCGATCTGAATCGTTTGCGCAAGGCTTTCACATCCTGATCAAACCTCTTGGTGCGTTCAAACCTCATAAGGCCTGCTTTGCCCCACCCCTTCTGCCGAAAAAGGAAACTCGCGGTACATCGCAAGTTCGTAGTCAATCACTTCGCCGTCGGCGGTTGCCAACCACGGAATGTCACGTTGAATAAGTCCACCCAAACTTATGGCGTCAAGGTGTCCGTACCGGCTGCAAACATCCTGAACGGCATGCAGTTCTGCCCCGTTGAACGCGCGCAGGTCAGGGCGGTTCAAGGACGTTCGACTCAGAGATTTTGAACCCAATTCTAGAGCCAAATCGTCGATAAGCCCAGTAACCTCTGCGGCGATCACACCATGCGGCACTCGCACGAAGCTCACGCCGCACATATGAGT
>JACCDT011891409.1_pt1 | contig 10300 bp, 13 predicted proteins | sample 7446291 | NCBI WGS metagenome assembly JACCDT01 (sample SAMN15323446, study PRJNA562643) | freshwater metagenome | isolation source: river surface water | place: USA:Blue River Watershed | collected 2017-08-17 | reverse complement strand
GTCTGGTGGTCAAAGTTCGCCACCGCCGGGTGAGAAAACAGACGTAGTGGCTGGTTGACCTGCGCCCATTCAACCCCAGGATTGAGGGAAAGGACCGCCGCCATGCAGTCGTCAAAATCGCCAATCCTGTACTTCTACAAAAACCCCATGCAGCGCCCCGTCGCCATCCAGCCCGACTACCGCGAGCTGGAGGCGATCCGGACCGACTACCCGGAGCTCCGCCGCATCCTGGACCGGGCCATGATCGCCTGGACGAGCGGCGTCGGGATCCGGCGCTACACGAGCGGCGTCGTGCGCCCCAAAGACGGCGGGGAGATCTTCGCCGACAACCGGGCCAATCCGGTGTGCTGCCTCATGGGCGCCGCCATGCTCGGCCTGGAGGAGCGGTCGGTGCATGCCGAGCTCGGGCTGAGCGGTCGGAACGAGGAGACGGGCGCCGAATGGAGTCTCGCGGCGACGGGTGAGAACCCGATCGCAACCGTCGGCTTCGGTTTCGACGACGGTTCCTGTCGCTCCACCCTCGGCGCCTTCGGCGCCCGTGTCGCCGCCGCGCTGAATCTCCCCCAGGATCGGTAACGCTCATGCCACGCACATTCAAATTCCAACGGACCTACACAGACGACGGCCCGATCAAGCTTCCCCTGGATGAGGAAGCAATCGAGCGGGTGCGGCAGAGCTTCCCGCGCTTCGCCTCCACCCTGGACGCTGCGCTGCACCGGTGGGTCGACGAGGGGATCCCTGTTCGCCGGCTGTCTGACGGAGTCACGGGCGACGCTGACGCCGACAACATCGTGAAATTCGAGCCGAGCGGCCGTGGTTGCTGCCTGCTCGGCGCGGCCCGTATCGGCCTCGTGTGGTCGCAATTTCTACCAGGTGAGCCGGTGCATTACGGACCGGGGTCGGAGACGCCCGAGTCCTTCGCCCGCCGTTTCGGGGCGATCCGTGAGGGTGAGGTGAGCCAGGTTCGCGTCGGGTTTGACGGTTTTAATGTCCACACCTCTGGGGCATGGGAACGCTCACAAACCTACGAGGCCGGGCGCTTCGGTTTCGCCGTCGCGGAAGCCCTCCACCTGCCGCCCGAGGACGACCACTAGCCATGGCGCGCAAACTCACATTCCAATACAACTGGTTCGGTTTCGTACCAGGTAAGACCGTCGACATCGAGGTCGATGAGACTGCGGTTTCGGCAGTCAAAGCGCAATTCCCGCAGTACGCCGAGATCCTGGACAACGCCCTGGTCCAGTGGTGCGAAAACGGCGTGCCGGTTGTCCGCGGCTGCATTGGCACGACCCATTCCGAAAACAACACGGTTGTCCGGTCGCACACGGCTCCAGGCTGCTGTTTGATCGGTGCCTTCCGCCTCGGGCGCCTTGGATCGGCAAGCGGCGCTGACGACGGACCAGACCGCTTTGCTGCCGGGGTCGAATACGCCTGGTCCATCAAGGAGCGTCTCGGCCCGCTGACCACCAACACGCTGCGCGATGTAGAGGTCGGATTCGATTACTCACGGCGCGCGGATGCGAACGCCCTTCCGTCGCGTGAGCCGGCGGCGGCATTCGGATTCGCGGTCGCCCGTGCATTACAGCTGCCGAGCGAGGAGAGTTAACTCCATGGGATACTCCGACACCTCTCGAATCCGCCCGATCGTCAAAGCGATCTGCCAGGAGCTGGACCACGGCAACCTGCGCGAAAAACTCCTCGTGGCCGTCCTGGAGGGCAACACTGAGAATTCCGCCCTCGATGAGCTCGACGACTTCGCCCCCTTCCGCCGAGTCCGCGTCCTGAGTGACGGGTTCCGTGCCGGCGCCGCCGGAGCTCCATGCAAGCCCCCGTGGTGGGTCGTCGACCGTGGGGCAACCCCCGAGGCCGAATGGCGGAAAGACCACGCCAAGGGCGCCCGCGAGCGGGACAACCACTACGACCCGACGGACCAAATGGCTGATTACATCTATGAAGCGGTGCCCGGACCGACTGAGGAGTGAGCCATGTCCTTTCGCCAGCGTCTACCAGGGCTCAAGCGCGAGCTGTCCGATTTCGGCACATACGCGCTGTGGGCTCCTCTCCTCCTCGGCTCACTCTTGAACAAGCTCCACGGCGGCGAAACAGCCTTCCGGCAGGATTTGCGCTCCTTGTGGTGCGCGCTAATTGTTCTGCTCGTGGACCTGTCCTGGACGGTATCGAGCGGCGTCCGATATCCGGTCAAGCCGTCCACCATTGGGGTCTGGCGATTCGGTACCCTTGCCGCGGCGCTCGGCTGTTCCGCTCTCGTCCTCGGAGGTGCTGTGGTCCCGCCGCCCCTCTCCATGATTGCAATGTTTGCAGCCGGCGCCCTCGCCCTCATTCACCATCAAAACAAGGTGCGAAATGTCTGACGACTTCGATTCCGACAAGATCTGGTATGTGCAATGGTCCGTGGACGGCTTCCCCGGTACCCACAAATCCGGGCCGTTTACCAAAGACGAGGCAGACTCCGAACTGCAGGATGTCGGCGGGTATGAGGGTGTCCACGCATTCGTGACCCCTGTACCGGATGACAACGCCATGCAGCACGGGAAAGGGTCGCTATGACCGAATTTACTCCTCGCTGGTTCACCTGCTCGGCGGGTCCGATACCTTGGTCCCTCAATAATCACCAGCAGATTGCCCAGGTGCTGACGCCGGAGGCTGCTGCCCGTCTGGAGCCGCTGACAACGCGCCCAACATTCGGACCCATCCTGGCCCGCGCGCTGAGGCAGTGGAAGGCCGGTATTCCCATTCGCCGCGGCATCTACGGGGTAACAACTGACCTTATTGGATTCAGACCTACTACCTACAATCAGAAGTGTGGTGGTTGCTGTCTGCTCGGGGCCGCATTTATCGGCACGCTTTCCGATGATCATAACAGGCGTCCATTTCACCCCGAGGTCAGATCACCTCTCATTTTCGGATTCGACGCCGAAGATGATATCCAGCTCGACGAGGCTCAGGCCCACGGACTCGGTGGATATGGAGCCCTCGGGCTGGAGGCGGTCAACTTCGCGCATGAGGTAGCACTTGCGGCCGGATTGCCGTTCAATGCTTATCCGCTCGCCGACGGGACTTTCGGCTCCCCGCACTCCGCCTTCACGATGATCTATCGGCCGTGGAGCGTTATGAGTGGGAGGATTCCCTACCAGGTGATCGGATTCATGCGCCCACCGCGCAAGTTTCCTGGACTCGGGCTGCCGGGCGGCAAGGTGGAACCCGGTGAGTCGGCGGTGAGGGCCGCAATCCGCGAGGCACGGGAAGAGATCGGCGCGGTGTGGGACGCGCGAGAGATGGCAGGACTCGGCATGTGGAGTCATCGCGGGCTCGACTGCTCAACCTGGTTCGTGCCGGCGAACAGGGTCCAATTTCTCGCCGAGAGCGAATTCGAGTTCACCGCCGACACACACCGCTGGCTCGCGCCCGAGGACTTCGCCGGCCCGGATGGTGCTTTCCCGGACTGGGGCGCGGAAATGGTCGAATGGTTCTCTGCGCGCCTCTCGGAATACGGCGAGCTCCCGTGGTGGGAGGACGGAGAGCCGGTCGACAAGGGTCCAGGCTCTGCCCACTATCGCGCATTCATGGCTCAGAAGTGAGCACCAGCAAGAACGGCAACAAATAGCAAGAGGCCCGATGGTGGGCCTCTTTGCGTTTCCTCACCTTATCAGGTGCTCACTTTGGGGTGGCAGCCTTGGGAGGACGACCACCGCGTCGGCCGGGTCCGGATCCGGACTTTGCCGCCTCCGCCTTGGCGTCGAGCGAAACGACCCGCGGCTGGGTGGGGGCTGCGGCTTCGCTGTCAGCGGCCTCAGCGAGTGCGGCCTCGAAAGCGGCGTCGTCAGCGGCTTCCTTGTCCTCGTCGCTGACCTCAGCCTCGGTGCCTTCCTCGTCCTCGTCGTCCCCGTAGGGCACCGTCTCGGCTTTCAGGCCCCGGCGCTCGGCACGACCTAGCATGCTCTTTGCGGCGGCCTGGGTAGACTCACGGAGGGCCTCACCGGCGATGGTACGAACTGGACGCCGGACCTGAACCTGCTGGACGACTTCATCGTCGAGCTCAGTCTGGCGAACCGCGCTCAGAGCGGCATCGCGCTTGGTCTTTTCGCGCTGTTCACGCGAGACAAGGCGATTCGGGGCGTCAGGGGAAGCGGCAACGGATTCCTTCTTGATCCGCTCCTCGGCTTCCAACTCGCGCGCCTGGGCGAGGGTGCAAACGTCGAAAACCTCGGGCGAGTCGGGATCATAGGCATTTTGGAGAGTCCGGCGCAGGTGCCGTCCTTCCTCTGCGGAGACCTCATACCAGCCCTTGCCCTCCAGGAACTTGTGACCGTAGGTACCGTCAAAGTGACGGCGGGTCAGGTGGCCCTTCTTGGGGTTGTAAGGCTTGACGCGAACGTAAAGGGAAGATTCAGCCATTTTCGTGTGTTTCGGTTTGAGTGGGTGGCTGCGCGCCGATTTCTGTTATCCCCAATTGGATTCACGTAGGTACGGCACCGCAACGCTCATTCCACACAAACCTATACCTAAGACCACCGAAAGCGAAAGCACCAAATGCGAAAGGGAGGCAATGCCTCCCCATTCGTACCCACGCCGCCGGAGCGGCCTGGATTAGCTCGCCCTGACCGTCTTGATAACGAGCGCCGTGTTTGCCGTCTTTGCGGCATTCAGCTTGGTCTTGATCTCGTTCGCCAGGGTGACAACGTTATCGAAAGACGCGGTATTGAGCGCGGTCTTGATCTCGTTCACGAGGGTCTGCGCCGTTGCGAGGTCCGAGGCGTTTGGAGACGAAATCGTGGCGAGCACGACAGCGTCAGCGGACGAAATCGTGTCGACAACACCGCCCTTAAGAGCGGCGAGGTCATCGGCGACCTCGTTAAGGATCGTTTCGAGGACAGCAACGCCCCCGGCCGTCTGAGTAACGATGCCCCGCCCGCCCGAGAAGTGATGCTTCTGAATTACTGCCATGTGAATGTTTCCTTTAGCGCTTTGGAGCGGTCAGGTGTTTGTGGAAGGTAGATGCGCGAATCGGCAGGGCCGGACACCCGACATTGCGGAATGTTGAGACCCTGCCGACTCCGTTGCAGGTCAATTACTGAGAAATGACCAGCAGCTTGAACGTGGTTGCCGAGAGGTTCGTTGCGGCAGCGACCTCGACACCCGGGCCGTCGGCCACGTTGTCGTTATCGCCCGTGTAGAACTTGAGCTTGCCGTTCGACGCGTTGTACGCCGGAATGTAACCAGCGCAGTCAAGAGGGAGGACAGCGATGATGCTGCGGTCATGCTTCTTGAACGCCTTGTACAGCGCGGAGAATGCCGAGCCGCCGGTCGCGTACGACGAATCGCCGACGACATTGATTGCGTCCAGGAAGAGCGGCGCAGACGACATGTAGCCGGAGCGCTCGACGAGAGTAAATGCACCTAGAGCCATTTGATGGGTTCCTTTGTGGGTCGGAAAGAGAGGGGTTTGCGAGGGCCGCCCGGCAGCGGATTAGCACCACCGGGCAGTTATCCTCACGATTACGGCTCAGGCGCCGACCTTGACTCCTGTGGCCTTTACGACCGCGGTCTCTTCGGCGTACTTAAAGTCCATCCGAATCGACGCGACGATGATGAGCACACCAGCCTGGATCTCTGCCGCGGTCCGCATGCGGACGTTGCGCCAGATACCAATGTTGAGGTTCTGCGGGTTCGTGAAGATGACGGACGTTTCGTCGCCACCACCGCCCAAGTCCTCGGGCCACATTGGGATTCCGTAGACCGGAATACCGTGGGCCTTGGACTGCGCCTCGATCGAGTCGGAGACAGCCTTTGCGTCACCGAGCGAGGTCTGGCGGTCGGCAACCGAGTCACGGTAGTCCAGCTCGGCGTTGATGCCGGTCAGGAATGCCATGTTGCGCCGATCGCGCATGAACTCGGTGGGCATGGCCTGAATGCAGTTCTTGAAAACCTGCTTAGTCAGGTAGACGCCACCCGCGGCGACCGTGTTGGAGGTCGCCAGCTTTAGCATACCGTCGATCTTTGCGAGATCGGGGTCAGCCGAAGCCTTGTCGCCCTCGATGAGGAATTCATCGATGTCACGAGCAATCGCCATCGCCATGGTGGTCATGACGGTTTCGGCGAATCCCTCCTGCTCGATGTTGTCCTCCAGGGTCTCCTCGTCCAGCCGGACTTCGGCCTTGAACAGCTCGGCCGAGAGCTCGACCTTGCTCAGGTCGGGCTTGGAGCGCTCGTTGATACCGAGAGCTTCACCGGAGGTGCCGGCGCGCAGGACTCGCTGACCGAAGCGGGTCTTGTCAATGACCTGCTTGTGCGACTTCATGGTGACGATCTTGCCCAGCGAGAGCAAAACGCCTTCCTTGATCATGGTCTGCACGAACTTGAAAGCGTGTGCTTCTGGGAGCAGACCACCGCCGGTGCCAAGCTCGGAGAGCTGGAGGTCGGCCTTCTTGATTACGTCTTTGTTATCCATCATGACTTGAGGGTTCCGAAACCTCGATACGGGGTCGCCGCTCGGGTGTTATTCGATTCGATTGATTCGATTACGTTCCCGACCGGAATCACCGACGGCGCGGGGTAAGTGCCGACCAATTCACGCCGCTGGTCTGCTTAGCGGAAGCTCCTGTTTCCGATGCCTGGAATGAAGCGGGCTGGCTGGCCTGTCCGGCCTGTCCGACCTGTGTCATTCCCTTCTGCGCGGCAGTGAGCTCCTCGACCTGCCCCGTCAGAGACTTGTTCGTGGCCTCGATCGTCGTGAGCTTTGCAGTCAGCTCCGCGACCTGGGCCTCCAGCGCCTTGCGCGCCTCGACGCTCGTATCCGCCTTCTTGGCCGCATCCTCGACTTCGGCGAGCAGGTCCGAGAGCTGCTGGACGATACCGCGCAGCTTGGTCTTGCGCTCCGAAGAGAGCTTGCGTCCGGCCTTAGCGAGCGAAACCGCGTCAGAGAGGGCCTTTACGGTCTCCTCACCGAGCTCGACTTCGACATCGGCCGTCGCCTTGGTGGCAGCCTGGGCGGCTTCCTCGGCCGCCTTTGCAGCGGCGAGGGCGGCAGCCGCCTCGGTGGCCTTCACGGCAGCTGCCGCGACTTCCGCCGCCTTCGCAGCCTCGACAGCGGCAGCCTCAGCAGCAGCCTTGTCGGCAGCTTCCTTGGCCTGGGCTGCCTTTGCAGCCTCTTCGGCCGCAGCCGTTGCGGCGGCAGCGTCGGCCGCCGACTTTGCGACCTCACCAGCAGCCGGCTGCGTAGCAACTGGAGCCGGCGAAACCGCCTTGGTCACGAATCCGCCCTTGCCGTCGGGAATGAGGGCAGAGGTGTTATCTGGGGTACCGTCTTCTGACTTGATCATTGTCCACTTTCGCTTGTTCGCGGGCCTGTCTACCGACGACACCTCGTGTACCGACAACTCCTCAAGGACATAAACCGACGACTCCGACGCCTTGGAGGCCCCAGTGCCGAATGGTCCCGCCGCTTTGCCAGCCGCGGTGCCCGTGAGTGTGATTGTCGTGTCCATGTCAATCGGGAGTGTGCTGATACTCACGGAGAGCTGTCAAATTAGGATTGCAGAGGACGCCGCTTGGCGAACCCGCCGATCGAGTAGCCCGTGAAGCCGCCCGCCTTGACCGCTGCCCATAGTTCATCGTCGTTATACTTGGTCGCCATGACCCATGAGCCGGCCTTGATCCGGTCTCCGTTTACTTCCATGTCGACGGGCGCAATGTAGCTCTCCAATAGCTGCACCTTGTCGTTTGCCAGCATTTTGTGCTGGAGGCCCATGTTCTGGTAGTGCGCCATGAAGCCGTGCGCGGCCTTCCGAATCGTCTCGGCGGAGATTGTATCGTTCTGGGCGTCGACCTCGTCGGGCTCCAGCACAACCCCCATTGCCATCCGCAATTCAGTGCCGCCGGCATCCTTCGCTACGTACATTCGGCGGAATCCGGGGTCCTCGCCGCCCTCCAGCCGCTTCATGACCTCTGCGGAAGTCAACTTAATGACCGGGTCAATCACCTCGATTGAGGCCGCGGCGTCCAAGCCAGGATCGAATGAAGCGACAAACAGCGACTCACCTCCGCGGACCTTGAACATCGGCCCAAGGGACGCAAACATGCTGCGCGTCTCCTGAGTGTCCTCGGTTTCGATTAGGTACCCGCGATCCAGGCTGGCGAACTTTCCTACCAGCTCCCCAAGCTCGTCCGCCGGGATGGAGGACGCGCCTTTGAGAGCAATGTGGGTTGCGTCGCAGCTTGGGTCCGTCAGAGGACCCCACAGGCCAGGCTGACCGGCGCGCTTAACGCGGGTCACCACGGTACCGGCAGACGCCTTTGCAGTCGGAGCGGCGCCGGCCTTGCGGAGAACCTTTGCGGTCTCCACAGCGCGGACCTCACCGGCGACCCACGCGACATTGTCGCCCGCGAACACGCCAGACTTGGCCAGCGCCTTGATCTTCTCGGCCGCCTTCGCCTTGTCCGTCTCCTGCCAAAACAGGTGCTCCATCGGCACGGTCAGAGCGAGGGTCGACGGCATTCCAGACGCAAATAGCGGCGGCACGTCGAATTCCTCATCCCTCATCGCCTTTGATAGCAATTCCGGGGTCAGGTCATTCGTAAAGGTGGCAGTCACCTTACCGTCGCAATCCGTCTTTACGACCACACGCCCACGGATCCGGTCTGCCTTGACGTAGAATTCGCGGGTGTCAGCGGACTGGTATCCGTAATCGATCCGGCACTTCTCCAGCTCCACGGATGTCGCCGCATTGCGAGGAGCTTCTGCCTTCCCGAGACGGGCCGACATCGGCGCAGCCGCCAGGTTCACAGTGTATCGCGTGCCATTAGGGCCGAAACCCTTCCGAATGGTCCCGAGCGACTCCTCAGATAGCCGCACACCCTTACGGGCAATATCGACCATCAACGCAATGTCACGACCGTCGTATCCAAAGTCGAAACGGAGCTGAGCCTGACCATCCTTCGCGCATAGCGAAATGGTGCCAGGAACGTTGTACCGGTGGTCTGCGGTTGGGTAGGTGGCCGACTTGTACATGTCGACGACCATTGACGCGAAAGCCGCTTCACGGGAAAGCTCGTAAAGGGTATCGCCTGGCATAAGGGACTGAATGACGGTCCCATTGTCCAACATTAGGACGTGACGGTGCTGCCCAGTCGGGTGATCCGCGCCGCCCTCGGGCCAGCAGTGATTGTGCCAACCCTCGTCCTCCGTCATGGTCGGTTCCGAGCCTGCGGTCAAAGAGAGCTTGTGGGCGTGAATGCCGCCGTAAGCCTCGAAGCCGCCGCCGTAGAACCAGACATCGTGGGAGTGGGCGCCGCCAAGGTCGGTAGCTACGAGGTTACCGTCCGGCAGCATGAATGTGTGGGCGTGCGAGCCGCCAAGTAGCGTCTTCACATACCCGGGATCGATCACGTGGTCGTGAGAGCCACTTGGAACGTCCAGGGTGAGCGCCTCGACTAGGTCAGTCGGCAGTACCTGCTTTGCTACTTCGGTTTCGCTCATTTCGGGATTCTCTTGCATGCCTGGAGGTCTGAAACCTGACATTCCGCTCAGTTCTCACCATCGATTCGGTTCCAAAGGCGGGAGCTGAATTCCGGTACGTCAGTTCGGTCATCCTCACTCATCCGCCGTTGATTGGAAAGCGCGCCTTGGGGACGGCGCTTTGTACGCCTCTCCTCGCGCTCTTCCTCCCCAGCGCCGGCCCCAGTCAGCCCGCCAGTCGCGGCGGCCAGCAGACCACGGGCACGCGCTGTCCGAGACCCGCCTCCGGTCCTCCGGGGCCTGGGCGGAGGGGGTGGCTCGTCCTCATCATCTACAATTGCGGGCAGCGGCTCCGGAGGACGTGGCGAGCGCTTTTGCGTTGGCACCTCTTCCTCGTCCTCATCGTCGGCGTATAGGTACTCCCTGGCCGTGCCGGCTGTGACATAACCCACGCGCCCACCTCTTGACGACCGGCCCGAATCTCGTTCCTGGGCGGATTCGGGCGCTGATTGACGGATATTGCTCCATTGCGGCCGACCCGAATCGGATTTCCTCGCCGCCGTCAACTGTCCTGCCAGTGACTTTACAGACACGACTACGGACGCAATCGCGCTCGTAATGTTGGCCAGCTCACGGTCCGAGTCGTCATAGAGGTGGACAAAAACGCTCCCATCACCGGTAAACCCCTGCGCTCGGACGGTGGCGACGGTGGCTTTCAGGGCGGAAAGGCGTGCTGACGCGAGCTCGGTTGACTCCGTGGTGGCGAGGGCGACCTGCTCGGTGGCGTATTCAATGAATTCGGATCCGCTCATTTCATGGAGTGGT
>JACCDT010856086.1_pt1 | contig 10301 bp, 10 predicted proteins | sample 7446291 | NCBI WGS metagenome assembly JACCDT01 (sample SAMN15323446, study PRJNA562643) | freshwater metagenome | isolation source: river surface water | place: USA:Blue River Watershed | collected 2017-08-17 | reverse complement strand
TGGCACTCACGATGGGTTTGTCGCAGTTGATCACGTTATAGACCAGGTCGCGGGCTTCTTTCCAAACCCTGTTGCGAATCTCGAAATCGCGCGCCATGTCTTCCACCAACGCCAAGTCGCCACCGCCCGAAAAGCCCAAGCCCTCACCCCGCAGCACCGCCGCGCGCACGCTGTCATCGCGCGATACATCGCGCCAAATTTCGGCCAACTCCCAATGCCCTGCGTGCCCAGCTGTGGGCAGCTTGCCATTGCCACCAGGGCCGCCGGCTTTCATCTGAATGTCGAGCACAGTTTGATTGGCACCCCGGCGCGTGATTTGCAATGTTTGGTAGCGACTGTAGTCAATGACTTGGCTCATGCAGGTCTCCAGAAAAAGGAATCAAGCTTTGTCAAAGGGCGCAATTTTCTGGTCAATGGCGCCAAACACACTTTGCCCATCTTTGCCCTTCATTTCAATGCGAATGCTGTCGCCGAATTTCATGAAGTCGGTGCTGGGTTTGCCATCCAAAATGGTTTCAATGGCGCGCTTTTCCGCAATGCAGCTGTAACCTTTGGGCCACTCAGGCTTGCCATTGACGTCGACGCTTTTGTTGCTGACCGTGCCACTGCCCACAATGGAGCCCGCGCGCACGTTGCGCGTTTTGCCCATGTGCGCAATGAGTTGGCCAAAGTGGAAGGTCATTTCAGGACCCGCCTCACACATGCCCACTTTGCGACCGTTCCATGTGGACTGCAAAGTCAGGTGCACGCGGCCATGATCCCAGGCATCGCCCAGTTCATCCACGGTGACCGCCACAGGGCTGAAAGCAGTTGCAGGTTTGCTTTGAAAAAAGCCAAAACCTTTGGCCAGTTCGTTGGCAATTAAGTGCCGCAAACTCACGTCGTTGGCAAGCATCACCAAACGGATACCATCTAAGGCATTTTCGGGAGTGACGCCCATGGGCACATCGCCAGTGATCACGGCAATCTCGGCTTCAAAGTCAATGCCAAAGGCTTCGTCGCGGCAAAGCACAGGGTCGCAAGGCCCCATGAAATCATCGCTGCCGCCCTGGTACATGAGGGGATCGGTGTAAAAACTGTGCGGCACTTCAGAGCTGCGCGCTGCCCGCACCAACTCCACATGGTTCAAATAAGCCGAGCCATCAGCCCACTGGTAGGCTCTGGGCAAAGGGGCCATGCATTGTTGGGGATCAAAGGGAAAAGCATGACGGGCTTTTCCGCTGTTCAGTGTTTGGTACAGGTCTTCAAGTTGGGGCGACAAAAAGTTCCAGTCGTCTAGCACTTGCTGCATGCGCAAGGCAATGCCAGTCGCATAATGTGCTGTGCTCAAGTCTCGCGAGACCACAATCAATTGACCGTCACGTGATCCGTCTTTGTATGTCGCTAATTTCATGGAGGTACCTCAAAATGGAATCTCAAAAATGTTTCAAGCTGAATGCCATCGATTCAATGCGTGTCTTCAGTTTAACCAATCTCCACTGCCCTGACATCGTCTAACGCTCTGACATGCACCCTTCTCGTCCTTTGACCCAACACAACGGCCAGCAGCGCTATAGGGCCTTGGCCATGTTGGGCGCATTGGTATTGGGGGTTCACCTTTGGCTGCTCTGGGCACCAAACATCGGCATTTGGAAAATTCAGGCAGATCCGCAAAAGCTGGGTCCTTTGCAAACCCGATTGGTGCCGACCCCTTTTCCCGCCGAGCCAAGACCGCAAGCTCAGCCGCCAGCACAGACGAAGCCAGAGCCAAATCCAAAGCCAAGGCCACAGCAAGCCTCGATGTCGCCCAACACACTGCCGCCCGCAAGCATCACGGCCATGCCCTCCGAAGCATTGCCTGCACCAGAGCCAACCCCAGTGCCAGACATAGAACTTGCTGTCCCTTCAGCGCCTGCCCAAGCAGAACCAGAACCAGTACCCATACCAGAAGCCCCATCGATGGCCGCTGAAACATCTTTGCCCACGACCCAGGCAACGCCGGCTGTGTCCAATGCACTCACGGCCAAGACGGGCGACTTCCCCCCCAACATCCAAATCAATTACAAACTGGTGGGGCAAGAGCGCGGTTTTCTTTACCACGCATCAGGCTCCCTCAAATGGCAGGCCCAAGTTGCCAACGACAAAGGTACACCGAGGGCCTACGAGGCAGAGCTTCAGGTCAGGGCATTCTTAGTGGGTAGCCGTGTTTGGCGAAGTACAGGTTCGCTGACCGACATCGGTTTGGCACCGCTTCGGTACGCCGACCGCTGGCGGGGTGAACGCGCAGCCCATTTTGAAACAGAGAACCAAAAAATCAGTTTCAGCGGCAACATGCCCAGTGCTGTCTTACAAGCAGGCGCGCAAGATCAAGTGAGCTTGCTCATTCAAATGGCGGCGGCAGTGACTGCAAAAAATTACGAGCCAGGCTCACAGCTCATGGTGCAAACTGCCACCGCCCGGGATGCGGTGAACTGGACGCTCACATTCCAATCGACTGAAGAGATCGTCGTGGATGGCAAACAGCTTGAAACCCAACGTTGGGTTTGCTTGCCCAGGGGAAAGTACGACAGTCAAATTGAACTCTGGCTTTCACCAGCGCATGGCGGTCTACCCTTGCGAATCAAGATCAGCCAAGTCAATGGCAACTTCATTGACATGGAAATGCGCAACACTGAAAACCTACCAGCATTGCCCTCTTGAAAAAATTTACAACAACCCTATCTAAATGAGACAGACTTCAGTCAGAATGTCACTATGAACTTGTTGTACGAATCCGAATCTTTTGCCGTCATGCATGTGTTGGCCAACGACACCGGCGAGGCTGCACCTCTCTCAAAGCCCCCCACGCTAGAGCGACACGGCTTTGAAATCGTCGACAAACGCTCGGGCAAAGAGGTTTACCTCGATGGCTCTTGGGCAGAGATGTTTCAAATGCACATCCAGGCCTGGCAACAAAACACCCCCACGCAAGAAGAGGTGGAAGACACCCTTGAGCGTTATACAGGCTTGGCACAGCAGCCTGTTGTTGTTCACTAGTTGTCTTTCACTAGTTGCCACTCAATTAGCTTGCGCCATCAATCGGGCACGGCCACCCTGCGGTAAAGCGGCCCCACAATCAGCAGCACCGCCATCAAGCGGCAAACTTGAAAAGCCGTTACCACGGGCGCGCCCAGTTCCAGCACTTTGGCCGTGATGGCCATCTCGGCAATGCCACCCGGCGAAGTTCCCAAAATCAAGGTGGCCGGATGCAAACCGGTACCCAAGGCCAAGGCCCAACCAAAGGCCACCGATGCCAGCATCATGGCCACAGTACCGATGGCCACAGACGACAGCCATTGCGGCGCTGTGCGAACGAACTCTTTCTTAAAACGCACGCCCAAACTGATGCCAATGAAAAGTTGCGCCATGTTGGACATTTCGGGTGGAATGGCCGTCCACTGAATGCCGGCCAAGGTAAGCCCCATGGACGCCAACAACGGGCCCATGAACCAAGGGTTGTTGCGCTTGATGAGCACCATCATGAGTGCACCCACCAATGTGGCCAGCCCCAAATAAAAAATGCCTGGCCATTGCAAAATTCTAGGCCCAGGCAGCAAGCTGGAATTCACATTCAAGCCAAAGTGCGATTGAAACCATTGCATGGCAAAGGGCAAACAAATGACCACCATCACAAGGCGCAAGCTGTGCGATGCGGCCACCAAGTCTGACCTGGCATGGTGACGGTCGGCCATCATGGTCATCTCCGAAGCACCGCCAATGGCGCCTGCGAAATACGAAGTGGCACGCATGTCTTTGGCGGAAAGCTCTGGCAGCAAAGGAGCATTGCGCCACTGAAGCCATAGCCCAAAACCAAAGCCCAAGGCCAGGGCCCAAACAACGCCCAGCAAAATGGCCCACCACAAACTCAGCACCAGCTGCCCCACTTCGGCCGTGAAATACAAACCCAAAGCGGCACCAATGACCCATTGCCCCACATTGCGCAAATAGCCGGAGCTTTTGGTGGGCACACCCGACACCGACAAACAAGCCGTGGCCAACAAAGGGCCTAGCATCCAAGGAATGGGCGAGTGAAGCCACTCACACAGCAGCGCCGCCGCTGTGGCTACCAGCAGGGTCAATGACAATTGAAAAAAGTAAGGCAACGCGCGCAAAAAACTCAGGCGTGTTTTCGAATGCTGTCTGCCAGGGTGTTGACCATCTGATCAATGTGCTCTTTTTCCACAATGTAGGGTGGGCACAAAACCAAATTTTCTCCGGCTGAACGCACCAACACACCCTTGTGAAAGCAATCTAAAAAGATGTCGTAGGCACGTTTTCCGGGGGCCCCTGGGATGGAGGCCAGCTCAACCGCTCCGGCCAATCCCAAGCTGCGAATGCCAATGACATTGGGCAAGCCCTTGAAGGCGCTGTGCATGGCATCGCCCAACACCGGGCCCATCTCACCAGCACGGGCAAACAGCTTTTCTTCTTTGAGCAATTTCAAAGTGGCAATGGCCGCTGCGCACGACACCGGGTGGCCTGAGTAGGTGTAGCCATGAAAAAATTCCACCGCATAGTCGGGGGCGCCAGCGTTCATCATGGCGTCGTAAATGAAGTCACGGCAAACCACGCCGCCCAAAGGAATCACGCCATTGGTGACGCACTTGGCAAAGTTGAGCATGTCGGGCACCACACCATAGTAGTCGGCGCCAAAGTTGGTCCCCATGCGGCCAAAGCCTGTAATGACCTCGTCAAAAATGAGCAAGATGCCGTGCTTGTCACAAATTTCACGCAGCCGCTTTAGGTAACCTTTGGGCGGCAAATACCATCCCGCAGATCCGGCCACAGGCTCGACAATGATGGCCGCCACATTGCTGGGGTCGTGCAGGGCCAAGATGCGGCCTTCCAGTTCTAACAGGGGGTCTTCCTGCCAAACGGGCTCTTGGTTGTGGATGTACGCATGGTTCACTGGGTCATGAATGAAGCGCATGTGGTCGACTCGCGGCAGCAGCTGCGCGCCATACACCTTGCGGTTGGCAGGCAAGCCGCCCACGCTCATGCCCCCAAAGTTGACCCCGTGATAGCCTTTTTCTCGGCCAATGAACACATGGCGATGGCCTTCACCCCTTGCTCGGTGATAAGCCAATGCCACCTTCAAAGACGTGTCAGCGGCCTCAGAGCCAGAATTGCAAAACAACACTTTGTTGAGATCACCGGGGCACAAATCGGCAATCATCTGGGCCGCTTCAAAAGCCTGGTCGTTGCTGACTTGGAAGGCCGTGGCGTAATCGAGGGTATCGAGTTGCTTTTTAATGGCTTGGGCAATGGGTTGACGGTTATGGCCAGCGCCCACACACCACAGACTGGAGATCCCATCGACCACTTTTCGGCCATCGTGGGTGGTGAAGTGGATGCCGTCAGCCGCCACAAAAACACGCGGATCTTGCTTGAAATGCCGGTTGGCCGTGAATGGCAACCATTGGTGGTCCATGTTGATTTGAAAGGCGCCGGGTGCGCGCGGAGTATCCAGAGAAGACATGTGATCGCCTCGCTTCAAATAAAGTGCCAAAAGCCTGATAAAAACAGTGTAACCCCGCCAAAGTCTCCGTTTCGGCAAAAAGGTCTGGTCCCTGCGACAATGTCGCTTATGAATCACGCATTTATTCTCACGCTATCCTGCCCCGACAGAACGGGCATCGTGCACGCCGTTTCGGGCTTTTTGCTAGAGCGCGGCGGCAACATTGAAGAGGCCGCCCAGTACAACGACCACGACACCGGCCTGTTTTTCATGCGCATGCAGTTTGCCTGCGACCAGGTGAGCGAGGCCGATTTGCGCAGCCAATTGGCCAGTTTTGCCATCCCCTTCCAAATGACCTGGAACTTGCACAACACCCAAAAGCCCATGCCTGCGGTTATTTTGGTCAGCAAAGAAGGCCATTGTTTGAACGATTTGCTGTTTCGCTGGAAAAGCGGCTTGCTGCCCATCGACATTCGCGCCATTGTGAGCAACCACCGCGAGTTCTACCAGCTGGCGGCCAGCTACAACGTGCCCTTTCACCACATTCCCGTCACAGCGGCCAACAAAGCCGAGGCCGAAGCCAAGCAGTACGAGATCATTCAGTCTGAAGGCGCCGAGTTGGTGGTGTTGGCGCGTTACATGCAAATTTTGTCGGACGACTTGTGCCGCAAGTTGTCGGGCCGCGCCATCAACATTCACCACTCTTTCCTGCCCAGCTTCAAGGGCGCCAAGCCTTATTACCAAGCGCACGATCGGGGTGTCAAATTGATCGGCGCCACGGCGCACTATGTCACCGCAGACCTTGACGAAGGCCCCATCATTGAACAAGATGTGGCTCGTGTAGATCACTCTAAAACCGTTGAAGACCTCACCACCCAAGGGCGTGATACTGAAAGTCAGGTGTTGGCACGTGCCGTGAAGTGGCACAGCGAACACCGCGTGCTCTTGAACGGCCACAAAACTGTGATCTTCAAATGAATTTGATTTGTCTTTTGCAAAGATTGCCATGAACGCACTCACCAACTTCGAAGCGCTGTCGCGCGCCGATCGTCAAGCGCAAGTGGTGCACGCCTTAAGCGCCGTGCTGCCTGCACACACTTTGCTGTACACCCTCGAGGACACCGTGCCTTATGAGTGCGATGGCCTCACGGCCTACCGCGAGCGCCCCTTGGTGGTGGCTTTGCCCGAAACAGAAAGCCAAGTGCAAGCCGTTTTGAAAACTTGCCATGCCTTGGGCGTGCCGGTGGTGGCACGTGGCGCTGGCACCGGTTTGTCGGGAGGCGCCATGCCGCATAAATTGGGCGTCACTTTGTCGATGGCCAAGTTCAATCAAATTGTCAAAGTCGATGCGCATTCCAGAACAGCGGTGGTGCAATGCGGTGTGCGCAACTTGGCCATTTCAGAAGCCGCATCGCCGCATGGTTTGTACTACGCACCCGACCCCTCCAGCCAAATCGCGTGCACCATTGGCGGCAACGTGGCAGAAAATTCAGGCGGTGTGCACTGCCTCAAGTATGGCCTCACCTTGCACAATGTGCTGAAGGTCAAGGGCTTCACCATTGAGGGCGATGCCATCACCTTTGGCAGCGATGCACTAGACACTTCAGGTTTTGATTTGCTGTCGGTGTTGGTCGGCAGCGAAGGCATGCTGGCCATCACCACCGAGGTGACCGTCAAGCTGGTGCCCAAACCACAATTGGCACGCTGCATCATGGCCAGCTTTGACGATATTCGCAAAGCAGGCGACGCTGTGGCAGCGGTCATTGCTGCCGGCATCATTCCCGCGGGACTTGAGATGATGGACAAGCCCATGACCGCTGCAGTGGAAGATTTTGTGCACGCGGGCTATGACCTCAATGCTGCGGCTATTTTGTTGTGCGAAAGCGATGGCACGCCCGAAGAGGTAGAAGAAGAGATTGGCCGCATGAGCGATGTGCTGCGCGGCTGCGGCGCCACGGCCATTGCCGTGAGCAAAGACGAAGCCGAGCGCTTGCGTTTTTGGAGCGGCCGCAAGAATGCATTTCCGGCTTCTGGCCGCATCAGCCCCGACTACATGTGCATGGATTCCACCATTCCGCGCAAACGTTTGGCCGATATTTTGCTGGCCATTGCCGAGATGGAAAAGAAATACCAACTGCGCTGTGCCAATGTGTTTCATGCCGGCGATGGCAACTTGCATCCGCTCATTTTGTTTGATGCCAACGACCCCGATCAGCTGCACCGCTGTGAATTGTTTGGCGCTGATATTTTGGAAACCAGTGTGGCCATGGGCGGCACAGTCACGGGTGAGCATGGCGTGGGCATTGAAAAGCTCAACAGCATGTGCGTGCAGTTTTCAGCGGAAGAAAATGCGCAGATGTTTGCGTTGAAAAAAGCCTTTGACCCGATGGGCTTGCTCAATCCAGGCAAGGTCATTCCAACCCTCAACCGCTGCGCTGAATACGGCAAGATGTTGGTTCGGGGCGGGCAAATATCACACCCCGAGTTGCCGCGTTTTTAAAAGCCTGTTTTAAAGCCGCGTTTTTAAAGGCGCGAGCCAAAGATGGCCGTGCCAACTCGCAAGCACGTACTGCCTTCTGCAATGGCCGCTTCCAAATCGGCGGTCATGCCCATCGACAGGGTGTCCAACTTCAAGCCTGCCGCATTCAATCTGTCAAAAAGTTCTTTGGCTTGGCGGTGCACGGCGCGCGCCGCCGCTTCGGTTTCTGCGGGTTCTGGAATGGTCATGAGGCCGCGCAAGTGCAGGTGCGGCAACTTGGCAACAGCCTCTGCCAAAGCCAAGAGATCTTTCGGTGCAACGCCCGATTTGTTCAAGCCGCCATCGACATTGACTTGCAAACAGACCTGCAGCGCTGGTAGATGCGCTGGCCGTTGCGCAGACAAACGCTCGGCAATTTTCAAACGATCAATGCTGTGCACCCAGTCAAAATGCTTGGCCACGAGTTGGGTCTTGTTGCTTTGGATGGGCCCGATGCAATGCCACTCTAAGGGCAGGTCTGCCAAGGCCTCAATTTTGTCAACGCCCTCTTGAATGTAGTTTTCGCCAAAAGCCACTTGGCCGGCTGCATAGGCTTCGCGAACAGCTTGAGCTGGCATGGTTTTGGACACCGCCAACAATGTCACAGCATCTGCCGGGCGCCCCACCGCGGCAGCGGCACGCTCGATTCTTTGGCGCACCTGCTGGAGCTTGTCTGAAACTTGGGTACTCATGAGCCCAAGGTTACCAAAAATCTCAATCTGGTGGACAATCACCAGCTGGATCCATTCTTCAACCCACTCACATAGACAAACAGACAAACATGAGCAGCCTGAACGCAAAAACCTACGAATCCGCTCCTTCCCAAAATGTGGCCTTTTTGGGCTTAGGCGTCATGGGCTATCCCATGGCGGGTCATTTGGCCCGCGCTGGCCACGCCGTCACGGTTTACAACCGCAGTGCTGCCAAAGCAGCAGCTTGGTGCCAAGAATTTGCAGATACAAAACAACCAGCTCACGCTGCCACACCCCGTGAAGCAGTGGCCCATGCCGACATCGTTTTTTGCTGTGTTGGCAATGACGACGATTTGCGCGCAGTGGTGCTCGGTGCAGACGGCGCATTGGCCGGCATGAAAAAAGGCGCTATTTTGGTAGACCACACCACCGCCTCAGCCAATGTGGCGCGCGAACTCTACCAAGCCGCCAAAGCACAAGGTTTGCATTTCATTGATGCACCCGTGTCGGGTGGCCAAGGCGGTGCGCAAAATGGTTTGCTCACCGTCATGTGCGGTGGTGATGCCGCTATTTTCGAAGCCACCAAGCCTGCCGCCATGGCGTTCTCACGCGCCTACACCTTGATGGGCGAATCAGGCGCTGGCCAACTCACCAAAATGGTCAATCAAGTTTGCATTGCAGGTCTGGTGCAGGGCTTGTCCGAAGCCATTGCCTTTGGTCAAAAAGCCGGTCTTGACATGAACTTGGTGCTCGATGTCATTGGCAAAGGCGCAGCACAAAGCTGGCAAATGGACAACCGCGGCAAAACCATGGTGGCCAACAAATTTGACTTTGGTTTTGCGGTCGATTGGATGCGCAAAGACTTGGGCCTGGTGATGGACGAGGCCAAGCGCAATGGTGCACGCTTGCCTGTGACCGCCTTGGTCGATCAGTTTTATGCCGATGTGCAACAAATGGGCGGCAAGCGCTGGGACACTTCCAGCTTGATCAAGCGTTTGGGTTGATAACCCCTCGCCCAAACCTTTTACGGTTTGGGCTGCGCTTGAGGCGACAAAGGCTGAGCACTGATTCGCTTCAACTCTTCTTCGGTGATGGTTTCAAACACCCGAACCACTTTGACCACACCACTCACGCTGCCGCTGCGAGCAATTTCAGAGGCGCGCTGCGCCTCACGGGGTGTGACGCGGCCCATCAAATAAACCACGCCGCGCTCAGTGACGACTTTGAAGGCATTCGATTGCAAGTCTTTGGCATCCACCAACAAAGCCTTGATTTGACCTGTGGTGATGGCGTCTTTAGAACGCTGTGTGAGAGAGCTGGCGGGCTCAATGGCCAAGTCATTGACCACGGAGCTGACGTTTTCTTGGCTCTTGGCCAGTCTTTCGGCGCGCTCTTTTTCAGCCGCTGAGCTGACCTCGCCTGTGAGCAAGACCATGCGGTTGTAGCTGGTCACATTCACATGTGCCGCATTGCTCAAGTTTTGGCGCAAGCCTTGGGCGGTGCGAAGTTCAATGCCCTCATCTTCCAATTGAATGCCCGCGGTACGGCGGTCAATGGCCACAAAGCCACCCATGACAGCACCGCCCACCATCAAGGGTGCACAAGCCGAGAGGCT